>Ga0190265_10003140_pt1 | contig 11254 bp, 12 predicted proteins | sample Popmic124T_FD_133135 | JGI IMG/M metagenome (GOLD analysis project Ga0190265, IMG submission 133135) | Populus adjacent soil microbial communities from riparian zone of Indian Creek, Utah, USA - 124 T | ecosystem: Environmental > Terrestrial > Soil > Riparian zone | place: USA: Utah | collected...
GAGCGTCAGAGCCTGACCCTTGCCCAGGCGCGGAAGCCGAACGACGCGCGCGCCGGCTCGCTCTGCCTCGTCGGCGGTCAAGTCCCGTGAGCCGTCATCGACGACGATCACCTCCGCGTTTGGAAACGCCTCCCGCAGCGCGTGGACCGTGGCGCCGATCGTCTGCTCCTCGTCCCGCGCTGCGACGAGGATGGCGGGTGGCTCACCCACCCGCGCCGAGCTGCTCAATCGGCGGAAGGACGTCGTCGGCGTCGTTGACGCCGTAGTGGCCGGGCTCGGCTCCGGCGAGCAGGAGCGCAAGGGCCAGGCGGCCCGCGGGCAAGTCGATGTCGTCGACGCTCGAGAGATCTGCGCGCTCGAAGGCGTTGACCGCTGAGGTCTCGTCCGTCGAGCGCGCGACTCCGACTGCCGGGGTGCCCGTGGACGCGAGGCCCTCGTAGACGCCGGCGAGGAATCGTGCGGTGTCCCCCTTTTGCGGACCGGCGCTTCGAGCGACGACGACTCCCTGCAGGCGTGGCCGCGCCCGTCCACGCCGCTCGACCACGAGATGCTCAGAGAGCGCGTCCCAGGCCGGAGCGCCACCGCCGAAGGCGAATTCCTGGGCGAGGAGCCTGCCCAGCTCTCGCAGGCGATCCGGGCCTCGGTATCCGGCCAGAGCCGGGTGGCTCGCCAGGTCGCCGTCCAGCTGTCCGGAATCGATCGGGACGTTGAGGGCGCGCATTCTCGTCAGTCCACCGCGCGCGCCGGCGTCTTCCAGCGTCGTGAGCACCGTGGACTGCAGGTCTCGATCGGGGGAGCCCACGAAGAGCAGGCCGACACGGCGCCCCCGGAGCCGATCCTCGAGCAGGGCCGGGAGCCCGAGCTCGACGACGGCGGTGTTCGCGTCCTCGACGCGCCCGGCACTCGCTTCCCGCTCCCCGACCGCTTCGAGCTGGCGGTTGACATCGGCTACCCGCCGGCGCAGCTCGTTCTTCTCCGCGTCGTCGACCTTCCCGCTCAGGCCCACGCCGACGAGGATCCCGACCAGGAGCGCGACGAAGACGGCCGCTAGCGAGGCGACGTGATAGCGGAGATCGAACATCAGTAGAGCCCCGCAGCAGTCTGGCAGAGGGCATGCAGGCGGGAGAGCGCCTCCTTGGGCGCGAGACGGAGCCCCTCGACCGGGAGGCGCCACCATGGTCCTTCCACGGTGACTCGCGCCCGTGTCTGGCGGCCGGCGGCTTCGAGTTCGATTTTGGCCGTGAAATGTTGCTGCACGTCCTGCCACGCGAGGCGTGTGTTCTCCTCGACCTCCGTGATTGCGATCAGCCCCTCCTCGCCCGGACGCCGCAGCAGCCCCTCCTGGCTGCGGACGACCCCCCAGCGGGCTCCTGCCTCGAGCCCACGGCGATCGGGGCGAATGACTCTGTAGCCCGGCCACCAGTCCGAGAGGTGGTGCGGCTCCGCGAGCAACGCCCAGACGTCGCCGGGCGGCGCGAGCAGGTTCCGTTCGGCCTTGATCCTCATCGCATTGATTGTCACGACTCCGGCACGAAGGCGTCACCCACGCGTGCGGACTTGCTCGATACGCTCGCGACGGGGAGGAGGTTGGAGGTACCTGAAAGTAAGCGGGCCGGACGGCTCAGGCGGGATTAGGCCAGGCCCAAGATCTCGAGCACGCGCGTGCCGAGGAGGTCAATCGTCTCGCGCAGCTCCGGGGAGACGAGGACCGCCACGACGAGCGCTCCCACGCCAGCGGCCGTGAACGCCAGCAGCGGCCAGAGGCCGACCTGGCGGCTGACGAGTCGCGAAACCCCCTTTGCGTCGATCAGGATCTCCCCCACCTTCAGGCGGGTCAGGAAGGTCGACGACATTCCCGACCGGTTGCGCTCGAGGAACTCGATCACGTTGAAGTGCGTCCCCACGGCCACGATCAGCTCGGCGCCCTTCTCGTGCGCGAGCAGGAGCGCCAGGTCCTCGCTGATCCCCATCGTCGGGACTGCCTGATAGGCGAGCCCGAGACGCTCGATCCGCTCGGCGCCGGGAGCCTCGCCGCCCGGATACGCGTGGATCAGGAGCTCCGCCCCCGACTGCAGAGCCCGGTCGGAGACCGAGTCCATGTCGCCGACGATCACGTCGGGTCGGTAGCCCGCCTCGAGGAGCGCGTCAGCGCCCCCGTCGATGCCCACGAGCACAGGCTTGAAGTCGCGGATGTACGGCTTGACGATCCGCAGATCGCGCTTGTGACCGGGGCCGCGCGCAACGACGAGCGCGTGGCGGTCGCGAAAGCGCGTCTCGATCATCGGGAAGTCGATCCCTTCGGCGAGGATCCGCCCCTCCTCGCGGAGGTAGCGCATTGTGTTCTCGGCAAAGGACTCGAGCGCTTCGGTCACCCGCCCCCGCTGTTCGGCGAGCGAGGTGGCGAGGTCCTCCGGCTTCAGGATCTGCCCGGAGGCCACGCAATCGCCGTTCCGGAAGATGCTGGCGCCGCGGATGGTCACGAGCTCGCCGTCCGAGACTGCGTCGAAGAGCTCGGCGCCCGGCGCATCGATTAGACGAACGCCCCCGCGGACGAGGAGCAGCGGGCCCGGGTTCGGGAATCGGCCCGTCTGCGACGGCGACACGTTGACCACCACCCGCACCCCCGACTCCAGGAGCTCCTCCGCTGACACACGGTCGAGATCTCTGTGGTCGATGATCGCCACGTCCTCCGGCTTCAGGCGGCGCACGAGCCGCTTGGTCCGCCGGTCGAGGCGCGCCGGGCCGGTGTGCTCGACAAAGGTGTTGCGAATCGCGCTCATCGGACTGTCGCGATGAACTCGCGGCCGCCGAGCATGCGCTGGAGCTCCTCGCGTCGCTCAGCGTTGTCGAGCCGCTCGATTCGCGTGTGCGTCGGGTCGCCCGGCACCTTCTCGACGCGGAAGTGCCCCTCGGCGACGCTCGCGATCTGCGGGAGGTGGGTGATGGTGATCACCTGGGCCCGCTCGCCTAGTCGCCGGAGGAGCTCACCGACTGCGTGTGCCGTCTCACCGCCGATCCCCGCGTCGATCTCGTCGAAGACCATGGTTTCGCCACCGCCGACGGCCGCGATCGCCAGTGCGATGCGCGACAGCTCCCCGCCGGAAGCCGTCTCTGCGACCGGCGCGAACGGAAGCCCAGTGTTCGGGCGAATGCGGAAGACCGCCTCGTCGGCACCGGCCGCCCCTGGGTCGCGCTCACGAAGCTCGACCTCGAACTCGCCCTCCCCCATGCCAATGCCTTTCAGGTTCTCGGCGACCGCATCGGCGAAGGGACCTGCCGCCTTCTGACGGGCCTTCCGCAGACGACCCGCCAGCTCTTCCGACCGCTTTTTCGCAGCAGCCAGCGCGTCGGCGGCCGCCTGCACCGGGTCGGCGCCGGCGTCGATCGCCGCCAACTCCGCGCGCGCCTCTCCGGCCCGCGCCAGCAGCTCCTCGTACGAGCTGCTCCGGAACCGGCGCTTGGCCTCCGCGATCGAATCGAGGTCGGCCTCGATCTGTTCCAGCCGGTCCGGTTCGGCCTCGAGCGTCTCGAGGAAGGCGCGCAGCTCCAGTGCCGTCTCCCGGAGCCGAACCTCGGCGTCACGCGACTCGCTTCGTGCGCGCGCGAGCTCGGGAGCGATCTGCTCGACCGGCCCGAGCGCACGCTCGGCCAGCGCAGCGAGCCCGGCGGCCCCTTCACCTTCCTCGGGCGCCAGCGCCGCGGCAGCGTTCCCGGCTGCGTCCGCAAGCTCGGTGACGTGGCGAAGGCGCGCACGTTCCTCACGCAGGCGATCCTCGGCTCCAACCTCGAAACCCTCGGTGTCCTCGACAAGCGCGCGGAGCTCCGCCAGGTGAGCCTCGGTCGACGCCGCGCCGGTCGCAACGTCGTCATATGCGCGACGCGCGGCTGCCTGCTCCCGCCAGGCTACGCGGGCTTCGCCGCGCAGTTTCCGCTGCTCGTCGCCGACGAAGGCGTCCAGCGCGTCCAGCTGGTAGGACGGCCTCGCCAGCCGCCGCTGCTCGAACTGCCCCGACATCGCCAGCAAGCGCTCGGCCGCGGCGGCCAGATCCTCGCGAGCGGCGCTTCGCCCCCAGGCGTAGGCGCGCGTGCGTCCGTCGGCGAACACTCTCCGGGCCAGCACCAGACCGTCCTCGCCCTCGGGCCGGAGCTCGACCAGCGCTTCGAGCCCCTCTTCCTCGAGCAAGCCGGCGGGCACGTCGAACTCCGCCTCGACGTAGGCTTCGTCGGCGCCGGGGCCGAGGTAGGCCGCGTCTCCCTTCGCGCCGAGCAGGAGGCCGATTGCCTGGGCGAGGATCGTCTTGCCTGCGCCGGTCTCACCGGTGATCGCGTTCAGCCCGGCCGCGGGCGCGAGATCGGCCTCGCGGATCAGTACGAGGTTCTCGATGCGCAGCCTACGAAGCAAAGGTCTCCCTGTACCTCCTGAAGAACGTCGCTTCCGGCAGGACTCCCAGCAGCGTGCGTTGCTCGCCGAGCCGGACGCTCAACCGTTCTTCGTATCCCAGCACGCCGATCTGCCGGCCGTCCGCCAGCACGACCATCGGCAGTCCCTCCGTGCGGTTCTCGATCGCGAGCTCGCGGCTGCGCGGGACGACGAGCGGTCGAGCGTCGAGCGCGTGCGGCGCAATGAACGTCACCGTCATCGCGTCCATGCCCCACACGAGCACCGGCCCGCCGTTCGAGAGGTTGTAGCCGGTCGATCCAGAGGGCGTCGAGCAGATGACGCCGTCGCACGAAACCACACCTAGCTCCTCACCTCCGATGGCCCAGGCGAGGTACGCCATGCGGCCGATCACCGAGCTGGCAACGACGACGTCGTTCACAGCGACGTAGCGCTCGCCCCAGAGCTCGGCCTCCAGCGTCGGCAGCTCGACGACCTCGTACTCGCCCGCGAAGACGCGCTTGAGACCGTTTTCGAGCTCGTCAGCCGGAATCGTCGTCAAGAAGCCCACCGAGCCGAAATTGACACCGACGACAGGGATGTCCTTGCCGAGGCAGCGCTGCAGGGCACGCAACATTGTCCCGTCGCCGCCGAGGACGATCGTCACGTCGGCGGGGTTGTCGTCCCCACCTGCATCGACGCCGTGCTTGAGGGCCTCGTCCTGGTCGAGGATCAGTTCAACGCCGGCTTCCTCCGCGACTCGTTGCAGGCGCGCGAGGCCCTCGCCGATCGTCTCGGCCTTGCCGCGCGTGACGACCCTCGCGCGGCGGACGGGCTCAGCGCGTTGCGTCATCGATCCAGCGTTCGAGCTCATCGGCAAGGGTCGGGTGCTCGCGGTGGAGCAGGTGCAGGAAGAACTCCCGGTTTCCCTTCGGGCCGGGAAGCCCCGAGTCTACGACGCCGACCGTCTCGGCATCCCATTCCAGGGCCGCTTCGGCCACTTCGCGCAGGACACGGGCATGCACCTCGCGGTCGCGGATGACGCCGCCGCCCCGGGTCGCTTCCTCCCGTCCCGCCTCGAACTGCGGCTTGACGAGCACGAGCGCCTCCCAACCGCTTGCCGCGAGACGCAGAGCGGGCGGCAGGGCGGCGCGAACGCTGATGAACGACACGTCGCAGGTGACCAGATCTGGCGCGAACGGCAACTGCGAAAGCTCACGCGCGTTCACCCGTTCGAGAACACTCACCCGGTCGTCGTCGCGAATGCGGGGATGGAGCTGGCCGTGGCCGACGTCGAGCGCGATCACCCTCGCCACGCCACGCTGCAGGAGCACGTCTGTGAATCCGCCTGTCGAAGCTCCAACGTCGAGCGCATCGCGCCCCGCGACCTCCACACCGAGGGCGTCGAGACCGCGTGCGAGCTTTTCACCCCCGCGAGAGACGTACGGCGGCGGCTGGTCGACGGCCAGCTCGATCGACTCGTCGACCTGCTCGCCCGCTTTGGCATGGCCGGGCACCCGGCCCGCCATCACCAGAGCCTGCGCCTGGGCGCGACTTTCCGCGAGCCCGCGTTCGACCAGGAGCACGTCCAGCCGTTTCCTCACCGTTTCGAGCCTAGCTCGCGCGAGCGCGCATGCTCAGGCCTGAAACGAGCTCGTCGAGGCGAGCCGTGTCAGCAGGAATCTCGGCCAGGATGGCCCGGGCGCGCTCCTCGGTCTCCTCGGCGAGGGCCTGCGCCGCGTCCACACCCCGCTCCTGCACGAGCCCGTCACCGTCGAGCAGGTCGTCCACGATCTGGAAAAGGAGCCCGAAATCGGACGCGAAGCCCCGCCACGACGCTTGCTCCTGCTCCGGCACCCCTGCCACCCAGAGCGCACTGCCGACGGCCGCGGAGAACAGCCGGCCGGTCTTGAGCGCGTGCATCTCCGCCAGCTCCGCGCGGCCGTCCGTCACGTCGAGGTACTGGCCCCCGATCATGCCGAGCGTTGCCCGCGCCACTTCGCGCGCGACGTCGGGCCGCCCATAGGAGAGCGCGAGGTCGAGCGCCTGCGCGAGCAGAGCGTCGCCCGCGAGGATCGCGACAGCCTCGCCGTACTCGACGTGCGCGCTCGCGCGCCCGCGGCGGAGAGCGTCGTCGTCGAGCGCAGGCAAATCGTCGTGGACGAGGGAGAACGTATGCACGAGCTCGATCGCAGCTGCCGCCGGCAACAGCTCCTCCGGCTCCGCCCCTGCCGCCTCGCCCGTCGCCAGGCACAGCACGGGACGGATCCGCTTCCCGCCGCCCTGCAGCGCGTAGCGCATCGCGTCGGTCAACCCGGCCAGCTCGCCGGCGAGAGCAAGGCGTCCGATGTGCTCCTCGACGAGGCTGCGGTGCTCGTCCAGCGTTCGCACTACCGGTCGGCCTCGCGACGTGCCTGCTCGATCTCGGCCTCGACCTGCTTGGCGATCTCGGCCAGCTCGGTGAGCACGTCGATTGCCTGATCGGGATCGGCGGTCGTCTCGAGGCGCGCGCGGGTCTCCTCCAGCCGTTCGAGCAGCTCCTCGGCGCGTCGCAGCGCGTCTTCGGCCGGCGTGCTCACACCGCCTTCTCCCGCGCGATCCGCCCGAGGATCCCGTTCACGAGGCGCGCGGCATCGTCGGATGCGTAGCGCTTGGCCAGCTCGACCGCCTCGTTGATGGCGACCTCCACGGGAACGTCGTCGCCGGCGAGCTCGTATACACCGATCCGCAGGATATTGCGCTCGAGTGCGCCGAGCCGGTCGGCGCTCCAGTCGTCCGCGGACTCCGTGATCTCACGGTCGAGCTCCTCGGCCCCCTCGATGACCGCCTCGGCCAGCTCGCGCGCGAACGGATCGACCTCGCCCTCGTAGAGCGACGCGAGTGGCTGGCGCGTGAGATCCCACTGATAGAGCAGGAAGAGAGCCGTGCGTCTGGCTGCGCGACGTCCTGACATCAGCTCTCCGCCAGAGCCGGTAGCTGCGAGCCCGCCTCGGCCAGGAAGTTGGTCGAGTAGCGGCCGGTCGCGAACTGCTCGCTCCGCAGGATGTCGACGGCCACGGGAATCGTCGTCGGCACGCCTCGAACCTCCGTCTCGGCAAGAGCCCTCAGCGCGCGTGCGATCGCGGCGTCGCGATTCTCGTCCCATGCGATCACCTTGCCGAGCAGCGAGTCGTAGTACGGAGGCACAACAGCTCCGTCCTCGATGTGGGTGTCGACGCGCACGCCGGGCCCGAGCGGCGGCTTGAAGCGCTCGATCCGGCCTGGCATCGGGAGAAAGCCTCGCGAGGGATCCTCGGCGTTGACGCGCACCTCGAGAGCGTGACCTCGTCGTTCTGACCGACCCGTACGTGAGAGCGGCTCGCCCGCTGCGACCCGAAGCTGCTCACGGACGAGATCGACTCCGGTGACCATCTCCGTCACCGGGTGCTCGACCTGGAGCCGTGCGTTCAGCTCGATGAAGAAGAACGAGCCGTCCGGGCCGAGGAGGAACTCGAAGGTTCCCGCGTTCCGGTAGTCGATCGCGTGGCAAGCCCGTTCCGCTGCTGCCTCCATCTCTTCCCTGACCTCAGGCGTCAGCGCCGGCGACGGCGACTCCTCGATCAGCTTCTGGTGCCGTCGCTGGATCGAGCATTCACGCTCGCCCAGCGTGAGCACGCCGCCCTGTCCGTCCGCCAGGACCTGAATCTCGACGTGGCGCGCGGGCACGACGGCCTTCTCGAGGTAGATCCCGGGGTCGCCAAATGCAGCCTCGGCCTCCGCGGCAGCCATCTGGTAAGCGCTCTCGAGGTCCTCCGGGTCGTCGACGAAGCGCATGCCCTTGCCTCCACCGCCGGAGACGGCCTTCAGGAGCACCGGGTAGCCGGTTTCCTCAGCCGCGACCTGCGCGTCGCCGATCGCGGTCGGCTCCTCGGTTCCCGGAACGACCGGGACTCCGGCGGCGATCATCTCGCGCTTTGCGTCCACCTTGTCGCCCATGCGCGCCATGGTTTCCGCGCTTGGCCCGATGAAGGTCAGCTCGTTGTCGTCGCACGCCGCGGCAAACGCGGGGTTTTCCGCGAGGAAGCCCCAGCCCGGATGGATGGCTTCGCAGCGAGTCGTGGTCGCCGCCGCAATGATCGACGGGATCTTGAGATAGCTGTCCATGGCGGCCGGCGGCCCGACACAAACGGCACGATCGGCGAGCCTGGTGTGCAGTGAGCCCTCGTCCGCGGTCGAATAGACGACGACAGCCTCGATGCCGAGCTCGTGCAGCGTCCGGATGACGCGGACGGCAACCTCGCCGCGGTTCGCGATCAGGACACGGTTGAACATCAGAAGGCGTCTAGTGGCCGGCTCATCGCAGGCTCGAGGTCGAACAGCGGCTGCCCGAACTCGACCGGCTGCCCGTTCTGTGCGTGGATCGCGCGGACGACTCCCTCGACCTCGGCTTTGACCTCGTTCATCAACTTCATCGCCTCGAGGATGCAGAGCGTCTGCCCCGCCGAGACGGAGTCGCCCTCCTCGACGAACGGGGGCGCGCCCGGCTGCGACGCGCGGTAGAAGGTGCCGACCATCGGCGCCTCCACCCGCAGGAAACCGTCGGTCGGCGGCTCGGGCGCGGCCAGGACGGGCTCGGTCTCCTCTAGTGGCCCAGGTGGTGGCTCACCTGCTGCCGCGGGCAACGCTTCCTCGGTCCGGCGGACAGAGACCCGGGTGCCGGCCTCCTCGAGTGCGATCTCGGCAACGCCGCTCTCCTGGACGATGCGGACGATCTCGCGGATCTGTTCGGCGCGCGACTGGTCCACCCCGCCGCCGAGCAGGGTTTCCTCTCCGGTCCCGCGCTCACGGATCCCGCGCAGCAGCGGCTCGGCCTCGTCTCCGAAGAGCGCGAGCAGGAGCAGCTCCTCCTCACTCGAGGCGAGGCCCGCTGCGTCCTCGCGGAGCTCGTCGAGATTCGCGGCCGGCTCCTCGTGGGATTCAGCCTCGGCCAGGAGCTCGGTCGCGCGACGGACGGCGGGGTCGATCGGGCCGGGCGGCGTTCCGAAGCGGCCTTCGAGGAGATCTCGGAGCTCATCGACGACCGTCTGGTAGCGGCTCGCCGACAGGACGTGGATGAGCGCCTGGGACGCCAGGATCTGTCCGATTGGCGCCGCGAGTGGCGGCGATCCCGCCTCGGTGCGAATGAGGATCAGCTCGTCGAGCACCTCGTCGAGCCGGTCGGCGGCGCCGTGCGTGCGGAGCCTCGCGTCCATGGCGGCCACGAGTCCGGCCGGCAACTTGTGCTGGGCCGCCCGGACCGAGACCCTCGTCGGCAAGGGTGTCACCGGCTCGTCGCCGATGTGCTCGTCGATCAGCTCCGCAGCCTCCCAGAGCGTCCCCACGTCGACGCCGGAGTCCAGGTTGAGCCCGGCCAGAGAAGTGGCAAGGGCCTCGCCGGAAACGCGGTGGAGCAAGAGCGCGATCGGATAGACGGCGCAGGCAAGCCGATCGGCGCCGGCACGAGCCGCCTCGAGGTTCGCTGCGAGCGCGTTGCCGGCCGCGCCTTGGCCGTACATTCCGACAGGCAGCCCGCTCGCTTCGGCGAGCGCCGAGACCAGCTCGTGCGCCCGAGGGGCCGTCAGAGCACCGGATGCATCGTGAAGAAGGACTCGCGCCGCGCCGAGGTCGGGCAGCTTCTTGGCCTGCTCGACGAGCTGCTCGGTGCCTCCAGCAACGCCGGGGGTGTAGATGAGGCCGGCATCGAACTCCCGACCGGCGGCTGTGATCGCCTCCCCGGCCTCGCGCAGGTTCGAGACGTCGTTCAGCGGGTCATGAAGACGGAAGATCTCGATGCCGTTCTCGGCGGCGCTGGCCACGAAGCGGGGGACGAAGTCGCTGGCGACCGGCTGCGAGCCGACCAGGAAGCGCCCGCGGAGTGCCAGGCCGAGCGGAGTCTTCGTCCTCGAGTTGATGGCTCTGATCTGCTCCCAGGGGCTCTCCACCCCACGCCGCACGGCGCTGTCGAACACCCCACCTCCCGAGACCTCGAGCGCTGCGAACCCCGCGCGGTCGAGGATCTCTACGAGCTCGAGCAGCCGGCCGGTCGGGACCCGGCCGGCGAGGGGTGCCTGGCTGAGCAGGCGAATGGTCGTATCGATGAGCGCGGGCACGCGCAGAGGGTAACTCGCGACTCGCCCGAGAGGGTTAGGCCCGCGAGATGTAGCGCCGTTCCTTCGGATCCACCTTAATCCGCTCGCCCTTTACCACGAACAACGGGACCTGGATGACCGCGCCGGTCTCGAGCGTCGCGGACTTCGTCACGTTCGAAACCGTGTCGCCCTTCACGCCGGGCTCCGTCTCGGTCACGGAGAGCTCGATCGACGAGGGCAGCTGCAGCCCGGCGGGCTTGCCGTCCACGGTGAGGATCTGCACCGAGGTCGAAGGCGGGAGGAAATCGAGATCCTCTGCGAGGCTCTCGCGCGACAGCGAGAACTGCTCGTACGTGTCCTCCTCCATGAAGACGACCTCGTCACCCGAGTCGTAGAGGTACTGGACGTTCTTCGTCTCGGTGTGCATGCGTTCGAATTTCTCGCCCGCTCGGAACGTGCGGTCGACGACCGAGCCGTTGGCCAGGTTTTTCAGCTTCGTGCGCACGAACGCGCCGCCCTTGCCGGGCTTGACGTGCTGGAACCCCACGATCCGCCAGACGTCGCCGTCGACCTTGACGTGCATGCCGTTCTTGAACTGGTTCGTGTTGACTGCTTCTGCCACCGACGGCAATCTAGTCGACGCTGATCAGGTCCTTGGTGAACGAGGTCAGCACCTCGGGCTCTCCGTGCCGCACGACGACGAGGTCCTCGATCCTGATTCCGCCCAGGCCGGAGAGGTAGATACCCGGCTCGACGGTGACAACCATGC
>Ga0190265_10003141_pt1 | contig 11252 bp, 10 predicted proteins | sample Popmic124T_FD_133135 | JGI IMG/M metagenome (GOLD analysis project Ga0190265, IMG submission 133135) | Populus adjacent soil microbial communities from riparian zone of Indian Creek, Utah, USA - 124 T | ecosystem: Environmental > Terrestrial > Soil > Riparian zone | place: USA: Utah | collected...
GGACGTCGAGGTGGCGCTGCCGCAGGCGCCGGTGGAGCTCGCGGTCGTGGGGGAGAGCGTGGCGGGCGCCGGTGCGCCGTCCTCGATCGGCCCGGGCCTCGCGCTCAAGGTGGCCGCGGGCGCGATGCTCCCGGCCGGCGCGGACGTCGTCGTCCCGGCCGTGTGGACCGACGAGGGGACCGTCCGGGTCGCCGTGCACGCCGGCCCGCCGGCGGGCAGCTACGTCCGGCGCACCGGGGACGACGTCGCGCCGGGCGACCCCGCGGTACAGGTCGGCACCCCGATCGGGCCCGCGCAGATCAGCCTGCTGGCCGCCGTGGGCCGGGACCGGGTGCTCGTGCGCCCGCGCCCGCGCATCGCCGTCCTCAGCGCCGGCAGCGAGCTGGTCGACATCGGCACGACCCCGGCGCCCGGGCAGGTCGTCGACGTCAACAGCTACGCCCTCGCCGCGGCCGCCCGCGACGCGGGCGCGGAGGCCTACCGCTCGGGGATCCTGCCCAGCGACCCGCGCCGGCTCAGCGAGGTGCTGGAGAGCCAGCTGCTGCGCAGCGACCTGGTGCTGGTCGCCGGCACGTTCGCCGGCGGCGGGTTCGACATGGTGCAGGAGGCGCTGGCGGCGCTCGGCGACATGCGCTTCCGCCAGGTGACGATGCACCCCGGGCCCGCGCAGGGCTTCGGGCGGCTGGGGCGCGACGAGATCCCGGTGATCTGCATCCCGGGCGAGCCGGTCGCTGCGCTGGTCGCCTTCGAGGTGTTCGTCCGCCCGGCCATCCGGCTCATGCTCGGCAAGCGCCAGCTCTTCCGGCGCACCGTGCAGGCGGTCGCCGGCCAGCCCCTCGTCTCCCCGCTGGGCTACCGCCAGTACCTGCACGGCACCGTCATGCGCCACCCCGACGGCGGCTACGTGGTCGAGCCCGCCGGCGACGGCACGGACGCGCTCCTGGCCCGCATGGCCCGCGCCAACTGCCTGATCGTCGTCGACGAGGACGTCACCGAGGTCGCGGCCGGCGGGCTGGTCACCGTGATGCCGCTGCTGCTCGGGGGCTGAGCTGGACCCGGCCGCGCACCCCGGCTGGCCGGCCCTGCTCGCCTGGGGGCCGGTGGAACTGCACCCGCTCCGGCGCCGGGACGCCGTCGAGTGGAGCCGGCTGCGCCTGGAGAACGAGGACTGGCTCCGCCACTGGGAGCCCTCCAACGGCATGCCCTGGCGCGAGCGGCACACCCCGGCGGCGTACCGCGCCATGCGCCGGGCCGTCTCCCACCGGGCGCGGCTGGGCACGTCGCTGCCGTTCGCGCTGCGCGTCGAGGGGCGGCTGGCCGGGCAGGTGACCCTGGACAACATCGTCCGCGGGGCGCTCCGCTCGGGCTACCTCGGCTACTGGATCGACCGGTCGGTCGCCGGCCGCGGGATGGCGTCGCTGGCCGTCGCCCTCGTGTGCGACCACGCGTTCAGCGCGGTCGGCCTGCACCGGGTCGAGGCCGACATCCGGCCCGAGAACCTGCCCAGCCAGCGGCTCGTGGAGCGGTTGGGTTTCCAGCGGGAGGGCCTGCTGCGCCGCTACCTCGACATCGACGGCGACTGGCGCGACCACGTGTCCTACGCGCTGCTGGCCGAGGACCTGCCCGGCGGCGTGCTCGCCCACTGGCGCAGCCGCATACCAGGCTGAGCGCGCCCGCCGGTGGACGGCGCGGGCGACACGCCCCTGTCGTCACACGGGCACCAGAAATCCATCCGCGACACACCGCGCGCCTCCCGGGACTCGCCTGCTCACCTGCATAACCTCGCCCCTGCGAGTGACTCATGTGACAGGTGGTGTTCGGGATGGGATCGGGCGTGCTCTTGGCCGCTCTGGTCGTGCTGTGGTTCGTCGTGCTGGTGCCGATGGTGGTCACCCGTGGCGATGCGCAGACCGGCCCGGCAGGCCTGGCTGACTCCGGGCGGACGCTGAAGCGCCGTCGGACCGTGGACCCGGTCGTCCACGCCGACACCGAGCGGGTGGCGGTCGACCGGGAGCTGCTGCGGACCAGCGGCGAGCTGCAGGTGGACGTGCACGCCCTCCGGCGTCGCACCCTCGCGGGCCTCGTCGCCCTCGCCGTGCTGACCCTGGTCGGCGCGCTGGTCTACAGCCCGTGGGTGTGGGTGGCGCAGGGGCTGCTCGACGCCGCCGTCGTCGGGTACGTGCTCGTGCTGCGCAAGGTGGCCCGCCGTGAGCGGCTGGCCGCCCGTCGCGCCGCCCGTGCCGCCTCCCGGGCAGCGATGCGGACCCCGTCGGCGCCCCCGGTGCCGGTGCAGCGGGACGCGGAGCTCCACGAGACGGTCGCCCAGGCCGATCTGCCGGCGCTCCCGCACCCCAGCGTGCCGCTGGCCCCGGTGCACGCGTTCCCGATGGGTCGCGTCGTCGTCGCCCGCACGCCGGCTCCGGCCGGCTGGCAGAACAGCGCCGTGGTCGGTCTGGACGACGACGACATCGGTTTCGCCGACATCGACGAGTACCAGCCCCGCCGCGTCGCCAACGGCTGAGAAAGGACCCTCCTGCCCCCCGACACTCGCAGGCTCGCGGCGGGACCCTGCAGGAGGGCCACCCGGTGGTGGCGCCGGAGAGTCAGGCCGGTAAAGTGACCGGCGAAGGGGCTGTGGCGCAGTCCGGTAGCGCACCTCGTTCGCATCGAGGGGGTCAGGGGTTCAACTCCCCTCAGCTCCACACCTTCACAGCACGACCCAGCCGACGCCGTCGGGGCCACCGCCCCGGCGGCGTTCGCAGTTCTGCGAGGAGACGACGTGACCGAGCCCGCCCCGGACAGCGCACGTGCCGACCGGTTCCGCTGGACCGCCCGGGCGGTGGCCGCCGCGATCGGTCTCTGGTTCCTCGCCGACGGGGTCCAGGGCGTGTGGGGCGGCACCGGGCTGATCGTCCTCGCCGTCGTCGTGGCGGCTCTCCTCGCCGTCGGCGCGCTGTACCTCGCCCGCCGGAGGAGCTGAGCGTCAGCGGGCGTTGCGGAAGTCGGGCGCGCGCTTCTCGACGAACGCCCGGACGCCCTCCCGGCCCTCGGGGTCGGCGGCGGACTCGGCGATCAGCTGCGCCTCGTCGTCGAGCTGCTCCTCGAGGGTGCGGGTCGCGGCGCGGCGGACCAGCGCGCGGGTGCGGACCATCGCCCGGACCGGGCCGGCGGCGATCTCCTGCGCGACCTGCTCGGCCGTCGTGCGGAGGTCCTCGTCCTCGACGAGGCGGGCGACCAGCCCGGTGAGGTGCGCCTCGGCGGCGGTCAGCGAGCCGTTGGCGAGCATCAGGTCCAGCGCGCGCGGAGCGCCCAGGGAGCGGGCCAGCGCCCAGGACACGCCGCCGTCGGGCGAGAGGCCCAGCGCGCCGTAGGCGGGGCGGAGCTTCGTCGTCCGGGCGCAGACCACCACGTCGACCGCGCCGAGCAGCCCGAGACCGGCCCCGGCGACCGCTCCCTGCACGCCGGCCACCACCGGGACGGGGCAGTGGAGCACCAGCCGGACGACCTCGTGCCAGTCGTGCGCCAGCTGCCCGACGAAGGCGCCCGGGTCGGCGGCGTCGGCGAAGGAGCGGACGTCGCCGCCGACGCAGAAGCGCGGCCCGTTGGCCAGCAGCAGGACGACGCGGGTGTGCTCCGGTCGCGCCGTGAAGGCGGCGGCGAGCTCGGCAGCCATGGCCGGCGTGAGGGAGTTGCCGGCCTCCGGGCGGTCCAGGGTGATGCGCCAGATGTCGCCGTCGACCGCGGTGAGCACGCCCGGCCTGTCCTGGACCTCGGTCATCGTCGTCCCCTCCGTCGGCGCTGGTCCCGCCACCGTAGGTGCTCCCGGCTCAGAACCAGGAGGGGAACCACATCCGCAGCAGCCACTCCGGGTGCGACAGGGGCTGCCCCGTGAGGACGGGGTAGAAGAACACGAACGTGGCCGCGACGAGGGCGACGTACAGGCACACCGCGCCGAGCCGGATCTGGCGGCGCAGCGGGTCGGTGTCCCGCCGGCCGAGGACGTCCTGCAGTGCGAGGACCACGGCGAGGACGAAGAACGGCAGCGCCGGCGCCATGTAGAAGATGAACATGGTCCGGTCGAGGTTGATGAACCAGGTCAGCCAGCCCGCCGCGATCCCCACGGCCACGGGCACCGCCGCGGGGTCGCGCCGCGTCACGATCCGCCAGAGCAGCCACAGCATCGCCGGGGCGAAGGCGAACCAGAGCGTCGGCGTCCCGACCATGAGGATGTAGCGGATCACCTGGTCACCGGCGGGGTCGGTGAGACCCTGCGGGTTCCACAGCAGGATGGGCCGGCCGTCGACCAGCCAGGACCACGGCCCGGACTCCCACGGGTGCGGCGACGACAGCCCGTTGTGGAACTCCAGCCACCGGGCGTGCTCGTGCCACAGCGAGCGCAGCGCGTCCGGCACCCACGGGTAGGCGGTCTCGGGGTTCTGCTGCGCCCACGCCCTGCCCTGCGAGGTCTCGCCGAGGAACCAGCCGGTGAACGACGCCAGGTAGGTGAGCACCGGCACGGCGCCCAGCGCCCACACCGCGCCCGGCAGGCCGCGGCGCAGCGTCGTCCGGGTGGGGCTGGGCACTCCTGCTTCGCGCCACGCGGCCCGGTCCCAGAACAGCGAGAGGACGGCGAAGAAGGCGAGGAACCAGACGCCGCTCCACTTGACCGCGCAGGCGCAGCCGAGCAGGAGGCCGCCCGCGATCCGCCAGCCGCGCGGACCGATCGGCCCGGGGACGTCCATCGCCCGGATCCGTGCGCGGACCCGGTCGCGGTCGACCACCAGGCAGGCGACGCCGGAGAGGACGAACACCTGCAGGAAGACGTCGAGCAGGCCGATCCGGGCGAGGGTGAAGGAGAAGCCGTCGAGGGCCAGCAGCAGGCCGGCGAGCAGCCCGAGCAGCGTCGACCCGGTGAGCCGCCGGGCCAGCCGCACGAGGACGACGACGGCGACCGTGCCGGCGACCGCCGACGGGAACCGCCAGCCGAAGGAGTTGTAGCCGAAGAGCTGCTCGCCGACCGCGATCAGCCACTTGCCCAGGGGCGGGTGGACGATGAACGAGTACCCGCGGTTGTACTCGAACCCCCAGGTCAGCAGCTCGTGCGCCTCGGGCGGGTAGTACGCCTCGTCGAAGAGCAGGTCCTTCGGGTACGTGATGCCCCACAGCCGGACGGCGAGCGTGACCACGCCCAGGACCGCGGTCAGGAGCCAGGACAGCCGCGTGTCGCCGGGGAGCGGCGGGGTGGTGTCCCTGCGGCGTCGGGGCGGCGCCCAGCGGCGGGCCGGCGGACGCGGCGCCGGTGCTGTCTCCGCGCGCTCGGGGACCAGCACCGCCATACGTGCAGGGTAGACAAGGGATCCGCCTGCCTCCGGCACTCGTAGGCTCGCGCCGCGCCCCTGCAGGCGGGCCGGGGAGACCGGCCGTGACAGGCTCGGCGTCGTGAGCGGACGGCTGGTGCTCGGTGGCGCACCCCTGGGGCAGCCGGGCGACGTGGGACCGCGGCTGCGCGAGGCGATGGCCTCGGCCGACGTGCTCGCGGTCGAGGACACCCGCCGGCTGCACCGGCTCGCCTCCGACCTCGGCGTCACGTTCACCGGCCGGGTCGTCACCTTCCACGAGTCGGTGGAGAAGGCCCGGCTGCCCGGGCTGATGTCGGCCCTGACCGACGGCGCGACGGTGCTGCTGCTGACCGACGCCGGGATGCCGTCGGTCTCGGACCCGGGCTACACGCTGGTGCGCGCCGCGATCGAGGCCGGCGTCCACGTGACCTCGGTGCCCGGCCCGTCCGCGGTGACGACGGCGCTCGCGGTCTCGGGGCTGCCGGTCGACCGGTTCTGCTTCGAGGGCTTCCTGCCGCGCAAGGGCGGGGAGCGGCGGTCCTCCCTGGCGGCGCTGGCCGACGAGCGCCGCACGATGGTCTTCTTCGAGTCGCCGCACCGGCTGGCCGACGCGCTGCGCGATGCCGCGGAGGCGTTCGGCGCCACCCGCGAGGCGGCGGTGTGCCGCGAGCTGACCAAGACCTACGAGGAGATCCGGCGCGGACCGCTGGCCGAGCTCGCGGAGTGGGCCGCCGAGGGCGTGAAGGGCGAGATCACGCTGGTGGTCGCGGGGGCCTCCGCGGCGCCGGTCGCGCTGGACGCGGGGGAGCTGGCCGCCGCGGTGGCGGAGGAGGAGGCGGCGGGCGCCACCCGCAAGGACGCCATCCGCGCCGTCGTCGTCCGGACCGGCCAGCCGCGGCGCGTCGTCTACGACGCCGTCCTCGCCGCCAAGACCCCCACGGCATAGGTACCTAAACGTGCGTCCACGAGCCGAGGACGCAGGTATAGGTACCTATGCCTGGTGCTCGGTCAGCCGGCGCGCAGCTGCAGCATGCGGGCCTCGTAGACCGCGAGCACCTTCGCCCGGACACCCGCCGGGTCTCGCAACACGTCCGCGTAGGTGAACCGGAGCACGACCCACCCCAGCGCCGCCAGTTCCCGATCGCGGGCGAGGTCTCTCTGACGATTCTCCGGCCTCGTGTGGTGGGCCGCACCGTCGAGCTCGACCGCGAGCTTCACCTCGGGCCAGGAACGGTCGAGTCTGACCCGTCCCGTAGGCAGGTCCACCACACGCTGACCGACGCTCCGCGGCATCGAAGGGTGCCTGAACACGTTGAGGACGCCGTGAGCCTCGAGTTCGCTCTGGACGCCGTCCTCGATCAGGTCGATCGCCTGGAGCAGGGTCCGGCGCCCACCGACGTTCGAGCGCTCGGTGAGCGCCTCCCTGAGCTGAGCGGCAGTGACGAGACCTCGGCGGCTGATGTCGAGCACCAGGGGACGCCGGTCCTGCAGGGGTAGCAGCGGCCACGAGTCGATGACTGTGCGGGGGAGTCGTGTCACCCGCAGACCCTGACGCTCGATGCACTGTTCGGACTCGGGGTCGAAGCGCAGTCGTCGGTGCACGACGAGGTCGCGAGCACCGGTCCGCTTCAGCCCCTGGTCCACGGTCAGGTGGAGGGGGAGTTCGAGAGCACGCAGCCCCCAGACGGCGAGGGCCGTGGTGTGGCTCAGAGCCGCCACCGGACCGGTGTGGAGTATCGCGGCGCGGAGGAGCGCATGGTCGTCGAGCGGAGCGTCGCGGTGTCGGTAGACGTGCGGGAAGACCCGGACGAGCGTGCGACGCCCGATGTGCCCATCGAGGACGACGGCCGGAATGCGCTCGAGCAGCTGTTGCCGCGTCGCAAGGCCACCGTTCGCAGCGACGGCATCCCGGATGACTCCCCGCCAGTCCATGCGGCAGAGCGTGCCGGTGACAGCGGTCTCCGTGGGCGCGCGCGTCGGCCACCTGTGGACAACTTCGATTCGTAGCTCGGGGACGTCCACTCAGGTATAGGTACCTTTACAGCCAGTGTCGGCCCCGGAACGCAGGTATTGGTACCTATGCCCTGGGGTTAAAGCCAGCCGTTGCGCTTGAAGCCGCGGTAGAGGAGCACGCAGGCGGTCACGATCACCAGCAGGACCAGCGGGTACCCGTACCGCCACTGCAGCTCGGGCATGAACTCGAAGTTCATGCCGTAGATCCCCGCGATCGCGGTGGGGACGGCGATGATGCCGGCCCACGCCGAGATCTTCCGCATGTCCTCGTTGTCGGCGAGCGTCGTCCGGGCCAGCGAGGCCTGCAGGATCGAGGAGAGCAGCTCGTCGAGCCCGCTCACCTGGTCGCGCACGCGGATCGCGTGGTCCTGGACGTCGCGGAAGTACGAACGCATCGCGTCCGGGATGACGTCGATCTGCCGCTCCGACAGCTTCTGCAACGGCACCTCCAGCGGGGTGACCGCCTTGCGCAGCGCCATCAGCTCCCGCTTGAGCTGGTACAGCCGGCCGATGTCGTCGGTGCGCTGCGGGCTGAAGACGGAGTTCTCGAGCTCGTCGACGTCCTCGGTCACCGCGCCGGCGACCTCCACGAAGTTGTCGACGACGAGGTCGGCGACCGCGTACAGGACGGCGGACGGCCCCAGGCGGAGCAGGTCGCGCTGGTCCTCGAGGCGGGCCCGGAGGTCGGTGAGCCCGGAGTGCTCCCCGTGCCGCACGGTGATCACGTACGACCTGCCCAGGAAGACCATGACCTCGCCGGTGTCCACCACCTCGCTGGTCGCGGTCAGCTGCTCGTGCTCCACGTACGTCGCGGTCTTGAGCACCATGAACAGGGCTTCGTCGTAGTGCTCGAGCTTCGGGCGCTGGTGCGCGTAGACGGCGTCCTCGACCGCCAGCGGGTGCAGCCCGTACCGCGCGCTGATCGCGGTGAGCTCGTCGTCGGTGGGCTCGTAGAGCCCGAGCCAGACGAAGCCGCCCTGCGCGAGCGCCGTCTCGAGCGCGTCCTCCGGGGACACCGGCGCCTGCCGCTGCCCGTCCACGTAGACCGCGCAGTCGACGACGACGGCCTCACCCGCGCGGCGGGCCGGCGTGGACTTGGGGGCGCCCGCCGGCCGGGGGCGCAGCGTCGGCACCCGGGCCGGCACCGGGCCTGCGGCGTGTGCGGGCAGATCCAGGGGCGGCTCGGCACCGGACATCGGCCACCTCCTCGGATCGGGACCCGGCGTGCTCCGGGCGTGTGCAGCGTAGGCATGCGGGGTGCCCGCACCCGTGCAACGCTGCCCACGGACGACGACGCGGAGCCGGCAGGCGCCGGCACGGAGGGGGAATCCCGTGACGGCAGGCACGCGGCGGATCAAGTCCGTCGAGGACTCCATCCGCGACACCGACGAGCCCGAGCACCGCCTCCGCAAGCACCTCTCGGGGCTCGACCTGGCCGTCTTCGGCGTCGGCGTGATCATCGGGACCGGCATCTTCGTGCTGACCGGGGAGGTCGCGAAGACCACGGCGGGCCCGGCGGTCGCGATCTCGTTCGTCGTCGCCGGCGTGGTCTGCGGGCTGGCCGCGGTCTGCTACGCCGAGTTCGCCTCGACCGTCCCGGTGGCCGGCTCGGCGTACACGTTCTCCTACGCGACCCTCGGCGAGTTCATCGCCTGGATCATCGGGTGGGACCTCGTCCTGGAGCTCGCGCTGGGCGCCGCGACGGTGTCGGTCGGCTGGTCGGGCTACCTCAACCAGCTGCTCGGCGACCTCGGCATCCCGCTGCCCGAGTCGATCGCCGGCGAGACGGCGCGCTTCAACATCCCCGCGATCTTCATCGCGCTGCTGATGACCGGGGTGCTGATCCTCGGCATCAAGCTCTCGTCCCGGGTCACCTCGGTGATCGTCGCCATCAAGGTCGCGATCGTGCTCATGGTGATCGTGGTGGGCGTCTTCTACGTGAAGGCCGCGAACTACTCGCCGTTCGTGCCCCCGGCCGAGCCGAGCGAGACCGGCAGCGGCTGGACCGCGCCCCTGATCCAGACGCTGTTCGGGTTCGCGCCCAGCAACTTCGGCGTCGGCGGCATCCTCGCCGGGGCGGCGATCGTCTTCTTCGCCTTCATCGGCTTCGACATCGTCGCGACCGCGGCGGAGGAGACCAAGGACCCGCGCAAGGACCTGCCGCGCGGCATCATCGGCTCGCTCGTCGTCTGCACGGTGCTCTACGTCGGGGTGTCGCTGGTCGTCGTCGGCATGCAGAACTACACCGAGCTCTCCAGCGAGGCCCCGCTCGCCGACGCCTTCCGCAGCGTCGGCCTGCCGTTCTTCTCCGGCCTGATCTCCGTCGGGGCGCTGGCCGGGCTGACCTCGGTCGTGATGATCCTGATGCTCGGTCAGTCCCGCGTGCTCTTCGCCATGAGCCGCGACCGGCTGCTGCCGCCGAAGCTCGCCGCCGTCCACCCGAAGTACGGGACGCCGTACCGCATCACGCTGATCACCGGGGCGGTCGTCGCCGTCCTCGCCGGTCTGGTGCCGCTCGGCACGCTCGCCGAGCTGGTGAACATCGGGACGCTGTTCGCGTTCGTGCTCGTCTCGATCGGCGTGATCGTCCTGCGCCGCACCCGTCCGGACCTGCCGCGCGCCTTCCGCGTGCCCTGGGTGCCGTTCCTGCCGGTCGTCTCCGTGCTGGCCTGCCTGTACCTGATGCTGAACCTGCCCGGCGAGACCTGGCTGCGGTTCGGCGTCTGGATGGTGCTGGGCGTCGTCCTCTACTACGCCTACGGCCGCCGCAGGAGCCGCTTCAACACCCCCGGGGACCGGGAGGACGCCGCCGCCGCGAACGCCGCGCGCAAGGCCTGACCCCCGCTCACCCGCCCGGGTGAGATCCGCTGCCCGGCTCTTCAGGCGGAGCCGTGGCCGGCCGAGCTGACCCGTATGGCGATCGGTGTGCTCGAGGTCCGCGACACGTTCGCGGCGCAGCACGCCCGCGTGCCCGCGGCCGCCGCACCCGCGGCTGCGGTGCCGAGCCGCCTCCCGGTCACCGTCGTCGGCGCCGCGCTGGTCGGCGTCTTGGAGGCGGTGGCGCTGCTCGCCGTCGTCCTCGGCGGGCTGGACGGGATCCTGACCTCGGTCGGCCGCCCCTCCGGGTGGCTGGTCGCCGCCGGCCTGGTCGTGCTGGCCGGCTGGATCGTGCTGTGCGCGGGCAGCGCGGCCGCCATGGTCGACGGCACCGGGCGCTCGCTGCTCCAGGGCGTCGCCTACGCCGAGATGGCCGCCGTCGCCGTCCTGCTGGTCGTCGCCACGGCCGGCCCGTTCGCCAACCCCACCTCTCTGCCGCTGCCGGCCCTGGCCCTGCTGGCGCTGGCGGTCCCGGTGGGCAAGCTGCTGCTGGCGGGCGCCCCGTCCGCGCAGCGCTGGATCGAGCAGGGCCCGCGTGGCCGCGCCCGCCGTCCCGACCCGGTCCAGGCGCACCGCGGCCTGGCCACGCTGACGCTGGGCGTCATCGGCGCCGCGCTGTGCGCCGTCGCGGTGCTCGCGCCGGTCCCCGCCGGCGACGTCCAGGACCCCGCCTCCAGCGTCTACACGCAGGACTGACGCGAACGGGGGTGGACCGCCCTCACTAGTCTCGGGACGTGACAGATCGGCACATCCTGACCGCAGTCGCCTGGCCCTACGCGAACGGGCCGCGGCACATCGGCCACGTCTCCGGGTTCGGCGTCCCCTCCGACGTGTTCAGCCGGTACCACCGCATGGCCGGGGACGACGTCCTGATGGTCAGCGGCACCGACGAGCACGGCACCCCGATCACGGTCGCGGCCGACGCCGAGGGCATCACGCCCCGCGAGATCGCCGACCGGAACAACCGCATCATCGTCGGCGACCTGCAGTCGCTCGGGCTGAGCTACGACCTCTTCACGCGGA
>Ga0190265_10003142_pt1 | contig 11252 bp, 12 predicted proteins | sample Popmic124T_FD_133135 | JGI IMG/M metagenome (GOLD analysis project Ga0190265, IMG submission 133135) | Populus adjacent soil microbial communities from riparian zone of Indian Creek, Utah, USA - 124 T | ecosystem: Environmental > Terrestrial > Soil > Riparian zone | place: USA: Utah | collected...
CGGCACACCGAAGGCGCGGTCCTTTCCGGCTATGGGAGCCGCAGCCGGTGAGCCCAGTCGATCAATGGTTATGGGGATTATTTTCGTAGGGTTCTCGAGGGCGGCTCTCTGCCGAGGGAAGGGTCCGGTACTTCGGGGAAAGAACGGCGAGGTCACTGAGGAGATCCTATGTTGAGCGCACCTTGGCCAGGAACCAAGCACCAAGCACCAAGCACCTCCTCTGGTGGTAGCACCTCTTCCGCCTCATCCGGGCCAGCATGGTGATAGAGAGCGCATTAACGGGAGATCGTGGAGACCGGCTCGCCCCCCCGCCCCCCTACCGCCCCCGCCGTTTCACCGCATACCCATAGGCAATCGGCCACGCCGGCTCCTCCCCGAGCTCGTGCTGGGCCTTGAGCGCCCAGTAGGGCTCCCGCAGGAGCTCCCGGGCTAGGAGGACCAGGTCGGCGTCTCCTCCGGTGATGATTTCGTCGGCGTGCTGCGGGTCGGTGATCAGTCCCACGGCTCCGGTCAGGATTTGGCCGTCCTCTCGGATGCGGCGGGCGAAGGGGACCTGGTAGCCCTTGGCGACCGGAATGCGTGCTTTGGGCAGCGTGCCTCCGGAGGAGACGTCGATCAGGTCCGCTCCGAGGTCCTTGAGCCGCTTCGCGAGCTCGACGGATTGCTCGACGTCCCAACCTTGCTCGGCCCAGTCCGTCGCCGAAATCCTTACGAAAAGCGGCAGATCCTCCGGCATCAGCTTGCGCAGCCGCTCGGCCACCCGGAGCGTCAGGCGCATCCGGTTCTCGAGGCTGGCGCCGTAGTCGTCCTCCCGGTGGTTGCTGAGCGGGGAGAGGAACTCGTGCAGGAGATAGCCGTGCGCCGCGTGGATCTCCAGGACCCGGAACCCGGCGGCCAGGGCGCGCCGGGCGGCGGCCTCGAAGGCGTCGACGACCGCGTCGATCCCGGCGCGGTCGAGAGGCACTGGCACCGGGCCTCCCTCGTGGAAAGGGATCGGGCTGGGGCCGACGACGCTCCAGCCGCCCGCCTCGGGCGGGAGGTAGGCCCCTCCCTTCCATGGCGGCTCGGAGCTGCCCTTGCGTCCGGCGTGGGCCAGTTGAATGCCGGCGACCGCTCCCTGGCGGTGGACGAAGCGGGCGATCCGGGCCAGCGGCTCGACGTGCTCGTCGCTCCAGATCCCCAGGTCGCACGGGGAGATCCGCCCGTCGCGGGTGACCGCCGTGGCCTCGACGACGATCAGGGCCGCACCGCCCACGGCACGGCTGCCGAGATGGACCAGATGCCAGTCGTCGGCCATCCCCTCCTCGGCGCTGTACTGGCACATGGGAGACATCACGATCCGGTTGCGCAGAGTGACGCCCCGGATCGTCAAGGGGCTGAGCAGATCGATCTCGGGGACGTCCCGGTCGTGCTCGGCGTCCGCCACGCTGCCGTGGACGGTCTCCGGAGAGAGCTGATTCTGGAGGGTGTCGGTCTTCGGTTCGCTCATTGCAGGTTGCCTCGATCTCGAGAGTAAATCCTTGTGCAAGATCCGGTCCGCGGGGTTGTCCCGTGAGCCCGCCCGGCAAACACCTTTATTTACGGGAGGCCGGCCGCAGCCTTCGGCGTGCGGCCCCCGTTTTAGGAAACGGTCCGTCTTCGAAAGGAGCCCCTCATGAAAACCAAGACCCGGCTGCTCTTGCTGGCTGCTGTTCTGACTGGAACCGCCCTGCTGTCGACCGCCGCACCGGCGTTGTCCGCCTGCTTCCGTTACTGCTGGCACGTCGACACGGAGACCAGTTGCTGTCAACTGAGGGACTGCTCGATCGTTTGCGGGTGATCCCGTAGATCCGCGAGCCGTTCCAGTGAGTTTGGGAGTGCTTCCCGTAGCTTCGAGAGTGGTCTGTTGAGTCCCGGAGCCTCTCCCGCGGGTTCGAGAGCATACCCCGTCGGTTCTGGAGTCTCTTCCGCAGGCTCGAGAGCCTCTCACGGAAGTCCGGGAGTGCCTTCTAGCGGTTCGGGTGTGCTCCCGGAGGTCCGAGAGTGTCTCCCGCACGTCCGAGAGTGTCTCGCGTAGGTTCGGGAACAGCCGCCAAGGGATTCATTTTCTGCCGCCCCGGAGCACGCGCTCCGCGAGGATGCGGCCGAGCATGCGCTGCGCCTCCGGCCCTGCGGCGTCGACGAGCAGGGAGAGCTGATAGGGCGTGCGCGCCAGGTAGGCTCCCACGTGGGCGGCGAACGAGGCCTCGGGCAGGAAGTTCTTCAGCCGGCCCACGACGCCTGACGCCTCCTGCTCCACGGCAAAGCCGTCCGTGCCGCCATCGTTCGCGATCCATAGCAGGCGGCTGCGGCCCACCGCCGGCCAGACGGCCTGGAAGACGAGGGCCGTCTCGCGGTTGTAGAGCACCGCCTGCGGCGTGTCTCCCCCCTCCAGGCTCTCCCAGAAGTTGAGCAGGGCGAACCGCCCCTCCGACTCCTCCAGCTTGAGGGGGCCGGAGGTCTCGGCCTCCAGCGTCGACGCGGAGTCCTCCTGCTCCCGGGCCGCCTCGAGATACTCCGTGGAAAAAGCGTTCAGGGGTCCGGCAGTCTTGTCGCTCATGGATCTCACCTCCCGCGGAAACATCGGCAGGCGCAACGCGCGTCGCCGCATTCGACGATCCATTTCTACATCACGGGTTCGTATCTGTCAACTGCCGGTCCCAGAAATCGCTTGATGGATTCTCCTCGCACGCTCGTCGTCCTTGGATTGAGGTGAAGCGGGGGTGACGTGGGTGGGGAGGCTGGCACCGCACACCCCCTCAGGGCGGGCGGTGCGGGTGGTGCTGCAAGACTTGAAGCAGAGCCGCGGCGAGGCCGGAGAGTCATGCGCACTCTCCGGGGCGGCTGCTAGAACCGGGCGTTCGGGTCGTACTCCGAGCGGCGCAGGAGGTAGATGAAGCGTTCGATGATCCCTACGGTCGCCATCTTCTCCTCAAACGCGAAGCGGAGCAGGGAGACGGCTCTCTTCACCTCGTAGCTGATGCCGAGCTCCTCGAAGACGTCCAGCGACTGCAGGATGCCCGTCTCCGCTTCGTCGTGCCGCTTCAGGACGAGCCGGACGACTCCAAGCTCGACTCCGGCGAGCGCCTCCTTGTAGCGAAGGCCGGCTTCCGCGAAACCTTCCTTGGCGTAGAGGAGATCCCGCTCGGCCCGGTCGAGCTCGCCGAGGCCGGCGCTGATCCGCCCCTCCAGCCACCGGATCTTCAGCTCGTTGATCCGGCCGGTGAGGAACTGGCTCCGCTTCCTGACCTCCCAGAGGCCCAGGCGGGCCTCGCGGAAGCGGCCGCTTTCCGTCAGCCAATAGACAAGGTTTTGAAAGGCCGAGGCGACGAGGGAAGGCTCGCGCGGCTCGTCCACGGAAGCGATACCTTCCTGGAGAAGATCGATCGCCCCTTGGGGATCGCCGCCGTAGCCAACGTACATGGCCTTCTTGATCAAGGTACGGCCGGCGAGGTGAATCTCGCCGTGCCGCATGTAGGAGACGTAAGCGAGGTCGAGAGTGTCCAGGGCTGGGGCGTAGCGTCGGTTGCTACCGTCGATATCAGCCTGAACGATGAAGAACCGGGCCCGCAGAAGCGGGTCGCTGACCTTCCCCAGGAGATCGGTCGCGCGATTGAGCACCTGCTGGGCTTCATCCAGGGTGTCCGCCACGCGGTAGGCGTTCGCCAGCTCCGTGAGCGCAAAGAAGTGAAGGTTCGTCACCCTCTCCTGGGAATAGCGCTCTGCGCTGATCAGTCTCGTGAAGATGGCCGCGAAACGAGCCAGGCGCACCATCTCCGCCGGGTTCTCATAGCGGAGCGTCTGGCTTCTCTCGACGAGCGCCTGCATGAGCATCGGGCTTTCGAGGTGAGCGGGAGCCTCCGCGAAACCTTCGTCGAGGGCTTCGAGGGGAATCGCAGCCACGAAAGCCCGGGCCTCCGCGAGCCTCCGGTTCTGCACCGCCTGGAGCGCGCGGTCCATCGCGGCGTCGTAGGCGGCATCCAGCTCGACCGTAAGGGAGCTCCGTTTGAAGGATCTTCCCAGGTAAGGTGCGACAGCGGCCTGGCAAGGCCCGCAGCCGCTCAGCAGGTGAAGGATGACACCGCGCGCCTGCTCTGGCGGGATCGTATCGAACGCAAAGCCCTCCAGGTCCAACAACGTCGGATGGTCGGTCACCCAGCTTCCTCCTTTTCCTTGAATTCTCCCACAAGTCGCAACCTGTTACCAGAGGAAAGAACAAGATGGGGACAGCGGGAGCCGGCTCCGCGACGGCGCCGCTCCCGCAAGAGCTTCAGTAGCTCCCGTCCGGGTTGATCCCCGACCCCTCCTCGCCGGAGGCTCCGTGGGCCGTGGGCGGGAGAGGCGCCAGGACCGTCAGGCCGTCCGGATTGATTGCAGCCCCCTCCTTCTCCTGGGTAGCCGCCCCCGCCCGGAGCCCCGCCACCCACGCCCAGACCCGCTCCCAGAGCACCGCCGTCTCCCATCCGCCGAGCTGCCGGGCCGCCGAGGGCGCAGGCAAGGCCATCCAGAGAGCCGCCGCCAGGGCGGTTACGGCAAGCGCACGCCGAGTTCGTAGAGTCATCTCTATCTCCTTACTCCCGGGGACGTTCTCCGAGGCCGCCGCGGCTTCGAGCGCCCGGGAGAGCACAAGCCATCAGGTCTTCCAGTGCCTCCAGTGTGCCAGAAGAGGGTCAGCTCTGAACAAAGTAGAGCCCAAGAGGCTCGGATCTCGCCGAGTGCAGCTATCGCGAACCCGCGATCTTCAAGACCTCCCGCCGCTACGGCGTACCCGCACGGTGGAAATTATCCCCTTCGCCTGAACCCGCGTCGCTTCGACGAGCGTGCTGGCTCCGGAACAGAGTGGCGGAATCTGTAGCCAAAATGGCTCATTTGGATTGACGATCAAGATCGCATGGGTAATTATGAGCCTCGTCAGCGAGGAGAGAGCACGTGATGAGCGACGAACGGAAGGGGCGGAGCGGCTTTCGTGAGGACTTCGGGCAGAGGCTCGCCGGGCTCCGGGCTCGAAAGGGCTGGTCCCAGGGCGACCTGGCAAGAAGGCTGGGCGTGCCGCGGTGGAAGGTTGGAAAGTGGGAGCAGGGGTGCTACAGCCCCGCGGCGGAAGAGTTGGTGCCCCTGAGCGAAGTCTTGACCGTGCCGGTCGGGGAGCTTCTGACCGGAGAGAGCACGCAGCCGCCTCCGCCGGGCGAAAGCCTGGCGCCGGTCGACAGGAACGCTCTCTCGGTGCACCTCGAGGGCCTGAGCCGTCTGCTCAAGCCGCTGACGGAGCGCCGCGAGGCGCGGATCCCCAACAAGCAGTGACGCCTTTTCCGGCGCCATGAAGGTGCCGGAAGCAACGAACCCAAGGAGGTTCAAAAATGGAGACGCAGAACGCAGCAGAGGTGAGTGAGCTCGAGGCGGAAAGGCTCCGCCGGCCGCCGGCCCGCGACCGGCTGAAGGAGAGCATCCTGAGCTCCAAGCTCAAGGCCGAACGAGTGCAGGAGATGTTGCAGATCATGCCCGCCTGGGGGCTGGTGCCGGGCGGCAAGGGCATCGAAAGGGCCTGGACGTTCGGCGAGGCCAGCGTCGCAGCCACCTTCACGGCCTTCGTGGCCGCGAACGCTCACGCCGCTCACCACCCGGTCGAGCTGTTCCTGGACGGGAAGCGGCTCCTCATCACCGTGTGGGGGCCGCAGAACAAGGGAAAACGGGGCGGCCTGACCGAGGCCGCCCTTCACTTCGCGAAGAAGCTCGGTTGACGGACCGAGCGACTTCAACTTCCAAACTGTGAATCAAGACAAGGAGATCCTACCATGCCTCCGTCGATAAACTCATCGCTGGCGGACATCCTCCTGGACGGGGAGAATCTGCTCGGGGCGCTCCAGATCAACCCGGAGCTGCTGTCCAACACCGCGGACGAGAGGGCTCCGCTGGAGCTCAGCCTCGCCGAGATCAAGTCCCTCACCGTCCGCGCCCAGATCCTGAAGGGGGATCGGCAGAAAACCATCCAGGACCGCCGCGCCGCCATCCTGAGAGTGGCAGACCAGACCCGCGCGGTTCGGGACGTCATCCGAGCCAAGGTCGGCTCCCGAAGCGAAAAGCTGGTCGAGTTCGGCGTCCTGCCCCTGCGCAAGAGGAAGTCCCGGAAGACCCCGGAGGAGACCCCCGAGCCCGGGCCTGATCCGGAACCGCAACCCACCCCGTAGTCACCAACCTCTCCCGGGGCGTGCCCGCAAGGGCACGCCCCGCTTTTCGTGGAGGGGAGGGCTGTCTGCGGCAGTATCCGTACCCGGCCGGTCTTCCGGTCGGCGCGCTCTTTGAAAACTGAATCCAACGTCTCCGGCCGGCTGGCCGACCTGCCAGGAGACGCGGACGCCCGCATGGCGGGCGTCCTTTGCTTTGCTATGGCCACTGACGCCCGACATGAGTGGTGCGATGTGGATAAATGTGGATGTGGCGCCACCTCGCCATCTCTGCTCCGGCTTTTTCGCGGGGTTCCGCGATCAATAGAGCGCCGGCGTCGTCATCTGTTCGACTCCGGCCGCAACGGCTCCGGCCACAGTCGCAATGGCTCAGACCGCGGTCGAGCAGATCTCTCGGGATGTTCCAGCCAACTCTTGCGGCGGGAAACAATTTCCTGCACAATGAGGCAAATGCAACCCTTCCAGAGTCTGGCCACCGGGCAACCGGCTGAGGCGGAGCTTGCTCAGTTCTTCGAGCAGTCCTTCGACCTGCACTGCGTTGCCGGTTTGGACGGTTACTTCACGCGGTTGAATCCGGCGTGGGTGGCCGCTCTGGGGTGGCCCCTCGAGGAGCTGCGGTCCCGGCCATTCGCCGCCTTCGTCCACGTGGACGACCGCGAAGCCACGTTGAGGGAGACGGCCAAGCTCTGCCAAGGCGCCGGGCCCCTCCGCTTCGAGAATCGCTACGCTTGCAAGGACGGCTCTTACCGGTGGCTCGAATGGAACGCGAGGTCTGTGGTCGACCGCGGCGAAATCTACGCGACGGCGCGTGACATCACCGGCCGGAAGCGGCTCGAGAGGGAGACCCTCGACATCGTCGATCACGAGAAGGAGCGCCTGGGGCGGGAGCTGCACGACGGCTTGTGCCAGACCCTGGCCGGGATCTCCGCCTTGAGCTCGACGCTTTCCAGGAAGCTCGCGCGCTCGGGCGCTCCCGCGTCAACCGCCGAGGGCCATACCGCCGCGGCCGATGCCGCGGCCGAGATCGCCCGGCTGCTGAACGAGGCCATCGGCGAGGCCCGCGACATGGCCCGCGGTCTTGGGGCCGTGGGCCTGAGCGAGGGCGGTCTCGAGACCGCCCTCGAGACCCTGGCTCTCGACGTCCGGCACCTGTTTCGCGCCTCCTGCGCATTCGCGTGCGATCGCCCTTTTGAGAGGCTTGACGGCGAGGCCGAGCGGCACCTCTTTCGCATCGCGCAGGAGGCCGTGAACAATGCCGTGGCCCACGGAAAAGCGAAGCGGATCGAGATCCGCCTGGTCGCGAAAGGCGGCGAAGGCCTCCTGACCGTCCTGGACAACGGTGTGGGCATACCCAAGAGGCCGCGCCCTAAGGGCGGGACCGGGCTGCACAACATGGCCTACCGGGCGCGCTTGATCGGTGGCCGCATCGAGGTCCGGCGGCGATCCCGAGGCGGCACGACGGTCCTCTGCGCCTTTCCCCTCTCCGGCCGCTCCGGCACCCGCGAGACACCGTAACATGCCCGCCCCGGCCAGGAGGACGATCCTCATCGTCGACGATCACCCCGTGCTCCGTCGCGGGCTGGCCAGCCTGATCGAGTCCGAGCCGGACCTCGCCGTGTGCGGGCAAGCCGGGAACAGCGCGGCCGCGCTCCAAGCCGCCGAGCAGAGCCAACCCGACCTGGTGATCGTCGATCTCTCCCTCGGGGAAAGCGACGGCCTGGACCTGGTCAAGGAGATGAAGCGCCGCCACCCGGGGATCCCGGCCCTCGTGCTCTCGATGCACGACGAGGCGGTGTACGCCGAGCGTTCCCTGCGGGCCGGCGCCCGGGGCTATGTCACCAAGCAGCAGCTCGACGAGACGGTGTTGGTCGCCATCCGCCGCCTGCTGGCCGGCGAGACCTACATGAGCGGCACGGTCGGGGAGCGGCTGGCCGCACGATTCGTGGCAGGTAGAACGCTCGCCACGGACTCGCCCCTGGAGGCGCTCAGCGACCGCGAGCTGCAGGTATTTCGCCTGATCGGGCAGGGCCGGAGCACCCGCCAGATCGCGGAGACGCTCCATCTGAGCATCAAGACGATCGAAACCCACCGCGAGCACATCAAGCAGAAGCTGCAGGTCGAGACCGCCACCGAGCTGGCCCATCGCGCCACCCAGTGGGTCGAAACCGGCCGCACCCGCTGACCGGCCTCATCGACAACGAGCCCGACCTCACGGTCTGCGCCGCCGCGGCCGCCCGGCGGGCGGCCGCGGCGGCCATCGCCTCCTCTCGCCCCGTCCTCGTCGTGGTCGATCTCTTGCTCGGGGCCGACGGCCTCAAGCGCGCGCATAGGGGTTTTCCCGATGAAGAAGTCAGGGCGCCACCCCGATGCGCAAAGCGGGGGTGAGGAGCACACTGCTGTCCATCAACCGCAATTCTCTGCTATTTTTGATGGAGGTTATCAGGATGCGCGAAACTCTCTTCGGCCTTTCACTGGCACTGCTCGCACTGGGCTTTGCCGGCCCCGGCTCGGCCAGCGGCGCCCTCTCCGCCGGAACACCCGTTGCCTCAGACCCAGCCGGGCCAGCCGATAATTCCGATATGGACGGAAAGGCCGATACGATCTTCTTCGGAGGGCCGGTGCTCACCATGACGAACGACTCGAAGGGCGCTATGGTGGTGGCCCGGGCCGTAGCCGTCCGCAAGGGAAAGATAGTCGCTGTGGGTGACGAGAAGAGTGTGATGAAGGATTGGGAGGGCATGTCTACCCAGTCGATCGATCTGCGCGGGCACGCCCTGCTCCCAGGTTTCGTCGAACCTCATACACATCTGACTCTGACGGTCCAGTCTCAGCCTGGGTTCTCGGTTGACTGCGGCTCCCAGAAACCCAACTTTCTGATGACGGAAGTCTACGACCGTCTCAAGCAAGAGCTGAAGAATGTCCTCGGAAAGAAGTTGCCGCCAGATAAACAGTGGGTGGTGGGAACCGGGTTTGACCCCTCGCGCTCCAACCCGCTGTTTGCCAGCCTGAATGCCGCCGACCTGGATGAAAAGGTCACCCCGGAAATTCCGGTCTTTGTGCTGAACGCCTCCGGGCACATCGCCTATGTGAACACCGCAGCCCTGCAGCGCGCCGGAATCACGGGGACGACTCCTAACCTGCCTCCCGGCGTCGTCATGGAGAAGTTCATGGGGAAGGACAGGCCGACGGGCCAGCTCAACGAAATAGCTGCCATCAATCTCGTGGCCAAACATATCCCCCGCCCTTCGTACCAGGCCCTCCGCGATGAGGCCGTCAAGGTGATTTGGCAGTGGGCTGCCGCCGGGGTGACCACCAGCACGGAGATCTCCCTGGGCGTCTCGACCTCCGTGAACGACGATTGGAAGCTCTACCAGGACGTGACGGGTTACCTGAAAGAGCGGGATCCCCATAGACTACCGAGCCCCATGCGATTCCGGGTCTACCTGGACTATAACCAGGTAACACCGGTAGACCCGAATAACCCGAATAACTGGAAGCTGCGCACCATCGGCGAATCGCCGGTCATATTCGAGCCCAATGATGGCGACGACTGGCTCAAAGTGCTCGGGGTCAAGTTCGTTACCGACGGCTCGACCCAGGGCTTCACGGCGTTCCTGAACCAACCCTATCTGGATCCGGCTCCATCAGGTAATCCACCAGGGTGGAAGGGCACCTTCAACTTCCCCCCCCCCCGACCCGGCTCACCCGACCCGGCCCACCCTGACCGAGGTCATGCGACCATTTTATGAACGGCGCTGGCAACTCGCGGCCCACGCCAACGGCGATGCAGCCCTCGACCAGGTTCTCAACGCCTACCAGGAGATCTCTAAAGGGGACCCCAAGCGGCGCGAACGCCGCTTGCGGATCGAGCACTTTACGGTCACTCCCCCCCAGAATCTGGCCAAAATCCTGGACAGAGTCGTTGAGCTGGGCGTGACCCCCGGCATGACAGCCGGTCACCTCTACTTCTGGGGACAGGTCTTTGACCAAAAAATCCTGGGCGCGGAGCGGGCCGGCAAGATCCACCCTTCCAAGAGCCTTACGAAGCGCAATATTCGTTTTGCCTATAATAGTGACAGCCCGGTCACAAAAGTGGAACCGCTGCGGTATGTGCAAACTGAGGTCACCCGGGAGCCGCAATGGACGCCGACTCAGAATCCCCCGTTCGCCCTGGGGGCTGACGAAAGGATCTCAGTGGATGAGGCGCTGCGCGCGGTCACCCTCGACGCCGCGTACCAGGGCTTCTTCGACAACAAGGTGGGTAGCCTGGAAGTGGGCAAACTGGCTGACTTCGTGATCCTGGATTGCAACCCGAAAGCTGTTAAGCCCAGCACCATCGCCAGCATTCAGGTGCTTGAGACCTATCTAGAAGGCAAAATAGCCTATCGGCTAGACAATCCGAAGTCCGATAGCTGCCAACCGATAGCTGCTGCCCAATAGGTGCGAGCCCAGGCAAGGGGTGCCAGCCTCGTGGTAACTCGCACTGACTCTGGAGGGCGTCGACACTCCGCTGACCAGGTTCCGGCGGCCACCCTGGACTAGGTGCCACGGGACGAGGTGCCCCTGACGAAGTGCCTGGCCCTTGGGGCTGCCAGCGCGCTCTTTGAAAACACCATATCGTCTCCGGCGGGATGGCCGACCTGCCAGGAGACGCGGACGCCCGCATGGGCGGGCGTCCTTTGTTTTGCGAGCTACGGCGCCATCTCAGAATGGGCCCGGTTTCACCCATTGGCTAGCTCTTCACTGGCACTTCACGCCAACCTGTCCCTCAGAAAGCCTCAATATTCGATATGGTGTAACATTCTGAAGTTCTGCGGCCGATGCCGTGGTACTTGCCGTCCTCTGGACAAGGAGTTCTCTCATGAGCAAGAGAAGCGTCCTCGCAGCACTCATCGTCTCTCTCCTGTTTGGCCTACCTTCCCTGGCTGCAGATCCCGTGATCCAGCGCGGAATCGACGTGTTTACCACCCCGGCTGATGGCTCGACCTATTACAACTTTGCTCTAAGTCCCATTCCGGCGGGCTTCTTCTGCGCTCGCTCGAAAGCGTTTGC
>Ga0190265_10003143_pt1 | contig 11252 bp, 8 predicted proteins | sample Popmic124T_FD_133135 | JGI IMG/M metagenome (GOLD analysis project Ga0190265, IMG submission 133135) | Populus adjacent soil microbial communities from riparian zone of Indian Creek, Utah, USA - 124 T | ecosystem: Environmental > Terrestrial > Soil > Riparian zone | place: USA: Utah | collected...
GAGGCCTACCTGGCCGCGCCGCTGTCGCGCGAGGACGACATCGACGCCGCCTGCCGGGCCGCGCGGACCGCGTTCGCCGAGTGGAAGCAGACCACGCCCGGCGAGCGGATGGAGCATCTGCTGAGGATGGCGGCGGCGATCGAGGCCGACGCCGAGGCGCTGGTGGCGACCGAGCACGAGAACACCGGCAAGCCGGTCGGGCTGACCTCGTCCGAGGAGATCCCGCCGATGGTCGACCAGATCCGGTTCTTCGCCGGCGCGGCCCGGCTGCTGGAGGGCAAGGCCACCGCCGAGTACATGCGCGGCTTCTCCTCCTCGATCCGCCGGGAGCCGGTCGGTGTGATCGGCTCGGTGGCGCCGTGGAACTACCCGATGATGATGGCGGTCTGGAAGTTCGCGCCGGCGCTGGCCGCGGGCAACACGATCGTGCTCAAGCCGTCGGACACCACCCCGGCCAGCGCGGTGCACATGGCGCGGCTGTTCGCCGACATCCTGCCGCCCGGGGTGTTCAACGTGGTCTGCGGCGACCGGGCCACCGGCGCCGCGCTGACGTCGCACCCGATCCCGGCGATGGTCTCGATCACCGGCAGCACCGCGGCGGGCAAGGCGGTCGCCAGGGCGGCGGCGGACACGGTCAAGCGGGCGCACCTGGAGCTGGGCGGCAAGGCGCCGGTGATCGTGTTCGACGACGCCGACATCGCCGCCGCCGCCGAGGGCATCGCGGTGGCCGGCTACTTCAACGCCGGCCAGGACTGCACCGCCGCCACCCGGGTGATCGTGCACCGGGGCAGGCACGACGACCTGGTCGCCGCACTGGTCGAGCAGGCCGAGGGGGTGCAGCTGTCCAACGCCGAGTCCGACGACGACGGCTTCTACATCCCGCCGGTGAACAACGTCAACCAGTTCGGGCACGTATCCGGCCTGGTCTCGCGGACGCCGGCGCACGCGTCGGTGGTCAGCGGTGGCGAACAGGTCGGCGAGAAGGGCTACTTCTACGCGCCGACCGTGGTCGACGGCCTGCGCGAGGGCGACGAGCTGATCCGCACCGAGATCTTCGGTCCGGTGATCACCGTGCAGACCTTCGACGACGAGGCGGACGCGGTCCGGCTGGCCAACGACACCGAGTACGGGCTGGCCTCCAGCGTGTGGACCAACGACCACCGGCGCGCGCTGCGCATGTCCGCGGCCATCGACACCGGCTGCGTGTGGATCAACTGCCACATCCCGCTGGTCGCCGAGATGCCGCACGGCGGGGTCAAGCAGTCCGGCTACGGCAAGGACCTCTCGGCGTACTCGCTGGAGGACTACACCCGGATCAAGCACGTGATGTCCTACCTGGGCGAGTAGATGGCGCGCTACGGACCGCAGTTCGGGCCGGACATCACGTTCCTCGGGGTGCCGCGGTGCGACTGGGCCGAGCCGGAGACCTACGCCGGCGCCGACGTGGTGATCCTGGGCGCCCCGTTCGACGGCGGAACCTCCCACCGCGCCGGTACCCGGTTCGGGCCGCAGTACATCCGGCAGACCTGCTACCTGCCGCCGAACGGCTCGCGGCCCTCGCTGGCGCTGCGCGTGGACGGACTCAAGGACCTCGCCGTCTACGACGCGGGCGACGTCGAGATGTACTCCGGGGATGCCGAGCGCTCGGTGCGCGACCTGCAGGAGGCGGTGTCCGCGGTGGCCCGCACCGGGGCCATCCCGCTCACCCTGGGCGGCGACCACACGGTGGCCTGGCCGGACGCGGCCGGGGTGGCGCAGCACCTCGGCCTGGGCCGCATCTCGATGATCCATTTCGATGCGCACGCGGACACCGGGGACGTCACGTTCGGTTCACTGGTCGGGCACGGCCAACCCATGCGCCGGCTGATCGAGTCCGGCGCGGTGCGCGGCGACCGGTTCCTGCAGCTGGGGCTGCGCGGGTACTGGCCGGAGCCGGAGACGCTGGAGTGGATGGCGCAGCAGGGCATGCGGTCCTACGAGATGACCGAGATCGTCGCCCGCGGGTTCACCGAGTGCCTGACCGAGTCGTTCGCGATCGCCACCGACGACTGCGACGGGGTGTTCCTGTCGGTGGACATCGACGTCTGCGACCCGGGGCACGCGCCCGGCACCGGCACCCCGGAGCCGGGCGGGCTGTCGGCGCGGCAGCTGCTGGACGCGGTGCGGCGGATCGCCTACGAACTGCCGGTGGTCGGGATCGACGTGGTCGAGGTGTCGCCGCCCTACGACCACGCCGAGATCACCTCGTTCCTGGCCAACCGGGTGGTGCTGGAGTCGCTGTCCGGCATCGCCCGGCGGCGCAAGGACGCGGCCGACGGCACCACCTGGGACCCGCGCCAACCCCTGCTCGACGGCCGCTGACGCGTCGGTACGCGTCAGCGTCCATCGGCGCGCCGGCGCGGGAACCGCGCACCACGCGGGGCCGGCAGCGCCCGCGCCTCCGGAATCCCCGCCTCGAGCGGCTCACCGAGCTCGGCCCGCTCCTGCTCCGCCAGGTCGGCGTGGCAGCGCGCCCGGCTCTCCGCCAGCAGCATGCTGACCGGGTGCGCGCTGCCGAGGGCCTGCTCGGCCTCCTCGAACATCGCGTCGAGCAGGCCGGCCGCGCTGCCCGCATCGCCGGCGGCCGCGCCGGCCCGGGCGTGGCCCAGGCGGGAGAGCAGGGTGTCGGGGTGCGCCCGACCGAGCACGTCCTCGCGGTCCCGCGCCACCGCGCCGAACAGCTCGGCCGCCTCGGCCGCCCGGCCCGTCCACTCGTAGGCCACGGCGAGGGCGTCGCGGGCGTGCAGCGTGGCCGGGTGCCGGTCGCCGAACACCCGGCGGCGTTGCTGCACGTTGGCCTCGATCAGGGGAAGCGCGGCGCCCCGCCGGTCCAGCTGCAGCAGCACCACGGCCAGGTTGCCGTGACCGATCACGGTGTCCGGATCGTCCCGCCCGAGGCGCTCCTGGCAGCCGGCCACCACGCGCTGCAGCAGGGGTGCGGCGTCGCGGAGCTGTCCGGCGGCGCAGTGGTAGGCGGCCAGGTCGTTGAGCTCGGCCAGCCGGCGCCGCTCGTCGTGCCGACTCTCGAGGGCGGCCGGCGGGCGCAGCCGGGGACGGTCCCGGTCCAGCAAGCTCACTCGACCTCCGTGATGTGCACGCTGCGTGCACCATGACCCACGCTGTCACTCGACAGTAGTCGATCGAGCGCACGTGGTGATAGCCAGGTGACGGAGCGCCGGGGTCTCGCCGGGCGCATCGGAAGGTGCGAGGCTGTGCGCACGAACCGGTGAGCCGCGAGGAGGCCACGTTGGGCGAGCAGGTCGCGGCGACGCAGTTCAGCCGGGCGGACCGCACCAGGTATCGGCAGAAGGTCCGCCGCTGCCTCGACGTGTTCGAGAAGATGCTGCGCGAGTCCCGCTTCGACTTCGACAAGCCGATGACCGGCCTGGAGATCGAGCTGAACCTGGTCGACGACGCCGGCGACCCGACGATGCGCAACGCCGAGGTGCTCGGGGCCATCGCGGACCCGGACTTCCAGACGGAACTGGGCCAGTTCAACATCGAGATCAACGTGCCGCCGCGGACGCTGGAGGGCCGCTCGCTGGTCGAGCTCGAGGAGACGCTGCGCACCGACCTCAACCACGCCGAGGCCAGCGCCCGCGGGGTGGACGCGAAGCTCATGATGATCGGGATCCTGCCGACCCTGATGGCCGACCACCTGTCGGTCGACGCGCTGACCTCCAACCCCCGCTACAAGCTGCTCAACGAGCAGATCTTCGCCGCCCGCGGTGAGGACATCTGGCTGGACATCAGCGGCGACGAGCGGCTGCAGACCAGCTCCGACTCGATCGCCCCGGAGTCGGCCTGCACGAGCGTCCAGTGCCACCTGCAGGTCAGCCCGGAGACCTTCCCCGCCTACTGGAACGCGGCCCAGGCCGTCGCCGGGGTGCAGATGGCGATCTGCGCGAACTCCCCGTTCCTGTTCGGCCACCGGCTCTGGCGGGAGACCCGGATCGCGCTGTTCGACCAGGCCACCGACACCCGATCCGAGGAGCTCAAGGAGCAGGGGGTGCGGCCGCGGGTGTGGTTCGGCGAGCGCTGGATCACCTCGGTGTTCGACCTGCTCGAGGAGAACGTGCGCTACTTCCCGGCGCTGCTGCCGATCTGCAGCGACGAGGACCCGGTGGACGTGCTGGAGCGGGGCGGGGTGCCGACCCTGGCCGAGCTGCGGCTGCACAACGGCACCGTCTACCGGTGGAACCGCCCGGTCTACGACGTGGTCGGGGACCTGCCCCACCTGCGGGTCGAGAATCGGGTGCTGCCGGCCGGCCCGACCGTGGCCGACACGCTGGCCAACGCGGCGCTCTACTACGGCCTGGTCCGGGTGCTCGCCGAGGACGAACGCCCGGTCTGGTCACGGATGTCGTTCGCCGCGGCCGAGGAGAACTTCCACGCCGGCGCCCGCCACGGCATCGAGGCCCGCATCTTCTGGCCGGGCCTGGGCGAGGTACCGGCCAGCGAGCTGGTGCTGCGCCGGCTGCTGCCGATGGCCGCCGACGGGCTGACCCGCTGGGGCGTCGACTCCGCGGTGTCCGACCGGCTGCTCGGCATCCTGGAGCAGCGCTGCCTCAGCCACCGCAACGGCGCGGAGTGGCAGGTCGAGACCGTGCGGAAGCTCGAGACCGAGCAGAACATGGGGCGGCTGGACGCACTGCGCCGGATGGCGCTGAGCTACGCCGAGCACATGCACAGCAACGAGCCGGTCCACACCTGGCCGCTGGGCTGAGCTGATCAGGACCCAGACGGCAGTGGTGCGGCCGTCCCGGACGTGGTGGCGAGCGTGGCGAAGGTGACCCGGGCACCGTCCTCCGCGCCGGCGCCGGAGTCCGCGCTGTCCTGCTGGTAGGCACCCGCCTGGAAGCGGACGGTGGCGTCCCGGAACGCCGGCGGCACCGGCGCGTCCACGGCGGCCTGCTGCGACCCGTGGCCCGCGGTGAACGTGAGGGTGCCGTTGCCGTTGTCGCGCAGGCCGAAGTCGAAGGCCGCACCGAGCGGCACCCCGGACAGCAGCGGCAGCTTGGTCGCCGCGTCACCGGACCGTTCCTGCTTGACCACGACGTGCACCGTCCCGGCGGTGTAGTGCAGCATGACGAACGGCACGGAGATGATGTCGCCGGCGCCGTGGATCTGCCCGAGGATCACGTCCTGGCTCTCCGACGGGACCTGCGCGACCGTCACCGACGCGGACAGCTCGCGCTGGTCGGTCCCGGCCCGGAACTCGTCGAGGCTGCTGAGCTCGGTGCGCGCGTGGTCGGAGTTGCGCGTGGTGGCGCCCTCGACCGGAGCCCAGAAGGTGAGCTGGCCGCCCGGGTCACGGCTGAGGTACGGGGGCGACAGCACCGCGGGGTTGATCGAGTCGGCGTTGCCGTTGTCGCCCTCGAGGGGCAGGGTGAGCCGCCAGCCCGGGATCGTGCCCGCGCCCTCGGACGGGCTCGGCCGCGACGGGGTCGAGCAGGCGGCCAGCACCAGGAACGCGGTCGCGATCAGCATCGCGACGGCGGCCCGGAAGGGGTTGTGTCGCACCCTCTCCAGTCTGGCCCGGGCGTCGTCCGCGCGCCGCTCGCTCCGGCTTTCCACAGCGAAACCACAGCTTCAGTCGATCTCCTGGGCGGCCGCGGCGAACTGGGCGTCGTACAGGCTGCAGTAGGCACCCCGGGCGGCCAGCAGCTGGTCGTGAGTGCCCTGCTCGACGATCCGGCCGGCCTCCATGACGAGGATCAGGTCGGCGTCGCGGATGGTGGAGAGCCGGTGCGCGATGACGAAGCTGGTGCGATCCGAGCGCAGCGCGGCCATCGCCCGCTGCACCAGCACCTCGGTGCGGGTGTCCACCGAGCTGGTCGCCTCGTCCAGGATCAGCAGGGCCGGGTCGGCCAGGAACGCCCGCGCAATGGTGATCAGCTGCTTCTCCCCCGCGCTGACGTTGCTGCCCTCGGAGTCGATCACGGTGTCGTAGCCGTCGGGCAGGCTGCGCACGAACCGGTCCACGTACGTCGCCCGGGCCGCGGCCAGCAGCTGCTCGGGAGCGGCGTCCGGGTTGCCGTAGCCGATGTTCTCCCGGATGGTGCCGCCGAAGAGCCAGGTGTCCTGCAGCACCATGCCGATCCCGGAGCGCAGCTGCGCCCGGGTCATCGCCGCGATGTCCACCCCGTCCAGGGTGATCCGGCCGCCGTCCAGCTCGTAGAACCGCAGGATCAGGTTGACCAACGTGGTCTTGCCCGCGCCGGTCGGCCCGACGATGGCCACGGTCTGGCCGGGCTCGGCCACCAGCGACAGGTCGTCGATCAGCGGTCGGTCGGGCCGGTAACGGAACGACACCTGCTCGAACGCGACCCGGCCGCGGCGATCGCCGGGCACCACCGGCCGTGCCGGGTCCGGGGTCTGCTGCTGCGCGTCCAGCAGCTCGAACACCCGCTCCGCCGACGCCACCCCGGACTGCAACAAGTTGATCATCGAGGCGGCCTGGGTGAGCGGCTGGGTGAACTGGCGCGAGTACTGGATGAACGCCTGCACGTCGCCCAGGCTCATCGTCCCGGAGGCCACCCGCAGCCCACCGAGCACCGCGACGGCCACGTACGTCAGGTTCCCGATGAACATCATCGAGGGCATGATCGTCCCGGAGATGAACTGGGCACGGAAGCCCGCCTCGAAAAGCTCGGTGTTCTTCGCCGCGAACCCGGCCTCGACCTCGGCCCGCCGGCCGAACACCTGCACCAGCTGGTGCCCGGTGAACGCTTCCTCGATCTGGCCGTTCAGCTGCCCGGTGTGCCGCCACTGGGCCACGAACTGCCGCTGCGACCGCTTGGTGATCATCTTGGTCAGCCAGAGCGAGAGCGGGACCGCGATCACCGCGACCAGCCACAGCAGGGGCGAGACCACGAACATCATCGCCAGCACGCCGATCACGGTGAGCAGCGAGACCAGGAGCTGGCTCAACGTCTGCTGCAGGCTCTGCGAGACGTTGTCGATGTCGTTGGTGACCCGGCTGAGCACCTCGCCGCGCTGCTGGCCGTCGAAGAAGCGCAGCGGCAGCCGGTGCAGCGTGCTCTCCACGTCCCGGCGCAGGTCGTGCACGATGCGCTGGACGATCCCGTTGAGCAGGTAGCCCTGGATCCAACCGAAGATCGACGCGCCCAGGTAGAGGGCGAGCGCGCCCAGCAGCACCAGCCGCAGCGCCGCGACGTCGATGGCCCGCCGGCCGATCACCCCGGCGAAGATGATGTCGGTGGCCGCGCCGAGCAGCAGCGGGCCGACCACGTTCAACGCGACGCTGAGCAGGCCGAGCAGCACGACCGCGAGCACGCCGAGCCGCTCCGGCAGCAGCAGTCGCGCCAACCGGCGCACCGAAGGGCCGAAGTCCAGCGGCTTCTCCGCCGGCTGCCCCATGCCCGACCACGGCCCGCGGCTGCGCCGCTCGTTGGCCATGCCGCGCGCGGCGGCGTCGGTCTCGGCGTCCCGACTGCGCTTCTCCGGCGGAACGGTCACCGGTGACGAGGTCCGTTCCGTCACGCCACCTCCTCCGCCGACAGCTGCGACTCCACGATCTCCACGTAGGTCGGGCAGGTGGCGAGCAGTTCCCGGTGCCGGCCGATCCCGACCACCGCACCGTCCTCGAGCACCACGATCTGGTCGGCGCCGACGATGGTGGACACCCGCTGCGCCACGATCAGGACGGTGGCCGTGGCCGTGACCGGTCGCAGCGCGGTCCGCAGCCGGGCGTCGGTGCTCGTGTCCAGCGCGGAGAACGCGTCGTCGAACAGGTAGATCACGGGCCGGCGGACCAGCGCTCTGGCGATGGCCAGCCGCTGCCGCTGCCCTCCGGAGACGTTGGTGCCGCCCTGGCTGATCGGCGCGTCCAGCCCGTCCGGCATCGCGGCGACGAAGCCACTGGCCTGGGCGATCTCCAGCGCGGCCCAGAGCTCGTCGTCGGCGGCATCGGGATTGCCGTGTCGCAGGTTGGATGCCACGGTCCCGGTGAACAGGTACGGCCGCTGCGGGACCAGCCCGATCCGCCGCCACAGCTGCTCCGGCTCGTAGTCGCGCACGTCGACGCCGTCGACGCGGACGGTGCCGGCGGTGGCATCGAGCAGCCGCGGCACCATCGAGAGCAACGTGGTCTTGCCGGCGCCGGTGCTGCCGATGATCGCGGTCATCTGCCCTGGCAGCGCGGTGAAGCCGACCTCGCGCAGCACCGGGGCCGCCGCCCCCGGATAACGGAAGCCCACCCCGACGACGTCGAGCCGGCCGTCCGAACGTGGCGGACGCGCCGGCCGCACGGGTGGCACCACCGACGACTCGGTGTCGAGCACCTCGACGATCCGTTCCGCGCACACCGCGGCCCGCGGAATCATGATCGCCATGAAGGTGGCCATCATGACGGCCATCAAGATCTGCATCAGGTAGCTCAGGAACGCGGTCAGCGCGCCGATCTGCATCGCGCCGGCGTCCACCCGCGCGGCCCCGAACCAGAGCACCGCGACGCTGGAGGAGTTCAGCACCAGCATCACGATGGGGAAGATCAACGCCTGCAGCCGGCCGGCCCGGGTCGCGGTGGCCGTCAGGTCGGCGTTGGCCGCCTCGAACCGCCGCGCCTCCTGGGGCTCCCGGACGAACGCCCGCACCACCCGGATGCCGGTGATCTGCTCGCGCAGGATCCGGTTGATCGCGTCGATGCGGGCCTGCATGGCCCGGAACTGCGGCACCATCCGGACGATCACCGCGCCGATCGCCAGCACCAGGACGGGCACGCACACCGCCATCAACCAGGACAGCCCCGGGTCCTCGCGCAGCGCCATCACGACGCCGCCCACGCACATGATCGGCGCGGCCACCAGCATCGTGCAGGTCGTCAGCACGAGCATCTGCAGCTGCTGCACGTCGTTGGTGTTGCGGGTGATCAGTGACGGGGCACCGAAGCGGTTCAGCTCGCGCGCGGAGAACGCGCCCACCCGGTGGAACACCGCGGTCCGCACGTCCCGGCCGAAGCCCATCGCGATCCGCGACCCGTGGTAGACCGCGACCACCGAGCACAGCACCTGGATCAGCGTGACCAGCAGCATCCAGCCGCCGGTGCGCAGGATGTAGGCGCTGTCACCGCGGGCGATGCCCTGGTCGATGATGTCGGCGTTCAGGCTGGGCAGGTAGAGCGACGCCATGGTGCCGGCCAGCTGCAGCGCCACGACCAGCAGCAACGCCGCGCGGTAGGGCTGCACGAAGCTGCTCAGCAGGCGGATCAGCACGCTCCGGAAGGTAGATGACTACCGAGGCGACCCGGCGGCGGGTGTGCGCACCGCCGACCGGGTGACCATGTGGTGTCCGCCGCGGTCCGCACGGGCGCGGAAGGTGTTGCGGTACGCCAACGGGGTGGTGCGCACCGCCCGGGTGAAGTGCTTGCGCAGGTTGGCCGCGGTGACCAGGCCGCTGTGCCGGGCCACGGTGTCGACCGGGAGGTCCGTGGTCTCCAGCAGCCGCTGCGCACGCTGCAGCCGCTGGCGCAGCAGCCACTGGTAGGGCGTGGTGCCGGTGGACGCGGCGAAGCGGCGGGCGAACGTGCGCCGGCTCATCGCCGCCCGGCCGGCCAGGTCGGCCACCGTGACCGGCTCGTCCAGGTGCTGCTGCAGCCAGGCGACCGTGTCGGCGAACAGATCGGTCTCGTCGAGCTCCGGCAGCGGGGTCTCGATGTACTGGGCCTGCCCCCCGTCCCGGAACGGCGGCACCACCAGCTCGCGGGCCACCCGCACCGCGGCCGCGGCCCCGCGGTCGCGGCGGACCAGATGCAGGCACAGATCGATGGCCGCCGCGCTGCCCGCGGAGGTGAGGATGTCGCCGTCATCGACGTAGAGCACGTCCGGGTCGACGGCCAGTGCCGGATGGCGGGCGGCCAGCTCGGCGCAGTCGGCCCAGTGCGTGGTGACCCGCCGCCCGTCCAGCAGCCCGGCCGCGGCCAGCACGAACGCGCCGGTGCACAGCGACACCAGCCGGGCGCCGCGGGCGTGGGCCCGGCGCAGCGCGGCCAGCACCGCGGTGGGCGGGCCGCCCGGTGCCTCGCACGACGGCACCAGCACGGTGTCCGCGCGCTCCAGCTCGTCCAGCCCGTACGGGACCTCGAGGCGCAGGCCGTTGTCCAGGACGACCGATGCTCCCGGTCCGCAGACCAGCAGCCGGTACCACGGCGGCTCCGCCGCCACGGCATGGTCGATGCCGAAGATCTCGCCGGCCACGGCCAGCCCGAAGTGCCCCAGCCCGTCGTACACGACGACGGCGACGGTGTGCGGCGCCGGGTTGGCCGTTTTGGCACTCATGATGACAATCATGCCACTGTCCGGGCGAGATCGGCCGGCGCACGATGGAGACATGTCCGAATGGCGCCGATGGGAACGGCAACACTGCGGCCGCACCGTGCTGCTGGCCACGACCGGCCCGGACCGCTGGCTTCTGGTCGAGCCGACGTGGTGGGACCGCGTCCGAGCCCGCTGGCACGCCCTCACCCTGGACACGCAGCTGGCGCGGGGCGTGCCGCCGGCCGGGGATCGGCTGCTGGCGGTGCGCGCCGGGATGCTCGTAGCACCCTCCGGGCGCCGCCGGCTGGCCGCGGCCTGGGAGGCCGTGCTCTCCAGGGCTCCCGCCCCCCGCGCCACCGTTCCCCTTCAGCGGACCCGCGTGAACGGCGCGGCCGGCGACATCCGGGAGCTGGTCGCCGCGCTGCGGACCGCCGGTCCGGTGTCGGTCCGCGGCGTGGCCGCGGCCACCCTGCTGCTCACCGACGGGCGGTCACCCGTCTACTTCGGACGAACAACCGTGGACCTCCGCGACGCGGTGCAGGTGGCGGTCCGGCTGCTGGACCCGATCCCCGGTGCGATGCCCGATTGAGCCGCCGTGAGTGATCCGCTGCGCAGTCGGCGGCCGGATCCCCGGTCGTCGGGCACTGGCCGCCAGCTGGGAGAAGATGATCAACGGCGACTATTACACCCCGTACGCGCCGGTCCGGTGGTCCGCGGTCACTGCGGCCGCACCCGAGATCAGAAGGCTGGTCACGGCGCTACGGACGGAGCAGCCCGTGCCGGCCCGCGGGGTGGCCCTCGCGCACGTGCTGCTCACCGACGGCACCGGTGTTCCACCACCAGTCCGACCGCGACCTCGCCGCCGCGGTGCGCGGCGCGGTCCAGTGCCTCGATCCGTCCAGCAGGGTCAACGACCTCTGATTCGCGCCGGCAATC
>Ga0190265_10003144_pt1 | contig 11250 bp, 8 predicted proteins | sample Popmic124T_FD_133135 | JGI IMG/M metagenome (GOLD analysis project Ga0190265, IMG submission 133135) | Populus adjacent soil microbial communities from riparian zone of Indian Creek, Utah, USA - 124 T | ecosystem: Environmental > Terrestrial > Soil > Riparian zone | place: USA: Utah | collected...
ACGAGCGGCCTCTTCGCCGAGGACACGCGCTTCCTCTCGCGGCTCGAGCTGCGCGTCGACGGGCAGCGCCCGCTGCTGCTCTCGTCCGGGAAGGTGGCGTACTTCTCGGCCGCGTTCTACCTGCGCAACGCGCCGACCGCGCAGCTTCCGCAGGACGTCGTCTCGGTCGTCCGGGAGCGCTTCGTGGGCGAGGGCATGCAGGACCACCTCACGGTGCGGAACGAGACATCCATGCCGCTGCGCTTCCCGGTCGAGCTCGAGGTGGACGCCGACTTCGCGGACATCATCACGGTGAAGGAGCACGACTTCGCGCTCGGCAACCCGTTCCTCGCCCGCCCGCTGCCGCCCTCGGCGCCGCTGCGGCGGAACGACGACGGGCGCGTGCTCGTGCTCGAGGAGCCCGAGCGCGACGCGGTCACGCAGGTCGTCCTTTCGCGGCCGGGTACCGTCGACGGCAAGTGCGTCCGCTTCGAGGTCGAGCTCGAGCCGCGCGGGCACTGGGACCTGCGCGTCGACGTCCGGCCGTCGCTCGACGGCGGCGAGGAGCATCCGCTCGCGATCGACCATCACTTCGGCGAGGAGCGGGAGCGCGTCCAGCGGTCGCTCGATGCGTGGCACATGCGCGTCCCGGTGCTCGTGACGTCCTGCGAGGAGCTGCAGAGGTCGTTCGCGCAGTCGGTCGCCGACCTCGCCGCGCTGCGCATGCGCACGGGCGGCACGCTCGACATGCTGCCCGCGGCCGGGATGCCGTGGTTCATGACGGTCTTCGGCCGCGACACGATCATCACGTGCCTGCAGTCGATGGTGCTCGGCCCAGAGCTCGCCGTTGCGTCGCTGGAGGCGCTCGCCGCTCTGCAGGCGGACGTCGACGACCCCGGCATCGACGCCGAGCCGGGCAAGATCGTGCACGAGCTGCGCCGCGGCCGCGCGGCGGAGACGTGGTTCCGCGCCTACTACGGCACGATCGACGCGACGCCGCTCTTCCTCGTCCTCCTCTCCGAGACGTGGCGCTGGACCGGCGACGACGGGCTGGTGGACCGCCTGCGCGGGCCGGCGCTCGCGGCGCTGCGCTGGATCGACGAATACGGCGACCGCGACGGCGACGGCTTCGTCGAGTACGAGCGGCGAACACCGCGCGGGCTCGACAACCAGTCCTGGAAGGACTCGGGCGACTCGCAGCGCTTCCACGACGGCAGGCTCGCACTGCCGCCGATCGCTCCGGTCGAGGTGCAGGGCTACGTCTACGACGCCAAGCTGCGCCTCGCCGAGCTCGCCCGGTCCGTCTGGCAGGACGAGGAGCTCGCGGCGCGGCTCGAACGCGAGGCCGCGGAGCTCGCCGCACGCTTCGACGAGGCCTTCTGGATCGAGGGCCGGGGCGGCGGCTACTACGCGCTCGCCCTCGACCGCGACAAGAACCGCGTCGACTCGCTGTGCTCGAACCTCGGGCATCTCCTCTGGAGCGGGATCGTGCCGCCCGAGCGGACGGACGCGATCGCGGATCGCCTCACGAGCTCGACGCTCTGGTCCGGCTGGGGCATCCGGACGATGTCGACCGGCGACGCGGGCTACAACCCGCTCAGCTATCACAACGGCACGGTCTGGCCGCACGACACGTCGCTCGCGGCGTGGGGGCTCGCGCGCTGCGGCCGCCGCGAGGAGGCGAACGAGATCGCACGCACCCTGCTCCGGGCCGCGCGCTGGTTCGACTGGTCGCTGCCGGAGGTCTTCGCAGGCTTCCCGAGCGCCGAGACGCCGTTCCCGATCGCCTATCCGACGGCGGCGCGGCCCCAGGCCTGGGCGGCCGGCACACCGCTCCTGCTCCTGCGCCTCCTGCTCGGGCTCGACGCCGACCCCGCCTCGCGCACGCTGCGTGCCGGTGCGGAGTCCCTGCCGGTGTGGGCCGGCTCGCTGATGCTCCACGGCGTGCGTGCCTTCGGGAGCACCTGGAACGTTGTGGCTGACGGTGACAGCGTGAGCGTCGAAGCCGAGTAGATGAAAGTCGCGATCCTGAGCCCGGTGTGGTTCCCCGTGCCGCCGTCCGGCTACGGCGGGATCGAGTGGGTCGTGTCGCTGCTCGCCGACGGCCTCGTCGAGGCGGACCATGACGTCACGCTCTTCGCTTCCGGCGACTCGCACACCCTGGCCAGGCTGGACTACGTCTTCCGGCGAGCCCCGAGCGAGCGCATCGGGCAGACGTTCTGGGAGCTCCAGCATGCGCTCGGCTGCTTCGGCCGTGACGGCGAGTTCGACGTCGTGCACGACCACACCGGTCTGTTGGGGCTTGCGCTCGGTTCCCTGCTCGAGACGCCGCTCGTGCACACCGTGCACGGGCCGCTCATCGGCCCGCCGGGCGACCTCTACGAGCAGATCGTCCGCATGGCGCCGCGGGCACACCTCGTCTCGCTGTCGCTGAACCAGCGGCGGCCGAAGCCGGAGCTGCCCTGGATCGCGAACGTGCCGAACGCGCTCGACCTCTCGTACTACCCGTTCGCCCCCGCGCGCGGCGACTACCTCCTCTTCCTCGGGCGGATGAGCCCCGACAAGGGCGCGCATCGCGCCGTCGCGATCGCACTCGAGGCCGGACTGCCGCTCAAGATCGCAGGGAAGTGCGCCGAGCCGGCCGAGCAGGAGTACTTCGACGCCCTCGTCCGCCCGCACCTCGGCGACGGCCGGGAGTACCTCGGCGAGGTGACTCACGGCGAGAAGGTCGAGCTCCTACGCTGCGCGCGCGCGACGCTCTTCCCCATCGAGTGGGAGGAGCCGTTCGGGCTCGTCATGATCGAGTCGATGGCCTGCGGGACGCCGGTGATCGCGACGCGCTGGGGGGCGGTTCCGGAGGTGATCCGCGATCGCGAGACGGGCGTGATCGTCGACGACTGGAGCGACTTCGGAGCCGCCCTCGAGGCGGCGGACGGGCTTGACCCCGCCGTCATGCGCCGTGAGGTCGAGGAACGGTTCACGCCCCAGCGGATGGTGGCCGACTACGTGGCCGCCTACGAGGCCGCCATCGCCGCCGAGTGAGCTTCAGGCGGTCTTCGTACGACCGCGAGATACTGCGTCTGGCGGTGCCCGCACTCGGCGCGCTGGCAGCGGAACCCCTTTACATCCTCGTCGACACGGCCATCGTCGGGCATCTCGGGCGCCCGCAGCTTGCCGCCCTGGGCATCGCCGCGACCGTCCTCACGGCGCTGTTCGCGATCTTCAACTTCCTCCAGTACGGCACGACGGCGCAGGTCGCGCGCGCGTCCGGGGCGGGGGAGGAGACCCGAGCGCGCCGGCTCGGCGGCCAGTCGGTCTGGCTCTCGCTCGGCGTGGGGATCGCGCTCGCCGGCCTCCTCATCCTGCTCACGCCGCAGATCGTGCGCGCGATGGGGGCAGAGGGCGAGGCGGCGGACTTCGCCGTCACGTACATCCGCATCGCCTCGCTGGGCCTCCCGTTCGCCTTCATCGCGCTCGGGGCGCAGGGCTACCTGCGCGGCGTGGCCGACCTGCGCACGCCGCTGCTCATCCTCGTAGCGGGGAACGCCGCCAACGCCGTCCTCGGCGTCGTCTTCGTCTACGGCTTCGACTGGGGGATCGCGGGCTCAGCCTGGGCGACTGTCGTCGCGCAGCTCGGCATGGGCGCGACCTTCGTTGCCGTCGTCGCGCGGAGCGCGGGCGCCGCGCTGCGCCCGCACGTGGCTTCGATGCTCCGGCTTGTCAGCGTCGGGCGGCACATCTTCGTCCGCACGGCGGCGCTGATGGCGTCGTTCACGCTCGCGGGCGCCATCGTCACGCGCTTCGGCGACGCCTCGATCGCGGCGCACCAGATCGCCTTCCAGCTCTGGATCTTCCTCGCGCTGGTGCTCGACTCGATCGCCATCGCCGGCCAGGTGATCGTCGGGCGCGGGCTGGGCGCCGGCGACACCGAGCGAGCCTACGAGGCGAGCGCGCGCATGATCTGGCTCGCCGTCTACGCCGGCGGGCTCTTCGCCGTCGTCATGCTCCTGCTGGAGCCGCTCGTGCCGCGCCTCTTCACGAGCGACGAGCTCGTGCTCGAGCGCGCGGGCGCGATCTGGCTGCTCTTCGCGCTCATGCAGCCGCTAAACGGCGCCGTCTTCGCGCTCGACGGGATCCTGATCGGCGCCGGCGACGGGCCCTACCTCGCGTGGTCGATGATCGTCGCCTTCGTCGCCTCGGCCTGCCTGGCCCTGACCGCGCTCGCGCTGGACTGGGGCATCGTCGGCGTGTGGGCGGCGCTCGTCGTCCTCATCCTCGTGCGGCTGACGTTGATGTGGCTGCGCTTCCGCAGCCGCCGCTGGCTCGTGACCGGCTGGACCTGAAGGCGCATCGACTCGCAGAGGCCACGCCGCTGTGGGCGTGCAAGCTGTTCAGCTCGCGTCGCGCCGCTCGAGCCGCCACACGTCGCGGATCGAGAGCATGCCGGCGACGACGACGAGCAGCAGCGCGACCGAGCCGAAGAGGGTCGCGTCGCGGCCGACGGCGTCGGCGATCGGCCCGGCGGCCATGAGACCGACGGGGACGAGGACGAACGAGCCCACCATGTCGTAGGAGTACACGCGGCTCAACGTCTCCTGCGCCACGTTCTCCTGGAGCGTCACGTCCCAGAGGACGGCGAGGAGCTCGATGCCGATGCCGGAGGCCAGGTACGCGAGCGCGATGAGCGGCACCGGCGCCTCGAGCGCAAGCAGGAGGATGCCCGGCGCCGTGAACGCAGCCGCCGCGCAGCCGACGAGCAGCGGCCGGCGCGGGGTGAAGCGCAGCAGCAACAGCCCGCCCGCGACGAGGCCGGCCGCCTTCGCGCTCAGGATGAGACCCCACGAGTCGGCGCCGCCGAGGTCGTCGCGCGCGACGGCGGGACCGAGCACGTTCGTCGCCCCCTCGTGTGTGGCGTTGAGGAAGGCGAAGCCGATGACGACGCCCCAGAGCCACGTGCGCGTGCTGAACGCGCGCCACCCCGCCAGGAGGTCGCCGATGACGTCCTTCGTCTCGACGCGAGCGGCGCGCGGCAGCCGCATCAGCCCGAGCACCAAGCCCGCGACCAGGTACGTGACGGCGTCGAAGGCGAGCGCCCAGCCCGATCCCGCTGTGGCGACGAGCACGCCGCCCGCGGCCGCGCCCGCGATCTGCGTCGAGTTGAGCGAGAGGCGGAGCAGCGCGTTCGCCGGCTGCAGCAGGGCGCGGGGGACGACCTGCGGCACGATTCCGGCTGAGGCCGGGAAGAAGAACGCGGACGAGGCGCCGGCGACGAGCTGCAGCCCGATGAGGTGCCACAGTTCCGCGACATCCGTCAGGAGCAAGATCGCGACCGCGCCCTGGGCGACGGCGCTGACGACGTTCGAGCCCACCATCACGAGGTGGCGCGGCAGCCGGTCGGCCCAGACGCCGCCGAGCAGCAGGAAGACGATCTGCGGCACGGTCCGCGCGGCCAGGACCAGTCCCAGCGCGGAGAGTGAGTCCGTCAGCTCGAGGACGGCGAAGGCGAGCGCGATCGGTGCGATCGCGCTCCCGGCGACGGAGACGGTGCGGCCGAGGAAGAGGAGCCGGAACTCGCGCTCGCGCAGCGGCGCGGCGCTCGCGCTCACTCCGCCTCGAGCCTGGTGTCCCTGTAGCGCGCCAGCCCCGCGTAGGACTGCCAGAACGGCATGGCGCGATCGTAAGCCTCCGCCTCTCCCGGTGGGAAGTCGGCGCGCGCCGCGGCGACGAACTCCTCCTCGCCTGCGCCGGCCTCGACGCGCGCAGTCCACTCCGCAAGCCGCCGCCGCAGCTCATCCAGATGGCGCTGGACGTCGGTCGCGACGCCGAAATGGGTCAGCGCCAGCCGATCGGGGCGGCGCCGCCCGATCTCGTCCACCGTGTCGAGCCAGGCGGCGAGGTCGAACTCGGGCGGCGGCGTTGGGGGCAGGACGCCGCGGTGCGGCTGGATGCGGACCCCGGCGGCGTCGCCGGCGTAGAGCGTGCCGTCTTCGGCGAAGTAGCAGACATGGTGATACGCGTGCCCGTAGGCGGCGAAGCACTCGAGGCCGAGGACCCGGTCGCCGACGACGCTCAGGTTCGCTTCGGGCACCGGCGCGAGCTCGCCCCAGAGGGCGTCGAAAGCGTCGCCGTACAGCCGGCGCGCGCTCCGCTCGAGACGGCTCGGATCGAGGAGGTGCGGCGCCCCGTAGTCGGAGACGTGCACCTGCAGGTGCGGTAGCCGCCGTACGAGGACGCCCGCGGCGCCCGCGTGGTCGAGGTGAATGTGCGAGAGCAGAAGGTGCCGGACGTCGCCGAGCGCGAGGCCGCGCTCGGCCAGCCCGCGCTCGAGCGCCTCGACGCAGACCGCCGGGCCGCAGTCGAAGAGCGCGAGCCCGTCCTCCGTCTCGAGCGGGTACGAGCCGATCGTGTGCTCGTTGCCGAGGTGGCGGAGGTCGACCGGCGCGGGCTCCACGTTGCGGCCCTGTTACTTGGCGCGTGCGCCCGCCGGCACGAGCGCTGCGGCGAGGTCGGCGATCAGGTCGTCCACCGCCTCGATCCCGACCGAGAGCCGGACGAGGTTGCGCGGCGCCGCGAACGGCGCGTCCGCCGTCGAGGCGTGCGTCATGCGCGCGGGGTGCTCGATGAGGCTCTCGATGCCGCCGAGCGACTCCGCCAAGGCGAAGAGCTTCGTGCGCTCGACGAGCGCGACGGCCTCCTCCTCGGTCTCGGTGAGGAACGAGATCATGCCGCCGAAGTCCCGCATCTGACGGCGCGCGATCTCGTGGCCGGGGTGCCCCGGCAGGCCGGGGTAGAGCACCTTCGTCACGGCCGGCTGCTGCTCGAGCCACCCCGCCATCGCGCGGGCGTTCTCGCAGTGCTGCCGCATGCGGAGGGCCAGCGTCTTCAGCCCGCGCAGGACCAGCCAGCAGTCGAACGGGCCCGGCACCGCTCCGAGCGACTTCTGCAGGAAGTAGAGGCGTTCCGCAATGGTGGGGTCGTTCGTCGCGCAGAAGCCACCGACGACGTCGGAGTGGCCGCCGACGTACTTCGTCGTCGAGTGCAGCACGACGTCGGCGCCGAGGTCGAGCGGCTGCTGGAGGTAGGGCGTCGCGAACGTGTTGTCGACGACGAGCAGGGCGCCGACGGCCTTCGCAGCGCGCGCGGCCGCCTCGATGTCGACGATGTTGAGGAGCGGATTCGACGGCGACTCGACCCAGACCATGCGTGTGCGCTCGTCGAGGTGGTCGGCCAGGTTCGCGAACTCCTCCGCGGGGAGGTAGTCGAAGACGTAGCCCTTCGGCTCGTAGACCTGCGAGGTCATGCGGTAGACGCCGCCGTAGACGTCCGCGATGAGGACGACGCGGTCACCCGGGTCGACGAGGTGCATGAGCGTCGTCGTCGCGCCGAGACCGGAGGAGAACGCGATGCCGTGGGCGGCGTTCTCGAGCGAGGCGAGCGCGACCTGGAGCGCCGTGCGCGTGGGATTCGCGCCGCGCGCGTAGTCGTAGCCCTTGTTCTCGCCGACCGCGTCCTGCACGAACGTCGTCGTCTGGTAGATCGGCGTGATGATCGCGCCGGTGGCCGGATCCGGCTCCTGGCCGGCATGGATCGCCCGCGTCTCGAAGCTCAGGTCGTCGCCGCTCACTTGTTGATCGTAGCCGCGTCCAGCCAGGCGCCGAGGTCCGCAAGGGCCTCGTCGAGCCGCGACGTGTCGCCCCAGGCGCCGAGCAGCTCGAGCGTCCGGGTCTTCCGGTCGAACCGCGGCTCGGCGCGGCCGACGAGCTCGTCCCCGACGAGCAGCGGCAGCACGTAGTAGCCGTACTCGCGCTTGGCCTTCGGCACGAACATCTCCAGCCGGTAGCGGAAGCCCCACAGCGCCTCCGCGCGGGCGCGGTCGTAGACGAGCCGGTCGAACGGGGACAGGAGGACGGCGCGGTCCGGCACCGGCCCATCCACTGCCTCCTGGTGCGCCTCCCACTCGCCCTTCACGAGCCGGACGCCCTGGCTGCGGAAGCGCCCCTCGTCGCGGATCCGGTCGGTTTCGCGGATCGAGACGGTCTCCGTCTCGGGCCACCAGCGCTCGGCCAGATCCCAGAGCCGCTCGTTGCCGCGCCGGCCGACGACGGTTATCTCGCCGTAGAGGTGGAGCGACAACAGCATGAGCCCGACCATCCGCGGGCCCCACCAGCGGTGGTCGCGCTTCTCGCCGAGCGAGCGATCCTCGAGCTCGCGCGAGAGGAGCGGCCCGCGCTGCTCGAGCTCGCGCATGACATAGCGGCGGAAGGCGCGGTTCTCCGTCAGGAACTCGCGCACCCACCGCTGGCTCTTCGTGCGCCGCTCGCGGCGGAAACGCCGGATCCGCGCGCGCACGAGCGGGAGATCCTCGAGCGGATAGACGAACGCGTCCCACTCGAAGAGCGCCTTTTCCTTCCAGAGCAGGCGGTCGAGCTCGGCGCGGTCGTAGCCGGGCCCGAGCCGGCTGAAGAGCACGAGGTGCTGCGGCCGCTCGACCGGCTGCACGACGTCGATCTGGAGGAAGCCGAGCCGGCGCACGGTCGAGAGGACGTCCGTCGCCGCGCCGTCGAGCAGCTGCGCGCGGACCGCGATCCGCCGCGCCTCCTCCTGCGAGACCTTCAGCGCCGCACCTCCTCGAGCCCGATTGAGCGCGCGAGCCGGGCGAGGGCGCGGTCGAAAGCCTCGTCGAGCGCGGCGGAGCCGCGGACGCCGGGCTCGCGGTGGAACGACCTCACGACGAGCACGCCCGCCTGGCGCTCCGCTTTCAGGTCGGCGCGGCCGACGATGCGGTCGCCGCGCAGGAACGGCAGGACGTAATAGCCGTAGCGGCGCTGCGGCTGCGGCTTGTAGACCTCGATCACGTGGTCGAAGCCGAGGATGCGGCGCGCGAACGGCCGGTCCCAGAGCAGGTTGTCGAAGGGGGAGAGGAGGACTGCGGTTTTGGCCGCGGGCCGGTCGAGCTCGGCGTCGGCCGGCACGAGCACGGGCGCGCAGCCGTCGTCGACGGCGAGACGGCGCACGAGCCCGTCGGCCACGAGCTGGTCGATCGCGGCGTGCATGCCGGTACGCGCCTCGCGGCGCAGGCGCCAGTGCTCGACGACACCGGCCTCGGTCAGGACGCCGCGCGCCCGCACCGCCTTGAGCGCCAGCGTGCGCAGGCGCTCCTCCTCGGACGGCTCCGGCGAGCCGAGCACGGCGGCGGGGACGACGCGCTCGGTCAGGTCGTAGAGCCGCTGGAAGCCATGCCGCCCCGCGACCGCCAGCTCGCCGTGGTTCCACAAGAGCTCGAGCATCGCCTTCGCCGGCTTCCAGCCCCACATGCCGCCGCGCGCGGCGCCGTCGAAGTGGCGCGAGCCGAGCGGTCCGCGCTCGCGGATCTCGCCGAGGATCTGCTCCGCCAGGTGCGGGTGCGTCCGCTCGACCTCGCCGTACCAGCGGCGCCCGCCGTTCCGCCGCGTCGGGCCGAAGAGCGGCCAGTCCTCGATCGGAAGCAGGCAGGCCTCGTGCGCCCAGTACTCGAAGATCCGGCCGGCGGCGAGGAGCCGCGAGACGGTGTCGCGCGGGTAGTCGCCGACGCGCGAGGTGAGCGCCAGCCGGTCGCTCCGGTCGACGACCGAGATCGAGTCGAGCTGGATGCAGGAGAGCCGGCGGATCGTCGATTCGACGTCGTCAGCGGCGGCGCGGCGGTAGCGCCTGCTGTAGCCCTGGGCGGCGATCGCGAGGCGGCGTACGGCGACGGCGCTGACGGTCGTCTCGGCAGAAGGGGCGCGGCTCATGCGACCTCAATCCTCTACGACGGCCGCCGCCCGGCCGCGCCAGTCGTGTCAGCGCAGCCTGACAGGGACAGTCCCTGTTAGCGCACGCTGACGCAGGCAACGGCTTGAAACAAGCGGCGCCGGGCCGCAACGGCCGTGTCACAGGGACACTCCCTTGGACACGGCCGCAGCGGCCATGTCCCGTCGGCCATGTTCCGAAGCGAGCGTGCGGCGGTAGAACCCCGACGTGGCCGACGACTCGGACGACGGGCGCCGCGATCGCGAGCTGATCGAGCTCCTGAACGAGCTGCGGGTCGCGCTCCCGGGCGTCCAGGTGCTCTTTGCGTTCCTGCTCGCCGTGCCGTTCGCCCAGCGTTTCGCGGACGTGACCGACCTCCAGCGGGACGCTTACACGGCGGCGCTGCTGTGCACCCTCGCCGGCTTGGTCTTCCTGATCGCTCCGACGACCTTCCACCGCATTCGCTTCCGCGACCGGGACAAGGAGCTGCTGCTCAAGCTCTCCAACCGCTTCACGATTGTCGGGATGGTCCTGCTGGCGCTCGCCATGACCGCCTCCGTCTTCCTCGTCATGGATCTCCTGTACGAATCGACGTTGGCGGTGATCGTGAGTGCGATGGCGGCCGCGCTGTTCGCCGTCGTCTGGTTCTTTCTCCCGCTCGGGCGGGAGGTGCAGGACAAGAGCGACTAATCGGGCGTGCGGCCGTCGAGGATCGCCGCGAGCCGCGACGCGTCGATGTTGCCGCCCGAGACGATGCAGACGAGCTTCCGGCCTTCCACGCGTCCGGAGAGCGCCGCTGCCACCGCCAGCGCGCCCGCGCCTTCGGCCACGATCCGCGCGCGCTCGGCGAGGAGCCGGACGGCGGCCGCCGTCTCGTCGAGGCTGACAGAGTGGGCGCCGGCGAGCAGCGGCCTGGCGCGCTGCCACATCGCGGGCAGCAGAGCGCGGCTCCCCGCGCCGTCGACGAACGACGAGCGATACTCGACCTCCTGCGGATCGCCAGCGGCGAACCCGGCCGTTAGGGGCGCGCCCGTCTCGGGCTCGACGCCGTAGATCCGCACGCCGGGCGCGCGCGCCGCTAGAGCGCTCGCGATCCCGGTGAAGAGGCCGCCGCCGCCCCAAGGGACGAGCACCGCGTCCGCGTCCGGCGCGTCCTCTGCGAGCTCGAGACCGATCGTGCCGTTCCCGGCCATGACGGCGTCGTCCTGCACGGGGTGGACGAAGAGGCCGGGCGCGGCGTCGTAGCGCCCGTCGACGAGCGCCTGCCACCAACGGTCGTGGGGCACGGTGACGACGCGGCCGCCGAGCCGTTCGATGGCGTCCAGCTTTGTCTGCGGCGCGTGCTCAGGCGCGACGATCGTCGCCGGGACGCCGAGCTCTCGCGCCGCCCAGGCGACGCCCTGGGCCATGTTGCCCGCGCTCGCCGTCACGACGCCGCCGGCCACGGCCTCGCGGGAGGCGCTGCGCAGCGCGTTCGCGGCGCCGCGGATCTTGAAGGAGCCG
>Ga0190265_10003145_pt1 | contig 11250 bp, 9 predicted proteins | sample Popmic124T_FD_133135 | JGI IMG/M metagenome (GOLD analysis project Ga0190265, IMG submission 133135) | Populus adjacent soil microbial communities from riparian zone of Indian Creek, Utah, USA - 124 T | ecosystem: Environmental > Terrestrial > Soil > Riparian zone | place: USA: Utah | collected...
GTCAACGACGAGGACGCGGCCGCCGACGTCGCGGTCTTCGTGCGGCGGCAGGACGAGGCGAGCCGGCGCCTGGCCGAGCGGCTGCGGGTGCGCGGGGTACGGGTGGCGCTCGACCTGTGCGTGAACTACTACGACGAGACGGGCCTCCTGCCCGGCGGCTACGGTGTCACGCGCGAACACGTGGCCGAGTGCCTGGCCATGACCGCACTCGCCGACGTGGTGCTGGCCGCCTCCCGCTTCATCGCGGAGCGGGCCCGCGCCCATCACGCGCGGGTCGAGCTCCTGCCCGATTCGGTTGACCGAGCCCACTTCCGCTTCGTGAAGGCGTACGAGCCCCGCGCGCGCTGGTGGCGCCGGGCCCGGCCGCCGGTGGCGGTGTGGTGCGGTGCCGCGGTGAAGGCCCCGGAGCTCGAGCCGTGGATGCCGCTGCTCACCAAGCGCGGCATCCCGCTGCTGATCATCTCGGACCGGCGGCCCCGGCTCTCGGCGCGTTTCCGCTACGTCCGGTGGCGGTACGCCTCGATCCCGCGCGATCTCCTCCGCGGCGACTTCTCGATCGCGCCCCGCGAGCTCGACACCCCGTACAACCGGGGCCACAGCGCGTTCAAGATCGGGATGTTCATGGCGGAGGGCGTGCCCGCGGTGGCCTCGCCCGTGCCCTCGTACCGCGAGGTGCTCGAGCCGGAGGGGGGCGGCCTGATCTGCGACACCCCCGCGGAGTGGGAGGAGGCGCTCGACCGGATCGTGGCCGAGCCCGCCCTCCTCGCGCGCTGGTCGCCGGGGGCCCGCCGGGCCATGGAGCCGTACCTCACCGAGACGGTGGCCCGCGACTATCTGCGGGTGTTCACGACCCTCGCGGCTCGCGCATGATCCGCGCGCTGCTCCGCCTGCTCCTGCGCCTCGACAACGTGCTCTATCACTACGTCTCGGTGGTGGCGGTGCGCTATGGCGGCGGCCTGCACCCCAAGCACCGGCTGACCGCCTACCACGACTTCTTCGCGCGCCACATCCAGGCTGGCGAGCGCGTGCTCGACATCGGCTGCGGCAACGGGGTGGTGGACTGGGACGTGGCCACGCGCACCGGCGCGTTCGTGACCGGGGTGGACCGCGACGCGGGTGCCATCGCGCACGCCGAGGCCCACTACCGCCACGAGCGCCTGCGCTTCCGGGTCGGGGACGCCCTCGCGGTGGCGGCCGGCGAGACCTTCGACGTGGTCGTGCTCTCGAACGTGCTCGAGCATCTCGACCAGCGCGTCGAGTTCCTGCGGCGGGTCCGGGAGCGGATCGCGCCGCGCCGGCTGCTGGTGCGGGTGCCGCTCTTCGAGCGCGACTGGCGGGTGCCGCTGAAGGCCGAGCTGGGGGTGGATCACCGGCTCGACCCCACGCACTACACCGAGTACCGCGAGGGCGAGTTCCGCGACGAGATCGCCCGGGGGGGGTTCGAGGTGGTGGAGGCGGAGGTCCGCTGGGGCGAGATCTGGGCGGTCTGCCGGGCGACCCCGGCATGACCCGCGCGGCCGGGCGCGGGCTGGTGCTGTTCTTCACCTACCGCGTGTCGCTGGCGACGTGGGCGGCCCGCGGTCTGCTGGATCGGGAGGTGGAGCTCTACCGGCGCCTGCTGCCCACGCTCGGACCCGTGACCTTCGTCACGTACGGCGGACCGGACGATCGGGGGCTCGGCGCGTCCCTCGCGGGGATCCGGGTGCTGCCGAACCGCTGGGGCCTGCCCGCGTCGCTGATGAGCCTGCTGGCGCCGCTGCTCTACCGACGGGAGATCGGCGAAGCGGCGGTGCTCAAGACCAATCAGGCCTCGGGCGCGTGGACCGCGGTGCTGGCCAAGTGGCTCACCGGGCGCCCGCTCCTGGTGCGCTGCGGCTACGTGTGGTCGGTGAACCACGCGCGCGAGAGCCGGAGCGTATGGCGGAGCCGCCTCGTGCGGGGGCTCGAGCGCGCGGCGCTGCGCGCCGCCGATCGCGTGGCGGTCACGAGCGAGGCCGCCCGCGACTACCTGCTGCAGGCGCACGGCCTCGATCCGGCGCGGGTGCTCGTGGTGCCGAATCACGTGGACACCGAGCGCTTCGTGCCCGGCTCCGCCGCCGCGCGCGAGCCCGGCCGGGTGGGATTCGTGGGCCGGCTCGCGCCCGAGAAGAACGTGGAGAGCCTGGTGCGCGCGGCCGCGGGCGTTCCCGGCGCGCGGTTGACCGTGGTGGGGGACGGGCCGTTGCGGCCCGCGCTCGCCGCGCTCGCCCGCGAGCTCGGCCTCGCCGCCGAGTTCCCGGGCGCGATCCCGAACGAGCGCCTGCCCGCGCTCCTCGGGCGTCTCTCCGTTTTCGTGCTGCCCTCGCGCTACGAGTGGAGCCCGAAGAGCCTGCTGGAGGCGATGGCCGCGGGAGTGCCGGTGCTGGCCGCGGACGTGCCGGGAATCCGCGAGCTCGTGCGGCACGACGAGACCGGCTGGCTCGTCCCCGGCGACCCGGACGGGCTGCGCGGCGGTCTCACGCGCCTGCTCGGCGACGGGGCCCTGCGGGGGCGCCTCGGCGAGGCGGGTCGCCGCCACGTGCTCCTGCATCACGCGACCGAGCGCGTGGTGGAGCGGGAGCGGGCCCTCCTGCTCGCGCTGGCCTCGGGGGCCCGGTAGCCCATGCCGCTCGCGCACTATTCACGCGCCGCCACCCAGGAGTTCTGGACCGAGCACTGGGGCGGCCAGGACGCCGCCGCGCTCCTGGCCGTCGCGCGCCGCTCGCCGCTGACCGACCTGATCGAGCGCTCCCTGCCCGAGCGCGGCCTCGTGCTCGAGGCCGGGTGCGGCCTGGGGCAGTACGTCGCGCTGCTCCGCGAGCGCGGCCGGGCCGCGGTGGGCGCCGACTGGAGCGCGGAGGCGCTGGCCCGCGGCCGCCGCGCCTTCCCGGGCGTGCCGGTCGCCGCGATGGACCTGGGCGCGCTGGGGCTGCGGCCCGCCGTGGTCGCGGCCTACCTCTCGCTCGGCGTCGTCGAGCACGATCCCGACGGGCCGGGGCGGCTGCTCGCGGAGGCGCATCGGGTCCTCGGGCCGGGCGGCCGGCTCGTGCTGTCGGTGCCCTACCTCAACGGAGCCCGACGCATCCTCCGGCCGGTGCTCGCCTCCCGGTATCGCGCGGTCGCGCGGGACGGAGGGCGCTTCTATCAGTTCCTCTTCACCCGGCGGGAGGTGCGCGGCTTCCTCGAGGCGGCCGGGTTCCGGGTGCTGTCGCTGACCCCCTACGACCCGGCGCGCGTGCTGCGGTCGGCCCTGCCCCTCCGCGGCGCGAGACCGAAGGGCGAGGGGAGCCCCACCGTTCCCGGAGTGGCGCCGGCCGGTCGGAGCGGCGCCCGGGGCGTGGCCCGCGCGCTGCTCTACACGCTGCCTATGCTGCGGCTGCTCGGCCACATGATCCTGGCGGTCGCGGTCAAGGGCTGATCCGCTCCGTGGCGAGCCCGGCGGTGTCGGTGCTGATGGGCACGTACAATGCCGGGCCCTGGCTCGGCGCGGCGGTGGCGAGTGTCCTCGCCCAGACGCTCGCCGATCTGGAGCTGATCGTGATCGACGACGGCTCCACCGACGACACCCCGAGAGTGCTGGCCGCGATCCCGGATCCGCGCCTGCGCGTGGAGTGCCAGCCGCGGGCGGGATTGACGAGCGCGCTCACCCGCGCGCTCGGGCAGGCGCGCGCGCCGCTCCTGGCCCGCCTCGACGCCGACGACGTCGCCGCGCCCGCGCGACTCGAGCGGCAGGTGGCCTGTCTGGCCGCCCACCCGGAGGTGGGCCTGCTCGGCACCGCGGCCCAGGAGGTGGACGTGCACGGCCGCGCGCGCGGGATCGTCCGCCCCCCGGAGGACGATCGCGCGCTCCGGCGACTCCTGATCCGTCGCAACCCGTTCGTCCACTCGTCGATCGTCATGCGGCGGGAGCTGGTCGTGCGGGCGGGCGGCTACGACGCCGCGTTCCCGGTGGCCCAGGACTACGATCTTTGGCTGCGATTGAGCGAGCTGACGCGTCTCGCGAACCTGCCCGACGTGCTCGTGACCCGCCGCCTGGTCCCGGAGCGGGTGAGCGCCCGGCGGGAGAACGAGCGGCTGCGCGCGGAGGCGCGGGCCCGCTGGCGCGCGGTGCGCCGCGGCGGCTATCCACCGTGGTGCGCGATCTTCGCGCTGCGTCCCATACTCGCGCTGGCCATGCCCCCCCGCCTACGCCGCTGGCTGCGGGGCGGGACCGCAGACTGAGATGCCGGCTCCGCTGCGCGTGCTGGAGCTGCTGGTCTCCACCGAGCTGGGCGGTGGCCCCGCGCACGTGCGCGATCTGGTCGAAGGCCTCTCGCGCGAGGAATTCAAGATCACGGTGGGCGCTCCGGGTGGCGGCCCCTACGAGGCGGAGTTCCGTGCCCTCGGCGCCGACTTCGAGGCGGTGCGCGCCGACCGGCTCTCGCTCCGCGTCCTCGCGCGGATCATCGCCATCGTCCGGCGCCGGCGCGTCCAGATCATCCACTCGCACGGCAAGGGCGCCGGGCTCTACGGCCGCGTGGCCGCCCGCCTGGTCGGCGCGGCCGCGATCCACACCTTCCACGGCATTCATCACGAGGCGTATCCGCGCCTCTATCTCTGGCTCGAGCGCGCGCTGGCCCGGCGCAGCGCCGCGGTGATCCACGTCTCCGAGAGCCAGGCGCGCGCGGCCGGCCCGCTCGGCCTCGCGCCCGCCCTCCGGAGCCGCGTGATCGTCAACGGGATCGACCCGGCGGGCACACAGGCCGCGGCGGCGCGGGCGCCGCTCGCGCGCGCGGACCTGGGGCTCGAGCCGGGCGCGCCGGTGCTGGGTACCGTGGCGCGCTTCGACCCGGTCAAGGGCCTGGACGTGTTGCTCCGCGCCTTCGCGAAGCTCCGCGTGGGCGTCCCGGACGCGCGCCTGCTGGTGGTCGGCGACGGGCCGGAGGCGCCCCGGCTCCGCGCGGTCGCCCGCGAGCTCGGCGTTGGGGGCGACGTGGCGTTCGCCGGGGCCCGGCCGGACGCGGTGCGCTGCCTGCCGCTCATGGACGTGTACGTGTCGGCGTCGCGCCGCGAAGGGCTGCCTCTCGCGCTCCTGGAGGCGATGGCGTGCGGGCGCCCGGTGGTGGCCACGCGTGTGCCGGGGCACGAGGATGTGGTCGAGGACGGGCGCACCGGCGTGCTCGTCGCCGCGGACGATCCGGACGCGCTGGCCGCGGCGGTCGCGGCCCTGCTCGCGGACGCGCCGCGCCGAGCCGTGCTAGGGGCGGCGGGCCGTCTCCGGGTGGAGAGCCGGTTCACCCGCGCGCGCATGGTGGCCGAGGTGGCCGATCTGTATCGCGAGGCGGCGGGTTTTCCTCGCGAGACCGCGCCGGGCCGGGGCGTATAATGCCAGCGAATCCATGCGGGTACTGATCACGGGGATCTCAGGTTTCGTCGGCAGCTACATGGCCGAGCACGCGCTCTCCCTCGGCGCGGAGGTCTTCGGCGCGGCGCGCTGGCGCAGCAAGACCGAGAACATCGACCATCTCCGATCGAGGATCACCCTGATCGAATCGGACCTCCGGGACCTCTTCTCGGTGCGGTCCCTGCTCGAGGCCGCCCAGCCGACCCACGTCCTGCACCTGGCCGCGCAGAGCTTCGTGGGCGCCTCCTGGCAGGCCCCCGCCGAGACGCTGACCACGAACATCATCGCGCAGGTGAACCTCCTCGAGGGACTGCGCGGGCTCAAGATGTCGCCCCGTTTCCTGGTCGTGGGCAGCAGCGAGGAGTACGGGCTGGTCGAGCCGCAGGAGCTGCCGATCAAGGAGACCAATCCGCTGCGGCCTCTCTCGCCCTACGCGGTCAGCAAGGTCGCGCAGGACCTGATGGGCTACCAGTACTTCAAGAGCTACGGCATGCCCATCATCCGGACGCGCGCGTTCAACCACAGTGTCGGACGCTTTACGCCGGTAGTCCTTCGGGACGATCTCACCGGGCTGATCGATACCAAGTACATCAGCGAGATCCGGCGCTACAAGCCAACCGGGTATCTCGGAGGCCAGTTGCTGGAGGACGGCACCGTCGTGTGGGACATGCGGCGGCATCCGATCTCGGTCTGGGGTGATGGGAAGTGGACGAAGATCATCCATCTCTCCTGCCACCCGCTCAAGCAGGGGGACCAGGTACTGCGGCTCGTCAGCAGCGCGGGCGTCGTGGAGGTGACCGGCGACCATTCCGTGATGGTTCCGGGATCCCACGGGCACCGGCCGGCGTCAGCCCGCGACCTGGCCCTGGGGGATCGCGTTGCGCTGGTGGATCTGCCGCAGGAATCTTCCATGTGGGTGCACGAGGACGTGGCGTGGTTCCTCGGGTTCTTCGCGGCCGAGGGCACCGTCACGACGGGCAAGATACGGGTCTACAACAAGGACCGGAAGCCGCTCGAGCGATGCGCGGAGATCCTGCTCCGACACTTCGGCGTTGATTCGTACTTCAAGATCGGGGATCGCGGAGTCTGGCGTCTGATCATCCGCCGGCCGGAAGCGCTGGTCCACTGGCTGCAGCCACAGACCCACGCGAGTGATGGCAACAAGCGGGTCCCCCGGAGCATCCTGAATGCGCACCCAGACGCCAAGATCGCGTTCCTGCGCGGTTACAACGAAGGGGACGGCCTCCGGGCCGGACACGGAACGTACGAGTTCAAGAGCTTCAAGACCAAGTCACCCATCCTGGCTCTGGGACTGTGTTGCCTCGTGGCCGCCACGACTCGACAGCGTATCTGTCTCAACACGGAGGTCCGCGAAGGACGAACCTACTACCTCATCAATCTGAACTCTCCCAGCTCGGAGCGGGCCGCTTGGGGACGGCATTTTGAGATTCCCGACGACGTGCTCAAGAAGGTCGAGCCGGTCCCTTACGAGGGAGAAGTCTGGGACTTCGAGACCGAGGACCACGTGTTTCATGCGGGCCTCGGCCGGAACCTGGTCCACAACACCGGTCCGCGGCGCGGTGACGTGTTCGTGGAATCGAACTTCGCGCGCCAGGTGGCCGAGATCGAGGCGGGGCTGCGCGACCCGGTGATCAGCGTCGGCGATCTCAAGCCGCGCCGCGACTACTCCGACGTGCGCGATATCGTGCGGGGCTACTGGCTGCTCCTGAAGGACGGCGAGCCCGGCGAGGTCTACAATTTGTGCTCGGGTCGGTCGTGGGCGATCCAGGAGGTGCTCGATTTCCTGCTCGCCCAGTCGCGGGTGAAGGGCATCACGGTCCGGACGGATGCGGCCCGGCTGCGCCCCTCCGACGTCATGATTCTCGAGGGCGATCCCTCGAAGATGGAGCGGGCGACCGGATGGAAGGTGGAGATCCCATTCGAGCGCACGCTGAGGGAGCTGCTGGGATTCTGGCGCCAGCGGACCGCCGCCTCATCGCGCTGAGCCGGCGAGGGCGCGGCGCGTGAACGTGGCGCTGGTCCACGACTGGCTGACCGGGATGCGCGGCGGCGAGCGCTGCCTCGAGGTCTTCTGCGAGCTGTTCCCGGACGCCGACCTCTACACGCTGCTGCACGTGCCGGGCTCGGTCTCGCCGGTGATCGAGCGGCGCCGGATCGTCACCTCCTTCCTCCAGCGGCTGCCCGACGTGGAGCGGCGGTATCGTCATTATCTGCCCCTCTTCCCGGCCGCGATCCGCGGCTTCGACCTCAACGCCTACGACCTGGTGCTCTCCTCGAGCCACGCGGTGGCCAAGAGCGTGCGGGTGGCCCGGCCGGAGCGCCACGTCTGCTACTGCTTCACGCCGATGCGCTACGTATGGGACCTGTATGACGATTACTTCGGCGCGCGCGCGCCGCTGCCCACCCGCCTGCTGATGCCGCCGCTGGCCGCGTGGCTCCGCCGCTGGGACCGCCGGACCGCGGCCGGGGTTGGCCGGTTCGTGGCGATCTCGCGCTTCGTGGCCGATCGCATCCGCCGCGCCTACGGGCGCGACGCGGACGTGATCTACCCCCCGGTCGACGTCTCGCGATTCCGTCTCGAGGAGGCGCCGGGGGCGTCCTACCTCGTGGTCTCCGCGCTCACGCCCTACAAGCGGGTGGATCTCGCGGTGGCCGCGTGCACCCGGCTGGGCCGGCCGCTCGTGGTGGTGGGCAGCGGGCCGGAGGAGAAGCGGCTCCGCGCGATCGCGGGCCCCACCGTGGAGTTCCGCGGCTGGCGCAGCGACGCGGAGATCGCGGAGCTCTACGCGCGCTGCCGCGCCTTTCTCTTCCCGCCACTCGAGGATTTCGGCATCACCCCGCTCGAGGCGATGGCGTGTGGCCGGCCGGTCATCGCATACGGGGAGGGGGGCGCCCGGGAGACGGTGGTGCCGCCCGGGACGGCCGACCCGCCGACCGGCCTCTTCTTCGAGCACCAGACCGTCGAGGCGGTGATCGACGCGATCCGCCGGTTCGAGGCCGCCCCCGGCCAGTTCGAGCCCAAGGCGCTCCGTCGCCGCGCCGAGGCCTTCGACCTCCCGGTGTTCCGCGAGCGCATCCGCTCGTACCTGGGGGTGGGCGCGCCGGAGGGCCGGGGATGCTGAAGGCACACTCGCGCCTGCTCGAGCAGGGCATGCTGGTGGGCGACCTCGTGCTCGTGGCCGCGTGCTGGGTCGCCGCCTACGCGCTGCGGTTTTACGTGATCGGCCCGATCCAGCACGACGTGCCGCCGCTGTCCGACTACCTGCTCATGCTCGTGCCGATCCTGCTGGTGTGGGGGATGAGCTTCCGGGCCTTCGGGCTCTACCGCCCGCGCCGGATCGGCTCGCATCTCTCCGAGGCGACCGACGTGGCCAAGGCGTCCACCATGGGAGTCCTCGTCCTGGTCGCGGTGATGACCTTCTTCTTCCGCGGCTACGACTATTCCCGCGTGGCGATCGTGTACTTCTGGCTCCTCTCCATCGGGGTGATCTGGTTCTCGCGCGCCGCCTTCCGCGAGGGGCTTCGCTTCGCGCGGCGCCGCGGCTACAACCTCCGCTACGCAGTGGTGGTGGGCGACGGCGAGCTCGCGGCGATGGTGGTGCAGCGCATGCAGGGCCGTCCCGACGTGGGGATCCAGGTGCTGGGGGTGATCGGCGACGACAAGGACGCCCCCGCGGGGGCCCGCCGGCTGGGCGGCTACGCGGACCTCCGGTCGGTGCTCGACGCCAACACGATCGACCACGTGGTCCTGGCCCTGGCCCACGAGGACTACGGGCGCCTCGGGGGGCTGCTCGACGCGGTCGGGGATGAGCCGGTGACGATCCACGTGGTGCCGGACCTCTTGCGGTTCGCCTCGCTCCGCGGGGGCGTCGAGCAGTTCGAGGGCATGCCGTTCATCCACTTGCGCGAGTCGCCGCTGTACGGCTGGAATCGGCTGGCCAAGCGCGTGTTCGACGGGGTCTTCTCGGTGGCGGTGCTCGCTCTCCTGTGGCCGGTCCTGCTGTTCATCGCGGCCGCGGTCAAGGCCAGCTCCTCTGGGCCCGTCCTGTACCGGCAAGAGCGCATGGGGCTCGACGGGCGCCGCTTCGCGATGCTCAAGTTCCGGACGATGTCCCGCGACGCCGAGGCGAGCAGCGGGCCGGTCTGGGCGGGCCCGGCCGACGCGCGGCGCACCCGCTTCGGAGGATTCCTCCGGCGCTTCAGCCTCGACGAGCTTCCCCAGTTCATCAACGTGGTGCGGGGCGACATGAGCGTCGTCGGCCCCCGGCCCGAGCGCCCGGTGTTCGTGGAGCGCTTCCGCCAGACCGTGCCCGGGTACATGCTGCGCCACAAGGTGAAGTCGGGGATCACGGGCTGGGCCCAGGTGAACGGGCTGCGCGGGAACACCTCGCTGGAGAAGCGGATCCAGTACGACATCGACTACATCGAGCGCTGGTCGCTCTGGCTCGACCTCAAGATCATCGGGCTCACGGTGGTGCGCGTGGTGTTCGACCGGAACGCGTACTGAGGTGACCGCGCTCTCACGGGGTCTCCTCGCCGCCTTCGTCGTCGGCCTCGGCCTCTCGATCACCCTCTCCGAGACCGCCCTCGCGCTCCTCACCGTGCTCTGGCTCGTGCGGCTCCGGACGCCCGCGGGGCGCGCGGAGGCCCGCTGGCCCCTCTGGCGGCCGGTGGCCGTGTTCAGCGCGGTCACGCTCGTGTCGGCGCTCGCGTCGGGACACCCGGGCGAGTCGCTCGTGGCCTCCAAGGGGCTGCTCCTGGTGGCCGCGCTCTACGTCACCGCGGCGATGCTGCATGATGCCGCGGACGCCGACCGCTTCCTCACGGGCCTGATCCTGGTCCTGACCGTCGCGGCCGTGATCGGGCTCCTGCAGGTCGGAGTCTGTCCGGGGCCGGCGGCGCCGGAGCGGACGCCGCGCTGGCTCTATCACCGCTGCGACCGGGCCCACGGCTTCTTCAGCATCTACATGACGCTGGCCGGCGTGCTGCTGCTGGGGTTGCTGGCTGGCTTGCCGCGCCTGCTGCCCGGCGGGGGATCGCCGCGAGCGTGGCGCCCGATCGCCTGGCTCGTCATGCTGGCCGGCCTCGTCGCCACTTACACGCGCGGGGCCTGGATCGGCTTCGGGGCGGGGGTGCTGGTCGTGGTCACCGGGGTGCGGCGAGGGCGCCTGCTGCTGGTGGCCGGGCTCGTGCTCTTGACCCTGGGAGGGCTGGCCGCGCCCTACCAGCTCCGGCACCGGTTCGTGAGCATGGCCGATCCCCAGAACGAGGGGATCCGCGAGCGGGTCTTTATGTGGCGGAGCGGGCTGGCGATGTGGCGGGACCGTCCGCTCCTCGGGGTGGGCCCCGGTGGCGTCAAGCGGGAGTACCCGCGCTACGCCGTGCCGGAGGCGGTGAAGAAGCGCACCAGCCACGTCCACAACACACCGCTGCAGATCCTGGTGGAGCGGGGCGTGGTGGGACTGGGCGCATGGCTCTGGATCTGGGTGGCCTTCTTTCAGATCGGCATCCGCCTCTTCCGGCGATTGCCGCCGGCGGCGTCACGGGAGCGCGCGCTGGTCCTGGGCAGCCTCGCCGCCATCGCGGCCTTCCTCGTCGCCGGCCTCTCCGAGCACAACTTCGGCGACTCCGAAGTCGCGCTGGTCGCGTGGGCCGTGATGGCATTGCCATGGGCCGTGAAGAAGATGGAGCAGGACCCCTCACCCTGACCCTCTCCCCTCAGGGGAGAGGGGAGAGGACTAGTACACCGCGTACGGCTCGGTCGAGGACCGCACCTTCACGAAGTACTGCTTGAAGCGCGTCAGGTCGTCGTCGGACACGAGATCCGA
>Ga0190265_10003146_pt1 | contig 11248 bp, 7 predicted proteins | sample Popmic124T_FD_133135 | JGI IMG/M metagenome (GOLD analysis project Ga0190265, IMG submission 133135) | Populus adjacent soil microbial communities from riparian zone of Indian Creek, Utah, USA - 124 T | ecosystem: Environmental > Terrestrial > Soil > Riparian zone | place: USA: Utah | collected...
CGACGACAGCTTCGACTACTGCTTCCCGATGCTGCGCAAGATCGGCAACAAGCTCGACGCGCTCGAGGACGACATCTTCGAGGGCCGCTCGGAGGAGGTCGTGCGTGACATCTCCAACGTCAAGCAGGAGATCATCAACTTCCGCAAAGTGATCCGGCCGCAGCGGCCGGTCCTGCGCGACCTGGAGAAGGTGAAGCAGCGCTACCTCGCTACCGACCTCGACCTGGAGATCTACTTCGACGACATCGTCGACGCCCACGAGCGGATCTGGGACATGCTGGAGAACTACAAGGAGGTGGTCGAGGCGCTGGCCGAGACCAACGAGTCGGTGATCTCCCACCGGGTCAACGACATCCTCCGCGTCCTCACCTCGATCACCGTCATCGTCCTGCCGCTGACCCTGATCGCCAGCATCTGGGGCGCCAATGTGCATGTCCCCGGCGAGGGGGACTCGACCGCCTTCTGGATCCTGCTCGGCGCGATGGTCGCGATGCTGCTCGGCATGGTCGGCTACTTCCGCAATCGCGGCTGGCTCTGAACCTACGGGCGGGCCTGCCTTCCATAGGATGCGGGCTCAGTGGCAAATTTCCGCATCTGGGCGCCCTGGCGCCTCGCCTACGTGAAGGACGCGTCCAAGGACATCGAGGGGGAGTGCATCTTCTGCGCCAAGCCGGCGGCGGACGATGACGAGGCGAACCTGATCGTCCACCGCGGCGAGCGCTGCTTCGTGATCCTCAACCTCTACCCCTACACCAACGGGCACCTGATGGTGGCCCCGTACGACCACGTCGGCCGCCTCCAGGAGCTGCCTCCCGAGACGATGGCCGAGATGATGTCCCTGGCCCAGCGGGCGATGGGACGGCTGGAGGAGGCCTATGACCCGCACGGCTACAACGTCGGCTTCAACCAGGGCCGGGTCGCCGGCGCCGGGGTCGAGCACCACATCCACCTGCACGTCGTCCCGCGCTGGGGCGGCGACACCAACTTCATGCCGGTGATCGCCGACACCAAGGTGATGCCGCAGACCCTGGAAGAAAGCTACGAAGCTCTGAAGGGAGCGTTTTGACCGAGCAACCGACCCTCGCGCCCCCCGGCATCTTCAAGGCCTACGACATCCGCGGCCTCTACGGCGACGAGATGGACGAGACGACCGCCCTCGCGATCGGCCGCGCCTTCGCCCGGGTGCTGGCACGGCTGCGCGGCAAGCAGCCGAGCGAACTGAAGGTCGGGCTCGGGCGCGACATGCGCCTGACCGCGCCGTCGATGGCGGCCGAACTGCGCGACGGCCTCATCTTCGAGGGCGCGACCGTGTTCGACGCCGGCATGGTCGCGACCGAGATGCTCTACCACCTGGTCGGCTCGCGCGAGCTGGACGGCGGCGCGATGGTCACCGCCTCGCACAACCCGAAGGCCTACACCGGGGTGAAGCTGGTCCGCGAGGGGGCGCTGGCGCTCTCCGGCGACGCCGGGATCGGCGACGTGAAGCGCGAGATCGAAGCCGGGCTCGGCCCTGCCCCCGGCGGCGGCTACTTCGAGGAGGTCGACGTCTGGGACGAGTACCGCACGCACGCGCTCTCGTTCGTCGATCGAAAAGCTGTAAGGCCGATGGTGATCGTCGTCGACGGCGGCAACGGGATGGCCGGGCCGATGGTCGGGCCGATCCTGCGCGAGCTCGGCCAGGAGCTCGACGAGATGTACTTCGTGCCCGACGGCGAGTTCCCCGACCACGAGCCGAACCCGCTGCTGGAGGAGAACCGGCAGCTGATAATCGAGCGGGTGCGCGCCAGCGGCGCCGATCTGGGGATCGCCTGGGACGGCGACGCCGACCGCTGCTTCTTCATCGACGGCGACGGCACCTTCTGCGACGGCGACTTCATCTGCGCTCTGCTCGCCCGCGCCGCGCTCGCCGCCAACCCCGGCGCGACGATCCTCTACGACCCCCGCTCCAGCCGTGCGGTCCCCGACCTCGTCGCCGCCGAGGGCGGTCGCTCCGACCTTTCACGGGTCGGCCACGCCTTCTTCAAGATCCGCATGCGCGAGACGGGCGCCGTCTTCGGCGGCGAGGTCTCCGGCCATTACTACTTCCGCGACTTCTGGTGCGCCGATTCGGGAACGATCCCGGCACTGCTGATGCTGGAGCTGCTCTCCGCCGACGGGCGTTCGCTGGCCGAGCTGATGAGCGAGTTCCGGTCCCGCTACTTCATCTCCGGCGAGATCAACTCCGAAGTGGACGACCCGGTGGCGAAGATGGAGCAGATCGCGGCGCTCCACTCCAAGGCCGAGATCACGCGCCTCGACGGGATCTCGGTCGACTACCCCGAGTGGCACTTCAACGTGCGCCCCTCCAACACCGAGCCGCTGCTCCGCCTCAACCTCGAGTCGCTTATCTCCCGCGAGGACATGGAACGGAAACGCGACGAGGTCCTGGGGTTAATCCGGGCGTGAGCGTGCTTACCCCCGAGGGGGCGCTGGAGCGCGCCGCCGAAGCCGGCATCCACCGCCTCCGCATCCCCACCCCGTTCGCCGTCGGGCGGGTCAACTGCTACCTGCTCGAGGACCGGCCGCTGACCCTGATCGACACCGGCCCCAACTCCGGCAAAGCCCTGGACGAGCTGCAGGGCCAGCTCAAGGAACGCGGGCACTCGATCGACGACCTCGAGCTGATCGTCCTCACCCACCAGCACATCGACCACCTCGGCCTGGTCGAGATCCTGGTCGAGCACTCAGGCGCCGAGGTGGCGGCGATCGGCGTCGCGGCCGAGCGGCTCGCCAACTTCAGCGAGGACGCGGAGTCGGAGGACGAGTTCGCAGTGCAGTTGATGCTGCGCAACGGAATCCCCTCCGAGGTCGCCTTCGCGCTGCAGGGGGTCTCGCGCAGCTTCCGCGGCTGGGGGTCGAAGGCCGAGGTGACGCGGCCGCTCGCCGACGGCGAGGACGTGGCCTTCCGCGACCGCACCCTGCAGGCGCTGCACCGGCCCGGCCACAGCCCCTCCGACACCGTCTTCTGGGACGCCGAGCGCCGCATCCTGATCGCCGCCGACCACCTGATCGCCCACATCTCCTCCAACCCGCTGATCGCGCGGCCGCTCGACGGCTCACCCGAACGCACCCAGGCGCTCGTCACTTACATCGAGTCGATGCGAAAGACGCGCGAGATGCCGGCCGAGATCGTCCTCTCCGGCCACGGCGAGCCGATCGTCGACCACGTCGCGCTGATCGACGACCGGCTGGTCAAGCACGAGCGCCGCAAGGAGAAGATCTACGGCCTGATCGCCGAGCAGCCGCGCAGCGGCTACGAGATCGCCCAGGCGATCTGGGGCAACGTCGCGGTGACCCAGGCCTTCCTCACCCTCTCGGAGGTGATCGGCCACGCCGACCTGCTGGTCAACGAGGGGCGCGTGCGCGAAGTCGACGACGGGGAGGTGATCCGGTATGAGACGGCCGGGTAGGCGGCCCGCGAAGAAGCGGATGCTGATCATCGTCAACCCCTACGCGACGACGGTCTCCGACCGGCTCAAGAACCTGGTGGTCTACGCGCTGCAGGGGCGCTTCGAGGTCGAGACGGTCTCCACCGAGGCGCAGAACCACGCGACCGAGATCGGCCGCGAGGTACGCGACCACGGCTATGACGTCGTCGTCGCCTTCGGCGGAGACGGGACCCTGAACGAGGTCGCCAACGGCCTCGCCGGCACCGACGTGCCGGTCTCCGTGCTGCCCGGCGGCTCGACCAACGTCGTCTGCCGCACGCTCGGCATCCCCAACGACGTGGTCGACGCGACCGAGCACCTGCTGGCGCTGGCCGACGAGTGGGCGCCGCGGCCGATCGACCTCGGCGCGGTCGACGACCGCTACTTCGTCTTCTCCTGCGGGGTGGGGATCGACGCCACCGTGGTGAAGAGGGTCGACGCGCACCCGAAGCTGAAGTCGCGAGCCGGCCCCTACTACTACAGCTGGGCGGCGATCTCGGCCTTCTACCGCAGCTACATGGTCAACCCGGTGAGGCTGCGGGTCGAGATCGGCGACGAGACGGTCGAAGGGGTGACGGCGCTGGCCCAGAACTCCGACCCCTTCACTTACTTCGCCAGCCGCCCGATACGGGTCTGCGATGGGGTCGAGATCGACGACGGGACGCTCTCGCTGGGGGTGCTGAAGCGGGCTGCTCAGCGCGACATGCCGACCCTGATCCCGCGCCTGTTCGGCGAGAAGCACGCCGCCGCCCGCCACCGCCAGATCGAGCACTTCGAAGGCGTCACGACCGCCACGATCACCTCGATCTCCGAAGCCAAGGACGGCGTCGCCCGTCCCTTTCCGGTCCAGGTCGACGGCGACTACATCGGCGAGAAGACCCGCCTCGGCTTCAGCGTCGCCCCGGGCGCACTCAAAGTCATCGCTTGATCCCCATCCCCTAGCCCCCCCTGACAGCGAGCGGGACCGCCGGGTTGCCGGCCACGGTCTCCCCTGGGCTCACGTCCCTGGTGACCACGGCGCCGGCGCCGATCGTCGCGCCGCGACCGATGCGGACGCCGCCGAGGATCGTCGCCCCGGAGCCGATCGAGGCGCCGCGCTCGACGACGGTGCCGAGCATCTCCCAGTCGGATTCGGTCTGCAGAGCGCCGTCGCCGTTGGTCGCCCGCGGGAACTTGTCGTTGACGAAGGTGACCCCGTGGCCGACGAAGACCTCGTCCTCGATCCGGACCCCGTCGCAGATGAAGGTATGGCTCTGGATCTTGCAGGCGGCGCCGATCTCGGCTCCGCGCTGGACCTCGACGAAGGTCCCGATCTGGGTGTGGGACCCGATCCGGCACCCGTATAAGTTCGTGAACGAGCGGACGACGACGTCCTCGCCAAAGTCGACGTCGTCGATCATGCGGTGCGGTGCGTCGTTTGCCGGCATACGGAAAACCAACGCCCCTCTCCCATGCGTCCTTTCGTCTGAAATTCCCCCGAAGCGGCGCAAGCTGACGGACCTCGTCGGCGTTCTATGCGTATGACAGTGGGCGCCCAGCGGCCAATAGACGATGCCGCCATCTCAGCCGACCTGTCATCCGTGGTCGTGAGCGCCGGCGATCGCGAGATGCACCGCCGCATCGTTCGCGCGCTGGCGGAGCAGGACATCGAGGTATCGGCCCGCGTCGACCCCTCAACTGCCGCCGAGACGGACGCGGACGGGGCCACGATCATCGTCCTCGCCTGCAACGTCGACGCTCCGCGTGAGATGGCCGGTCTGCGCCGCCTGCGCCGCGAAATGCGCCTGCCGGCGATCGTGGCGATCTCACCGCCCGCCACCGGCACCGGCGTGCGCCGCGCGCTCGACGCCGGCGCCGACGCGCTGGTCTTCGAGCCCGAGCTTGAGCGCACCCTCGCGACCACGGTTCGTGCCGTCGCGATCGGCCAGTCGGTCGTCCCGCGCAAGGTCCGCGCCAGCGTCGAAAGACCGGTCCTCTCCCACCGTGAGCAGCAGGTCCTGGCGCTGGTCCGCAACGGCCTCACCAACGCGGAGATCGCCAAACGGCTCTTCCTCGCGGAGAGCACCATCAAGAGCCATCTCTCATCGATCTTCACCAAGTTCGGCGTCCGCTCCCGCAAGGAGGTCGCGGCGATCTCCAGCGACGACATTTCCGAGCGAGCGACGGCGTGAGCGGTGGGATGACTTCGAGCGCCCTGGCGGCGGACCCCGACGCGCGCGTCCCGTTCACGCGCCTCGACAACGCCGACCCGGAGCTGCTCGCAGAGCTGCTCGAGATCGTCGCCGAGGTCGGTCGCACCGCCGCCTTCACGCTCGGCGCGCACGTCGAGGACTTCGAGCGCGAGTTCGCCGCCTGGTGCGGGAGCGAGCACTCGATCGGGGTCTCCTCGGGCACGGCCGCACTGGAGATCGCGCTCCGCGGGCTGGGAATCGGCCCCGGCGACGAGGTGATCGTCCCGACCAACAGCTTCATCGCGACGGCCGAGGCGGTCAGCGCCACCGGCGCGACCCCGCGCCTCGTCGACGTCGACGAGGAGACGGCCCTGCTCACGGCGGAGATCGTCGAGGCGGCGCTGACGCCGCGTACGCGCTGCGTGATCCCGGTGCACCTCTACGGCCGTCCGGTCGACATGGACCCGCTCGTCGCCCTCTGCCGGGCCCGGGAAATCCACGTCGTCGAGGACGCCTGCCAGGCCCACGGCGCCCGCTACCGCGGCCGCCCGGTCGGGTCGCTGGGCGACGCCGGCTGCTTCAGCTTCTACCCGACCAAGAACCTCGGGGCCTGGGGCGACGGCGGCGCCGTCGTCACCGGCGACGCGGACCTGGCCGAGCGGGTGCGCCTGCTGCGCTCCCACGGCGAGGGGACCCGCCACCACCACGAGCTGACGGCCAGGACCGACCGCCTCGACGCCCTTCAGGCGGCGATCCTTCGCGTCAAGCTGGGCCGGCTCGACGAGTGGAACCAGCGACGCCGCGACGCCGGAGCCTCGCTTCGCGAGGCCCTCGCCGCTAGTGAAGTGACCGCCCCCGCCGCACCCGCGGCGGACGGCGACCACGTTTTCCACCTCTTCGTCGTGCGCTCACCCGAGCGGGACCGGCTGCGAAGCCACCTGGACGCGCGGGGCATCTCCAACGCGATCCACTACCCGACGCCGATCCACCTGCAGCCGGCCTACGCCGACCTCGGCATGACGCCGGGCAGCCTTCCGGTCGCCGAGCGGCTCGCCACTGAGAGCTGCTCCCTGCCGATCTTCCCCTCGATCGAAGAGTGGGAAATCGAGCGCATCGCCACCGCCGTGGCGGACTTCTCCGCCTAGCTGGACGGCGGCCTTGATTCCCATCGCGATCGTCTTGCTCGTCATGCGCTTCGTCCGCTCGGTCTTAAGCGACTTCGACCCTTTGCGGAAAGGGAAGACAGGCCCCCAAAGCATTTAGCGAGCCAAGGCCGCAGGGCGTCGTCGTTAGCGCGCTTTGCCGTCTCGGCCGGCGGAGGAGCTCTGGGGGGCTTCGCTCGCGGGGGGCTTCTTGAGGACGACCGCCTCTTTGTCGGTGGCCAGGGAGCCGTCGGCGGCTTTGAAGCTGACCTCGACGATGACCCTCACTCGGCCGGTTTCCTGGAGGAGTTTGTTGCCGGCGGCGGTCAGCTCGATCGGGATCTCGACCGCGCCGGCCTTGGCCGCGCGGACGCTCTTCGGCTTGATCTTCATCTGCCGGATCCTTGCTTTCCGGATTGCTGCCGCTTTGGCATTTTTCCTGCTGCTGCGCAGGGCTGCGGCGGGGGTGCGGAGCGAGAGCTCGCCGGGCCCGGAGACCTCGAGGACGACCAGCGTCGCCTTTTTCTTGATGTCGCGCTTGACGGTCACGAAGCGCACGAAGGCGGGTGAGGCGACCGGCGGGACGGGATCGGCGTCGGCCTGGGGCGGTTGCGGCGGCGTCGGCTCATCCGGAGTCCCCGTGGTGCTGGAGTCCTCGGTGTAAGCGAGAGGCGCCGAGCAGGCCGACGTGTTGCCGGCAGCTGAAGTGGCGGTGGCGCGGAAGGCCGTGGTCGAGTTGTCGGCGACCGTTGCCTCCACCCCGGCTTCGAGCTGTGCCGGGGTCGCGGTTGCGAGCGGCGTGCCCGAGCAGTCGGCGGTGCTGTAGAGGCGGACGGTGGTGCCGGCCGGAGCGCTGCCGACGATCTGCGGAGTGTTGTCGTTGGCTGGCGAGGCGGGGTCGGTGGCACTCAGCACCGGAGCGTCGGGAATGGCACTGTCGATGGTGAAGCTGCGGCTTGCGGCGCCCTGGTTGCCGACCGCATCGATCGCCCGCACCCTGAAGGTGGAGGGGCCGTCGGCGAGCGGTGCTGCCGGGGTGTGAGCGCCTGCTGCCGAGCACGGTTTGAAGTCGGCGGTGCCGGTGTCGATCGAGCACTGGAAGCCCGCACCGGGCTCGGAGCTGAAGGCGAAGGTCGGGGTCGAGTCGTTGGTGAGGCCGCTGGGGCCGGAGTCGATCGAGACCGTGGGCGCGGTCGTGTCGACGGTCCAGGTGTGGGTGGCGGGGCTCTGGTCGGTGTTGCCAGCCTGGTCGATGGCGCGGACCTCGAAGGTGTGTGGGCCCTCGCCCAACCCGGCGAACTCTTTGGGTGAGGCGCAGGGGGCCCAGGCTCCCGGCGAGGTGGAGTCGCGACGGCACTCGAAGGAGGCGATGCCGGAGCCGCTCGGATCGGACCCCGAGAAGACAAAACTCGCCAGCGCGCTCGCGATCAGAGCCGGTGGGCCGGACTCGATCTGAGTCTGTGGGGCGGAGGTGTCGATCGTCCACGCGAAGGTCGCGGGCGTCGGGTCGACGTGGCCGACCTGGTCGACCGCGCGCACTTCGAAACTGTGCACCCCGTCGGAGAGACCGGTGTAGCCGGTCGGCGAGGAGCACGGGCCCCATGCTGCGGGAGCAGCTGAGTCGCGGCGGCACTGGAACGAGGCGATGCCGGAGCCACCTGTGTCCGAACCGGAGAAGGCGAAGCTCGCCGCGGCGCTATTGCTCAGCGCCGGCGGGTTCGAGTCGATCTGGGTGCCGGGTGCCGTGGTGTCGATCGTCCAGGTGAAGGCGGCCGGGGTCGGGTCGACATTGCCGGCGACGTCGATCGCGCGGACTTCGAAGCTGTGTGTCCCCTCGGCGAGGGAGTTCTCGTTGCGGGGCGAGGTGCAGGCGATCCAGTCCTCAGGCGCCGCGGAATCGCGGCGGCACTGGAAGAAGGCGATGCCGGAGCCATCTGCGTCCGAACCCGAGAAGGCGAACTGGGCGGCTGCACTCGAGGTCAGCGCCGGCGGGCTGGAGTCGATCGCGGTGTTGGGTGCTGCGGTGTCGACCGTCCAGCTGAAGCTCGCCGGGCTCTGGTCGGCGTTCCCGGCCTGGTCGACGGCGCGCACCTCGAAGGTGTGCGATCCCTCGCCGAGGCCGGTGAGTTCCCGCGGCGACGCGCACAGCGCCCAAGCGTCGGGCGCGTTCGAGTCGAGACGGCACTGGAAGGAGGCAACGCCGCTGCCCGCCGGATCTGCGCCCGAGAAGGCAAAGTTGGCCGCGGCGCTATTGCTGAGCGCCGGCGGGTTCGAGTCGATCTGGGTCTGCGGCGAGGTGGCATCGATCGTCCAGGCGAAGCTGGAGGGGCTGCCATCGACATTGCCGGCTTGATCGACGGCCCGGACCTCGAAGGTATGAGCACCGTCGCTGAGGCCGGCGTACTCCTTTGGCGACGCACAGAGCTCCCAGGCGCCTGGTGCGGTGGAATCCACACGACACTGGAAGGAGGCCACCCCGGATCCGCCGCTATCCGAACCCGAGAAGGCGAAGCTGGCCACAGGACTGCTGGACAGCGCCGGCGGGTTCGATCCAATGGTGGTGTTCGGTGCGACGCTGTCGACCGTCCAGCTGTAGGTCGCCGGAGTGCCGTCCACGTTGCCGGCTGCGTCCGTCGCGCGGACCTCGAAGCTGTGCGCCCCCTCACCGAGACCAGTGAGCTCCCTCGGTGAGGCGCAGGGCACCCAGGCACCGGGCGCCGTGGAGTCGAAGCGGCACTCGAACGAGGCAACTCCCGAGCCGCCCGGGTCGGAGCCAGAGAAGGAGAGGGCGGCGGCGGCGCTGTTGCTCAGCGCCGGTGGGCTGGAGTCGATCTGGGTCTGAGGAGTGGCGGAGTCCTCCACATAGGACAACGGAGCCGAGCACCCTGAGGTGTTGACAGCAGTGGTCGTCGCGGTCGCCCTGAAAGCCGTCGTCGAGTTGTCGGCCACGCTCACCTCCACCCCGGCTTCGAGCTGAGCGGGAGTCACGGTGGCAAGCGGATCGCCTGAGCAGTCCGCGGTGGCGTAGAGCCGGACGGTGGTGCTGGCCGGTGCCGCGCCGGCGACCTGCGGCGTGTTGTCGTTGGCTGGCGAGGGCGGGACGGTGGCGCTCAGCTGCGGCGCTGCCGGAGCCGCGGTCTCGACCGTAAAGCTGCGGGTCGCGGTGGCCGGGTTGCCGGCGGCGTCGGTCGCCCTCACCCGGAAGGTGTAGGGGCCGTCGGCCAACGGACTCGCCGGAGTGTGGGAGCCGGCGCTGGAGCAAGGTTTGAAGTCGGCGGCGCCGGTGTCGATCGAGCAGGCGAAGCTGGCTCCCGGCTCGGAGCTGAAGGCGAAGGTCGGGGCCGAGTCGTTGGTGAGGCCGCTCGGGCCGGAGTCGATCGAGACCGTGGGAGCGACCGAGTCGACGGTCCAGGTGTGGGTGGCGCTGCTGGCGTCAGTGTTGCCGGCCTGGTCGACCGCGCGGACTTCGAAGGTGTGTGCTCCCTCGCCGAGGCTGGTGAGTTCCCTCGGCGACGTGCACAGCACCCACGCGCCGGGCGCAGTCGAGTCGAGGCGGCACTGGAAGGAAGCGACGCCTGAGCCGCCCGGATCGGAACCGGAGAAGGTGAGGTTGGCCACGGTGCTGCTCGTCAGCGCGGGCGGGCCCGAGTCGAGCTGGGTCTGGGGCGCAGCGGAGTCGACGGTCCAGGTGAAACTCGCGGGGCTCTGGTCCGTGTTGCCAGCCTGGTCCACAGCACGGACCTCGAAACTGTGCGCTCCCTCCCCTAGACCCGTGAGCTCCCTCGGTGAGGCGCAGGGCACCCAGGCACCGGGCGCCGTGGAGTCGAAGCGGCACTCGAACGAGGCAACTCCCGAGCCGCCCGGGTCGGATCCGGAGAAGGCGAACTGCGCAGCGGCGCTCGAGGTCAGTGCCGGGGGGTTGGAATCGATCTGGGTCGCGGGGGCGCTCGAGTCCTCCCCGTAGACCAAGGGCGCCGAGCAACCCGAGACGTTGGCGGCAGCAGAGGTGGCAGTCGCTCGGAAAGAAGTGGTCGAGTTGTCGGCCACGCTCACCTCTACCCCGGCTTCGAGCTGGGCCGGCGTCACGGTGGCGAGCGGATCGCCCGAGCAGTCTGCGGTGCTGTAGAGGCGGACGGTGGTGCCGGCCGGAGCGCTGCCGACGATCTGGGGCGTGTTGTCGTTGGCCGGCGAGGGCGGGACGGTGGCGCTTAGCTGCGGCGCCGCCGGAGCGGCGGTATCGACCGTGAAGCTGCGAGTGGCCGTGGCCGGGTTGCCGGCGGCGTCGGCCGTCTGCACCCGGAAGGTGTAGGGGCCGTCGGCAAGCGGCGCTGCCGGGGTGTGCGAACCCGCCGCGGAGCACGGTTTGAAGTCGGCGGTGCCAGTGTCGATCGAGCATTGGAAGCTCGCTCCCGCCTCGGAGCTGAAGGCGAAGGCCGGGGTCGAGTCGTTGGTCAGGCCGCTCGCGCCG
>Ga0190265_10003147_pt1 | contig 11242 bp, 8 predicted proteins | sample Popmic124T_FD_133135 | JGI IMG/M metagenome (GOLD analysis project Ga0190265, IMG submission 133135) | Populus adjacent soil microbial communities from riparian zone of Indian Creek, Utah, USA - 124 T | ecosystem: Environmental > Terrestrial > Soil > Riparian zone | place: USA: Utah | collected...
GATTTCGAGGATGCCCTCTCGCCACCATGGGCCAACGTGATCGCCGGCCAGGCCAACTGCATCGACGCGGTACGGAAGACCCTGGACTATGTCAGCCCTGAGGGCAAGCGCTACCAGCTGTCGGAGGAGCTCGCCACCCTCGTGGTCAGACCCCGTGGATGGCACCTGGAGGAGAAGCACGTACTGGTGGACGGGGATCCGATGTCGGCCAGCCTGTTCGATTTTGGACTCTACTTCTTCCACAATGCGCGCGAGCTTCTGGAGCGGCGCAGCGGGCCGTACTTCTACCTCCCCAAGCTGGAAAATCATCTCGAGGCACGGCTGTGGAATGAAGTGTTCGTTCTGTCTCAGGAAGAGCTGGGTATCCCTGCCGGGACGATCCGGGCCACCGTCCTGATCGAGACGATCCTGGCGGCCTTCGAGATGGATGAGATCCTCTACGAGCTGCGCGACCATGCCGCCGGACTCAATGCCGGCCGCTGGGACTATCTCTTCAGCATCATCAAGAACTTCAGGGACCGCCCCGAGTTTCTGCTGCCCGATCGGGCGCAGCTGACGATGACGGTTCCATTCATGCAGGCCTACACCGAGCTGTTGGTGAAGACCTGCCACCGGCGGGGGGCGCACGCTATCGGTGGCATGGCCGCCTTCATTCCGAGCCGCCGTGACCCCGAGGTCAACGCAACCGCGCTGGCCCGGGTCCGGGAAGACAAAGCCCGCGAGGCCAGCGCCGGATACGACGGAGCATGGGTGGCCCATCCTGATCTGGTTCCACTGGTGGACGAAGTGTTCCGTGGCGTACTGGGAAGCCGGCCCCACCAGAAGAACCGGCAACGGGATGACGTTCAGGCAAGGCGAGAGCAGCTGGTGGATGTCCGGGTGCCGGGCGGCCGGGTAACCGAGGCCGGCGTCAGGGGAAACATCAGCGTCGCCCTTCAATACCTCGCCGCCTGGTTAGGAGGATCCGGCGCCGTGGCTATCAACAACCTCATGGAGGACGCGGCCACCGCGGAGATCGCCCGATCGCAGCTCTGGCAGTGGATCCGCCACGGGGCAAAGACTGAGGATGGCAAGCCGATCACGCTGGAACGTTGCCGCGCGATACTGCGAGAGGAAAGCAAGCAGATCGCTGCTGCGGGAGCCGATCGCGAGCGGCTCGCCGCCGCCGGCGAGCTGCTCGACGGGCTGATCGCCGCCAAGAATTTTCCGGAGTTCCTGACGCTGGCGGCATATGAGAGGCTGTAGGGGCGCATACAATGCTCCCCGACTGGGGCGGCTGGGGTCGAACCAGCAACCTCCCGGTTAACAGCCGGGCGCTCTGCCAATTGAGCTACACCCCAAGACGGAATTGCGGGATAGTCACTCTACTCGCCCCTGGCGAACGGGGCAAGTCACCTGAATAGGCTCGAAGGACGGCCGCGATGAAGCTTGAGTTCTCCGGCTCGCCGGAAATCACGGCCGGGAAGGAGCGGGTCTGGGCGCGGCTGATGGATCCACACTTCCTGGCACGATCGGCACCCGGCGTCGAGTCGGTAGAGGTCATCGATCCGACTCACTTCCAGGTAGTATCCGGGTTCGGTGCCGGGTCGTTCAAGGTTCGGTTCACGATGGACGTCGAGCTCTTCGACATCGTCACCGAGCGGAGCGCAAGGATGCGGATGCAGGCCCAGGCACCCGGTTCAGCGGTTGACGTGCTCTCGAGTATCGAGATTCAGGAGGCAGGTCCGAATACGGTCCGGCTCAACTGGTCGGCCGTCAGCGAGATCACCGGTACGGTCGCCGGCCTCGGCGCCCGCCTCATGGAAGGCGCCGCGCGCAGGCTGACCGAGCAGTTCTGGGCTGATTTCGCCCGGCGCGTCACCTCGGAATGAGAGGGAAGGAGAATCGTCAGTCCAGTACCAGGAGCTCGAGAATCCTCCCCTCGCGGGCATTCTCTCCAACGCGACCGACGTGTATTCCCACCAGGGACGCAGTGCAGGCATCGGCAGAGAGGTCCTCGCGGCGGTGGGTGGTCGTCAGAGCGATGACACCCATGCCTGCCGCGCGGGCCGCCTCGATTCCCGCCGGTGCATCCTCGACCACCAGGCATTCCGTGGGTTCAACACCGAGACTCACGGCCGCCAGCAGGTACACATCAGGCCACGGCTTGCCACGCATCACGTCCTCGGCACAGATGAGAACGCCGGGGATCGGAAGCCCGGCGCGCTGAAGCCGCCCGGTTGCAACGGCCCGGGGCCCGGAAGTGGCCACCGCCCAGCTCCCCACCGGCAGCGCCTGTAGCAGGCGAGCGGCCCCCTCCACGGGGCCGAGGATTGGATCGGCCGGCCCCGCTTCGGGAGCAAAGGCGGCCACTTCCGCCTCGGCATCCAGGTGTGGAGCGGCAAGGCGAATGGTCTCCAGAGCACGGCGGCCGTGACATGCCCGAAGGAAAGGCTCGACCGGCAAGCCCTTGGACGTCGCCCACCGGCGCCACTGCAGCTCCACGTATCCGGTGGAGTCAACCAGGACACCGTCGAGATCGAATACCACCGCACGACACTCAAACCGCTTCATGGTGAAGGTTCTGGCTGCAATTTTCGCTCCGGCCGTTGCAAGCTGCCTCCTGCATGGGGCCCATCGGGCTGAACCTCGGCGGCCGACAACCGGCGGAGACTGCGCTCGCGATTCTTGCGGAGATGACGGCGGTAAGGTACGGTGGGACGGCCCGGCGAGGCGAGAAGGCTACCACTTGACCATCAACGATCAGCCTCCGATTCAGGGCGTCACCTACTGCCGGAGCAGGGAAGGTTACTCGTCACACACCGGAACGCCCGCCTCACGACTTTGGTGGCGTTGGGCATCGGTGACGGGTCGCTGGGGAACCGACCCAAACCAAATAACGCAGCTCTTGCCTGGCAGCCGGGCGTGGGTGGCTTTGGCAGCCCAGGATTGCCGGTCGGCTGCCAGGATCTTTACCAGGACGCCGGGTCGCCACAGAAATTGCAAAGCCAACGGCTCTGTGCGCCGGGCATAGACTCCCTGGTTGGCAAGATAGGTTTCCTGTGAGCGCACGAGATTACGAAGATCGGCCTTCATGAGTGTCCTGGGGTTCAAGGCCTCCAGAGCGCTACCGGTATCACCAGGAGCTTCGGCCGGCTTTGGCGCGGGCGCCGGACTGGAGGCGACAGGCTGCGGGGGACGAGACGAGTCGTCGCATACTGGAACTCCCTCCCGCCCCTGCCGCACGTACTTGAGAGTGGTGGGCGGCGCGTGAACTTGACCCACAAAAACAACGCAGTCCCTGTCCGCTAAGTCGGAGTGCGACCCACTCGCGGCCCACCCGTCCCGCGTCACCCAGAGGATGCGGACCGTGGTGCTCTTCTCTGGAGTGAAGCCGATGAGCGAGAGATCACCGCTGTAGGCACCGTTCTCGGCGAAGAAGTTCTCCTGTGCGGCCACTAGTCGGCGGAGGCCCTTGCGAACCCGGGCAAAGCTCTCGGTGGTGGACCCACCCTTTTGGCCGGCCCGATTCGCGGAAGCCTTGGGCGGCTGGGCTGGTTCCGGGACGGTATCAATGGCGACATCCCCAGTGCCCCGCGGCAGTGACCAATCACTACAGCCGGACGCCACCATCGGCATGGCCAGCAGCAGCCTGCACCAGACCGACGCTCTAGACATCCGGACCTCCAGCGGGCTCACCCGCGCCGCCCGGCTCAACCATCGTAGGCGATTGGGCCGCACCCTTCGGCCAGCGTGATGTCATCGAGATGGGAGTGTGCGGTGAATGGGTAGCAGTGATGGATTAGATGATTCGGACAGATCGAAATCCTCCCGCTCGAGCTCGCGGGTAATTGGCCCCCCCAACTTAGTCAGAGGCGGGATCTCGCTCCATCCCGCCGCCTCCAGTACATCGGCCGTGAGCCGATTCACGGCGTCGGCTTCCGCCGGGCCGCGTGCATTCGATGCGGCCAGATCGAGCCACGACAACGCCTCGGCAAAGGCATATCTCGCGGTCGCGCCCTCGCTGGCCACGAGGGCAAACCGGTAGGCCAGAGCAGGCTCTCCCCCCCGGTCGGCATGGCGCGCGATCTCCCGGGCGGTGTCCCGGGCGTCCTCCGGCACCACCATTCGCTCCAGTGCAAGCGCCACCGTCCGATGCACCTCCCGGCGGCGCACGGCCGTGAGCCCGTCCCGAACCACGTGCGCTATGACTGGATGGGCGCAGCGGTACACGCCTCCCTCTTCTACGACCAGCCGCCGATCGACCAGGGCGTCGCCCACCGCAGCCGCGTGCAATCGGGAGATGCCGTGCACGTGGGACAGTACCTCGGTGCGACAGCCGGCACCCGCCACCGCGACTGTGATGAGCACATCGTTCAGCTCCTCGAGTAGCCGGTCGATGCGCTCGGCGATTACATCGTGAACCGTCTGGGAGACCGGAAATTCCCGCCCGGCCGTCATCGCCCCGGATAACGCGGTCCACTCGCCACTCTCCTCATCCACAGCAAGCAGACCCTGAGCAAACATGGTCTTGAGTAACTCGATGGCGTAGAAAGGGTTCCCAGCGGTGACGCCGAAAATCCGGTTGGCAAACCGGCGCGCACCGGTGGGGGTGCTGAGGTGACCCATCTCCCGGATCACGCGCCAGAGATCTTCCTCAGTAAGCGGCCCCAGTGAAATCACACTCGCGTGAGCCTTGCCGCGCAGCGCCCGGCAGAGACGCGCAGCGGGTGCGTCCCGCTCGAGGGCTCCCAAGCTCAGCGTGCCCAGCCAGAGGACTGGCGCATGCTCCGTCCGCCGGGCCAGAAAATGGAGCAGGTTGCAGCTGTCGCTGTCGCACCATTGGAGATCGTCCAGGGAAATCGCCAGCGGCTGCTCGGCCGCCAACGCCAGCATGATTTGGGCGACCCCTTCGTAGAGCCGCCATCCCTCCGTGGAATTGGGAGGCGTTTCCGGCTCGGACAGCGCCGGGAAACGCTGCTTAAGCTCCGGTACAAGCCGGGTAACCTCGGTGAGCCACTCGGGCGCCGTTCCCGCCAGCCCCGGAGCCCGAAGTGCTTCCCGCAGCACCTCCACCACAGGCTCGTACGGAATCCCCGCCCTGACATCGTACCCATGCCCCCGCAGAACAGTGCCCCCCTGCGCCACAATCCAACGCAGAAATTCCTCCGCCAGCCGCGATTTTCCGACGCCGGCCTCGCCCTGAATGAGCACAATTCGACCGACACCCCGTCGTGCGGCTTTCCACCCTTTGACCAGAGTGGCCCATTCGTCCTCGCGACCAATCAGGCTCGATTCGAACGACGGGGCGCGGGTGTACCACTCATCGGTGACTGGCCGGGCAATGGGGGGCGGCGCGTCCGTCTCCACCCGATGCGCCAGGTTCAGCAGGGACCGGCTGGGCTCACAGCCGGTCTCACGGGCCAGGACCGCACGGTATTCCGAGAAGCGTGTGATGGCGGCACCGCGGTCGCCCGACAGGTATCGGGCTTCCACCGCCAAGCGGGCTGCCTCATCGGACAGGGGATCGCACCTGAGCCAGCGCTCCGCCAGGTCGATGGTCTCGCGCCAGCGCCGTTGGCCCATCGCCTTATGGGCCAGCGCGGCAAGGGCGTGCTCGTACTGCTGAAGTAGTTCCCTGCGCGTAGCGGAGACCCACTCATCGAACTGCGGAGCGTGCCGGACCGAAAAGCCTGCCAGGAACCGGGGAATCTCGGTGCTCAGCGCGCGTTCGGGCTCCTCGATAGCAAGCCTACGGAAGTCACGGACCTCACACTCGATAGGCTGAGCCAGCTGGACGACGGAACGATCGCTGCCAAGGATGTCCCCTAGCGCGTCGCGCAGGTGCTTGAGGGCCTGTCGGAGGGAGGCACGAGCTTCCGGTTCCGGTGATTCACCCCAGAGGAGGCCCGCCAACTCCTCCCTGCTGTGAGGACCCTGCTCGAGCACAAGATAGGTGAGGAGGGCAAGTACTTTGGCCCCTGGCTGTGGCACGATCGCCCCCCCATCCGTCAGGGTGACGGAAGGTGGACCGAGCAGTGTCAGGGCGACAATCGCCACGGGATGACCTCGTAACCGGTGCGTCACAACCTACGGGGGATTCACGGAGTGGCAAGAGACTTTTCACGCTGGCTTCACGGCGGGCACCCAGATTGTGGCCCAGTTCTCCACCGCAACCACTACCCGAACAGGAGCAAGACATGGCCAGCACAGAGACCATCCGGATGACGCTCACCCCTGAGCAGAAGGAGCAGGTCCGCAAGAGCACAGGGAAAGAAGCCGAAGCGATTGAGCTGTCGGTTGAAGAGCTCGAGGAGAGGATTGCGCCGGCGCTCCCACGCCCGAGACTCTAGATTCACGATTTTTTCACGGTAGGGCGCCCAAGTTTGCTACCGACTCGCCACACCGCCGCCACGTCACTACACCAACAGGAGAGGCAATGTCGAATCCCAAAGAGCAGTTCCGGATCAAACTGACCGAAGAGCAGAAGTCCCAGGTTCGGAACGCGACCGGGAAGGACGCTGAGGCCGTAGAGCTTTCAGTGGAAGAGCTCGAGGAGCGGATCGCGCCAGCGACGGTCGTCCCGAGGAGCTAGGCCCGACATTAGTCGTTCGCCCCAGCTCGATGGTTCCACACTCGGATTCCGGGCCCCTATCGGGACCCGGAATCCGAGCGTATACATGCCTTAAACCCCCGCTTCCCGGGGAAAGCCTCCTTTACTAGCCCCAATGCCAGAAATCTTGAGTGCCTCGGCCGCGTCGGTGGAGGATCTGCGCGAGGAAGTGGAGCGACTCAGGCTGCTCCACACCATCGGCCTGGAGTTCAGCGCATCCCTTGATTTCGACGAGCTCCTGCCTCGGGTTTTCCAGCGGGTCCTCGCCACACTGGGTGCCGAAGGTGGCTCGCTGTGGATCGCGGAGGGGGACGTCCTGCGCTGCCGGCTGGCCGAAGGTGGGGCCGGCCAGAAGCTGGTAGGAGCTCTTGTGCCGGTGGGTACCGGGTTCATCGGAGATGTGGCTCAGCGGCCGAGGACCACCATTGTCACCCGTGCGGTTGAAGACCCCCGCTACCAGCCTCGGGTGGACTCGGCGGAGATGTTGGCCACCACGGTGATGGCCACAGCGATGGTGGCGGGCGGCGTGACCGTCGGCGCGATCCAGATCTCCAACAAGCTCACCGGGGATGGAGTCTTCGAGGAGCGGGATCGTGAGCTGCTCGAAGGGCTGGCCTCCAGCGCCGCCGCCGCCCTCCGCAACGCTCAGCTGCACACCGTCGAGAAGCGAGCCCGCGACCTCGCTCTTTTACTCGAGATAAGCCGCGAGATCACGGCGACACTCGACCTGGACCGGGTGCTCAGCTCGGTGGTGAATCTGGCCTCCCGGGCACTCAGCTTCGATCGTGGCGCCGTGGGGTTGTACGAGAAGGGCGAATGTGAGATCCGGGCGGTTGCCGGCGTGGAGAAACTGGACCCCAAGGATCCCAAGCTGAAGGATCTGATCGCTCGGGCGTCCTGGGCCGCGGGACGGGGAGAGCAGCTCTACCTGGTCGACCGAACCGACCCCGCATCCGATGCCGAGCGCATGTTCCTCACCATCTTCGGTGCGGACCTCGAGGCGGATGGAGTTGAGAGTGGGCTCTATCTCCCCCTGAAAGACGAAGAGGGAGTGCTCGGGGTGCTGGTGTTCGAGGCTGCCAAGCCAGAGTTTGCCACTCCAGTCCAGTTGGAAGTCGCCGCTATTCTCGCCAACCAGACCGCTGTAGCCCTACGAAACGCGCAGCTATACCACCAAGTCCCCATGGTGGATGCGCTCGGCGCGCTGGCCGCCAGGAAACGAGCGCTCCTGGCGGTCCCCCGGCGGAAGCTGCAGCTCTATGGCGGGGTCGCACTCGCGCTGCTCGCGGCCGCATTGCTCATTCGATGGCCGTTTCGGGTGGTCGGCACGGAGGCGACCTTCCGGCCGATGGCTCTGGCACCGGTGCGGGCGCTGGTTCCTGGCGTCGTCGAGCGAATCCTGGTGAAGGAAGGCGATCTCGTCGAGCGCGGTACTCCGCTGGCATCTCTCCGCTCCACCAGCCTGGCAAGCGATCGGGCGGCCACGGCCGCAGCGGTCGCAGCCGCGGAGCGGCAGGCGGAGGTGGCGGCTAGCCAGGGCAACCCGGCTGAAGAGCGCCTCCACCGGATCCGCGGTGAGGCACTCCGCCAGGAGCTGGCACTGCTGGATGAAGAGGTAGGCCTGACGACGATACGGGCGCCGGTGTCCGGGACTGTGCTGACACCCCACATGCAGGAGCGCGTCGGGGCTTCTCTGGAGGAGGGAGATCTGCTGCTGACCCTGGGGCGCACCGACTCCCTGGAGCTGGAGTTCGGCGTCGGCCAACGCGATCTGGGCCGGGTTCGGCCGGGCCAGCAGGTCCGCCTGCGGGTGGACGCCCTGCCGCAACGGACCTTCGCCGGTAGTGTCAGTTCCGTCGGACAGCTTCCGGTCGATAGCGGACCGTCGGTCCACTACCCGGTGCGGGCTTTCCTTGCCAGTGAAGATGGCTTGCTCAAACCTCAGATGGTCGCACACGTCAGGGTACTCACCGAGCCGGCGAGCGCGCTGGACCGCCTCCTGCGGGCGCCCGCTCGCTGGCTCCGATTGTTCTGGTGGAAACTATGGGGCTGAGAAGTAGAATTTTTGTTCTGGCTGTGATTCAGGCCTGCAGCAGCCGGCCCGCTCCTCAGGGCGGGTCGGCGACGGAAACCGGGACGCTGGGGGCGACCTCGGACGCCTCGATCGCTTCCGCCGACACCTCGACGGTACAGATCCGCCTGTCCCTTCCCTCTCAGCTCTACGTGGAGCGCGATGCTGCGATCTACTCCCGATCGTCTGGCGTGGTCGAGTCGATCACGGTGGACCTCGGAAGCCGGGTTTCCGCCGGCCAGTCGCTGGCTCGCCTGGAAAGTGCGGATCAGCGCATCGCCCTGGCGCAGGCCGAGGAGAAGTTTGCCAACACCAAGCAGTCGGCAGAGCGGCAGCGGGAGCTTAGGGCAGCCGGCGTGGTCAGCGTTGCCGATTCGGAGCGGGTGGAGTTCGAGCATCGTGAGGCCATGCTCCGGCTCCGCCAGGCGGAGCGCGACCTGGAGCTGACCCGGATTATCGCTCCGTTCGCTGGAGTGGTCACGGGACGCAAGGCCCGCCTCCACCGGCTGGTGAACGCGGGCGATACCCTGTTTCGCCTTACCGCGCTGGGCCCTGTCCTGGCGGCGGTGCATGTCCCAGAGGCGACTACCGAAGGCATCGGCATCGGAACCGGAGCGGAAATAGTGGGTCAGGGGGGGATCACCGCCCCGGCTCGAATCATTCGAGCGTCCCCTATGGTCGATGCCGCAAGCGGCACCCGGGAGATCATCCTTCAGCTGAGCGCGGGCCACCGGCTCACTCCAGGCAGCAGCGTCACGGTGCGGCTTGGTTCCGAGCCACGCCATGTCATTACCATCCCGAGAACAGCAGTGGACGACGAAGGCTACGCGCTGGTGTGGTCGAATGAGCGCACGACGCTCCGGGCTCTCACCCTTGGCAGCGAGGTGGCCGGCGACAGGGTCGAAGTGCGCAGCGGCCTGGTGCCGGGCGAGAAGGTTATCCGGAACCGGCCGTGAGTCGCGGTGCGAAGCTCAGGCCGGATCTGGTGCTGGTCGAACAGACCTACCGTGGCGAGCAAAGCTACATCGTTAAGGATCCCGCGACGCGCAAGTATTTCCGGTTTCGGCCCGTCGAGATCATGGTCATGCAGACGCTCGACGGTGCGCACACCCCCACTGAAGCCGCGGCGGTCCTCGCCGGCGAAGGAGTCAGGGTTTCGCCTGCCGGGATAGAAGCCTTCGCCGCGAAACTGGGTGGCATGGGGCTCTGTGAGCGTACGCTGGGGGAGCGCTCGGTGCTTCAGATGGAACGGCTTCGAGCCGAGCGGAAGCGGCGGCTGAGTAAGAGTGTGTTCCAGGGGGATCTGATGCGAATCCGGTGGTCGGTTGGAGACCCCGACAAGCTCTTCGACCGGTGGCTGCCGCGGCTCCGCTTCTTCTTTACCCGCACCTTCCTGGTTATCTCGGTCGCACTGTTCGCGGTTTATCTGTTGGTGCTGGGCCTCAAGTGGGGGGAGTTCTCGCAGGCGCTGGCCGATCTCTACACGTTCAACATCGGCGCGGGTTCCCTGGCGGTTCTATGGCTGACCGGCACTGTCATCATCGTCATTCACGAGCTGGGCCACGGGCTGACCTGCAAGTACTTCGGGGGGCAGGTGCACGAGATCGGAGCGATGCTCATCTACTTCGAGCCGGCTTTCTTCTGCAACGTGAACGACGCCTGGACGTTCCCCGACCTTCGCGCCCGCTTGTGGGTGACCGCGGCGGGCTCCTGGATTCAACTGGTCATTGCCAGCCTCGCCGCGGTGGTATGGTGGGCAGCCGCCCCCGGAACGATTATATCCGACGTGGCGTTTGCCGCCGTGCTCATCGGTGGCGTCACCACGGTATTCATGAACGCCAATCCGCTGATCCCGCTCGACGGCTATTACGCGCTGAGTGACTACCTGGAGGTTCCCAACCTGCGACAGCGGGCCTTCGGCCACCTGGGCTGGCTGGTCAAGACCCGGCTGTTCGGTCTCGACCTCCCCCAGCCACCGGCGGATTCACGGGAACAGCGTGTTTTCCTGATCTATGGAGCACTGGCGGCGGCGTACATCCTCCTCATCCTCTCGTTCTTCGCTGCCGCTACGTTCGGCTGGCTGACCCGGTGGCTAGGGTCGCTCGGGGTCGTCATTTTCATGGCCGGGTTGTTCCTGACGTTGCGTGACCCGGTTCGGGCCGGGCTGCGGACGGCGAGGCTGGCATTGCGGCAACGCCAAGCGGCTTGGAAAGGGCGGTGGCGGACCCGACTCGGCGTCGCAGGAGTCGCCGTCGCCCTCCTTGGTGCGATCCTGCCCTGGCCCATCACGATCAAGGGTCCGTTCGTCGCAGCCCCGGTCCTCTCGATGCCGCTCACCGCACCCGATAGTGGGATCGTCCACAGGGTACATGTGCGGGAGGGCACCAGGGTCTCCGCCGGGGCTCCCCTGGTCCAGATCCGAAACCTCCAACTCGAGCGTGAGCTTATCGCGAGCCGGAGAGTCCACGACTCCCTGGCGGCGCGGGCGACCCAGGCAAGGGGCCAGAGCCGCTTTTCCGATGCTGCCCACATCGACGCGGAACGGTCCAGCGAGGCCGCGCGACTGGCCGGCCTCCGGC
>Ga0190265_10003148_pt1 | contig 11241 bp, 15 predicted proteins | sample Popmic124T_FD_133135 | JGI IMG/M metagenome (GOLD analysis project Ga0190265, IMG submission 133135) | Populus adjacent soil microbial communities from riparian zone of Indian Creek, Utah, USA - 124 T | ecosystem: Environmental > Terrestrial > Soil > Riparian zone | place: USA: Utah | collected...
GGAACCGCTGCATGGGATTAGCCCCCGCAGGGTATGGTCGGATGAGCACATCGACAATGAAGGAGTGCCATGCGGCAGACAATCATCGCCCACGCCCACTGTGATCTCTTCTGTGGGGTTTACGACCCGGCTCAGGCCAAGATCGAGGCCATGTCCGTTCTCAAATCGGCCGAGAAGTACCAGGACTCCGACGACGAGGTGTTCCGAGCCCGGGCCATCTCCATCAAGGAGGAGCGGGCGGAATTGGTCAAGCACCATCTCATGGTGCTGTGGGTCGACTTCTTCACCGCCGACCATCGCAAGGAGTTCCCCAACCTCGACGACCTGTTCTGGCGGGCGATCCTCCAGGCGGGCAACGCCAAGAAGTCGGTCGACCCGGAGGATGGGAAGAAGCTGATCGGCCTCATCGACGAGATCGCCGACGTCTTCTGGCAGACGGAGAAGGCGAAAGGGGCCGGGGTCTACCCGCCCAACTAGCGGCTACTCGGACTTGGCCTTGGGCCGGACGCGGTCGGTGATCCGCTTGGCCCAGGGCATGTCCTTCTCGAGCAGTGCGAGACCCCCGAGGATGGCGAGGATGCCGGGCCCGGGCAGGACGAGCATGGCGGTGCCGGCCCCGAGGAGGGCGAATCCACCTGCGATCCGGGCTGCACGTTCCATATATGAGAAGTGTATCGGCCCGGCTGACCTTGAGCACAGGGGATCTCAGTCGTCGAGGACGTCGGGCTCCAGCTTGGTGAACAGGGGTTCAACCTTCCCCAGTTTGATGCCACCAGCCACAACGGGGCGTTCCCACGTCTTCACCTCGGGGTCGATGCCGAGCATGGCACCGAGCGGCCCCGTGGTCCAGGGCAGATAGGGGGTCAGGGCCACCCTGATCCCGGAGATGGCCTGGATGGCAGTCCAGAGGATGGTGCCGGCGCGCTCGGGGTCCTCCTTCAGGACCTGCCAGGGCTCCTCGGCATTCAGATAGACATTGACGGCGGAGGCGGCATCCATGGCGGTGCGCAGCCCGGCCCTCAGTTCTATGGCTTCGATGTGTCCCGCCGCGGTCTCGAGTGCCTTGTCGATCGTGGCGATCAGTGCCTCATCGGTGGTGGTCTGCGGTCCGGGTGAGGGGACGGCGCCTTCGAAGTTTCGCTCGCTCAGTGACAGCACGCGATTCACCAGGTTGCCCCAGGTGGCGACCAGCTCCTCGTTGACCCTGCGGATGATCTCATCGTCGCTCAGGTCGGTGTCGTTCTGCTCGGGGAGCACCGAGGCGATGGCGTAGCGGATGGCGTCGGGCTCGAGGCGCTCGGCATACCAACTGATCGGCAGGCCGACACCCGCAGATCTGGAGGCCTTCTGACCCTTGAAGGTGATGTATTGGTTGGCCGGGACGTCGGTGGGCAGGTTGAGCCCGCCATAGCCCATCAGCATCGCCGGCCAGATCACCGTGTGGAACGGGATGTTGTCCTTGCCCACGAAGTAATACGACTCGGCCTCGGGGTCCTCCCACCATCGTCTCCAGGCATCGGGGTCGTCGGTCGTAGCGGCCCACTCCTTGGCGGCGCTCAGGTAGCCGATCACGGCGTCGAACCAGACATAGATTCGCTTGCCCGGCCCTAGGTCGTCGACCGGCACCTCCACGCCCCAGTCGATGTCCCGGGTCATCGCTCGCTCCGGCATTCCCTCTTCGATCATGCCCAGGGCCCAGTTCCTCACATGGCGGCGCCAATTGGTCTTCGTCTCCAGCCACTCCCGCAGCGGCTCGGCGAACTCGGGCAGTTTGAAGAAGTAGTGCTCGGTCTCACGCAACATCGGGGTGGCCCCAGTGAGGCGGGAGCGCGGATCGATGAGGTCGGTGGCGTCCAGAGTGCGTCCGCAGTTCTCGCATTGGTCACCGCGGGCCTGGGTGTAGCCGCAGTGGGGGCAGGTGCCCTCGACGTAACGATCGGGGAGGAACCGCTCGGCCTCGGGGTCGTAGAACTGGGACGACGTGCCTTTGACCATGTACCCCTTCTCGAGGAGGCGAAGGAAGATGTCCTGGGTCACGGCGGCGTGGTTCTCGGTCATGGTCGTGGTGAAGAGGTCGAATGAGATCCCGAGCGACTCCCAGTAGCCGAGGATCTCGGGGTGGTACCGCTCCACCACCTCCCGGGGAGTGATTCCCTCCTGGTCCGCTTTGACCGTGATCGGCGTCCCATGGGCGTCGGATCCGGACACCATCAACACCTCGTTCCCGGCGATGCGCTGGTAGCGGGCGAAGATGTCGGCAGGCAGGTATGCGCCCCCGAGATGCCCCAGATGGAGCGACCCGGAGGCATAAGGCCAACCCACGGCCACCAGGATCCGTCGACTCATGGTGAGAGGGTAAACGGGACGCTCCAGTCCGCTGCCGCTCACTCGGCGGTGTTCAGCCCGGGGACCGGGACGTGGTGGCTGGACCGCTCGGTTAACACCACGCCGCCGATGATGAGGATGGCGCCGATGATCACGGAGACGGTCAGCTCCTCGTCGAGGAGGAGGACGGCCAGGATCACCGCGATCACCGGCACCACATATCCGATCACTGCGAGACGTGAGGCCGGGTTCACCTCGGCGGCGATGAGGAACGAGCTGAACGGGACGGCGGTGGCGATGGCCCCGAGGGCGATGAGGAGTCCCCATCCCGAAGGCGCGATCGACTCCAGCGGCGTGGTGTTCAGGAACGGCATGGCCAGGATCGCGAGCGCGGTGGCGACTGTGAACTGCGGGATGATCAAGCCGTCCCCGCCCACTTCGAGGGCGAATCGGCGGGTCAGTGCCCCACCGACGCCCGCGAACACGACCGCGATCAGGGATACGCCCACCCCGCGCCACAGGTTGCCCACCCCCTCGACCGCGCCTCCCCCCACCCCGACCAGGATGGCGGTCCCGATCAAGGAGACGACGAGGCCCGGAGCCGAGCGTGCGTTGAACCGTTCGCCCTCCACCAGGTAGTGGGCGGCGCCGATGGTGGCCATCGGGGTGAGTGCGATGAGAAGCCCCCCGAGGCTCACCGGGAGATCTTCCAGACCCAAGGTGAACAAGGTATTGGGGATGGCCAGGGCGGTTGCCCCGAGGACGAGGCCCCTGGACCAGTGCCGACGATCGATGCCGCCGAACCGCTTCCAGAACCGGGAGACGAGAAGGAGGATGAGCAGAGCGATCGCGAATCGCATCGGCACGACAACGAACGTGGACACACCGCTCGTGAGAAGGGCGCGGGTGAGGACCGCCGCCGAGCCCCACCCGAGGATCGCCACCACGAGCGGGGTCCACGGATTCATGTCGGCGGGACGCTACTGGGCGGGGTTGGGGCTAAAAGCGAAGCTCCCGGATGCCGATAACGTGTCCATATGAAGCGCCTTCTCTCCCTCATCACATTGCTGGCTCTCGGGGTTGCCGCCTGTGGGGGTACCACCGGTGACACGAGCACGACATCCCCCGACGCCGAGACATCGACAACGGCTGCGCCGCAGGTCGAGGCGGCCCTGCTCTCCTACTCACTCGCCGCCGGCGACGAGTTCACCTACGAGGTTGGCCTCGACCAGCACATCGAGATGGACGCATCCGGCGACGCGTCCGTGATGGGCGAGGAGGATGTCCCCGGCGCGGCGGCAATCGACCTCACCGGCACCGCCACCTTCACCCATGCCGTCTCCGATGGCCCCGAGCCGGGTACCTACGAGGTGCACATCACCGGGGAGTTCACCGACGTCGCCGTCACCGGGACGGTGGACGGCGAACCAGTCGACTCCGCCGACGCCCCCGACTTTGCCTCGCTCGACCCGGTCGATGTGACCGTCGTGGTGGACGAGCAGGGGAATCTCATCCATGAAGGCGCCGAAGGTGAGGATCCCCTCTCAGGGATGTTGGGTGGATTGGGCGCCTTGGGCGGCGGTGGCGGCAGCCCAGCGCCGGGGTTGGACCCGGGGCAATTCATAGGCCCCCCGTTCCCCGACGAGGAGGTCACCGTCGGTGACACCTGGAACGACGAGGTGGAGACGCCCGGGCTGGGCGAAGAGCCCATCGTGACCAGCACCACCAGCACGGTCACCGGGGCCGAAGAGCTCGACGGGAGCGAGGTCCTGGTCATCGAGAGCAATTCGACGACCTCCCTGATCGAGATGGATCTGGCCGAGTTCTTCGCCGGCATGTTCGGTGCTTTCGCCCCTGAGGATGCGACAGCCGAGGAGTCGGCTGCAGTGGAAGCGATGCTGGATAAGCTCCAGTTCCTGATCACCGTCGACGGGACAACCGCCGATAGCAAGACGTGGTTCGATGCCGCAGCCGGTATCGCCCGCCAGTCGGAGACCACGTCGGCGACCAACATCTCGATGGACATGAACGTCCCCGACGAGACCACCGGTGAGATGGCCGGCTTCGTGATGGACATGACCCTCGACCAGGAAATCACCTACCGCCTGCTCAGCGGGCCTACTGCCTGATCGGGGACCGGCTACTTCCGTCGCCGATCGGAGACCGCCATCCGCCACAGGTAGGCAGTCAAGCTGGGCATCTTCGCCCGTTTCGTTTCCTCGGCCGGCTCCGGCTCATTGGCGGGGGCCGGTTCCGTCACCGGCTCTGGTTCCTCATCCGGAGGAGTCGGCGCTTCGGTGGCCCGCATCTCGGCGAGACGCTCGCGGAGAAATGCGACTTCGGTCTCGGCCCTGCCTGCCCGCTCCCGGGCCTCGGCGAGCTGTTGCCCGGCTTGATGCAGGTTCCCCAGCTGGAGCAGCAGTTTGTCCCAGGCGTCGATGGGCACCAGCATCGTGCCCGGAGGTGGTGAGCCCGGGTCCTGTTCGACTACAGATGAGGTGGCGACGGTCCCCGATGCGGCCAACGGCTCGATGTCCTGACCCAGTTGGCGTGCGCGGGTCTTGACTCCCTCCAGCGAGACCATCCGCCGGGTGCCGTCGCCCGTCTCGTCGAGTGAGGTGGCGACCCGTCCCTTCCGGGCCCAGTTGCGCAGGGTGGTGACCGGGATCCCGGTGGCGGTGCTCGCCTCGCGCAATGTCACCCAGTCCGATCGAGCTGGTCGTGGGGGCGGCGAGGGACCCTCGGGGCGAGGGGTCGAGCCGCGCAGCGCCTCGGTCTCCCAGAGGAAGGCGGGGTCCCGATCGGCCATGACGGGCATCATAAGAACATGTGCGAGGCGACAACGTGGCCCCCGGCCCATCTTCCTAGGATGGGCACGGTGAGGAGGCCGCACCCAGCTCGATGACCAGCCCCGCCGGCCCGAGCTCACCCACAGCCCAGGAGGTCCGCTCGCTGGTGGAGCGGGTACTCGAGGGAGTCATCGGATCTGGCTCGGGCCCGGTCCCCGAGTCTCGGCCCCCAACCGAAGCCCCGGAGATTGCCGGAACCACGGTGCGGATCGCAATCGGGGCCGACCACGGGGGATACCCGCTCAAGGAGAAGATCGGGTTCCGCCTCAAGGAGGCCGGTTACGACGTTCTCGACTGTGGAACCGACTCCCACGAGACCGTCGACTACCCCGACTTCGCCCACGCCGTCGCCCGTGAGGTGGCGTCCGGTGCCTGTCGTTACGGGATCGTCGTCGATGGGGCGGGGATCGGCTCGGCGATGGTGGCCAACAAGGTGCCCGGGGTGCGGGCTGCTCTGTGTTACGACCTCTCTACCGCGCGCAACAGCCGGGAGCACAACCATGCCAACGTGCTCACGCTGGGCGCCGGTCTCATCGGCGACGTCCTGGCCTGGCAGATCGTCGAGGAGTGGCTCTCGGTCGAATGGGGGGCCGATCGCCACGCCCGCCGGGTTGCCAAGATCGACGAGATCGAACGGCAATACTCCCGAGCCGGCATGAATCAGGATCACCGATGAACCGTGAGGCCCTGGTCGACCTGGTCACCCGTGAGGTGCTCGCCGCGCTGTCCGCCCGTTACGACGTCTGTGACACCGGGGAGAAGGTGCGAGAGGTGGTGGCTAACGGCGCCGACCGGGTCAGCTTCCACGGGGAGGCGGCGGAAGTTCCCCTCGACATGGCCCGCTACATCGACCACACCCTCCTCAAGCCGGAGGCGACCGCCAGCGACATCGACCAACTGTGTCGAGAGGCGGAGCAATACCACTTCGCCTCGGTGTGCATCAACCCGACCTGGGTGAAGCGGGCCGCCGAGAACCTGCGTGGCACCTCGGTCGCGGTGTGCTCGGTGATCGGGTTCCCTCTCGGCGCCACCACGCCCGAGGTGAAGGCGATGGAGGCGCGCCGGGCGCTTCGAGACGGCGCCCGCGAGGTCGACATGGTGCTCAACATCGGCGCTCTCAAGTCGGGTGACCACCAGCTGGTGCTGAAGGACATCGAGAAGGTGGTCGACGCCGCCCACGAAGTCGGGGCCATCTGCAAGGTGATCCTCGAGACGGCGCTGCTCACCGACGAGGAGAAGGTGATCGCCTCCGCGCTCTCCAAGCAGGCCAAGGCCGATTTCGTCAAGACCTCGACCGGGTTCGGGCCGGGAGGGGCCACGGTCTACGACGTGGCGTTGATGAGGGAGACGGTGGGGCCGGACATGGGGGTCAAAGCTTCAGGCGGGGTGCGCACGACGGTTGACGCCGAAGACATGATCGCCGCCGGAGCGACCAGAATCGGGGCATCGGCCGGGATCGAGATCGTCGGCGGGAAGGATGGAGGCAGAGGTGACGAAAGGTATTGAGCTGAGGTCGTTTGCGTTCCTGGACAGCCTCCAGCCGCAATACGCCGCCTTCCTGGGAACGGTGGCCCAGGGGTTCCTCCCCCTGGCCGGGGACGCCTCCCTCTGGATCGAGGTCGCGCCCGGAATCGAGATCAACCGTCTGACCGACGTCGCCCTCAAGGCAACTTCGGTCAAACCCGGGCTGCAGATCATCGAGCGTTATTACGGGGTGCTCGAGGTGCACTCTCCCGACCAGGCCGAGACCAGGGCCGCCGGGGAGGCGATCCTCGAGGGCATCGAGAGCAGCGAGGACGACCGGATCAAGCCCCGCATCCTCTCCTCCCAGATCATCCGTCGCCTCGACGACCATCATGCCCAGCTCATCAACCGGACCCGGCATGGCCAGATGATCATCCCCGGCCAGACGCTCTACGTCCTGGAGTGCGAGCCGGCGGCCTATGCCTCTCTCGCCGCCAATGAGGCGGAGAAGGCGGCCGAGATCAATGTGCTCGAGGTTCGAAGCTTCGGGTCGATGGGCCGGGTCTACCTCGGCGGCGAGGAGCGGGACATCGACGTCGGGTGGCAGGCGGCGGTGGCGGCCCTGGAGGGCCTTTCCGGGCGGGACGCCGGATCGAGTTGAGACGATGAATCGGAGACAACGAAAGGAGGAGCTTCATGGCTGAAGCTCTGGGAATGATCGAGGCACGAAGCTTCCCGGCGATGGTCGAGGCGGCCGACGCCATGGTCAAGGCGGCCAAAGTCGAGTTGGTGAGCATGGAGAAGACCGGTGGCGGTTACGTCACCGCCGTGGTCCGCGGCGATGTGGCCGCGGTGAAAGCGGCGGTCGACGCCGGGGTGCGTGGGGCGGAGAAGGTGGGCGAGGTCATCGCCACCCACGTCATCGCACGTCCCCACGTCAACATCGACCTCGTCCTCCCCCTCGGTCGTCAGGATCAGGCCGAGGACGACCTGGGCTGAACCGAATCACTCACCTGCAAGGCAGGAGATGACAGCGTGCATCTAGGCAGGGTCGTCGGGACCTTGGTCGCCAGCCGAAAAGAGGCCCTCATGGAGGGGATGAAGTTCCTGGTCGTCCGTCAGCTCGACTCCGACAACGCCGACACCGGCAGTTATGTGGTGGCCGTCGACGCGGTAGGAGCCGGAGAGGGCGAGGTGGTGCTCTACGCATCGGGGAGCTCGGCGCGCCAGACCGAGCTGACCCGTGATCGCCCGGTCGACGCGGTGGTCATGGCCATCGTCGACTCCTGGGACGTCGGTGGTCAGGAGCGGTACCACAAAGGCCGGGAGGAGGCCTCCAAGAGGTAGCCATGCTCAACGACGCCGAGATCCAGGCCATCATCGAGCGGGTCAGGGGCCGGGTCGCCGCTGCCGAAGTATCGGAGCGGGCGGCCCCGGTGCTGCGCGCCGCCGACGATCTGGCCGTGTCTGATGTCCAGTTCGAGGACGGGATCCACCCCGACATCGACCAGGCCGTCTCGGCGGCCCGGGAAGCCTTTGTCGACTACCGCGAGATGGGCCTGGAGGCGCGCAAGACGATCGTCGAAGCGATGCGAGCCGCCATGCTCCGAGAGGGCGAGCGTCTCGGCTACATGGCCGCCGAGGAAACGGGCTTGGGCCGGGGGGAGGACAAGGCGATCAAGAACCGTCTGGTCACCACCCGTACCCCCGGGCCCGAGGACCTCGAGCCGCAGGTGGTCACCGGTGACGCCGGGATGATGGTGACCGAATACGCCCCGTACGGCGTCATCGGCTCGATAACCCCCACCACCAATCCCACCTCCACGATCATCAACAACGCCATCGCCATCGTCTCGGCAGGCAACGCGGTCACCTTCAACGTCCATCCCAACGCCCGCCTGGTGTCGGTGGAGAACGTCCAGCTCCTCAACCGTGCCATCGTCGGCGCCGGCGGCCCACCGAATCTGGTCACCGCGATCCCTTCTCCGACCCTGGAGTCGGCGAAGGAGCTGATGAACCACCCCGAGGTCAGGGTGCTCCTGGTCACCGGGGGCCCCGGCGTGGTGAAAGAGGCGCTCAAGACGAGCAAGAAGGCGATCACGGCCGGACCGGGGAATCCGCCGGCCGTGGTCGACCAGACGGCGGACGTCGACGGTGCGGGGCGCGCGATCGTAAAGGGCGCATCCTTCGACAACAACGTGATCTGCACCGATGAGAAGACCACGATCGTGGTCGACACGGTGGCCGATCGGCTGGTTCAGGCCATGGTCGCCGCCGGCGCCTACCGGCTCAAGGAGCACGAGCTGAAACGGCTCGAGCGGGTGATCTTCAAGGAGATGGGCCCACCGGAGAAGCCCGGGATGATCAATCCGGAGTGGATCGGACAGGATGCGGCGAAGATCCTCGCTGAGATCGGGGTGGTCACCGGGGAGGACACCCGGCTGGTGCTGGCCGAGGTGTCCAGGGAGCACAACCTGGTCTGGACCGAGCAGATGATGCCGGTGATGCCGGTGGTCCGGGTGAGCAACGTCGACGATGCCATCGACCTCGCGGTTCGCTCCGAGCACGGCTTCCGGCACACCGCCTCGATCCACTCCACCAATGTCGAGACCATCACCCGGATGGCGAGGGCCATGAACTGCAGCATCTTTGTGGCCAACGGCTCCAACTTCAACGGTCTGGGCCAGGGCGGGGAGGGGTTCACCTCGTTCTCGATCGCCAGCCCTACCGGGGAGGGTATGACCCGGCCCCGCACCTTCTCCCGGGTGCGGCGGGTGACCGTGGTCGGGGCCCTGCGCATTGTCTGAGCGCGAGCCGGCTATCGCCATCTTCGAGTTCGACTCGATCAGCGCCGGGATGGTCGCCGGTGATGCGATGGTGAAAGCGGCGCCACTCGGCGCCATCTACTCCGGGACGGTGCACCCGGGCAAGTACCTGGTGCTGGTGAGCGGAGACACCGCCAGCGTCGACGAGGCGGTCCGGGTCGGCTCGGGGTCGGAAACCCTCGCCGACATGGTCTTTCTCCCCGATGTGCATCCCTCGGTGGCCGATGCGATCAGCGGAAACGCCCGCGGGGCCACGGTCGGGGACGAGGCGTTGGGGGTGGTCGAGACCACGACGGTCGCCACTGCCATCGACGCGGCCGACGCCGGGGTCAAGGCGGCCGAGGTGGGTCTGGCCGCCATACGCCTCGCCGACGGGTTGGGCGGCAAGGGGTATGTGCTGTTCTCCGGGGTGGTGGGCGAGGTGGAAGCTGCCCTCGAGGCGGCCGTGGGCCGGGCCATGGGCCATGGGACGCTGGTCCGGTCCGATCTCATCGCCCAACTCCACGAAGAGATGGCGGACAACCTACGGGGCGACCTTCATTTCCTGAGCCGGGTGTCGTCCTCGGCCCGGGGCGATTGAGATGCAGTTGGGCCGGGTCCTGGGCAGTGTGGTCGCCACGGAGAAGGTGGTGGGGCTGGAGGGGATCCGGTTCCTGATCGTCCAACCTCTCGACAAGAGGGGCCGGCCCCAGGGGGAGACTCTGGTGGCCGCCGATGCGGTGGCGATGGCCGGGCCCGGTGAGCTGGTCTATTTCGTCGCCTCCCGCGAAGCAGCCGAGGCGCTTCCCGAGAGGTTCGTGCCCGTCGACCACGCCATCGTCGGGATCGTCGACGACGTGAACCTGGAGGAGGAGTGATGAAGGTGGGAAAGGTCGCGGGGACGGTGATCTCGACGATCAACATCCCGCTGCTCGACGCGCACCGTCTCCTTCTTTGCGACGTGGAGGACATCGAGGGAAAGCCGTCGGGCTACACCATCGCCATCGACGTGGTCGACGCCGGGGTGGGTGACACGGTGCTCATCCTCGACGAGGGCAGCTCCGCCCGCCAGATCCTCGGCCTCGACCACGGTGCCATCCGCGCCGTCGTGGTCGGCATCGTCGACCAACTGGTGGTCGACGGCGAGGTTCGACCGCTTACATGAGGTACGTAGCGCGTTTCCTCCCCCGGAGGGGGAGGTGGCCCGCCCGGGCCGGAGGGGGCGTTTTCTAGTCCCGCGGAGTTCCCCCCTCCCCGGCTCCGCCGGTACTCCCCCCTGCGGGGGGAGAAACGAATGCCCCGCCTTGGTCTTGGTCCCGGGCTCGGGCCAGCCACCACAGGATCAGGGCGAGGAGGGCGATGACGACGACGACCGAGACGATGGATAGTCCGGTCAGGAACAAGACGAGCACGGCCAGGGCGATAACGGCGAGTCTGAGAATGTCGTAATGGGCTGCGACCCACCGGTTGAGCCCGACGCCATCCGCTCCCCCGGGGAGGACGTCGGACACCCACTGCGGGCGACCAGCCAGGTAGAGGGCGATGGCGACCACCGAGGCGATGACCAGGACGGCGATGACGCCGCTGCGCAGGCCGCCCAGCAGCTCTCCCATGATGCCCGCCGCCGTCGCTGCCGTCTCGGGATTGGCGATCTCGCCGACAACAGCTGCTTCGAGACGGCGCAGCAGGGCGAATCCGAGAACGAATGCGACGACGACTCCCAGGGCGAGCTGGATCACGGTCCGCCGGCGGGCCGGGGAGATCACGATCGTCGCCGCGATCAGGAGGACCGTGAGGAC
>Ga0190265_10003149_pt1 | contig 11240 bp, 8 predicted proteins | sample Popmic124T_FD_133135 | JGI IMG/M metagenome (GOLD analysis project Ga0190265, IMG submission 133135) | Populus adjacent soil microbial communities from riparian zone of Indian Creek, Utah, USA - 124 T | ecosystem: Environmental > Terrestrial > Soil > Riparian zone | place: USA: Utah | collected...
AGCCGGCCAGGATCTCCCGCAGGTCCTGTTCGACGGTCTCCGCCGCTTCGCCCTCGAGCGGCACCAGGCTCACCTCGAACTCGGTGTAGTGCGTGCCCCAGGTGTCTTCGGACAGCTCAGCCCGCCCGATCCGCTGCGCCACCGAGCGGACCCGCGAGTCCGCGCGAAGCGCCGCCGTCACGCGTTGCCCGAGGCGTAGCGACTCATCGAGCGACGTGCCTGGCACCGCCGACATGTGGATCAGATAGTGCCCTTCGCGGAACTCGGGCAGGAACGTGGCGCCGAAGAACGGCACGATCAGGAGCGCCGCCGCACAGGCGAGGGCCGCCGTGCCACCGACGAGGGCCGGGTAATCGAGACACCATGCGAGCGCCTGCCGGTACTTCCCTTTGAGCCAGCCGAGAACCGGCGGCTCGCCCGTGCGCCCCTCGCGGGCGCCGAGCAACAGCAGAGTCATCGCCGGCGTCACGGTCAGGGCCACGATGAGGGACGCCAGGGTGGCGAAGATGTAGGCCAGCGCGAGCGGCCGAAACAGCGCGCCCTGTACGCCGGTGAGGAAGAGCACCGGCACGAACACCAGCGCCACGACGAAGGTGGCGTAGATGATGGAAGCGCGCACTTCGAGAGAGGCTTCCAACACGACCTTCCCGGCCGGCCGGGGATCGGGGAGCGCACGGTTGAGCCGCAGCCGCCGGGCAATGTTCTCCACGTCGATGATCGCGTCGTCCACCACTTCCCCGAGCGCGATCGCCAGGCCGCCCAGTGTCAGCGTATTGATGCCGAAGCCGAAATACTCCAGCGTGAGGATCGCGGCGAGGAGCGAGAGCGGAATCGCGGTGAGCGAGATGGCCGCCGCTCTGACGTCGGCGAGGAAGAGGAAGAGCACCACCGTGACGAGCGCGGCGCCGAGGAGCAACGAGGTCGTGATGTTGCGGAGGGCGAGGTCGATGAACTCGGACGGGCGGAAGATCGAGGGATGGAGCGTGAGGCCGGCGGTGCGGATCGTCGGCTCCAGCCGTGCGAGGACCGCCTCCACCCGGGCCGCGACCACCTTGGTGTTGGCGCCGAGCTGCCCGGACACCACGACGACGAGTCCCCGCGCGCCGTTGACGCCGCCCTCGCCGAAGCGCGTCTCCGGAGCCTCCGCCACCCGCCCGAGATCGCCGAGGCGGAGAACGGTGCCGTCCTGCTCGCGCACGACGGTGGCCGCGAGCTCCTCGGGATCGCTCACCTGTCCTTCGGCGCGCACCGTGAGCCGCTGGTTCGGCTGATCGATCACGCCGCCGCCGCGGACGCCGGTGGAGCGTGCGGCCGCCTCGATGGCCTCGGCGATGCCTACGCCATGGGTCCGCAGCCGCTCGGGATCGAGCTGCACCTGGACCTGGCGCACCTCCCCGCCGAACACCGCCACCTTCGACACCCCGGGCACCGCGAGGATCCGGGGCCGAAGGACCCAGTCGACGAACGTCCGCTGATCCATGGGCGAGACCGAATCGGACGTGACGCCGACGACGAGCACGGTGCTGGACGAAGAGGTGAGGGGCGTCAGGACCGGTGGCTCCACCGTCTCCGGCAGCCGGACCGCCACCTCGCCGAGCCGCTCCGCCAGCGCCTGGCGCGCCTGGTGGATATCCACCCGCTCGCCCAGCACCGCGGTCACCACCGACAGGCCCTGGATGGATTGCGACCGCACGGCGGCGATGCCTTGCACGCCGTTGATCGCGTCCTCGATCGGCTTGGTGACCTGGAGCTCCACCTGCTCCGGCGAGAGGCCGGGAGCCTCGGTCTGGATGGATACCTGGGGCGGCGCGAACTCCGGGAAGACGTCGAGCGGCGCGCGGCTGAGCGTGTTCGCACCCACGCCCACGAGGACGAGCGCGAGCCCGAGCACGACCGCTCGATGCCGGATGGATCCTCGGACCAGCGACGTCAGCATGCGCGCCCGCGATTCACTCGCCGGATTCCTCGCCCACGGTCACTCGCGCGCGGAACTCCTCCGACAGCAGCTCCTGGGCGCCGTTCACGACCACCGTATCGCCCGGAGCCAAGGGATCGCCCGCGACCCATCCGCCTGGCGCGGGATCGCTCGTCGGGACCCGCACGCGGGTGTACTCGCCGGCGCCGCGGCGGACGTACGTCCAGGCGAAGCCCTCCCATTGTACCACCGCGCCGTCGGGCACCAGGACGCCGTGCGACGTGCCTTCTCCCGGCAACACCGCGGCGACCGGCGTGCCGGGCACCGCGCCGGGCCAGCGGGTGGCGGCGCGGTACAGGTACGCGGGCAGCCGTGTGAGGGGATCGGCTTCGGCCGCGGGCCCGATGAGGGAAGCTTCGACGCGGGCACCGGTGCCGGACGGCACCAGCGTGACTCGGGGCCGGGGGCGGCCGGCGTCGCCTGGCCACGCGATGCGCACGACCGGGCGGGAGATGTCGGCCAGCTCGAGCAGCATCTGCCCCGCCTCGACGATCTCACCGGGCCGCGCGCCGACGCCCGTAACGACGGCGGACATCGGGACGGTGAGGGGCTGCGCATCCGATACCCGGCCGACCATGGTGCCCGCCGTGACTCGCTCGCCGAGCGTGGGCCACGATCGCCCTTCGGCGGCCGCGAGTCGGCCGGCCACCGGCGCCCGCAACGTCGCCGTGCGCTCCGGCTCCGGGATCACCTGACCCGTGAGGCGGCGCCCCGATTCGACTCCGGCCGGGGCGAGTACCGCCGTGGTGAGCCCAATGCGCCTCGATTCGGCGGAGTCGAGTGCGATGCGGGACTCCCCCTCGACCGAGACGAGGCGGCTCGGCGCGACGATGGGCGCCTCGGCATCCTCGTTCTGCCGATCGTCGCCCCTACTTCCGGACCGGATCGCCAGGACGGCGCCGATGAGGGCGACGACGGCTACCAGCGCGAGCACTGATCGAGATCTCACGGGCCGGCTGCCTCCTCTTCGGGTTCCTCCCTCGGATCCGGCCATGCGCCGCGCGGCAGACCGGGAGTGCCGCCGGCGCGCTCCAGCTCGAGCGAGGCGATGTCGAGGCCGCGCTGGGCTCGCCGTCGCGCGCGCTCAGCGCGCAAGAGCTGGAGCTCCGCACGGGCGGGTTCCAGCCGCGACGTCTCACCTCGCTGGTAGGCGGAGCGCTCGCGCTCGACCTGCCGGGATGCCGCGCCGATTACCGAATCCGCCGCGCCCAGCTCGAGCGCCACGCCCCTGCACTGCTGGATCGCATCTTCGACATCGGCCTGAACCGAGTCCTGCACTTCCGCGACCGCGAGCGCCGCGACCTCACGGGTGGCATCGGCCTGCCTGATGGCGCCGCGGTTCCGGCCGCCCAGAAGCCCCGGCAGCGCGAGCGCCAGCGTCCAGCGGTGCACGCCCTGATCCCAGATGAAGCCGGACCGCAGCTCGAGGTCGGGATACTGCCGCGCTACTTCGCGACGCAGGCGGGATTCGGCCGCGGCGTACTCGCCCAATGCGAGCGTCACTTCCTGACGCCGGCCGACGGCGCGGATGACGATCGAGTCGGCACCAATGGAGTCGAGCGTGCGGCACCCTTCAGTGGATGTCATCCGGGTCTCGAGAAGCTCGACCGCGCGCAGGGGCAGCGCCAGCGCCCGGGCGAGGGCGGCTCGCGCGCGCAGCGCGGCGTGGTCGGCTTCCGCCACGGAGAGCCTGGCGGTCTGGATATCCGTCGCGGTCCGCGCGAGGTCGGAGGCGCCGAGCGCGGCCTCGGCGTAGCGCGTTCCCTCGAGAGTGTGCACTTCCTCCAGCAGGCGAACCTCCGCCCGCGCATCATCAGCTTCACCGGCCGTGCGCACCAGCTCCGCCGCTGCCATGCGGGCGTCGGCGGCGGCGCTCCAGGCGGCGGAGAGCAGGCGGCTTTCCGCGACGGCGACACCGGCGCGGGCCGCCTGGAGACGGGCGCCCCGTTTGCCGCCGAGCTCGAGCGCGAACAGCCCACCGACCGCGACGACCCAGGGACTGGCATCGTTCGCCCCGCCGACCCGCCGCTCGAGCTCACCCTGCGCGCCGACGCCCGGCCGCTCGCCGGCGCTGCGGACGGCCGCGCCCGCGGCGCGCCACTCGGCGCGTAGGCGTCGAAGGTCCGAGCGAAGGTGGAGCGCCGCGACCGCGAGCTGCCGGTCGGTCCACCGATCGCGCTGGGGCGCTCCCGCGAAGCGCGCGACCCGCGCCACCAGAACGCTGTCGCCCAGCGTCCGGGCGCGCACTTCGGCCGGGTGCACGGCGGGATCGATCGGCCGGGGCTGGTAGCGAACGCACGCCAGGCAGGCAACCGCGATCAGGGTGGCTCGACGGCTCACATGGTTTTCAGGCGCGAGGGTGAAACTGCTTGTGTACCGACCGCAGGTATTCGCGATCCACGTGGGTGTAGATCTGCGTGGTCGAGAGGTCCGCATGGCCGAGCATCTCCTGCACCGCGCGGAGGTCGGCGCCGCCCTCGAGCAAGTGGGTCGCGAAGCTGTGCCGCAGCGTGTGCGGCGTGACCCGCTTGCGGATACCGGCCCGCTCCGTCGTGCGCTTGACGACGCCCCACGCGCCGACGCGCGACAGGGGCTCGCCGCGCGCGTTGAGCAGCACCCGATTCCCCGACTTCCCTCGATCGAGCGTGGGCCGGAGCGTGTGCAGGTAGACGGACACCGCCCCGATCGTCGTGCGACCGATCGGAACCAGCCGCTGCTTGTTCCCCTTCCCTACCACTCGCACCAGGTTCTCCGGGAGCAACAGGTCGGTCAAGCCGAGTCCGCACAGCTCCGAGACCCGGAGGCCGGCGCCGTAGGCCAGCTCCAGCAAGGCACGGTCGCGCCACCCGAGCGGCTCATCGATGCCCGGTGCCGTCAGCAGCGACTCCACTTCCTTCACGCTCAACGTGTCCGGAAGCTTGCGGCCCCGGCGCGGCGTCTCCAGCCGATCGCTCGGATCCTCCGCAACCCGGCCCTCCCCGATCAGGAAGCCGTAGTACGTCCGGATGGCCGAGACCTCGCGCCGGATGGTCGCCGGGCTCATGCCGAGATCCTTGAGCAGGTAGATGAAGTCGCGCAGCAGCGGACGACCTACCCGCTTGGGGTCGCGTACGCCGCGGGACAGCGCGAATTCGCCCATGCGGCGCAGATCGCGGAGGTACGCTTCCACCGTATTCGCGCTGTGGCCCGCCTCCAGCGACAGGAAGTCGCGGAAGCCCTCGAGCCAGAAATCGCGCTCGATCTGATCCCTGACCGCCGGAACCGTCATGCCGGCGGGCGAGCCTGGAGTCGCTGACGCACGTCGGCCACTTCGGCCGGATTCACGCCGAGCAGCTCGGCGGCCACCGCCATGAGCCGGGCCTCCTGCGCCCCGATGGCTCCGTCGCCGAAGGCGACGGTCCACATCCGTTCCACCAGCTCAAGACGCTCCTTGCGGCCGAAGCGTTGACGGAGACGGTCGGCATAGGACGCATAGCGGGTGCGCCGCTCCTCCTCGGGCGCGGGATCGACCAACCGGCGTCCGCCAGGCGTCAATCCCCACCGTTCCCGCAGGTGGCTGGCGACGAGCTCACGATCCTCCGGCGTCAGCACGGGGTCGGCATAGGCCAGCTCCAGCACCAGGAGCGCGGCGGCCTCGCGGGCGGAGCCTTCCGCGATCTCGGTCCCCTCGAGAAACGACGGGGCAGCGGGGTCGAGCGCGTCCCGCGTGGCGTGCCAGAGTCGCTCGCTGGCGCGCCGGCGGCGCTCGCGCCAGTACCAGGCGCCTCCTCCGACGATGAGCACCGCGGTGACGATGCCCATGGTGCGGTTCACGCCCTCGAGGATGCCCAGGATCCGCTGCCAGTTCGAGCCGATGAGCGAGCCTGCCAGCGTGATGCCGCCGTACCAGATCGCCGAGGCCACCGCCATCGGCACCAGCGTGCGGACGGCGCCGAGCCGCACGAGCCCGGCGAAGGGCGGCACTACCGCCCGGATGCCGGGCAGAAATCGGCTGATGAAGATGCCGGCCACACCGAATCGGAGATACTCCCGCTCGATGATCGCGAGGGAACGAGGAGCCAGCAACCGGCGGCCGGCCTTGGTGGAGAAGAGGCGGTGGCCGTAGCGACGCGCGGTGACATACACCAGGGCGGCACCGACCAGATTGGAGAGCCAGGTGATGAGGAAGACGAGGAACGGGCGGGTCACGCCTCGGTGGGACAGGAAGGCGCCGAGCGCGACCGCGGCGTCGGACGGCACCGGGGGAATGATGTTCTCCACCGCCGCGAGCAGGGCGAGGACGCCGTAGACGGCCGCCGGGGGGAGATTCGAGACCCATTGCAGCAGGGCTTCGATCAGCGCGCCTCCAGCAGGGCGACCGCGATGACGGCCAGCCCTTCACCCCTCCCGATGAATCCCATGCCCTCGTTGGTCTTCGCCTTCACGCCGATGGCGTCGGGTGAGACCCCCAGCCGGCCGGCGAGGGAGGCCGCCATGGCGGACAGATGCGGCGCGAGGCGCGGCGCTTCGGTGATGACGGTGAGATCGGCCTGCACCAGCGCGTGGCCTCGCCCGCGCACCAGCTCGTGCGCGGTGCGGAGCAGCTCCATCGAGTCGGCGTCTTTCCATTGGGGATCGGTGTCCGGAAAGAGCTGGCCGATGTTCCCGGCCGCGGCGGCACCGAGGATCGCGTCGGCGAGCGCGTGGGCCACGGCGTCGGCGTCGGAGTGACCGGCCAGGCCCCGCTCGCCGGGAATGCGCACGCCGCCCAGCACCAGCGGGCGGCCCTCGGAGAATCGGTGCGAGTCGTAGCCGATGCCGATTCTCACGCCGCTACGCTCTCCTCGATCACGCTGTAGTCCTGCCGCCGCCTTCTGGGCGCGTACCCCGCGTCGCGGATGATCCGGTCGATCTCCGCGAGCGTCGTGCGGTGCGTCGTCCCCGCCGCGGAGACCACGTTCTCCTCCATCATCAGGCTGCCGTAGTCGTTGGCGCCGAAAAGGAGCGCGATCTGGCCGACCTTGTGGCCCATGGTGACCCAGGAAGACTGGAGGTTGGGCACGTTGGGGAGGACGATGCGGGCGAGGGCGAGGGTCCGCAGGTAGGTGACGGCGTCGGTCTTCTGGTAGTGCGACATCTCCGGCGTGCCCTCGGGCTGGAGCGGCCAGCAGATGAAGGCGGTAAAGCCGCCGGTGCGCGCCTGCAGCTCGCGCACGCGAAACAGATGCTCCAGCCGGTCGGCCAGGCTTTCGCCGAGACCGTACATCATCGTGACCGAAGTCTTCATCCCCTGCCGGTGCGCCTCCTCCTGCACCCCGAGCCACTCTTCCGTCTGGGCCTTCTTCTTGGCGACCCGCTCCCGGATCTCATCCACCAGTATCTCACCACCGCCACCGGGAATGCTGTCGAGCCCCGCCTCCCGCAGCTCGCGCACGATCTCGGCCACCGGGAGGTGGAAGCGCTCGCTGAAGAACACGACTTCGCTGGGCGAGAAACCGTGGATGTGGATCGGGTGATGGCGCTTGATATAGCGCATCAGCTCGAGGTACCACGCGAACGGGATGTAGGGGTTGTGCCCGCCCTGCAGCAGGATCTGGACGCCGCCGATCGCCTTGCACTCGTCGATCTTCGCCCCGATCTCCTCGAAGCTCAGGACGTACCCCTCGGCGTGACGGGGGCGCCGGTAGAACGCACAGAACTTGCAATCGGCGACGCAGACGTTGGTGTAGTTGATGTTGCGGTCGATGATATAGGTGACCGCGTTCTCGGGGTGCTGCCGCCACCGCTCCGCGTCGGCGAGCAGGCCGAGCTCGAGGAGCGGGGCGCGCTCGTAGAGCTCGAGGTAGGACTGGAATTCACTTGAGGTGCGGTCGGTAACGCTCATTGGTGCAGTCCTTTAACTGTGTCATCCCGAGCGAAGCGAGGGATCTTGCCGGCGGGGCTTCGAACCTTTCACGGGCAAGATCCCTCGCGTTCGCTCGGGATGACATGCCTGCGTTGTGTCTCTACGCCGCCGAGATGAACGACAACGACCCGTCCGGCACCAACCCCTCCTGGGCCAGCCGCCGGAAGAAGTCGGTCAGCCCGGCCAGGTGCCGGTACGACAACGCGTAGTCCAGATCGCCGAGATACTCCCGGCACGCCTGTTCGGTCACACCGGTGCGCTGGTGCGCCTCCCGGGCGAGCTCCTCCAGATGCTCCAGCCCCCAGGCGCGCGATTCCAGCAGGCCACGATGTACCGCCTGCACCGATTCGTGCGGCGCATCGCGCCGAGCGGCCCACACGGCGAAGACGAACGGCAACCCCGTCCACTCCTTCCACGCCTCGCCCAGATCCACCCGCACCGGATAGTGCGACTGGGCCGCCAGCAGGAGCGCGGCGTCGCCGATCACCAGGACGGCATCGTGGGGCAACCCCTCGAGGCCGGCGAGATCGGGCGCCTCCGCTCTCGCCGTCGCGAAGTGGGGACGCACGCCCCACCGGTGCCGGCAGAGCAGGTCGAGCAGCAGCACCGAAGTGCGCGACGACGCCGTCACCAGGATGGTGCGGCGGTCGAGCTCCGCGAGCGGCCGCCGGGAAAACAGCGCCACGCTGTGCACCGGGCCGTCGCAGCTGATCGCGAGGTCGGGGAGCAGATGGTACTCGGCGGCGTTCCGCGCGTACTCGACGGCGGAGACCACGCTCACCTGCAGCTCGCCCGCGGCGAGCAGATCGTTGAGCTCGGAGGCGGTGCCGGTGACGAGACTGGCGGGTACGCCGACCAGCCCGCGGTCGATCGCCGCGTAGACCGGGTAGCAATTGATCCAGGGAATCCGCCCGAGCTTCATGCCGCGTGCACCACCGGCAGCGACGCGCCGCGCCGGAGCGACGGCTCGGGCGGCGGATCGTCGAACTGCTCCCGCACCGCCTGGTAGAGACTGTCGCGCTCCACCGGCCGCTTCCCCGCCCCGCGGATGAGCCGCACCAGCTCCAGATACGGCAGGTGCATATCGGTGAGAGCGCCGGCCTCGTGGTAGATCCGCTCGTAGACCACGGTGCCCTCGACGTCGTCGCAGCCGAAGTCGAGCGCGATCTGCGAGAGGAACGGTGTCACCATCGGCCAATGGGTCTTCACGTGCGGGATGTTGTCGAGGAAGAGCCGCGCGACGGCGATGTTCTTGAGGTCCTCGTAGCCGGTCGTCGCCGTGCCCACGCGTCCCATCTCCTCGCCCAGCTCGTTGTGGTCGGGGTGATAGGCCAGCGAGATGTAGGTGAGGAACCCGCCGGTGTCGTCCTGGAGCGCGCGGAGCTGGGAGAGGTGGGCGATGCGGTCTTCCGCCGTCTCCACGTGGCCGTAGAGCATGGTGCAGTTGGTCGGGATTCCCAGCTCGTGCGCCACCCGGTGCACCCGGAGCCATTCCTCGCCGGTCAGCTTCCGCTCGGCGATGGTGGCCCGCACCGCGGTGCTGAACACTTCGGCGCCGCCACCGGGCAGGCTGGTGAGCCCCGCCTCCTTCATTGCGAGCAGCACGTCCCGCTCCGAGGACTTCTCGATCCGCGCGAGGTGGGCGATCTCGACCGCCGTCAGCGCCTTGATGTGCACTTCCGGGTGCCGCTCCTTGAGCCCGCGGATCATGTCGGTGTAGTAGCTCAGCCGGAGCTTCGGATGCAGCCCGCCGACGATGTGAAACTCCCGCGTCGGCATGCCGCGCGCCTGCTCGGCCTCGTGGTACACCTCCTCCAGCGAGCGGGTGTACGAGCCGTCCTCCTTCGGCATGCGCGCGAAGGAGCAGAACACGCACGTGTTGCGCAGGATGCAGACGTTGGTCGGGTTGATGTGCTGGTTGGCGGAGAAGAACACCCGGTCGCCGTTGCGCCGGCGGTTGGCGAAATCCGCCAGAAGTCCCAGGCCGAGGAGATCGGTGGTGGCGTACAGCGCCACGCCCTCGTCCGGCGTGAGGCGTTCGCCCCTGGTCACCTTCTCGGCGATGGGGCGGAGCTGGGGGTCCCGCAGGCGGGATCCATCGATGACGCCGGACATCCTATCTCCTTGCGGCTACGGAGGTAACGGATAAATGAATCTATACCCGAAGTCATGGTGCTGTCACCCTGAACGGAGTGAAGGGGACCATGGCGGCCATGGTCCCCTTCGCTGTGCTCAGGGTGACAACCTCACCCCGTTACGGCATGTCCGCGGGTGCTACGCCCGGAACGCGCTCACGGCCAGCGTCACGTTGTGGCCCCCGAACCCGAACGAGTTCGACAGCGCCACGTCGATCTCCCGATCCACCTTGTGGTTCGGGGCGCAATCGAGATCGCACTCGGGGTCGGGAGTGAACTGGTTGGTCGTGGGCGGGATCACGCCGCAGGTGGTGGCCAGCAGCGAGACGGCGCACTCGAGCGCCCCCGCGGCGCCGAGGAGATGCCCGGTCATGGACTTGGTGGAGCCGAACACGAGGCGCCGGGCGTGGTCCCCGAACACCGCCTTGACGGCCTCGGTTTCGGCCACGTCGCCCTGCTCGGTGGAGGTGCCGTGGGCGTTGATGTAGCCCACCCGCGCCGGGTCGATATTGCCGTCGGCCAGGCAGGCCAGTATGGCGCGCTGCGCGCCCTCACCATGCTCCGCGGGCGAGGTGATGTGGTACGCGTCGCCGCTCGCGCCGTACCCCAGCAGCTCGCCCAGAATGCGGGCCCCGCGGGCCTCGGCGTACTCGAGGCTCTCCAGGACGACGATGGCGCCGCCGTCCGCGAGCACGAAGCCGTCGCGGTCCTTGTCGAAGGGGCGGCTGGCCGTCTCGGGCGAGTCGTTCCTGGTGGAGAGCGCCCTCATGTTGGAGAACGCCGCCACCGTGAGCCCGGTGATGGACGCCTCCGCGCCGCCGGTGACCATCGCGTCCGCGCGGCCGTGGCGGATGAGGTTGAACGACTCGCCGATGGCGTGCGCCGACGAGGCGCAGGCGGAGACGGTCGCGAAGTTGGGGCCCTTGAGGCCGTAGCGGATGGAGACCAGGCCGGCCGCGATGTCGGGGATGAACATCGGCACGAAGAAGGGCGAGACGCGATCCGGCCCCTTCGTGATGTAGGCCGTGCAGTTCTCCTCGTACGTCTGCATGCCCCCGATGCCGCTGCCGATGACCACACCGACCCGGTCGGCCGACGGCACCTCGCGATCCAGGCCCGCCTGGGTGACCGCCTGGTGGGCCGCCCCCAGCGCGAACTGCGCGAAGAGGTCGTACCTTCGCGCTTCCTTCTTGTCCATGTACTGGAGCGGGTCGAATCCCTTGACCTCGCAGGCGAACCGCACCGA
>Ga0190265_10003150_pt1 | contig 11236 bp, 7 predicted proteins | sample Popmic124T_FD_133135 | JGI IMG/M metagenome (GOLD analysis project Ga0190265, IMG submission 133135) | Populus adjacent soil microbial communities from riparian zone of Indian Creek, Utah, USA - 124 T | ecosystem: Environmental > Terrestrial > Soil > Riparian zone | place: USA: Utah | collected...
GCCGATCAGGAACGCGTCGTACCCCACGGCCGCCAGACGCTCCAGATCGGCCCGGCTCTGCAAGCCGCTCTCGCTGACGGCCGTGACGTGCGCAGGTATGGCCGCCGCCAACCGATCCGATGCCGTAACGTCCACCTGCAGCGTCCGCAGGTTCCTGTTGTTGACGCCGACCACGCGCGCGCCGCTGGCCACGGCTCGCGACAGCTCCTGGTCGTCGTGGACCTCGACGAGCGTGGCCAGCCCCATGTCCCACGCGCGTGTTTGGAGATCCTCCAGCGCCCTCTGATCGAGGGCCGCCACGATGAGCAGCACCGCGTCGGCGCCGTTGGCGCGTGCCTCGAGCAGCTGGTACGGATCCACCACGAAGTCCTTGCGCAACAGCGGCACCTCCACCGCGGCCCGCACGGCCGCCAGGTGCTCCAGTGCCCCATCGAAGAACGTCGGCTCGGTCAGGACCGAGATCGCCGCCGCGCCGCCCTGCGCGTAGGCCCGTGCGATGACCACCGGATCGTACTCGCGCGCCAGCACGCCCTTCGAGGGCGACCGCCGCTTGCACTCGGCGACGACGTTCACGGTGCCATCGCGCGTCAGCCGCTGCTCGAACAGGGCTCCACGCGGCGTGGCGGCTTCGGCACGCCGCGCCAATGCGGCCTCGCTTTCGCGCTCACGCCGCGTCTGGACGGCGCGCCGCGTGCCCGCGACGATGGCGGCCAGCAGGTCCGGCGACGCCGTCATGCGCCCGCGCCTCCATGAGAGCAGCGCGCCATCCGCTCAAGCGCCCCTTTCGCGGCGCCCGAATCGATGGCGGCCTCTGCGGCACGCAGCCCCTCCCGAACCGACGCCACAGTGCCGGCGACCAGCAACGCGGCGCCGGCGTTGAAAACCACCACGTCGCGAGCCGGCCCCTTGCGCCCGTCCAGGACCCCGCGGACGATGCCCGCGTTCTCCGCGGCGTCCCCACCTGCCAGCTGCGCGGCCGATGCCTTGGGCACGCCGAAGTCCGAGGGGTGGACATAGAAGGTGTGGACGGCTCCATCGCGGCACTCGGAGATCTTGGTGTGCCCGGTCGTGGACAGCTCGTCGAGCCCGTCGGCGCCGTGCACCACCCAGGCGCGATCAGAACCCAGTAGCTGGAGCGCCTTCGCCACCAGCTCGGTCAGTTCAGGTTTCGGCACGCCGACGATCTGGCGTGCGGCGCCGGCGGGGTTCGTCAACGGACCCAGCAGGTTGAAGGCGCTTCTAATGCCGAGGTCGCGGCGCGTCTGCGCCGCATGCTTCATCGAGGGATGGAACGTCGGCGCGAAGAAGAACGCGACGCCCGCTTCCCGCAGCGTCCGCTCGACGACGGCCGGCTCCGCCGCGACGTGGACGCCCAACGCCTCGAACACGTCCGCGCTTCCGCAGCGGCTCGACACGGATCGGTTGCCGTGCTTGGCCACGCGCACGCCCGTGGCCGCCACGACCAAAGCAGCCGCGGAGGAAATGTTGAACGTGCCGGCCTTGTCGCCGCCCGTGCCGCACGTGTCGAACACCGGACCGGCGGGCGCCGACAGCTTCACGGCGTGTTCACGCATCGTGCGCGCGAAGCCCACGATTTCGTGGGGTTGTTCGCCCTTCATCGCCAGCGCGGCCAGCAGGCCGGCCAGCGCAGCCGGCGTGGCTCGGCCCGACATCACCGTGTGCATCGCGCCCGACGCCTCGTCTTCGGTGAGGTCCTCCCGCCGCAGCAGCTTCTCGACGAGCGGGGGCAGCGGCACGTCCGGCGACTCGGTGGCGGCCATCACAAATCCAGGAAGTTTCGCAGGATGCGCCGGCCCTCTTCGGTGAGCACCGACTCGGGGTGGAACTGCACGCCATGCACCGGATACGACGTGTGCCGCACGGCCATGATCGTGCCGTCTTCACGCGTTCGCGCCGCCACCTCGATTTCGGGAGGCAGCCCCTGATCCGCGATCACGAGAGAGTGATACCTGCCGGCGGGAAACGGCGAGGTCACGCCGCTGAACAGTCCCTTGCCGTCGTGCGTGACGACCGACGTCTTGCCGTGCATCGGCGTCTTCGCCCGCGTGACGGTGCCCCCATACACGACGCCGATCGCCTGATGGCCCAGGCACACGCCCAGCACCGGCGTGGACGGGCCGAACCGGCGGATGACGTCGGGCGACACTCCGGCGTTCTCCGGCCGCCCGGGCCCCGGCGAGATGACGATGTGGTCCGGCGCCATCGCGCCAATCTCACCGAGGGTGACCTGGTTGTTGCGGCGGACGCGAATGTCCGCGCCCAGCTCCCCGAAGTACTGGACCAGGTTGTAGGTGAACGAGTCGTAGTTGTCGATGACGAGCACCATTACGACAGCCCTCGCTGCGCCAGCTCCAGCGCCCGCAGCACCGCGCGCGCCTTGTCGCGCGTCTCCTCGTACTCGGCCGTGGGGTTCGAGTCGGCCACGATGCCGGCGCCGGCCTGGACGTAGGCACGGCCGTTCTCGATCAGCACGGTGCGGATGGTGATGCAGAAGTCCAGGTTGCCCGCGAAGTCCAGATAGCCCACTGCGCCGGCGTAGACACCTCGCCTGCTGCCCTCCAGCTCCGCGACGATCTCCATGGCGCGCACCTTGGGCGCGCCCGAGACGGTGCCGGCTGGAAAGCACGCGACCAGAGCGTCGAGCCGGTCGTGCGACTCGTTGAGCTTGCCGTCCACCACCGACACCAGATGCATGACGTGCGAGTAGCGTTCGAGCGTCATATAGGTCGGGACGCGGACCGAGCCGTACTCGCACACGCGCCCCAGGTCGTTCCGGCCCAGGTCCACCAGCATCACGTGCTCGGCGCGTTCCTTCTCGTTGCGCTTCAGCTCCTCGCCGAGGCGCTGATCCTCATCTTCGGTGCGGCCGCGCGGACGGGTGCCGGCGATCGGATGCGTCTGTACCTTGCGGCCCTCGGCGCGCACGAGCATCTCGGGCGACGACCCGACGATCGAGCGATCCCCGACGCGGAGGAAATACATATAGGGCGACGGGTTCACATGCCGCAGCGCACGATAGACCGTGAACGGATCCGCGTCCACGGCGGCCTCGAAGCGCTGCGATAGGACCACCTGGTAGATGTCGCCGGCGGCGATGTACTCCTTCGCCGTTCGCACCATCTCCTCGAACCGCTCTTTGGTGACGTTCGAGGACACCTCGAGCGGGTGCGAGGCGGGCGGCGCGCTCTTCGACAGCGCGCGTTCCAGCTCGCGCTCCACGAACCCCACGCGCGCGCACGCGAACTGGTACAGCGCCTCGAGGTCCTCGTCCCCGGTGATGCGGGCGTTGGCGATGACGAGGATCCGGTGCCGCACGTGGTCGAACGCCAGCACCGTGTCGAAGAGCATGAAGGCGGCCTCGTCCTGCACCGCCGTGACGGGCTGCAGCGTGACCGGCTCGAACCACGCCGCGGCGTCGTACCCAAGGTAGCCGACCGCCCCGCCGGTGAAGCGCGGCAGCCCGGGCACGAACGGCGAGTGGTAGCCGGCCATCAGCTCACGAATCGTGGGCACGAAGGCCTTGTCCGACTCGGTGGACGTGCCGGCGTGCTCCACGAGCACTTTGCCCTCGCGGGCCCGCACGATGAGGAAGGGATCCTTGCCCAGGAACGAGTAGCGGGCCACTTGTTCGCCGCCCTCGACCGACTCGAGCAGGAACGCGTAGTCGGAGTGTTCGGCCACCTTGAGGAACGCCGAGACAGGCGTCAGAAGGTCGGCCACGATCTCCTTGTAGACCGGCACGAAGGTGCCGCGCTGGGCCAGTTCAGTGAACTGCTCGAAGCTCGTAATCTGCATCGGCTAATCCGTCGTCTGCGCCAGGGCCTCCCGGGCGGCGCTCTCCATCAGTCCGGCTCGCGGCCGGCGGCCCGTCCACCACTCGAACTGACGCTCGGCTTGCGCCACGAGCATCGGCAGCCCGTCGAGCGTCCGGCACCCCGCGCGACGCGCCTCGGCCAGAAGCGCCGATTCGCCCGCACCGTACGTCAGGTCGTACACCAGCCGCCCACCGAACGGCCCACCGGGCAGCGGCGACACGTCGCGGCGGTTGGCGCCGCCGAGCGGCGTCGTGTTCACCAGCACGTCCCACGATCCGTCGGCCGGCGGCCACGGTCCCACGGCGCAGCCGAGCGTCGACGCCAGCTCCCGGGCCTGCACCGGCCGGCGGGCGTGCACCGTTGCCCGCATGCCCTCCTTACGCAGGCCCGCCACGACGGCTCGCGCGGAGCCCCCGGCCCCGAGCACGGAGGCCCGTTGGCCGTCGAGCGGCCCATCGAACGCGGCTTCGAGCGGCGCGAGAAACCCCGCCACGTCGGTGTTGGTAGCTTCCCATCCGCGTGCGCTCGCGCGCAGCGTGTTCGCTGCGCCCACTTCGGTGGCCACGCCCTCACAGCGCGTCGCGGCGCGCAGCGCGTCAATCTTGAACGGAATCGTGACGCTGGCGCCGGTCACGCCCATCGCGCCGGCAAACGCAAGGAAGTCCTCGAAGGCGTCGGTCGAGAGCGGCACGTAGACGGCGTCGAGGCCGGCGTCGGCAAACGCGGGGTTGTGCATCGCCGGCGACAACGAGTGAAGCGCCGACTGGCTGACCACGCCGTAGAGCTGCGTGCTTGCACCGATGTCCCTGAACCTGAACCGGTCGAGCATCTCCGCCGCGGGGATCTGCCCCGGGGCCACGCCGTGCCCCGCGTAGGTCCAGCGCGCGCCGAACCGCGTCGCCAGAAGGCGCGACGGCACGCCCGCATCGCCCATCCCGATTACCACCGCGCCGCCTTCCCGGCCGATGCCGGCCAGCGGTACCGAATCGCTGAGCCTTGGCGTGCACACGGCCACCTTGATCGTCGCCGCGCCGGTGGCGCGCATCGCCCTGACGCGGTCGGCCAGATCGGCCGGCGCTCGATCGAAGCAGTGCCAGGAGACGACGGCGCGGGCCGGGTTCGCCGCCACCAGATCCTGGAATCCCGCCTGCCACTCCACGTCCACGAACTCGGCCCCGTGCGCGAATGCGCTCTCCAGGATGCGGCGGCGTTCCTCTCCCGATCCGGCGAAGCGGCCGCCTTCCCACGGCGCGCGGCAGGTAGCGACGACGGGCTTCGCCCGGCCTTCCAGCGCGCCGGCCACGTCGAGGTCGGCCACGCCGTCGAGACGTAACTCCACCATGTCCCCGCGCGTGGCCCGGTCGCGCGCGGCGCGCAGGTCCCGCATCGAGTCGGCGGTCACGGTCTCACACAGTAACGATCGCATTTCGTCTGCCCTATCCCCCGATCACCGCTTGGTCACACCGTCACAGTGTTCTCTTGCCCACAAACAAAAAGCGCCTCTTCAACCCTGGGCTGAAGAGGCGCTTCGAATCCTGGTGCGCTGGCCTGGCTAGATGTCAGACGCTCGCGACCGCCCCCTCAGCAGCACACGCGTACCACCACCAATAGCTGGCGGGGGCTTGGCGCGAGGGGCTAAACGAATGGCGCATGCGCGTCGAGAACCAGGACGAGGGTAATGCACGCTCGCGCGGAGTGTCAACCGGAAACACCGCCGAAAAGGGCGCACTCCCTTGCGATTTCAAGGGTTTACCCGTATCTTCAGCTAACGAGGCTTCGCCTCGCTAGCGCAGTGTCTTTTGGCCCCGCTTCGCGGGGCTGGGAAAACTTGACGGGATTCCGCATCAAGTTTTCAGAGGTGACCGAGTGAGCAGAGTTCTGACCTCTTTCTTTGTCGCGTGTCTGGCCTCCACGCTCGTTGCCCAGAACCGCACGATGCCCATCGGCGACGTCCGTCCGGGCATGGTCGGCGTGGGCCGCACGGTGTTCGAAGGCGATCGGCTCGATGAATTCAAGGTGCACATCCTCGGTGTGCTCCGCAACGTCATCGGCCCCAGCCGCAACCTGATCCTGGCGCGGCTGGAAGGCGGGCCGCTGGCCAACACGGGTGTCATCGCCGGCATGAGCGGCAGCCCGGTGTACGTCGATGGGCGGCTGATAGGCGCCGTGTCGTACTCACTTGGTCAGTTCTCCAAAGAGCCGATCGCCGGCATCACGCCGATCGACGAGATGATCGAGGCCGCGACATTGCCCGGTCCGCGCCGGCAGGCGGCGCGCGTGGACCTGCCGACCCCGCTCACACCCGAGGGCCTGCGCGCGTCGTTGCGGGAGGCCTTCGCCTGGGTGCGTCCCTTCGCCGACAGCCCGTCCGACGTGCAGGTGCTCACCGGCGCTTCAGTGGCGCCGGGCATCGGCGCCCTGCTGCGGCCCATCTCGACGCCCATCACGATGGCCGGGTTCGATCCCACGGTGGCCGATCCCGTGATGGCGGCGTTCCGCGATCGCGGGTTCCTGCCCGTGCTGGCCGGCGGGCAGAGCGCGAATGGGTCATCCGTGTCGACGCCGCTCCGCCCGGGCGACCCCATTGGCGTCGCGCTGATGAGCGGCGACCTGGAGCTTGGCGCCACGGGCACGGTCACCGACGTCGTGGGCAATCGCGTCTATGCGTTCGGGCACCCGTTCTACAGTCTGGGTCCCACCGCGTTCCCGATGACCCGCGCCCACGTGGTCGCGCTGCTGCCAAGCCTGATGAGCTCGTCGAAGATCGCCAGCACCGGCGACGTGATTGGCACAGTGCAACAGGACCGCGCCACGACCATCGCCGGGACGCTCGGACCGGGCCCGTCGATGATTCCGATCACGCTCAACCTGACGTCCGAGCGCGGGACGCGGAAGACGTTCCGCATGGAGATGGTCAGGGATCAGCTCTTCACGCCGCTGCTGGCCTACATTTCGATCCTGAACACGCTCACGTCCTACGAGCGGCAGAACGGCGTGGCCAGCTACGTGCTCCGGGGTACGGCCAAGGTCAAGAACCATTCGGGTCTGGCCTTCGAGGACCTGTTCAGCGGCGACCAGCCGTCGGTGGGCGCGGCGGCGTCGGTGGTGGCCCCGATCAACTTCCTGGTCCGCAACGCCTTCGAGGACGTGGAGATCGAGGGGCTGACGCTCGACATCGAGGCCAGCGAGCAGACACGCAGCGCCACGCTCGAGCGCGTGTGGCTCGACGGCGTGCGTGTGCGGCCGGGCGAGACGGTGGACATCAAGGTGCTCCTGCGCACCTATCGCGGTGACGAGGTCACGCGCTCGGCGGCCATTCGCATCCCGGCCAACGCCCGCGGCAACGTGACTGTGCTCGTCACCGACGGCACCAGGCTCGGCCAGTATGAGGCCCGGGAGCTGCAGGTGCAGCCCACACAGGCCCGCGGCGTGGCGCAGATGCTGAGCGTGCTGAACAGCGCGCGCAAGAACAACCGCCTGTACGTGCGCCTGCTCAGCCGCGAAACCGGAGCGGTCGTGCGCGGCGAGCCGCTGCCCTCGCTGCCCCCGTCGGTGCTGGCCGTGCTCGAGGCTGACCGCAACGGCGGCAGCTTCCGGCCCATCCAGAGCGCCGTGTCGGGTGATTGGGAAATCCCCACCGATCAGGCTGTCAGCGGTTCCCGCACGCTGACCCTTCCGGTCGAGGATTGATCCCGCCTATGCGCAAGCGGCTATCGCGAATTCTCGCCTTCCTCTTCACCGCCGCGGCGGCCGCCGGCCTGCACGCAGCGGTACCCACGTTCTGGCAGGTTGCGACCGAAGCCGACTTCCTGCGCGGCGACGTCGAGGGGCTGTCGATCGACTCCTTCGGCCGGCTCACGCTCGGCCCGGTGACGACGACGGTCTACGACTCCAACGCACCCTTCCTCTGGGCGCTCACGCCTGGTCCCGACGGCGGCACGTTTGTGGGCACGGGCAACGACGGCCAGGTGCTGCTCGTGGATGCCTCGGGTCGCGGGCGCGTGTTCTTCGACGCCGATGAACTAGAAGTCCACGCCCTGGCGCCGGCTCCCAACGGCGGTCTGTTCGTCGGCACCTCACCGAACGGCAAGGTCTACCGCGTTGATAGCTCCGGGCGCCCCACCGTCTTCTTCGATCCGCCAGACCCGTACATCTGGGGCCTCGCCGTCGATCGCGCGGGCAACGTGTTTGCCGCCACGGGCGACAAGGGGCTCGTCTACAAGATCACGCCGGCCGGCCAGGGGACCGTGTTCTACGACACCAAGGCCACTCATGCGCTGTCGCTGGCGTTCGATGGACAGGCGAGGCTGCTCGTCGGCACCGGGACCCCGGGGCGGGTTTTCCAGCTGGACGGCGCCGGCAAGCCCTTTGTGGTCCTGGACTCGTCCTACGCGGAGATTCGCGCGCTGCGCGTCGATGGCGCGGGCACTACCTTCGTGATCGCCGTCACGGGACGCAGCGGCGGGTCCGCGGCGCCGGAGGCTCCTCGTGCCCCGGAATCCCCGGCCGCGCCGGTCGCCACCGTGTCCACCGAGATCACGGCGGTGGCTGTGGGGGGCGACGCGCCGATATCGGTCTCCTCGAGCACGGCGCCCGCCGGGCGCGGGTCGCAGAGCCCGATCGCCGGAGCCATCTTCCGCATTGCACCAGACGGCGGATCGGACGTGGTGTGGGAAGTCCGCGAGGATACGCCGTACGACGTGGCCGTCGAGCCCGACGGCAGCCTGGTGGTGGCCACGGGAGGCAAGGGCAAGATCTTCCGCCTGGCCGGCGATCCGTACCGCCCCACGCTCATCGCACGTGCCAACGCGCAGCAGGTAACAGCGCTGGGCCGCGACCGTGCCGGGCAGCTGGTGTTCGCCACGTCGAACCCGGGCAAGCTGCAGCGGCTGTCCCGCGGCAGGGCCGAACGCGGGACGTACCTCTCGGAGGTCCGCGATGCGCAGACCTTCGCGACCTGGGGTGCTCTGAAGTGGCAGGCGTTGACACCGGCCGGCACGAAGGTCGAGCTGTCCACGCGGTCGGGCAACACGCGCACGCCCGACGAGACTTGGAGCGACTGGAGCGCCGCCTACAGCGGGCCCGAGGGCAGCCCAATCGTCAGCCCGCGCGCGCGCTACCTGCAGTGGCGCGCAATCCTGACCCCGAGCGCCACGGACACTCCGCTGCTCACGTCGGTGACGGCCGCCTATCTGCCGCGGAACACACGTCCCCGCGTCACGTCGGTGAACATCCAGTCGCCGGGCACGGTGTTCCAGCGGCCGTTTCCGAGCGGTGAACCCGAGATCGCCGGGTTCGACGGCGACATCCCGGACCGCCGCGTCGCGGCGCAGCAACAGGGCGCCGGGACCGGCGGCACGCCCCAGCTTGGACGGCGCGGCTACGAACGCGGCCTGCTGACGTTCATGTGGCGGGCCGAGGACGAGAACCGCGACGAGCTGGTCTACGAAGTCCTGTACCGCCGCGAGGGCGACACATCGTGGAAGTCGCTGAAGAAGAGTCTTATGGACTCCATCCTCGTCTGGGACACGACATCGGTGCCGAACGGCCGGTATGTCGTGCGCGTGGTGGCGTCGGATGCCCCGTCGAACTCGCCGGCCACGGCTCTTTCGGGCGACATGGAAAGCGCCGCCTTCGATATCGACAACCTGCCGCCCACAATCGCGGTGACTGCCGTGCGGCGTGAGGGCGCGCGCACCGTGATCGCCTTCGACGTGCGCGACGACCACTCCGCAGTGCAGCGCGTGGACTACTCGCTGGACGGCGAACGCTGGATGACGATCTATCCGAAGGACGGCATCGCGGACTCGCGCTCCGAGCAGTTCGAGTTGAACCTGACCGAAGGCACCCCGAATCGGGGTGTGGTGCTGCGGGCCGCCGACGCGCTGAACAATGTGTCGAGCGCCCGGGGCGACGCGCCGGCGGTCGAATCAGGCCGTCGCTGACGTTTCGGCGACGTCGGACCGGCGTTCGCCCGGCGCGGCCAGCCCGGCCGGAGCCGGATCCGGAGCTTCGACCGCTCGCCGCGATCGGACCGGCGCCGACAGAGGGACGCCCAGGTCCACGGGCATCGCCGAGGCCTTGACGGTCGTCTTGGCGAACAGCCACACCACGTTCACCGCGACGGTACGGCCGCCGGGCCCCTGGGCTGGCGCAAACCGCGACTGCCTGACGGCATCGAGCAGATCCGCCATGTCGTCGTTGTGCGCGCCTCGATGCTGGCCCGTGGCGGCTGTGCCCGCCTCCAACAACTCGTAGGTGCCGACCTTGCCGTCGCGGGTCACCACGGCGGCCACCGCGAACACCTCGTCGTCGCCCTCGACCCCGTGTTCGTCCAGCACCGCGTGGGCCACGGCCCCCTGGTTCTGGAGCACGCGCGGCACCAGCATGTTGCCATCGAGCCGCAGCGGGTTGCGGTCGGACCCGGGGTCCGACAACGACTCGATCATGGCCGCCAGCGACGCCGGCTGCTGCACGGCCGTCGCGCGCCACATCGTCTCCGCCATGCCGATGCACAGGGCCACCGCCGCTGACGCCCCCACCGCGGGCCACACGAAGCGCAGGTCGGCGCACCGCCGGCCCACCTCCCTGATGCGCGACTCGAACGACCGGTTCCGCTCGGCGTCGGACACCCGCAGCAATTCGCGACGGATGGCCGACAGCTCGCGGTCGCCTGGCATGTGGATGGGCTCGCGCCGGCCGCGGCCGCGGATCACCGTGCCGATGGCCTGCAGATCCTGGACGCGGGCTGCGCACGTCGTGCACCACCGCAGGTGCGATTCCACGAGCACCTCGTCGTTGACGGGCAGCTCGCGGTCCACGAAGGCCTCAAGGTGCTTCTGCGCGAACACGCAATCGACGTAGGGCGTCATGAGCGAAGCCCCAGCAGCTCGGCGCGCAGCGTCTGGCGCGCGCGCGTGAGCCGCGACTTCACGGTGCCCACCGCCACCCCCAGCGAAAACGCAATCTCTTCGTAGCGCAACCCTTCGACCTCACGGAGCACGACGACGGTCCGCTGGTCGAACGGCAGACGATCGAGCGCGCGATCGATCCGCTCCGCCACTTCCTTGCTGGCGAGCAGACGGTCCGGCAGCACTTCACCGGGCGACTCGAGCTCACCGCACTGTTCCACGTGCAGGTCGAGCGACACCTGCTGCGTGCGGTGCCGGCGGTTCCACCAGCGCTGCCGGTTGCGCGCCTGGTTGACCACGATGCGGAAGATCCACGTCCTGAGGGCCGACTGCCCGCGGAAAGCCGACAGCGTCCGGAACACGCGCAGGAAGACCTCCTGGGAAACCTCCAGCGCCTCGTCGCGATCGGACAGCAGGTGGTAGGCCAGGGCGTAGACCATGCGCTCGTGCGTGGCGACCAGCTCCGCGCACGCGGCCTGGTCCGCCGCC
>Ga0190265_10003151_pt1 | contig 11236 bp, 11 predicted proteins | sample Popmic124T_FD_133135 | JGI IMG/M metagenome (GOLD analysis project Ga0190265, IMG submission 133135) | Populus adjacent soil microbial communities from riparian zone of Indian Creek, Utah, USA - 124 T | ecosystem: Environmental > Terrestrial > Soil > Riparian zone | place: USA: Utah | collected...
CGGTCTTGGCGGGGTCCTTGTAGTACTCGAACTTGAGATCGGGATCGGAGTGGATGAAGACAAAGCCGACCTCGCCGGCCGGAAGACGCTTGCCGTCGGAGCCGCGGACCTCGACTTTCTCGTCCTCGATCTTGCCGACCGTGCCGGGCCGCTCGAGCCATTCCTCCGCGAACACGAAGGTACCGAGGCCCTCGGTGGCGGCGTAGTACTCGTGCACGACCGGTCCCAGCCACTCGATCAGTGACTTCTTCACTTCGACCGGGCAAGGCGCCGCGCCATGCAGGATGAAACGAAGCGACGATGTGTCGTAACGAGCACGCACATCGGCGGGGAGTGAGAGCAGACGATGGAACATGATCGGGACCATGTGCGCGTGGGTGACCTTGTGCTTCTCGATCAAGCGCAAGGTGGTCTCGGGATCCCAGCCGTCCATCAGGACCGAGCGGACCCCGGCCATGATCGGGACGATCAGCGAGAACGCTAGGGGGGCCGAGTGGTACAGCGGCCCGGTGACCAGGTTCACGTCGTCCTCGCCGAACGCGTATCGCTCGAGGATCGGCCCGTAGATCTGGAGCATCTGCGCGGCCCCCTGCATGCCGCCGGGCCGGAAAACTCCCTTAGGTCGCCCGGTCGTGCCCGAGGTGTAGAGCATGTGCCGGCCGAGCACCGCATCGGTCAGGTCGCTCTCGTCTTCTTCCTTGACCGAGTCTTCGAGCGACTCGAACCCATCGATGTCGCCGCCGATCGACAGTCGCACCGTGGCGTCGGGCGCCAGCCGCGCGGCCTCGGCAACGGTCTCCGAGAACCGCGCGTCTGCAACGATCGCTTTGGCTTCGGAGTCGCGCACGATGTACGACGTCTCCTCCGCCGTCAGGTGCCAGTTGATCGGGACCGTTCGCAAGCCCGACCGCTGCGAGGCGTAGATCGTCTCCGGGAACTCGGGACGGTTGGAACAGATGAGCCCGACGGCATCGTCCTCGTTCAGTCCCCGGGCCCGCAGAGCACGCGCGACCTGGTTGGCGCGCGCGTTCAGCTGGCCGAAGGTGCGGTCGCCGTGTTCGGAGATCAGGGCAACGCGATCGCCGAAATAGCGGGCAGTGACCGACAGGCCCATACCGCGCGTCGCCGCTTCGATGCGCTCCATCAGGAGCTTGTCGGGCGACGGCGGTGCGAGCGGTCCTGCTTCGGGCGCCATTACGCGCTCTGTGCCTTCTTGACCTGAGATTCGCGAGGGAGCCCGAGCACGCGCTCCGAGATGATCTTGCGCTGGATCTCACTCGTGCCCGCGTAGATCGTCTCGGCCCGTGCCGAGAGGAACGTGTGCCACCACCGCTGTGCGTCGACACCGTTCGCACCTGCCGTCGCGAACCCGGCCGGACCGAGGATCTCCATCGCTACCTCGCCGAGGCGCTTGTGATACTCGGACCAGAACAGTTTGTTGATCGAGGACTCGGGGCCGAGTCCCTTGCCTGCGGCGATGCCGGCAAGGATGCGCAACCCTTGCATCCGCATCAATTCGACGTGCGTGTAGGCCCACGCCAGATGTTGACGAACGAGAGGGTCTTCGCTCTTTCCCAGCTTCTTCGCAAGATCGACGAGGTCCCACAACTCTCCTTCGAACCGGAGGTGTTGTGTTGCCGCCGTAGCACCGCGCTCGTTGCCGAGCGTCGTCATCGCGACCTTCCATCCGTTGTTCAAGCCCCCGATCACGTTGAACATCGGGGCGCGGGCGCCGTCGTAGAAGACCTCGAAGAAGTGTGACTCTCCCGTGATCTGCTTGATCGGTCGATAGGTGACGTTGTTGTCATCCATCGGGACGAGGACGTAAGAGATGCCGTTGTGCTTGGGGGCCTCGGGGTCGGTACGGGCCAGTGTGAACACCATGTTGCAGCGCGACGCTCCGGAGGTCCACACCTTCTGACCGGTGACGATGATCTCGTCGCCTTCCACGACACCCTTCGTCTTCAGACCGGCGAGATCGGAACCCGCATCCGGTTCCGAGAAGCCCTGGCAATAGCGGTCCTCACCGGAGACGATGCGGGGGAGGAAGAACGCCTTTTGCTCTTCGGTGGCGTGGGCTATGATCGAGGGGCCGACGAGCCACTCGCCCATCCCCATCGTGATCCGGGGCACCTTAGCGGCGGCGAACTCTTGATTGACCACGGAGAGTTCGAGGGGGCCGAGACCGCGGCCCCCATACTCCTCGGGCCACGCCACGCACAGCCAGCGGTCTTTCCGCAGGCGAGAGACCCATTCCTGCACGGCCTCCGACGGGCTCGCGAACAGGTTGTATTCCTCTTCGTCGATCTGGTCGAGCTCCTGGAAACGATTCGTCTTGATCCAGTCGCGCACCTCACCACGGAACTTCTCGACCTCGGGCCCCAGATCGATCCTCATGCATTTCCCCCTTACTCGGCAGGCTCGAACAGCGGCAGGTTGCGGCCGTCCGAAAGCTCTTCCCATGTCAGTTGAACCTGCATCCCAACCTTGACCTCGGCGTGATCGCATCCGACTACGTTCGACATCATCCGAGCGCCCTCATCGAGATCGATCAGCGCGACGACGTAAGGCACCCGGTCTTCCATCGTTGGGTTACCGGCGCGATGCATGACGCTGAACGCGTAGACCTGACCCCGACCCGATGCCGGTCGGAACTCGAGCTCGGTCGAATGACAGTGAGGGCAGATCGCACGCGGGTAATGCACGGCTTTGTCGCACGTCCTGCAGTGCTGAAGGACAAACTCTCGGTTTTTGGTCGCGTCCCAGAAGGAAGCGGAGATGTCGGAGATCGGGGGCTCGAAACGAGTGCTCATAACGTTTCCTCGCTACCGAGCACGATCGTAGACATCGACGAGAGCACGCCACCGCTGCCGTGTGCCACCGCGATCTGAGCGTTGTCTATCTGTCTGCCCTCGGCCAATTCACCGCGCACCTGTCGCGTCGCTTCGACGAGAGGAAAGATCCCGTACATGCCGGGATGCGTAAAGGAGAGGCCGCCGCCGTTCGTGTTGAGCGGTAGATCGCCGCCAGGGCCGAGAGTGTTGGCTTCGACGAAAGGACCACCTTCGCCTTTCGCGCAGAAGCCGAGGTCTTCCACACACAACAGAACTGTGATCGTGAACGAGTCGTACGTCTCGACGACGTCGACATCGCCCGGCTTTATCCCGGCCATGTTGAAAGCCTTTGGACCTGATACTGATGCAGCAGTCACCGTGAGGTCCGGCATCGCGCTGATCATGAGGTGTGTGTGGCAGGTGCTGGCGCCCAAGACGTAGGCCGGTGGCTTCGGTAGGTCACGCGCACGGTCGGCGCTGGTCATCACGAGCGCGCCGCCACCGTCTGTCACGAGGCAGCAGTCGAGCTTGTGCAGCGGTTCGCAAACGAACGGTGAATCGAGTACGTCCTGGGTCGAGATCGGGTCCTGGTAGCGAGCCATCGGGTTCATCCGAGCCCACTCCCGTGTCGACACCGCTATCGATGCGAGCTGCTCCTGCGTTGTGCCGTAGACGGCCATGTGCCGGCTCGCCGCCAGCGCGTAGCCGCCGATCGGCATCCTCAGACCGAACGGGATCTCCCACTCGAGAAGTTCGGAGGTCGGCACTCCGCGGTCGCGCTTCTGCCCGGCTTTCATCGTCGTGCGAGGCGTCGCGCCGTAAACGATCAAGGCGACTTCGCAAAGGCCAAGTGCCAGCGCGGCAGCCGCGTGTTCGACATGGACCTCGAAGCTCGACCCGCCGACGGACGTCGAATCTGTGTAGCGCGCCTGGATGCCGAGATGCTCGGCGATGCTCATCGAGACGCCGTAGTTCCCCGAAGCGAATACCGCGTCGACGTCCGACATCTGAAGGCCTGCATCGGCGATGGCTTCGGTGGCCATCCGCACCTCGACCTCCCTGCCGCTCATCCCCAACTCGCCGGTGGGGGAGGCGAGATCGGCTACACCGACGATCGCGGCCCGCCCTCGGAGCTCTGGGACCTCGGTCATCTAGTTGCCTCCGCTCTGGATCGAGGAGCTTCGATCCCAAATTCGTCCAGGAGCTCTTGGCTGAAGCAGATGCGTCCCGTGAGTTCGTTCGGATCGCCAGAGACGAGGGTTAGGGCTGCTTCGGCCATGACCTCGACCGGCTCGGCGTCGGGACTATCGGCGGAGATCAGTCCGTGGAAGAGGACGCCGGGAGTAGGAACGACCTTCGAGGGAGACAGTGCGTTGACCGAGATCCCGTGTTCGTAGACCTCCGACGCGAGTCCCGTCGAGAAACGTTCCAGCGCGGCCTTGCACATTCCGTAAACGGTTGCCAGCGAGAAGCGCGCGTCGTACGGCGGTCCTTGGGGGTGGAACGCCGCCTTCGACGAGATGTTGAGGATCGACCCCCGCTTCTTCTCGGTCATATAGGGAAGCACCCGGCGAGCGAGATCGACTGCTCCCCACACCTGGACCTCGAACATCAGGTCGTAGCGCTTGCGGGTGAACTCGGTGGTGGGCACGAAAAAAGTCACGGCCGCGTTGTTGACGAGGATGTCGGGGGGCCCGAGCTCTCGCGCGACCGTTTCGACAAGCCGAGCGCGGTCCTCTTCCTTGGACATGTCTGTAGGAACGGCGAGGGCACGTCCGCCGGCATCTTCGATCTCATGAACGACGGTGTGGATCGTGCCGGGGAGCCGTTCATCGACCTGTTGTTCACTTCGAGCTGCTACGGCGACAGTCGCGCCCTCTTCGGCGATCCTCTTCGCTATCGCTGCTCCGATGCCACGGCTCGCGCCGGTGACGATCGCGATCCGGTCGTCGAGTCGTCCCATGCTATGTGGCCTCCAATCCCATACCGCGGCACGCAAGCCGCGCGATCGATCTCAGGTTCTCGTCGAAGCCTGCCGCTCTCTTCCTCAGTTGTGGGAGCACGGCGATCACGCCTTGCACCAGAACGATGGAGGAGATCTCGAGTTCTTCTTTGGGGAGCGCGCTACCGAAGCGTTGAGCCAGTGTGATGAACAGTTCGATCGTGTGTTTCTGATTCTCTTTGCGTTCTTGAACGATCGCCGAATGAGATGCGCTGACCTCGTCACGAAGAACGTCTGCGAGCCGGGGGTCCTGCGCGACGTAGCCGGTCATCGCTCGGATAACGGCCAGGACGGTTTCGAATGGGCCTTTCTCGATGGCGTCCTCGGCGGCCGAGATCCCGGCTCGTAACATCGCCGAGCTGACTCGCCTGTGGAGCTCGACGAAGCAGTCCTCTTTCGACTTGAAGTGCTCGTAGAACGTGGTCTTGGAGAGCCCCGCTTCCGACACGATGTCGGACACATGGGTGGCTTGGTAGCCCTTCCGCGAGGCCAACTTCGCGGCGGCACGCAGCAGTTGTCTGCGTTGGTCTCTGAACCGATCCTCGTGTGCGACCTTGCCCCAAGCTCGCCGCTGCTTCGCCGGTGTGGCGTCTTCGATCTGGGGGACCGCAGGCCATGCGCCGCCCATCTACAGATGATAGCGATTCAGACGATTTCTGTCCTCATGGGTATAGCTTTGTTGAAGACCCTTATGTTCCGGGGAGGTCTTCATCTGGCTAGCCTGGATGGATGCAGAGAGCGGACCGTCTCTACGCGATCGCTGGGGGTCTCCTGCACGCTGTTGCAGTCGGCATAGGAGCGTGCATCGGATTCGTCTTCACCTACATTTTCTTAGGTCCTTTTGCCATCCTGGGATTCCTCTTGGGAGGACTTCCGGTTTGGGGTCTGACGCGATGGATGACCATGGAGACGGATCTCTCACTGGCACCACCAAGAAAGAAGGGGATCGCTCTCGCGTACTGGGTGGGGGTAGCACTAGCTGGGGCGGGCGTCCTCATCCCGGTTCTATCGCTGCCGTGGCTCTTCGGTTGCACCGATGAGTGCCAGGGCTTCGCCGTTTCCATAATCTTTGGCGGGCTCGTTGCCTTCCTTGGTGTCCTTACGCTTTCCTCCGTGGCGTCAGACGTGACCGTCCGGATTTCGGCTACGTCGCAGGTTCGAGTGTTGACGTACGACTTCCGTCCGGCGATACGCGCTCTGTGGATGTTTCTTCTTGCAGATCTGGTCATCGTCGCGTTCTGGTGGGAACCGATAGCCATGCACACGTCATTGTTCTAGTGGTTTCACTGGTTCTACTGGTCGCGTTGAAATCAGTGGAACCACTTGAACCAGTCAAAACGCCGGGACCGCCGAGAAACTATTGGCCGAGGCGACCGTCGATCCGCTCTCCTCGATCATGGCAACTAGCGGGGTCGCGACCCGTAGTCGCCGAAGGGGTCGTCTCGTTCGCGTACGGCTTGCCTGAAGCCGACATCTTGCGCCCGGTGCACGAAGTCGAGGCCCTCTTGCGTGTGGCGAGCGATGCCGTCGAACAGCGATCCGAGGGTGCGGGCCGATGCGAGGCCCATGTTCTCTGCGGTCTGGTTACACAACAGCTTCAGCATCACCAGCTGGTTCGTGGGTAGTAGAGCCATCCGCTTCGCCAGTTCCATCGCATGCGATTGCAGCTGGTCGTCCGGCACGGCCTCGAGTATCAGACCGATGCGAGCCGCTTCGGGGGCCGGGATCTCGTCGCCGGTCAACAAGTAGCGCTTGGCCCGCTCGAGGCCCATCCGGTAGACCCACATCGCCGTAGTCGGCGTGCCCCACACGCGCGACGGGGGATAGCCGAACGACGCGCCCTCGCCTGCGACGATCATGTCGGCGCACAGGACCATGTCGGTCCCTCCGGCTATGCACCAACCTTGAACCGCCGCGATCGTCGGCTTCCACGCGTACCAGAGCTTCATGTACACGTCGACGAAGTGCGAGATGCCGCGCAGGTCGGCGGCCGAATCCCACACGCGGCCCCCACTCGACTCGCCGGCTTGCGCTTCGGTCGACCAATCGAGGCCGTAACCGGCGCAGAAGGCCGGGCCCTCGGCCCGCAACAGGATCACGCGACTCTCGGGATCGGCGTCGCCTTCGTCTATAGCCGCGGCCAGTTCGTCCCGGAGCTGCAAGGTGATCGTGTTGTACTCCTCCGCCCGGGTCAGCACGATCGAGAACACCCCGTCGGCTCGCTCGGTTCTCAGGGTCTCAGGCATCGCCCGATACTCCCACCCACGTGACCGAGAGGACAAATTCTGTCCTCATGGGTATAGTTTTGGCGCTAACCCGGTCCCCGGTAAGGAGGCGGCGATGTCGGACGTTGACGTAGCCAAGGCGGTCGAGGCAGCTCGACTCAGCGAGATGACTGACATGAACATCGACGACGTCTACACGTTGATGGACGTGCAATTGCGCGAACGACCGGGACCGCGCGACCTCTACCAGCGGTGGGAGAAGCAGAACTGGTCGGCATACGAGATCGAGTTCTCCAAGGACAAAGAGGACTGGGCGAACTTCCCGAAGGATCTGAAGTTCCAGCTGATGCTCGGCTTCCGCGGTTTCTTCCTTGGCGAAGCTGCAGTGACGGACACACTGTCGCCACTCGTGCATGCAGCTCCCACAGACGACGATCGCCATTTCCTAACCACTCAACTCGTGGATGAAGCTCGGCACACGATCTTCTTCGACCGCTTCTTCAGCGAAGCTCTTGGTATCGACGGACTCGATGAGGTTCGTCGTCAGACGGAGGAGATCGGCTACACCGCCGACCGCGATCGTGGCTACAGCCGGCTGTTCTACAAGGACCTCGTCGAGGTGACCGACGCGGTGCGGCTCGACCCGAGCAGTTACGAGAAGTGGGTCTCCGGCATCGTGCTGTATCACATGCTCGTCGAAGGCATGCTTGCCCTCGCCGGACAACGTCGCATCCTCCACGTCGCGCGCATGTTCGACGTTCTGCCCGGATTCCGCGCGGGTTTCACGATGGTGACCCGCGACGAGTCACGTCACGTGAACTACGGTGTCTACGCGATCCTGAACGCGGTGCAAGCAGGTCTGACGGATCACATCATCGCCACTGCGGAGCGTCATCTCATCCCAACCTGCGACGTGCTCACGGCGCCATTCCGCAAGATCCCGCCGATCCCACCCGAGTTCATGAAGCAGTTCCCGATCCGGCAGGGCTGGGAGTTCGGCATCCACCAGCTGCGCAAGCGACTTCGTGCCGGCGGGGTCGACGAGGTGCGCCTCGACCCACTCGAAGAGCAGTGGTGGGCGCGGATCGAGGCCAACCTGGACGAGTACGAGGAGCGCTTCGACGAAGTCCACCCCGCCCGCCAGCCGATCCCGGCCTAACTCCTTTGTTCTAACTGGTGGCCCCTATAGGGCCCTGAACCGATATCAGATCGCGGTGGGATGGCGCGGTTGGTAGAGCATCACGTCGACTCCACCCGGTAGCGCGAGTGTCGTGGTGATGCCCCAACCCTCGTCCTCCGGTTCGCCGCGTACGTCGATCCCCTTGTCCTTGAGGTCCTCGACCGTCTTGGCGATGTCGTCACACATCAGCGTCAACTGGTGACGAACTCCACTGTCGAACGTAGGACCTTCGGCCGGATGGATGCCGAGTTCGGCCGGGGGCAGGGCGAAGATCAGCCATCCCTCGCCACCATCCACGTGATCGAACCCGAAGACATCGCGAAACACGTTGCGCAGCGCCTCAGGCTCGGAGGTGTAGAGCAGAACGTGCGTCCCGGTGATGGCCATCTTTGGATTCTAAGAGGCGTACTCTGGCCCTTCGGCTAGGCACCCGGGGGTGGCCTTATGGATCGTGTTCGCGACTCGAAGATTCGGTCTCTGCTGTTCCTTTCGCTCATGTTCTCGAGCCTTCTCCTGTTGGCTCCGGCGGCATCGGACGCTGCTGCCGCTTGTCGGGCCCCCGGCGAGGCCCTCAAGTTCGATAAGCAGAAGTACATCGATATGACTCGAGCGGGCGGCGAGCCGACGGTCGAGCAGCACCCCGACGGAACCTTGATGTACGGATCTCACGCCGGGACGACCCACTTCTACTCTCCGGCCGCAGCGGACCCCACGACCGCAGCTTTCGTCGAGAACTACACCGGCCAGACCTACTACTACTTCAGCAAGGATCACGGGAAGACGTGGACCTTCCAGGAACGGACTCTCCCTCCGAACAACTCACCTATGTCGGGCTTCTCCGATCCCGAATACGCGATCGACGAAACCGGGCAGGTTTACGTCTCGGAGATCAATCTTCTGAACGTTGCTGTCTCAAAGGCCCCGGGGTCGGACGAACCTTTCGTGCTGCAGAACTTCTTCGGCCAGACCATCAGCGATCGCCAGTGGATGGAGGCCGATAAGAAGGACGTTCTCTACCTGGTTGGCAATGAGTTGGGCGGTGGCACCTTCCCCAATGATCCCGTTGGGAACGCGGGCCATTACTTGCACCGCAGTACCGACGGTGGTCAGACGTTCACTCCCGGTGTCGAGGATGGCGCGGGACTCGGCGATCTCCAGATCGATCGCCGTGACGGCACCCTCTACGAGGCGTACTACGACGACGGCGTGCTGTCGATGACCGCCTATCGCGAGGCGCGCTCGGGCAATCTCGACAAGAGAGAGACGAACGAAGTAGCCAAAGGCGTCAGCATGTTGTCTCACTGGCCCTCGTTCGACATCGACTCCGCCGGCAACCAGTACATGACTTGGGACGAGAGCGGGCAAGGCGATCGTCCGGCCGGGGTGTGGTTCTCGTATTCGACCGACGGCGGCAGGACCTGGGCCAAGCCGACCCGGGTCGACAAGAACACCAATACCGACATCTGGCCGTGGCTCGCCGTTGGTGACAAGGGCAAGGTTGCGGTGGCGTGGCTGGGTGCCGACACGAAGCTTCCGGGTCATGACGCGGAGACACAAGGCGATCAGAAGTGGCGCATCTATGTAGCCCAGACCCTCAACGGTTTGGGATGCAAGGGTTCGTCGGCTCCCGGGTTCAGGGTCACAACCGCGACCTCCCGGCCCGTTCACACGAGCACGATCTGCCAGGGCGGAACCGCGTGTCAGGCGGCCGCGATCGACCGCCGGCTCGGCGACTTCTTCACGATCGAGATCGACAACTCCGGACACGTGTGGGGCGGTTACTCCGACACCGCGGAGGGTGGCGCGACCGCGCTTCCCGGCTTCGTCCATCAGTCGGGTGGGATTCCCTTTATCAAGCAACGAGCTGGGGCTGCCACGAACGGATCTGGCGCTGGAGCGAGCGACGCTGGAGGATCAACTCAGAACTCCGGTGGCGACTCATCCGCTGGTGGTGCGCAACAGGCTGACGCCGATAGCGAAGTGGCTGGATCCGCGCAGGAACCGTCGAGTCTTGCGGCGACGGGGGCAGCGATCCTCGGGTTCGTGGCCCTCGGACTTGCGCTCGTGGTTGGCGGTTGGTACATCAAGCGCCACTCCGCGACCAGGGTTTGATCGCGTTGCGCCGAGTTAGCGGCGCATCGATCGTAGTCGCGCTGCTCGTTGCCAGCTTGGGCGCATGCACCGGCGATACGAACGACATACGACCGGCTGCGGCGTGCAGGCTGCCTAAGACGCTCGATTCACCTCCGGAGTTTCCCGCCGACCTCCCGTGGCCCGGCGACGTCCGCCTGACCCAGGCGAAGGTCAACAAGCAGTTCGTCTCGGTTGAGGGCTACAGCAAGCGATCGGTCGAGCATCTCTTCACGAGCGTTCGGCCCCATCTCACCCGCAACGGCTTCGACATCATCAATACCGACTACGAGGGTTTCGAGGCCGAGCTCTTCATCGCTAAAGGTGACGGGCTTGCGGGGATCGTTTCTCTGAGAGAAGCGCTCTGCGACGGCTACGTCAAAGTGAACGTGCTCTACGACCCGCTCGAAACTTCCGCAGGCCGGGAAGCAGTCAGAAAGACGAGGAAGCTCTCCGGCGAGGGCTAGGGACTAGCGGGCGGCGGTTTTCTCCCGGCGTTCGGCCAGGCGGCGAGCGACGTTCGAGTTGTAGCAGCGTGCTTTCATCCCTAACTGCTGGGCCGGGACGCATCGATTCGACGACTCGCAGAATGCCTTCTCCCGGTCTCCCGCAAGCAATCTCGCCGGCAGATCAGGCTCGGCATAGAACGGACGGCCGATCCCAACCATGTCGGCCTCGTCGTTCTCGAGGATGCCGAGGCATTCGTCGAGACCCCGGATCCCACCGACGGCGAACACCGGGATCGACACGACTTCGTTGGCCGCAGTGAAGAACCGCCGGTTCCACACCGGCTCGAACGGATAGGCCTTAGCCGCCCGTCGGTATCCCCATCTCAAAACCGTGAGCTTCAGGCGTGAGTTGTCGA
>Ga0190265_10003152_pt1 | contig 11234 bp, 6 predicted proteins | sample Popmic124T_FD_133135 | JGI IMG/M metagenome (GOLD analysis project Ga0190265, IMG submission 133135) | Populus adjacent soil microbial communities from riparian zone of Indian Creek, Utah, USA - 124 T | ecosystem: Environmental > Terrestrial > Soil > Riparian zone | place: USA: Utah | collected...
AGCGAGCACTGGAAGGTCGACGTTTCGTTCGCCGTAAAGGAGATGCTCGTGCTCGAGATGTAGATCGTGGGGAGGGGACCGGCGGTAAACGTCGTCGTGGGAGGTATCGTGTCGATGGTCCACGTGTAACTCGCGCTGCCCGGGTTTCCGGCGGCATCAGTGACACGGACGTCGAATGTATGATTCGTATTCGCCGCAAGGTTGACGTATTGCATCGTCGTCTGCGAGGAGCAAACTCCCCAAACGCCGCCATCGATGCGGCACTCGGTCGTGCCAGCCTCGGTCGACGAGAAGCTGAACGACGCGTCGAGCACCCTGGTCGGGTTGACCGGATAGGTGAGAATGGTGACGACGGGGGCGGCGAGGTCGACGATCCATGCATAACTAGAGGGCGTCGCGTCGGGAACACCGCCGCTGTCGACCGCATACACTTCGAATGAATGCGATCCCGCGCCGATCATCACGGCGTGGGGCGAGGTGCACGCCGCGAAAGCGGCACCATCGAGACGGCATTGGAACGTGCCGCCCGTGGGCTTCGTCGAGGAGAATGTGAAACTCGGGCTCACGACGTTGCTGGGGTTCGCCGGGTAGCTGTCGATGGTCGTATCCGGCGGCGAATCACACCTTCCGGTCGTGGCGTTGCAGAGCGCCGCGGTGGCGCAGACCATGATGGTGTCCCAGCCGGTCTGGTCGACCCGACACTGCTGCAACGTGGCACCGCTGCACTGGTAGGCTCCGGGCATGCATGCCGAGGTGCTGCAGATAGCGCGGGCGGCGTCACAGAGGCCGGCCGAAGCACACATTTCCTTCTGAACCCAGCCGTTTTGATCGGGGTTGCAGATCTGGAGGTTCGCACCATCGCATCGGTGGGCACCCGGCAGACAGATCGGCGGGATGCACATTCCGACCGCGGGATCGCAGAGCGCGGCCGTGGCGCACGTTGCACGCAGGACCCAATCCGGCCCCATGCAGTATTCGAGATTGACGCCCGTGCATCGGAAGCCGCCGACGGGACAGGATGCGTCGATCGCACCATCCGGCGGCGCTGCGTCTGGCCCGTCGTTGCCAACGGCGTCGGCCGTGCCGTCATTGCCGACCATGTCGCTTCCGATTTCCGGCCTGGTGTCGCCTTGCGGTCCGTCAACGCGCCCATCGGGTGCGCGGTCAGCGGCCGTATCGATAGCGAGATCGACTGCCGTGTCCGGCGCTGCGCCTCCGGCCCCAGTATCGGCACCGGGATCGACATCCGCGCTGACGTCCGGTTGTGAAGCGTCAGGTTCCGGGGTGGTGGGGTCGACGAACACTCGGTCGGGGCTGCCACACGCCCAAGCCCCCAACGCGAACACGAACACGACTCTCAAGACGCGCACTTCAAAGCGTCGTCGCGACATGGGCCTCCCAAAAAACTTCCGTCATAAGTGATGCCTGGAATCGCCTACTTCACCGCGAACCACGCAGCATGCGTGCGGCTCGATCGAATCGAAACGCTCGCGGCGTAGAATCCCCAGCAAACTAAAAACTAACCGAGCCATCACGATCTCGGCAAGATTCAATCGCGCATTCGCCCTGACTTGTTCGCGCCACAAGCGCCACAAGCGCCGCGAAGGTGGGAGAATGTCGGGCACCCGACGCTCGCTGCGGTATGCTCGGGCATGATCGACGAGTTCGTACAGACCCTTCGGAGCGAACGCGCGACCGCCATCCTTCGCGCATCGAACGCCGATGTGGCCCGCCAGGCGATGGAAGCCGCCATTGAAGGTGGTTTTCGCATTCTAGAGTTTACGTTGACGACACCCAATGCTTTGGCGCTCATCGAAGAATTTGCGCGGCGCCCCGGGCTCATCGTCGGCGCCGGCACGGTTCTCCTCCCGGATCAGGCAAAAGCCGCCGCCGACGCAGGGGCGCGTTTCATGGTGTCTCCGATCGTCGACGATGCGGTGATCCATCGGGCCCACGAGCTCGGCGTGGCAGCGATGCCGGGCACTCACACACCGACCGAAATGGTGCAGGCCCACCGAGCGGGAGCGCCGCTCGTCAAACTGTTTCCTGCGCCCGCCGGGGGCCACGCCTATCTGCGTTCGGTGCTCGCACCACTTCCGTTTCTACGCATCGTCCCCACCAACGGAGTCGACGAGCACAGCGCGGCGGATTGGCTGCGCGCCGGCGCTTGGGCAGTGGGCTTCGTGGCGAGCCTCTTCGATCCCGCGGACATGGCCGAGCGTCGCTACGATCGCATCCGCGATCGCGCGCGCCGCCTCAAGACAGCGGTCTTCGCGCTGGAACGCGAAGACTCGCCCGTTCGCATGCCGGACCCGTTCCACTGAGGCGCGAGCCTCAGTTCGCCGGGGAATTCATTCTTCGAGCTCGAGGCGCACCCGCAGGCGCTGCGCCAACTCACGTGCAACCGGCCCCGCCTGTCCGTTGCCGACCGGTCGACCATCGATCTTCACCACGGGCATGACGAGCAGCGTCGTCGAGGTGACGAAGACTTCCGCCGCTTGCACGAGGCGGGAGAGCGAAACCATCTCGTGCTCGACGGCGCGGCCCGTTTCCGCGGCGAGCTGCTCCACCAAGGGGCGGGTGATGCCTGGCAAGAGGTGCTGATTCTGAACGGGCGTGATGAGTCGATTGCCTTCGAGGAGAAAGACGTTGCTGCTCGCTCCTTCTCGCACGGAGCCGTCGGGGCCGACGAACAACGCTTCGTCCGCGCCGTCCGCAGCTGCATCGCGCTTGGCCAAAACGCCGGGTAAGAGCATCGTCGTTTTCAGGTCGCATCGCTGCCAGCGCGGGTCGGTGAAGGACCGAAGCGAGATGCCTCGGGCGGCGGCATCGGCGCGGGGAAAGCGGAACGGCACGAGATAGGCGAAAAAACGTGGCTTGGGGCGCGGCTCGGGCAAATGGCGGCGCAGCGCGCTGCCGCCGGTCAACTGCGCGTACACGAGTCCCTCGCGCATTCGTTCTTCGCTCACCAACTCCCCTACCCGCCGTTCCCAGCTGCGGTCGTCGGGAACGCCGCCACCGAGCTCGATAGGCTCGGCGCCCGCCCGCATGCGCCGCGCGTGCTCGGGCAGCATGCGCGCCTTTCCGCCCGTCAGAGGAATGACCTCGTAGAGGGACTCGGCGAAAAGCAGGCCGCGATCGTCGATCGGGACTTTGGCCTGCTCGAAAGGGACGACGCGATCATCGATCCATGCAAAGCGAGAGGGGCTGTCGGTCATGACCGGATTGGTAGGCTTTGGGGGGGCGAACATACGCTCGATTTGCGGGCCGTGCCTCATGAAACGAGGCGCCGCACGGCTCGAGAGGGTGAGTGATCCTTCAGTTGCGCGGCCCTCGAGGTTCGCTGTCGCAAAGCTGCGGCGTCCGCGGATCGGTCGGCACTTTCGAGAGCGTGTCCCAGACGGTCGGCAATACGGCGGAACTTGGCCGAGATTCGTTCTCTCGGACCTCGAACCCAAGCCTCATCGCCGCAGTCTTCGGCCAAGAGCGGACCGCGGTACACGGCGAGCAGCCTCCGGGCCAGATCAGCGAGGGCGGCGGCGGAAGCACCGCGACCGATTTGACCGTCGGTATCGGCGAGCATGGACTCGAGCGCCCAGAGATCGACCCAGCAGAGCCGCTCGTCGAGGTACACGCGCCCCTCGCTCAATCGCACCAGATCGTGGCCAACCTGACGCCGCAGCCGGTGCAGCGTGGTGTCGAACACGCGCCTTCCCGCGTCTCCTTCGGCGTCCGGCCAGAGCGCGTCGATGAGCTGGCTATCGCGTACCCCGCGCGCTCCGAACGCGAGCACCGCCTGCAGAAGACGAAGCGGCATCCCGCGCAGCTCGGCGCTGCGTCCTCGGTCAACGCCCGTCGTCTCCGCATCATCGATGACGATCTGAAAGGAGCCGAGCGCCCGCAATCGATAGCGCCACGGCCAACCTTCGATGTGAACCGGAATGGTGGCGGGCATCAGCCGGCGTCTCTTGATGATGGTCCGCACGTGCTCGGGTTCGATGTCGTTCTCCAGCGCACACATCGCGAGCCGAGCCATCATGCTCGCGCGCGACCAATAGGTGTTGCAGTAGCCACGTTGGCGGGCGAGCGCGAGTCCGCGGCGCAGGGCGGCGAGCGCGCGCGGGCGATCGCAGTCCCAGAAAAATTCTGCTTCCACCAAATCGCACCCGTGGAGGATGATGGCGTCTTCGAGCTGGCTAGCGATGCGCCGAGCCTCTTCGAGAGCGACTATCGAATCGTCCTGGCGCCCCGAAAGGGCCAGAATCTGTGCCAAACCGAGCCGCGCGACCGCGCAGGCAAAGGGATACCCAAGGGCATCGGTGCAGTTCCGCGCCAGCTCGGCGCATTGGAGCGCGCGTGGGATGTCGCCACGGAGCACCGCGTCCCAGCTCGAATAAAAGTGATAGCTACCGGTTGCGAACATCCTTCCGCCGGTCGTGCGGCCGAGAGGTCCCAGAAACTCGTGGGCGCCGTCGAGGTCCTCCGAACCGAGGGCGGCCGCAGCCCCCAGGCCGTAGAGGTAATCGTTCCATACGAACACGCCCGAGCGATCGGCTATCGTCAATGCCTCGCGCACCAGTCGAATGCAAGCGTCGTGATGTCCCTCGGTCCAGGCGCCCAATGTTTCGCTGAGCAAAAGCGTGAGCGTTGAGAGAGCAGGCGACTCGTCGGCGCGCGCCGCCTCGCGGAGCATGTCCACGATGGCTCGCGCCCGAGCCGGATCCTCGGAGATGTAGAAAAAGGCCAGGAACCCGCCGGCCATCACGCGAAAGCCTGCGTCATCGGAGGCCAGTGCAATCTGCATGGCGTCCTCCGCCCACCGGCGATTTTGCGCGGCGTCGGTGACGCGAAACGAGGAGGCAATCAACAAGCCGATGGCCGCCGCGGGCTTGAGAGCCTCCGGGCATGGCGGTCCAGACGCTTGCAGCGATTGAAGGCGCTCGATCCACGGGTCGAGTTGAACGACGTTCATTCCTTCGTGAGCGATGGCTTGCATGGCTCCCGCGCAGGCGGCGTAGAGACCAGCGGCGTCCCCCTCGCGGGTGAAGTGAGCGTAGGCGCCCTCGAACCGCTCGCGGGCGCGCCCCGGCGAGCGGCCCAGACGACTCATCGCGTCCCAATACGATAGCCAGCCACTTCCTTCGACGAACCCCGCGGGAAGGCTGGCCATCCACATCTCGACGGTGTGCCCTTTGCCGGCAGCCACATAAGAGGGCGCCACGCGCAAGAGCAGTGCGACCGCTTCCTCGACGGCTTGCGCGGTATGGTACTGCTCCATGGCCTCGTCGATCTGGCCCGCGCGAGCGAGCAATTCGGCGGCACGGCGGTGAAGGTCGCGCAGCGCGTCCGACCCTAGATCGGTTTGCGCGCGACGGCGAAGAAAGTCGCGCAAGAGAGGATGGTAGCGAAAGGCCCCCGAGGTACCCAGCCGTTGGGTCAAGAAGCTTCGCCGCTCGAGATCCGCGAGCACCCGGGCTGCGTCGCGGTCACCGGTGAGCTCGGCGGCGACTTCAGCCGTGACGCTCGGCACGACCGACGTCTTCAGAAGAAATACACGTTGCAGAGGGGTGGCCCTGTCCAGAATCTCGGCCGCGAAATAATCAAAAAGGTGTTCCGAAGATTCCGCCAAGTGGCCGGCATCGATGGACCCAAGGCGACGGTTCTGTAGGAGCAAGGAGAGGACGGCGGCCCAGCCGTCGGCGAGCTCGAAAATGCGCGGCAGCACCGCCGCAAGCTCGGCTCTGCGCAAGTCGGGACGATGAAGGCGAACCACCCCGGCGATCTCCTGCGAGGTCAGACGCAGATCGTCCGCTCCGAGCAGCGCGATGTGCCCCGAGGCGATGGCACGAGCAAAAGCGGGCGGCGGATCGACGCGGCTGACGATGAGGATCGAAATCCCTTTTGGCAAAGCACCGACCGCTTCCCGGATCACCTCGTCCCAGAGCTCGGACTTGGCCTCCTGGTAGTCGTCGAACACGATCACCGTGGGCACGGAGAGCTGCCGGCACAACGCCTCGAAGAAGCCACGAGCGAAAGCGCCTGGACCTAGCTCGTTTTCGGCGCTGAACGCGGGAAGAACCCACTTCTTTCTCGGTGAAGCGAGGCGAGCCGCGGTTGCCAGATAGTGGAAGAGGTTGGCGACGTCAGCGTCCCGCCCATCGACGTTGTACCAGAGCGTTTTGAGGCGACGGGCCCCGACGTAAGACGTCGCGAGGCAAGACTTGCCGGCTCCGGCAGGCGCAGCGATCCACACCACCCGCTTGCGCAACGCACCGTCGAGAGCGCGGAAGAGACGCACGCGCCGGTAGATGTCGGCACGGCGAGGAGCGGAAACTTTGGCCGGCACATGCGCTGGTCGCTTCGTCCGTCGTCGGTTCGGCATTTCGCGCCGAGCATGGCACGTTTCGATTCACGCCAAAATCGGACCATGCGACCGCGCGCGCTAGGCGTCAGGCAGGATACTGTTTGCGCAGCGCCGCAACGGCCCCGTCTTTGATCGCGCCCGTCAGACCGAAACAATCCGCGAGCAACACGCCGATGTCCTGGTCGCTGCCGCCCGTCACTGCGGCGCGCAGACCCATCGCTTTACCCATGAACGCCGGATCTCCAGCCATGCTCGTCTGAAAGTGCGAGGCCGCCGCGGTTGCTGCCGACGAGTCGAGCCCCAAGAGTTGCTGGAGAACCTCGGCCGCCCGATTCGAGTTTCCTTCCATGACGGCGCCCGCGAAATCGCGAAATGTGAGTTGTGCCATGCCGGCCACTGCTACTTGCATCACGACGCCGCCGCAACCTCGATCCGGGCGGGAACGTTCTTGTGCCACGGTGTGCCTACGAAGGGGTCGCGGTCGCCGGTGGCGGTGAGCTCGTTCGGCGCTACACCTCCCAGCCCGTCATCACCGCCAGAGTCGAGACCCATGCCGTTCGGCAGTGAGACGTGGCCGCACTGCATCGCCGTCGAAAGCCCGACGCGAACCACGACCGACCCCCGCCGGGTCGTGAGGCGAACGGCATCGCCCTCGGCGACACCGAGTCTGGCCGCATCGTCGGGGTTCATCCTGAGGGCGCCGCTCCCGTCCTTCTTTCGCCACGCCGCGTCGCGAATGATGGTGTTCGCCGTGAAAGACCTACGCTCGCCCGCCGACAAGACAAACGGAAACTCGGCGTCGAGCGCGGCGGGTTCGCGGTGCATGCACTTCGCGAGCTCTTCGAGAAGATCGGGGAGCGCGACGTGGATCTTGCCGTCTTTCGTGCCGATGCGCTTCACCACCCCGCTCCATTCATCCACGGCGAAAACGAGGCCAAAGGGTGATGCGACGATGGCATCGAAAAGCGCGACCGCGGCCTCGAACGGCGAACCGACAAACCCCGCGCGGGCGAGTGAATCCGGACGCTCGAGAGCTAGCTTGAGGACGAGCCCGAAGACGACCGCACCCTCGCGATGGGACGGCTCGAGATCGAGCGTGCGATAAAGGAGCACTGGCGCTTGGCCGGCGAGATGCGGATCGCCGAGAACGCGCGCGGCGATCTCTTGCGCGTACGTCGTGCGCCCCCGCGCGGCAGCTTCACGCAACGGCGCAAGCATGTCTTCAGTCACCGCGCCGAGCGCCTCCACGAGACGCGCGTGGATCTCCGCCTCGGGCAGCGGACCCTCGGGCGGCGCATAGAGGCGCGGCCGAAGATGGAACGCGTTCGACGGAAAATCGAAGTTGAAGAACGTTGCCTCGGCCTTCTCGAACTGGGTCGCCGCCGGCAGCACGTAGTGGGCTTGTTTGGCCGTCTCGGTCATGGCGACGTCGATGACGACGACCGTGTCGAGCGCGTCGAGCGCCTCGCGAAATCGCTTCGAGTCGGCGAGCGAGTGCGCGGGGTTGGCCGCTTCGACGATCATGGCGCGGTAGCGCTTGGGATGATCGGTGAGGATCTCCTCGACAATGACGTTGCACGGCACGAGACCGGCGATGATGAGCGCTCCCACCACGGGCGAACGACGCGCCGACGCGCCGCCCGCGATCTGCACGAGCGGCGTCGGCGCGAAGTGCGTGCCCGGCTTGCCGAAGCTTCCGGTGAGGACGACGAGGAGGCGGTGCAAGTAGCTCACCAGCGTCGACTCGTGGTTCATCTGCACGCCGAGGTCCTCGAACGACGCGAACGCGCGCGCCCGGCCGATCGCGCGCCCCGTGCGGCGCACGAGCTCCGCGTCGACGCCGGCGCGCTCGCAACACGCCGCGAACGGTACGGCACGGAGCGCCTCGAGCGCCGGCTCCACGTCCACGGCGTGCGCATCCAGAAAGACGTGATCGAGCAAGTCTTCGGTCACGATCACGTGCAGGATGGCCGCGAGGAGCCAGGCGTCGGTGCCGGGGCGGACCTGCAAATGGATATCCGCGAGCTCCGCGGTTTCGGTGCGCCGCGGATCGACGACGATGAGCGTGCGCGCAGGATCTTTCGAGATCTCTTTGAGCGTCACGCGTGCACGCGGAATCGAGTGCGATTGCCACGGATTTTTCCCGAGGAACAGCGCGACGTCGCAGTGCTCGAAGTCGGCGCGCGTCATCGTGCCGAGCATCCGGTCGCTCACCCAGAACTCGCCGGTCTTCTCCTGCGCGAGGGCGCTCGAACGATACCGCGAGCCGAGCGCGCGCCGCGTCGCCGTCGAATACGCGCCAGGCAGATGGTTCCCTTGGCCGCCACCGCCGTAATAGAAAATCGATTCCCCGCCGTGCGTGTCGCGCACCGCGGCGAGCCGCGCGGCGACCTCGCGAATCGCAGTGTCCCAGTCGATCGACTCGAAGGTGCCGTCCGCCCGGCGCCGGAGCGGCGACGTCACACGGTCGGGCCCGTGCTGATAGTAGTCGAGGCGATGCGCTTTTTCGCACGCGTAGCCCTGTGAGACCGGGTGGCGCTTGTCTCCGCGAAAACGCACGAGGCGCCGCCCGCTTTCGCCGCCGAGCTCGACTTCGAGCCCGCAGTTGCACTCGCAGAGGATACACGCCGTCGGTTTCCAATCGTTCGTGGCCATGCACCGACAGCGTGGACAATTTGGTCTCTTTATGCAACCATTTTCGCATGCGAACTCGCTTTGGTGAGGAAAACTGCTCGGTGGCCCAGGCCCTCGAAGTCCTCGGCGATTGGTGGACGCTCCTGGTCGTGCGCGAGGCGTTTTTCGGGGTCCGTCGCTTCAGCGACTTTCAGACGAACCTCGGGATCTCGAAGAATGTCCTCACGCGGCGGCTCGCCCACCTCGCCGAGCGCGGGGTGCTCGAACAGGTCGACGTCGGCCAGCATGGAACGCACTACGAATACGTGCTCACGCCCATGGGCAAGGATCTCACCGCGGTGATGACGGCGCTACGGCAGTGGGGGGACCGCTGGATCGTCGGCTCCGGCCAAGAGCCACTCTTGGTGTGCGACCGACGCACGGGACGGCCCATTCCGCGGCTACGCATTCGCGGCGAGGACGGCGAAATGCTGCGCGCGAGCGATATGGACGTTCGCCCGGGCCCAGGCGCGAACAAGGCGACCCTCGCGCGCTTTCGGCGGGCATGGGATTCATGAGCTCCGGTAACTCGAACTTGCCACTACACTGGCGGTCGGGCGAAAGGCAGTCTCCCTGTGCGCACACGTTTTTGGATCTATTTCGCCGGACTCTTGACGGCGGTGTGGGGATCGCATTGCAGTAACGCCCAGGAGCCGGCCGGTCCGTCGACGGGGGGGGCGGGCGGCGCGGGAGGCTCGAGCGGAAACGGGGGCGCTGCTGGAAGCGAAGATGCGGCCATGGCCGGACACGCCGGAAGCTCGGGAGCGGCCGGCGGGACGGGCGCTGGCGGCAGGGCGGGTGCCGATGGCGGCACGTCTGCCGACGGGAGCGCTGCACCGCGTGACGTCAGCGATGCGGGCGCGGGCGGCGCTCCGACCAGCGACGGGGCCGGCGGCACCAGCGGAAGGGATGCGGGTGGGACGAGCGACACCGGCGGGACGAGCGACACCGGCGGGACGAGCGACAGCGGGACGAGCGATGCCAGCACGTCGGTGGTCGCCTTTCCCGGCGCAGAGGGGTTCGGACGCAACGCGCTCGGTGGCCGCGGCGGCACCGTTTGCCACGTCACGACGCTGAACGATGCCGGGGCGGGCTCCCTTCGCGACTGCATCAGTCAGAGCAATCGAACGGTCGTGTTCGACGTGGGAGGCTGGATCACGCTCGCCTCGAACCTCGGTATCCTTCAGAGCAACATCACCATCGCCGGACAGACCGCTCCCGGCGGCGGTATCGGCATACGCGGGTACAAGGTGAGCGTCGGCGGAAAGCACATCGTCATGCGCTTTTTACGGGTGAGGCGCGGCATCTTGGTCACCACCGCTCGCGACGACGCCATGACGGTGAGCTCGAGCGCAGAGAACGTCATCCTCGATCACTGCTCGGTCTCCTTCGGGACCGACGAAACACTCTCCATGCCCGGCGACGAAGGCATCGGGCCCCAAGATTTTACGCTGCAATGGTCGATCGTGTCCTTCGGTCTCCAGCGCAACAATCACTCGGCCGGCGCTCTTTTCACCTCCAATCAGACGACCATCCACCACTCGCTCTGGGCCTTCAACAAGACCCGCAATCCGCGCGCACGCAGCGAAGATCCCGCCACGCGCGGACAAGGCGGGCCTCTCGATTGGGTCAACAACGTCATCTACGGCTGGAACGCGCTCGATCCGGTGGGAGAGTCGCTCGGGTGGTCGCTGAGCTACGACCCCTTCATCTTAGGGGGAACGGTCAACGGACAACACGCGGCCAACGCGGTGGGCAACTACTTCATCAGCTCCCGGACCGCGAGCTACGCCTTTCACAACGGAACGCCCAACTTCTCGCTCTACGCTTTCGACAATCTGCTCGATGGCAATGCCAACGGCATGCTCGACGTATCGAAGAGCGACATGGACATGATCGAAGGCACCCCTACCCTTCTCACCCAGCGTCTGCCGGCGCCCATGGTCACGACGGACTCGCCGCTCACGGCCTATGAACGGGTACTCGCCGGCGTCGGTGCGACCGCGCCCGCCCGGGACCAGGTGGATGCGGTCCTCGTTTCGCGCATCAGGGCTCAAACCGGCATCTTGATCCAATCCGAGCAGGATCTCGTGGCGGAGGGCGTCGACGATCAGGGCTACGGCACGTTGCCGGACGCGTCGCGCCCGGCGGGATTCGACACCGATCAAGACGGGATGCCCGACGCTTGGGAGGCAGC
>Ga0190265_10003153_pt1 | contig 11232 bp, 8 predicted proteins | sample Popmic124T_FD_133135 | JGI IMG/M metagenome (GOLD analysis project Ga0190265, IMG submission 133135) | Populus adjacent soil microbial communities from riparian zone of Indian Creek, Utah, USA - 124 T | ecosystem: Environmental > Terrestrial > Soil > Riparian zone | place: USA: Utah | collected...
AAAGACGTCGCTCACCTGGGAAACTCGACTGAACGGGTTCCACTGTGAAGTCACATACTTGTGAGTCGCCAACAACATTCCTACAAAGGCGAGTATGAGAATTGCCGCAACTATGTACGGGCGCGCGCCGGGCGGGTCGACGGGGCGGCGTTTGTGGCCCACCGGCTTTGCGTCCCTGGGTGCTACGGCGGCTGAATTACCCGCAGCACGCTGAGCGAGGTTATCGCGTTGGCGTCTTTCAAGTTCACTCACCGGCACCACAATCCTCGGCCGTCGCTCAGGCTCTACGGCCGAGGTTCGCGGTGGATAATTCGGGATATTAGCCGGGCCCTTCGAGTATCCAGTCTCGTCATCGGCCGGTACTGCGGCGCCAATGGGCTCGAAACGGGCTTGCGGCGGCGCCTCAGGAAACTCCCCCGCCTTCAAACTTAAATCAGCACTCGGGCGGCGTGAAAGCTCGCCAGGTTTCAATGGCTGCGTAGGAGGCAGCGCGGCATCAGCCAGGTCATCCCAAAACTCCTGGACCGTCTGGTACCGCTTCTTCGGGTTAGTCAGGGTTGCCTTTTCGAGCACGCGGAGCACGGGGGCTGCCCAGTAGTGGCCCAGCAGTGATTCGGGCATTTGCGAAATCGGATGTTGGGCAAACCTGCGTGGAGACTCGCCGGCCAGAAACGTGTACGTAGTTTTCGCGAGCGAATAGATATCCGCCGCCGGTGTCAGCTGGGCAGCGCCGATGTGGAGCGCTCCGGTATCCAACGGTCCGGTCTGGACCAGGGGGTTATGCTCGGGGGCTGCATAAATATTGGTACCGACGCGGGTGATCGCGCCTTCCGTCGCTTCCAGTCGCGCCACGCCGAAGTCCGCGATCTTAACGATCCTCTTATCGGCGCTCAGCAAAAGGTTCTGCGGTTTAATATCACGATGGATCACACCTGAAGCGTGCGCGTTTGCGAGCCCGGAAGAAACTTGCTCCAGATAGAAAAGCGCTTGATCGATCGGTATAGGACGCTCACGCGCGAGCGCCGCCATGTCGCCGCCGGGCATGTATTCGAGGACGATGTAATGAAAAGTTGTGCCGGCCAGATCAATTGCTGTCCCGTGCCCGAGGCGGCTGATGATGTGCGGATGACGAACGCGGTCCAACGCGACCGCTTCATTCTGAAAATTCTCGACCAGAGTCCGTTCCATCTCCAGGTCCGGCGTCCCCTGGAGAAAGGTATTGAGCGCCTTGATGACTACCGTGGTTGGGCCACCGTCTGCCGCGGCATTGTCCCGGGACACATAGATCTCGGCATAGCTTCCGCGGCCCAGACATTCAATGATGTCATAGCGACCGTCGAGTCTGCTTTGCTGTAGCTTCAGTTCTGACATCGTTCCAACAGGCTCCCAGTGCATTTAGATGCACCAGAAGACGGGAGCTAAGGGGAAATTGAGGGAGATGAAACGGGCAGAGGACTGGATGGGTTAGCTTTCTGCAAAGCCTCTTCAAGAGTTCGTGAAGCTGCCGGGCGTGCCGTTTCCGTCTTCAGCGCAACGGCTGCCAGGCCGAGAGTCGCTTCGTTTCGCAGCGTAGCGTTTGATTGAGAAGGATTAAGGTCAGCCTTGGCGATCGTGGCTTCAAACGCGCGCGCGGCTTCTTCATAGTTGGCTGTCAGAAGAGAGGCGCGGCCATAGAGATACAAGAATGACGGATCAGACGACTGCAACGGCGTCTGTATTCCTTGCTTTGACAATTCGCCTGCCAAAGTATTGTTCAGCCACCCGCGCGGATCAGAATCCACCTGTCTTCGGGACGTTTCGAAGCTCAACAACAAATCGTCGGTCGCACTGGCCGGGGTGGGGGACGCTGCCGGAGCCTCGATGTTTTGCTGTGCGTCGAGGTAAGGGACGGAACCCCTGTAACGCCGGCCCGCGTAAAAAGCTCCGGCCAAGGCAACTATGAAAAGAACAAACACAAAGAAGCGTGTCATGGTTCGTTCAACTCCACTTCTGCGGGGCGGGGGAGGAATGTTCAAAGGGGCATCCAGAGTACGCTCACTGACCGTCTCGCCCGGAAAAGCTGTGCGTGATGCCGGCACAAATGCAGGCGGCTCGAGCCGCTCCGAGGCAGCGGCGATTGCCGGGACTGGCACTGGTTCCGGTGAAATTGTTCTTTCAGCGTCTTCGGCGCGGTCGCGTGGCGAGATGGGGGTGCCGACTGAAACCATTACTGCGGTCAGATTATCTTCCGCGCCACGATCAAAGCAGCGACGTTTCATTTCTTCGCAGGCAGAAGTCAAATCTTCCGACGTGAGTAGTAGTTGTCTCAGCTCATGGTCGGCGATGTGTCGAGTGATGCCGTCGGTGCAAAGTAGAAACTGCGTTCCGTCATCAACCTCGATAATTTTCATATCAACGTCAACATCGTCTTCGGCTCCCAGGGCTCGACTAATCACGTTCTTGCTCGGGTGATTTGCCGCTTGCTCGGCAGTCATCCTTCCAGCCCGAACTTCTTCTTCGACTATCGAGTGGTCGTCCGTTTCGCGCAGCAGTTGGCCCCCCGGGGTCAGCCGGTATAAACGCGAATCGCCGACGTGTCCGATCGTGGCAACGTTGCCTTTGAGGTGGAGGCCAACGATGGTGGTGGCCATCATGGAAAACTTGGCGTTGTCCTGCGCCATCTGGTGAATCGACGCGTTAGCCCGCTGGATAGCGAGCTCCATCAGGTCTTCGATATCGGCACCGTCAACCTTATGGCGAAAGGCTTCGTCCAGGACTTCGATGGCGGTTTGTGACGCAACTTCACCAGCTTCGGCGCCCCCGACTCCGTCCGCCACGGCAAAAATGCCGCGGCCGCTGTCTGCCAGGAATGAGTCTTCATTGAGGGGACGCTTGGGATTGAGTCCCCGATCCGTGACGGCCGCAGATTCGAGCGGAACCTCCTTCAGATCATTCTTCGGCTGGCTCATTCGACCGCCTCCAACTTCAGTTCCGACTCTGCCACTTCCGGAAAGCGCCTGGCGATAATCTGGTCGCGCGCATTCCGGTTCGAAAACGCCATCAACATGCCGAGCATTGCGAAACTGGTGATCAGACTAAACCCTCCATGACTTACGAATGGGAGCGTAATTCCCGTCATCGGCAGCGCGCGCACAATGCCGCCAATATTTACCAGCGCCTGGAACCCCATAAAGGCGGTCAGGCCGGCTGCGCAGAGTTTCGTAAACATATCACGCGCGTCCAGGGAAGTTCGAACACCGGCAATTACGAAGACAATGACGCAAAGAAACACTATTGCGCCGCCCACCAATCCTTCCTCTTCCGATATGGCGGCGTAAATGTAGTCGGAATCTGCGATAGGGATAACTTCCGGAAACCCCAAACTCAAACCGCGTCCCGTAGTTTCGCCGGAAGCTATTCCGAATATCGCTTGCGCGGGTTGAAATGCCAGTTTGTCGAACCACACATCGACGTTAACGATCCGCTGCATCGCCGGACTTTGCTGCGCCAGTTGCTTCATTTCCGGGTTTTCGTTTAACGCTTCTTCAAACTCCGGTTTCCACCACGACACTTCCGGAGACGGCGGATCAAAACCCGCGAGCCACAGATGGAAGCGTTGTTGAATTCTCGCCGGCAGCATCGCCTGAATAGGTCGTGCCACCGTTGGGAGGAGGGGCACTTTCTCCTGCACGTTTCGCGGTAACGCGCCGACGACCAGAATGCTAATCACCAGCAGCAGGGAACCAACGAACAGCAACAATTGCGGCCACCGTCGTACCGCGACCAGGTACAACGTCACATAGGCGCCGCTGAAGATAAGCATCTGCCCGAAGTCTTTGAGCGCGAAGAAAGGAACAAACGGCAGGATGCCCATCACTACCAGAGGCACTACATCTCGGGCACGCGGAATCCCCCAGTAAGTTTCGGCCAGGTCCTTGTAACGCGCAGTCAACAAGCCTGCGAAGCCGAGCAGAAAAGGAATTTTGGAAGGCTCCCAGGGCGTCATGTTACCGAGTGCTTTTCCTGCGCTCGAAGTTACGACTGCGCCCGCGAGAGGTATTAACGTGATGAGAACAATCAGAAAGCTGTTGCGTTGGATCCATAACAAGAACCCATCTCGCATACACAACCAATAGGCAGCAGCAAATACGAAGAAAGAGAAGATTGGTATCCAGGTGTAGCTGGAGGTTAATGCATCGCCGACCGAATACGTTGAAGGGATGCGCGGCAGTTGTTCAATGTCGATCGCCTGCGCGGGAGTAGGCGGCAAGCCCATGATCTCTTTCTTTTTCGCGTCGTAATTCTCGATGATGTAGCGCGTTCTCAGCGCTTCCATCTTCTTCGCACGCGCTTCAGATTTATTGCGGGCGTTGTATTCGGGATCGCTGTAGAGGCGATACTGAACTACCATACCCAGAGCGAAGAGAACTATGGCTGTGGTAAAGATGACCCAGCTCCCTTTGTACCTCATAACCCTGGACAGCCAGAGCACCAGGATAAGTATCGGTACAAACATGAAGATGTCGCGCGCGGCCCCGATCACGGACGTCTCATAACCGCGTAGGATCCCGCCCCGATAGATGGCCCAGTAGCCGACAACTTCGAGGCCGGCAACGAGAATGAGTACCAGCAGGTGTGATGATGCGCGATTCTTCATTTCGTTAGCAGACAGAAATCAGTAGTCAGAAATCAGTAGTCAGTAGTCAGCAAGAAACCAAAACCACGATCAAAACCGAAACAACGCCCATTCCAACATGGCCCGGCGTTAGTTCGGCGGAGCGCGACGCGGTTGCGTTCTGGTGCGTCTTCGCGGCGCGGGTTTCTGAGTCACTGGAGTCGCGGAACCTTTAAGGTAACCGAGGTCCCTCGCCTTCAACACCAAAGCCGCCGCGATCGGCGCTGCCGAGCGCGAGCCATAACCACCGCCTTCGACCACTACTGCCATTGCGAGCTGTGGATTATCCAGCGGCGCAATACACAGAAACCAACCGTCGATGCGCGGGTTTTCCTCGTCCATCATCGTTTCCTGATACTGGCGAATAATGTTGCCACGATTGTCGCGCTCCGTACGCAGTCTGGTTCTGGGTTCACCAGTCTTAGGATCGTAAAACGGAACAACTTTTTGTGCCGTGCCTGTTTTGCCACCTGTGACGATTCCAGCCGCCTTAACGGGCGCAAACACGCCGCGTGCAGTTCCGCTTGAACCACCGGTCACCAGTCCCATGATGGAGCGCAAGCGGGCCGCGACTTGCGGCGTCAACACCTGATTGAACGATTCCGCCTGCCGGTCGAATTCCATCCGCGGTTTCATCAGCTTTCCTTCAAGGTTGGCGATCGCCGAGGCCGACAGTGCCATTTGCAGTGGAGTCATCTGTCCGGCGTAACCTTGTCCGTAACCCATCAGCGCCAGGTCGTAACGAGTGACTTGCTTACCAGTAACCATCGTAGCTTCACGCGGCGCCAGTGCGCGTCTGATGGCGTGCGTACGGCCAGTCCAGATTTCCGGTTGCTTGCGGCCGCGAAGGGCTTCGACAGGCGTGTCGTACGTTCCAATACCCAGAAGTTGCGCGCCTCGTTTCAATCGATCGGCTCCGAGGTGGACACCCATCTGGGCGAAGTATTGATTGCAGGAAACCTCATATGCTTTATCGATTCCAATTCGGCCGTGGACTTCACCGGGACCGGCATCGTCGAAAATTACATTAGCGCCGGGAGCTGCGTAATATCCGCCGCCACTGCACGTGAACTGCTTGTCACCTTCACCAGCAACAAACGCCGCGATCATCGTGACTGTCTTGAAGGTTGATCCGGGTATGTAGTAAGCGCCGAGTGCCCGACTGACGAGTGGTTTGTCGCGTTCGTTTGCCTCAAAACGGATCCACGTGGCTTCGTCTTCAACTTCTTTCAGACTATAAGAAGGCTCGCTATAGAGCGCGAGCACTTCTCCAGTTTGTGGATTCAATACGACAACAGCGCCGTGTTTGCCTTTTAGCTGGTCTACCGCCGCCTGCTGCAGTTCACGGTCGATGGTGAGGCGCACATCGGTGTTGCCCTTGAACTGTACCGTCTTCCCCATGACGACGTCCCAAGCCTCAGGCAAGGCCCCACTCTGAACTCCGAACAGTGCCCGCTCCAGGCCCGGGTCGCCGCGGTCGGAGCCAAAGATGTGGGCCATCTGTTTGTCCATCGGGTATTCACGCGTGATGCCGCCGCCCGGATTGCGCTTGTAGAGCGCCAGAGCGTTCTCTAGATTTCCGCTACGATCCAGTATCCAGCCGCGCAACGTCGATTCGGATAGTCGGCGGTTCCGCAGGTCTTTGTAACTGAGCTGTTGGTACTTTTCGTTTCGCTCCTGGGCATACTGCGCCCAGTACACATGAAATCCGAATACCGCCAACGAAAGAATTATGAATAACCAACGCAGAGCGCGTAGGCCACGGTTAGTTGAAGTCGAGCCCAGACGCTTCTTCACTTCTTTTGGAAGATCGTCAGGAATAGCGGCGGCGATCACAACTCCACGCCGGCGATTGCGCAGCAGGGAAACGACTAACAACAGAACCAGCAGCAGCAGGCCGCCAAGATAGATCAACGTGAACAGCGCAGGCATGCGCTCCGGAATGTGGACAACTGAAGGTGTCGGAGAAGGAGACTGAAATAAGAGCAGTAGTAACATTATGAACGAAGTGACCGCTTACCAGCTTGGTTGCTGCCCGAATCAGCAACCGGATAAGTTTAATGGACCGGGGGCTCTGAAGAACTATTCAGCTTTGCGGAAACGCACTTCCACGTCTCCGAATCCCACCACGTCGCCGTCTTCAATCTGGCGTGCTTCCCCGTAAGAAATGCGACGGCCGTTTATAAAGGTACCGTTTGTCGAACCCGTGTCAGCAACCAGCAGCGTGCCTTGCGCATTCATTGTCAACGCTGCGTGAATCTTGGAAACGCTGGTGTCGTTTAACGAAAGCTCGTTGTCGGAAACGCGCCCGACGCTCAACCGTTTGCCGCCCGGTTTCATCGTCAACGAAACTTCTGTCACGTGCTCGCGTAGTGTAATTCTGGCGATGATAGCGACGTCAGGTATTTTTTCAAACGGACTACGCTTCGGCGCCTCCAGGTGCCGCGCGCGCCGCGCCTCGTCTTCCTGCCGCAACTGCTCTTCAAACTCACCGAAAGTAGGATCAACGGAAATCCCAGTGGTAAAGATATCGACTTCGGTTTCGACTTTTGCAGGTGCGAGAGTTCGATAACGATGATCGTTGATGTGATCGATCGCAGCCGCGAGCACCTCATGCTCCAGGTCCTTAATAATTTCCGGCGGCGCGTCCGAGTGGGTTCCCCATTCAACCTTAAGTGTCAAATGGTGCGGAGCAATCTGGCCTTTGCGCCCCTCGTCACGCACACGCTCGTCCATCAGTTTCTTCATTCGCTCGATCAGTTGGGACGTCGTCAACCCGCTTTTGGGTTCAATGGTGCGCCCAAACTTTCGGTCAACCACATCCCCCATGCTTTCGAGCACACGTCGAAGCAGCCGCTCCGGCAGCGCTTCTTCGCGTTTCTTCTTTTCTTTTTGTTCTTCGGCCATTGATCAACGCACACTGTGCTCTGTGTCAATACTCAATACGCCGGACGCAAACCAGGGGTTTTGTTACGTCTGAAAAAAACGCAGTCCATTGGTGACTGCGTGATAGAGACTTAATGCACGGGGAACACGGGTATTCTACTTTAAACAACAGGATTCGTAATAGTGGGAACGTACACCGCTTTGCGAGGCCCGAAAACGTTACGAAATTAACCGCGCTGCCGTGCTGCTTCGTAGAGTAAAACGCCTGCCGCCACGGCAACGTTGAGACTTTCTGCCGCGCCCTTCATCGGTATCCTTACCGACTGATCGGCGGCCTCGATCTCTTCCTGAGAGAGACCACTCGACTCTGGTCCAAGTATTAACGCCGCCGGCTTTTTCCAGTCGACCTGATCGTGCCCTGAATTAGCGTGTACGTCGGCACAGACAGTCATCATCCCCTGGTTTTTGCACCATGCTACTGCAGTTAAGTAGGTTGGCCCATGCCAGATGGGAAGACGAAACGCGGAACCCATTGCCCCGCGCAATGACTTCGGTGAATAAGGATCGCTTGTTTCCTGCGTGGCAATCACGCCGGTCGCTCCGGCGGCTTCAGCCGTACGCAGAATCGCGCCGACATTTACCGGATTGTTTATGCGATGCATCACGACCACCAGCGCAGGTTCGGTCATACTTTCGCGCAGGTGATTTTCTCCCGTTTCCGGGCGCGCAGCGAGGACCACGATTCCCTGGGGCGTTTTGGTGTAAGAAATAGACTCGAGCAGCTTTTCACTGACGACTACTGACTGATCGGTCCTGGCTTCCAGTTCTCGGATCAATGCACTTGCCTTGTCCTTTCGAGCCAGTTCGTCTGAAACAACTATGGCGGCGATGCTTAACCCCGAACGCAAGGCCTCCTCACTCAATCGCATTCCTTCGACGAAGATCAAATCTCCGAGCTTGCCATCGCGCGCCAGGCGCGCCTGGCGGAGCAGGGAATTGTCGCGGCTGGTAATAGTCTTCATTCGGGTAGGCTTTGGTCCGATAGCGATACTTCAGCCCAGATGGGCCAATGGTCCGAAACATTCAACGGACGAATTACACCCCAGTTGGTAATCCTGGCGCCGCGACAGAATATCCAGTCGGCATGCAAACGTAGTCCTGCGCCGCGCCACGTCGGCGTTCCTGACGGGAGAGGCGTCGAATAACCATTCGTCTCAAGAAACGTTCGGGTCTCAACCACCTTCTTCTTAGTTAAGGTATTGAAGTCTCCGAGAATTATCGTAGGACCAGTATAGGTTTTGGCTTCGGCGACCAGAGTCTCCAATTGTTCAAGCTGGCTGCCCACGGCCGCATGTGGATCAACATGCGCGTTGTAAATTCGCAGTTGGTCCGCGCCGACGGCAATTGTTGCCGCCATTGCCAACCGAGGTCGCCAGGCGCACTCGTGCCACGGCAGATCGATTCGTTGCACATCACTAAACGGAAGATGACTTAGCAAGGCGACGCCTGTGTCACCAGGATCATCAAGCCCAATTTGCTCCTCGAAGTCGAGCCACCATTGTCGAGTTGCCGGCTTGACGCCACGAGGAATCCCGGCCGGGACATGCACCCATGCCATCTCCAGTAGCTCGGCCAACTCGCGCGCGACATGGTGACCCCCGGCACGGGCGGTCTTCTTGTCGGCCTCCTGTAACGCCAGGACATCAATGTGAGGTATTGACTGGCTCTTGCTAAAAGCGCCGGCTGCAGTTCGGATGTGCCCGGCTACTAACTCATTACGGCCGTGAGATTTCCGCAATCCCGCTTTTCGCAATAGACCACCTGAGATTAGAAACTGACCTACTGCATAACGAATGTTGTATGATGCAACGACTATCGAGTGAGCTTGAGCGGCGCCGGTGGCCTTGATGTCACCAAACTCAATCTTTTCTGATTCTTTCAACGGAGGGATTGCGGTCGTCATCGCGGCTATCTTCCCCGATATGCGCGTCTTTGCAAAATGTCTGACAGTATAGAAAATAGGGTAGGCGTGCCGGGTGGGTAGGTCATGCAACAGTAATGCGGTACGGTAGCGTCAAATAGTTTCTAGAACCTAAACTGAACCCGCAGGAACCATGATTCGCACAATAGTCGCCGTAGTTGACGATCTGTTCTTCGTCTCGAAGATTCGGGCCACCGGAAAGGCGCTCGGAATGATCGTCAAGTTTCCTCGCAACGCAGAAGCGTTCCGCCTAATCATCGACGATGAACCGCCGGTTTTGATAGTCGTCGACCTTCACAATGAGAAAATTGACCCTTTCGACGTAGCTAAGGAAGTTAAGGAAAACGAAGCCCTAAGCGGAATCCCCTTGCTCGGATTCTTTTCTCACGTGCAGGTTGAATTGCAGAAGCGCGCTCGAGAGGCGGGGTATGACGAGATTCTTCCACGATCGCTGTTCGCCCGGGACCTGGCAAATATTCTTGCAGGCGAACAGAAGCCGGAGGGCAAAGCCGTTAACTGACCGCGGCCGGAACTATTACTTCGTGTATCGCTCGGACCTCAGCCACCAGTTGTTCAAACTCTTCAGGAGTTAACGCCTGCGCGCCGTCAGACAGAGCTTGACTCGGCTGATCGTGTACCTCAACGATCAAACCATCCGCCCCGACAGCGACACCCGCTCGTGCCAACGGAGTTACCATATAGTTTTTCCCCGTTCCATGCGATGGGTCGACGATCACCGGCAGGTGTGACACTCGACGTACGGCGGGAATGGCAGCGAGATCCATAGTGTTCCTGGTGTGCTGTGAAAAGGTGCGGATTCCGCGCTCGCACAGCACAACCTGATAATTCCCCTCGGCCATGATGTATTCGGCCGCAAGCAACCACTCATCAAGCGTGGCGGAAAGACCACGCTTCAACAGCACAGGCATACGCGACCTTCCGACCCGGCGCAGTAAAGTAAAGTTCTGCATACTGCGAGCGCCGATCTGTATGACATCAGCATAACGTTCGACCAGATCAACACCAGATTCGTCCAGTGCCTCTGTCACAATCCGCAGTCCGTACGTGTCCCTGACTTCCGCCAGGATCTTGAGACCTTCTTCTCCGAGCCCCTGAAACGCGTAGGGGGAGGTCCTCGGTTTGAACGCACCGCCGCGGAAAAACCTTGCCCCCGTTCGCCGCACAGTTTCAGCAATCGCGAAAGCCTGCGTACGGCTTTCAATTGCGCAAGGACCGGCAATAATGGCGAGCCCGTCGCCACCGATCTCGGCGTCGCCGACGCGCACGATGGTCTTGCTTGGCTGCAGATCGAGTGTGATTAGTTTGTACGGCTTGCTGACGCGGATGGCTTCCGAGACGCCCGCAAGATTCTCGAACCGCGACGCATCGACCGCGCTTTGGTTTCCGGTGATTCCAATCGCGGTACGCGAGGCACCGGGCATCGGGTGCGCACGGAAGCCAAGCTCTTCAATGACGCGTACGACAGCCTTGATTTGGCTGTCAGTCGCGTCCGCTTTCATTACGATGAGCATAAGTTCGAAGGATCGTTAGCTAATTCTACTTCCGCAAGTACCGTTTTCAAAATGAGAAGCATCATCGAACATTTAATACCGGGCTCAGTCCGTAGGGAATCATGTTGCAAGAGCGTAGCCGTTTTAACGGTTTACCCCGAGTGAATCGTTGAAACGGTCAGATCTTCGCAATTCCACGT
>Ga0190265_10003154_pt1 | contig 11230 bp, 7 predicted proteins | sample Popmic124T_FD_133135 | JGI IMG/M metagenome (GOLD analysis project Ga0190265, IMG submission 133135) | Populus adjacent soil microbial communities from riparian zone of Indian Creek, Utah, USA - 124 T | ecosystem: Environmental > Terrestrial > Soil > Riparian zone | place: USA: Utah | collected...
CGCCGCGCACTGGAACTACAAAGAAGGCGGCGTGCTGCAGAAGGACGACGCCGCGCGCTTCCGCTGGCTGCGCGAGCTGATGGAGTACCAGAAAGAGGTCAAGGACCCGGAGGAGTTCTTCGACGGCGTCAAGGTCGACCTGTTCGCGGACGAGGTCTTCGTGTTCACGCCCAAGGGCGACGTGCGGCGCTTCCCGCGCGGCTCGACGCCGCTCGACTTCGCGTACGCGATCCACTCCGAGATCGGCGACCACTGCAGCGGCGCGCGCGTCAACGGCGCGATCGTGCCGCTGCGCTACAAGCTCCACAACGGCGACACGGTCGAGATCCTGACCTCTCAGTCCCAGCGCCCGCACAAGGACTGGCTCTCCTTCGTGCAGACCGCGCGCGCGCGGGTGCGCATCCGCTCCGAGATCCGCGGCGAAGAGCGCCAGCGCAGCATCCAGCTCGGCCGGGATTTGCTCGAGCGCGCGCTGCACAAGCGCGACCTGTCCTACCAGCGGATGATCAAGAGCGGCGAGCTCGAGCGCGCCGCCAAGGAGCTGCACGTCGGCACGGTCGAGGAGCTGTTCCAGCAGATCGGCTACGGGCATTTGAGCCCGACCCAGGTGGTCGACGTCGTCGTCCCCAAGGAAGATTCCGTCGCCGAGAAGGCGATGCGCCCCTCGCTGCTCGAGAAGACGGTGCGCAAGGTCACGGGTAAGGACGGCGACCAGGGCGTCGTGATCGGCGGCGTCAACGACGTGCTGGTGCGCTTCGCCAAGTGCTGCAGTCCGCTGCCGGGCGATCCGGTGTCGGGCTGGATCACGCGCGGGCGCGGCGTGACCGTGCACCGGCGCGGCTGCAAGCGCGCGCTCGAGCTCGAACCGGAGCGGCGCGTCGAGTGCTCGTGGTCGCGCGACACCAAGATGACGCTGCCGGCCACGGTGCGGATCGTGACGGCCGATCGCCCGGGCATCCTGGCGAGCCTCTCGCGTCAGTTCAACGACAGCGGCGTGAACATCGAAGAGGCCACGATCCGGCCCTCGGTCGACGGCCGCGCGGTCAACACGTTTCAGTTCCACGTCGACGACGTGGGCAAGCTCCGCGCCCTCGTCCGCAAGCTGTCCAAGATCGACGGCGTCTTCGAAGTCGACCGGGTTTAGAATGAGCGGTCCGTGGTCCAGGAACGCGTCCTGGTTCGGGTCTTCGTAGGGGCGGGTTCAAACCCGCCCGTCCGCACCACGCGTACTGCAAAGGGCGGGGTTTGAACCCCCCCCTACGAAGATGCGGCGTGGACGCGTACTGGCTGGTTGGATCGGCGCGCGTTTTGTGCTGAAACCGCGTCCGTGACTTCGAGCAGGAAGCGCAGCGCTCACACGGTTCGCGCCCTTGCGCTTGCGGCTGTGCTGAGCTGCGCGTGGGGTGTGGCTGCGCCCCGCGCGAGCGCGCAGAAGCAGGTCAGCGGCGAAGCGCGCGAGCTCGCGCGCGACGCGGAGGAGCGGGTCGACGAGGCGCAGGCCTCGCTCGACACCTGGCTGCGGGGAAATCTGCCGCGCTCGTTGCAGCAACGCGGGCCCAAAGGGCTGCGCGTCTGGCAGTGGATCGCATTGCCGCTGCTCGCGCTCGCGGCGCTCGTGCTGGGCGCGCTGTTCGCGCGCTTGACCCGGCGCGTGCTGGTGAAGATCGCGTCGCGCACGCCGGTGAAATGGGACAGCCTGCTGGCCGTGCGGGTCGGCGGGCCGCTGAGCCTGGCGTGGGCGGTGGTGGTGCTGTATCTCGCGGTGCCGTGGCTCGGGTTGCGCGCGAGCGCGGACGAGTGGGTGAGCAGCATGCTCCGCGGCGTGCTGTTCGCGGCGTTCTTCTGGATGCTCGCGCGCTCGGTCGACGTGGCCGGCGAGTCGATCGCAGGATCGCCGTGGGGCCGTACGCGCGCGGCGTCGCGTTCGCTCGTTCCGCTCGGCTCGCGCGTCGCGAAGCTGGTGGTGCTGGCGCTGGCCGTGGTCGCGCTGCTGTCTCAGCTCGGCTATCCGGTCGCGAGCTTGCTCGCCGGGCTCGGCATCGGCGGGATCGCGCTCGCGCTCGCGGCGCAGAAGACCGTGGAGAACCTGTTCGGCGCGTTCTCGATCGGCGCCGATCAGCCTTTCGCCGAAGGCGACACGATCAGGTTCGAGGACGTGACCGGCACGGTCGAGGACATCGGCCTGCGTTCGACCCGGCTCCGCACCGCGGACCGCACGCTGGTCAGCGTGCCGAATGGGCGCCTGGCCGATGCGCGCGTGGAGTCGCTCAGCGCCCGCGACCGCATGCGCCTGTTCTGCGTGCTCGGCCTGGTCTACGACACGAGCGCGTCGCAGATGCGCGGCGTGCTGGCCGGGCTCGAGCACGTGCTGCGCGTGCATCCCAGCATCTGGCCCCAGAATGTCAGCGTGCGCTTCATCGCGCTCGGCCCGTCCTCGCTCGACATCGAGGTGCAGGCCTGGTTCAAGGTCAGCGCCGACGACTTCCCGCTCTGCCGCCAGGACGTGCTGCTGCGCTTCATGGAAGTCGTGGAAGCGACCGGTACCAAGTTCGCGTTTCCAACGCGCACCGTGCACGTGGTGGACAAAGGCTCTTCGTAGGGGCGGGTTGGCCGGGACCGCCTAGGGTGCGTTGTCGGCGACGTTTTCGAGGTCGCAGACTTCCGAGTGGGTGCACGGTGGCCAGGCCAGCTGTCGCCCGCGCTCGGCGTCGCTGATCCAGCCTTCGCTCGGCGCAGCCATCCCGTGGGGCCAGAGGACGCGGATCGCCGGGTCGTTGAGCGGTTGGCTTTGAGATCCCACGTACCGAGCTTCACTCGAGTAGGGATCGACGGCGACCTCGAACCACGGGAGCGTCAGCTCGAACGTGCCGTCCTCGCTGCGCCCGCGCGCTTCGCCGTCGAAGCGCACGAACCACGGGTCCTCCCACGCGTTCGTGCCCACGCAGACTTCCTCGGTCGGGTCACCGAGCTCGATGATCCCGCGCGCGGCGCTACCGTCGAGCCAGGTCGCGTCGAACGGGTGCGCGGCGCCGAGCAGCGGCTCGACCCGTGCGAACAGCGCCTGCCCCGAGCCGCCGCCGAGCTCCGGCAGCGCGGCGTCGATCGCGACCCGGCGTCCCTGGCCTTGGCACTCGTCGAAAGGAAAGTATGCCGCGCCGCGTTCGTGGATCTTCACCGGTCCGGGCGTGTCGCTCGGGTGCTGGGCCGCGAGGCGCCCGGCTTCGTCCGGATACTCGTGCAGGCGCACGCGCACGGCGCCGTGGACTTCCTCGCCGACCGCGGTGAGCCACAGCCCGAGCTCGCCGGCGTGGGGTTTGCTCGGATCGACCCCGAGGTCGAAGGTCCCGCGCGCGTCCGAGAGATCGCTGCTGCCGTTGAATTGGATCACCGGTTGCTCCCCGGCGGGCCAGCCGAGCTGGTGCGCTCGCAAGCCGATCTCTCCGCGCAGGGTGGTCTCGAGCTTGCCGTCCTGAGTCGAGAAGTGAAGGCTCGCCGCAGCGATCACCGCGTCGTGGCACGGCTCGTACACGAAGTCACCGACTGTCAGCTCGCCGTCGAGGGTGGTGTCGCTCCAGGTCTCGCGCAGCCCCGCGCCGTCATCCTCGACCGCGCCCCAGGTCATGGCCTGGCTGAAGCTGCGCGTGGCAGCCGCGCGCACTTCGTCGATGCGAAAGCGCTGCGCGAGCGCGGCGTCGAGCAGCCGGTCCGGCATCGGACACGGTGCTTCCATGAGGCCGCCGCCGAAGTCACCGGTTTGACCGCCGGGGTTGCTCTGGCAAGTCGGGCACACCAGCGGCGCGGTGGTCGTGGCGCCGGCCGCGGGTGACGGGCCACTTGGCTCGTGGCCTTGGGTCGGCGCTTGCTGCGCGCGGACGCCGTCGTCGCTCGCGCCACCGCCCGCGTTCGACCGCGCGCTCGACCCCGGGCCGGGCGGCGGCTCGGGAGCGATCACCTCGGGCCCGGCGCCGTCGTCGCGTGCAGCCGGCGAAGTCGAATCGCAGCCGACGACGCAGAGCGCGATGCTCAGCGTGAGGAGGGACGCGGTGCGGAAGTGCATGGTGTTCGTGTGCCGCACGGCGCGGGTTGTATCAAGCCGCGAATGGCACATAGTGCGGCGCATGATGCGCAAGGATGTGCTAATCGTGCACCTATGACTCGTTCTGGCGCACGAAACGCCGACAGCATGAACGCAATTGGGTCCGGCGCTGGGAGCCTCGGGATCCCCGCGGCCGAGCGGATCGCGGCTCAGCTCGTGCGCGCGCTGCGCGGGCGGCGCTCGTGCGCGGAGCAAAGCCGGCGGCTCGGTTACGCGAGCAACATCGTGCGGCGCTGGGAGGCGGGCGAATGCTTCCCGACCGCGGCCGTGTTCTTGCGCGCGCACGCGCGAACGCATCCGCAGATCAGCCGAGCGTTCGGTGAGTTCTTGCAGCGCGCGCCGCAGTGGCTCGACGCGAGCGATCCGTTCGCGCCAGCGGGCATCGCGGCGTTGCTGCGCGACCTGCGCGGCAAGACGCCGATCGGTGTGCTGGCGGCGCGCACCGGCTTGAATCGCTACAGCATCGGGCGCTGGCTCAAGGGTACGGCGCAGCCGAAGCTGCCGGAGCTGCTGTGCCTGGTCGAGGCCGCGAGCTTGCGCTTGCTCGACTTCGTCGCGACCTTGGCCGACCCGAGCCGCATTCCCGCGCTCGCCGGCGAGTGGCACAAGCTGCGGCGCGCGCGCGAGGTCGCGTACGAGGCGCCGTGGTCGCACGCGGTGCTGCGCGCGCTCGAGCTCGATGCGTACCGGCGCTCGCGGCCGAGCCAGGCGACCGCGCTCCTGGCCGCTCAGCTCGGGCTGTCGCCTGACGAGGTCGACCACGGGCTGCGCGCGCTCGCCGAGAGCGGTCAGATCAAACGCGTGCGCGGCAAGTGGCAAGTCGAACGCGTGCTCGCCGTCGACACCAGCGCCGACCCCGAGCGCTCGCGCGCGCTCAAGCATGCCTGGACGCGCGTCGCGGCCGATCGGCTCGAGCGCGGTGTGCCCGGCAACTACGGCTACAGCGTGTTCGCGATCTCGAAGCGCGACCTCGGCCAGCTCAAGGAGCTGCACCTGCACTACGTCCGCGCGATGCAAAGCCTGATCGCCGAGTCGGAGCCGGCCGAGTGCGTGGGTCTGTACTGCACGCAGCTGCTCGATCTGTCCGCGGCGCCACCGCGCGTGGCGATGCCACGCGCGACGTAGCGCATTTCGGTCGATGGTCGCGGCTCCGGGTGAGCGCTGCTCAGTCGAGCGCGAGCTCCCGGCGCACGTCTGCCAGTGGGGTCGCGAAGCGCTGCTCCCACGCGCGATAGCAGAGCGGTTCTGCGCGTCGGGCGCGGCGGTACGCGCGCAAGACGCGCGCCGCGAGCCGCGCGCGCGCACCCGCCGCCTTGAGCACGCCGCCGAGCGCGACGAAGAACGCGAACGGAGTGCGCAGCTGTCCGAAGCTGAACGCCTGCAGCTCGATCTCACCCATCACGTCGGTGTCGTAGCCGGTAACCACGTGCCACAGGTCGTGGGTCTGGCGCATGCGCTGGCTGATGTAGCGCAGGTGTTCGTCGCGCACCTCGCTCGGCGGCACGAACGGCTCGGGCGTCAGCCCGCGCCGCGCCAGGAACCTGCTGTAGGCGTGGCCGAGCGTGTTCTCGGGCAGCGCGCTCAAGGCGTTCAGGTCGACGTGACGGTCGAGCGCCGGACGGGCGCGCAACACGCCGCGGCCTTCCTCGCAGCTCTGGAACGCGTGGAGCGCGCGCCGCAGCGAGCCGAAGTTCAGCAGCAGCGACGCGCGCAGCGCCAGCTCCGTGTCGTCGGGATCGTCGCGCAGCCGCTTGAGCGCGGCCAGGCCCTGGGCGAAGCGCCGCCGGGCGGGCAACTCATCGACCACGAGCGGTGCGAGCGAATGGGTGGTGGCGGCATGAGCAGACATCGCGAGCCTCCTTTTATTATCCAATTGGACAATGGGACTGCGGCCGTTGTTGTCAAGGTGGACAATAGTGGTGGGCGCCGAGGGCGACCGTGTAAGATGCGGCCCGGCCGACCTGGCCCAGCGAGTCCGCGGTGAGCCAACAGCGCAGAACCCGAAGCAAAAGCGGCCCGCGAGCGGCTGCCGCGTCGCGCGCGAAGGGCAGCGCGCGGGCCAAGGCCGGCGCTCGCGCCGGGGCACGCCCGGCCGCGAGGACGCGGGTGCGGCGCACCCCAGAGGTCGCGCGGGCCGAGCTGCTCGACGCGGCCGAGCGGCTGTTCGCGGAGCGGGGGCCGGACGCGGTCGGGCTGCGCGAGGTGGCCGGCGAGGCCGGGGTCAGCCACGGGCTGATCACGCACTACTTCAAGACGTACGAGGGGTTGGTCGAGCAAGTGCTGCTGCGGCGCACCTCGCGCGTGGCCGATGCGGTGCTCACGCGGCTACAGGCCCAGGGCGCGCCGAGCGCGGTCGATCTGGTGCAGGTGCTGATCAGCAGCGTGAGCGATCCGATCCATCTGCGGCTGGTGGCGTGGTCGATTCTGACGGGTCGCGCGCAGCGCGCGGACTTTCTGCCCGGCCGCGAGCGCGGCCTGCGCCCGATCGCCGATGCGATTCACGAAGCCGCGGTGCGCGAGGCCGAGCAACGCGGCTCGCCGCGGCCGTCGATCGACGACGTCGACTATGCGCTGCTGCTCGCGCTCGGCGCGACCTACGGCTGGGGCCTCGGCAAGGTGCCGTTCCTGGCCGCGCTCGGCCGCAAGGGCACCGTACGCAACGATCAGGAAGTCACCACCCGCCTGATCACCATGGTCCGCGCGCTGCTCGCGCCGGAGTAGGAGTAGTTTGAGAGCAGAGGGAAGAGGGGCAAGGGAAGGGCAGGGACAAGGACAGGCGCAAGGGCATGCGTCGAGGGACTCGCGCAGGCGCAAGCGCAAGGGCACGTGCGCGTCCTGCAAGCCCCAGCCGAACCGAGACGTCGTCGTCCGTCTTGCGCCCAACAGTCGAGCACATCTCTGGACCTGCCCTTGCGCCTGCGCGTGCGCTCGACCCTCGACGCTTGCCCTTGCGCCTTCCCTCGTCCCTGCCCCCGCGCTCTTCCTCCTTCGCGCGGGGAAGAGCGGACGCTTCCCTGTTGGTTGCTACGGAGTTGTCAGCAACCCCGACAGCGGGCCCTCACCGTTGTCGAGCGAGCCGTACTTCTCGATGTCGGTGATGCCCATGGCGTGCAGCGCGCTGACCAGCACGCGGTTCCAGCGCGTGTTGGTGACCTTCAGGTAGCGTCCGCCCACGTGGGCGCCGGCTGCGCCCCCGGCAAAGACGAACGGCACGTTCTTGATGTCGTGGTTCCAGCCGGTACCGAGCTCCGAGCCCCAGATCACGAAGGTGTTCTCGAGCAGCGAGCCGCCGTCGGGGTCCGGCGTGGCAGCGAGCTTGTCGAGCAGGTGCGCGAAGCGCGCGGAGTACCACTCGTAGACCTTCGCGAGCGTGGCCTGCGCGCCGGCGCCCGAGTCGTGCGAGAGCGTGTGGTGCCCGCCGCTGTCGAGCCCGGCCCACGGATAGAGCGAGTTGTCGTTGTCGGCGATGCGCGTCTGCACGCTCACGATGCGCGTGAGCCCGCAGCCGAGCGCAGCCACCGCCAGGTCCGACTGGCGATCGATCGCGCTCTCGGAGTTGACCCCGGCGGGTGCGTCCGGCTGGGTGCAGACCACCTCGCTCGGCACCAGCGCGCGCTCGAGCTCGTCGAGCGCGGTCGCGTGCGCGTCGAGCCGCGCGCGATCGGCGGCCGACAGCACCGCGCGATGCGAGGACAGGTCCGCGCGCACGGCGTCGAGCACGCTGCGCCGGCGCAGGGCATCGCGCGCCGCGGCCTGCGCGTTGGGATTGACCGCGCCGAACAGCGTGGTGAACGCGCGCGCGGGATCGTCGACCGGGCTCTTGGGCATGCCCGGCGCGCTGTAGATCATGCGCGTCGCAGGGTGCAGGCCGCCGCAGGCGTAGCCGAGCTCGATCGTGGGGTAGGGCAGGCTGCCGCCGAGCCGGCCCGCGATCGTCTGATCGACCGAAGGACCGGTGTTCCAGCCGAAGCAGCGGCCGCCGTGATCCTCGCGGCAGAACCCGCTCGCGCTGGTGTCGATCGGCGAGCCGGTCCACAGCTCGGGCATCGTGTAGGTGTGCGGGATGTAGTAGTCGGTGCCGGAGACGATCTCGATCCCGTCGACGATCGTGAGCTGCGCGCGGTGGCCGGCGAGCGGCTGGAGGATCGGCGAGAAGGTGAAGTCGCGCTCGCCGCCCTGCGGCCGCCATTGATCCCAGACCGTGCCGTGCGGTGTGTAGAACAGGAGCAGCTTGGGCACGCGCTCGCCGGCGGCGCGCGCGCGCCGCGCGAGCAACCAGGGAAAGAGCGCGGCTGCGCTGCCGGCCAGGCCGAGCTTGAGCAACGTGCGGCGGGAGAGCGCGCTCATGGCTGACCTCCGCGCCGGAACCAGTCGGACGTCAGGTACGTCATCATCATCGCGCTCAGCCCGCCGTCCTCGGGCAGCTCGTCGCCGAGCTGTTGCAGCAGGCACGCCGCGTCGTCGGTCTCGGGAATGCCCGTGGCGTAGCTCGCCCACTGCCGCGCCACGCAGTCCGCGACCGACTCGTCGTTGGCCATCGCCGCGGCCAGCTGCGGGCTGCCGTCGACCTGCACCTCTTTGCCACTGAGCGTGAACATGGTGACGTCGTCGATCGGCTTGCCGTGGTCGTCGTCGCGGCTCTTGCCCAGCCAGTCGATGCCTTCGAACGCGAAGCCGATCCCGTCCATCTGGCGGTGGCAGCTGCCGCACACGTCGTCGCTGAAGTGCGCTTCGAGCCGTTCGCGCGCGGTGGCGTCGGGACCGACGTCCGGCAAGGTCACGTTCACGCCCGGCGGCGGGGGCGCGGGCGGCGTGCACAGCAAGCTCGACAGCACCGCGTAGCCGCGCCGCGTGGGCGAGGTGGTGCCGGCGTGGGCGAGCGCCGCCATCACGCCGGGTAGGGTCAGGATCCCCGCGCGCCGCGTCGGGTCGAGCTCGAACGCGTCCGGGCCGGTGCCCACGATGTCCGCGCCGTAGATGCCCGTCAGCGCATCGAGCCGTACCGTCTGCGTCGTGGTCAGCAGATCGCGCAGGCCCTTGCCCTGCTCCAGCAAGCTCGCGAACAGCGCGACGGGTTCCTCGCGCAGCGCAGCCAGGGTCTCGGCGCCGAGCGCGGCCAGATCGGGGCGGCTGTCCGGGTCGTCGAGCAGCTCGAGCTCGAGCCACTGGTCGACGAAGTCGCGCAGGCCGTCGCGGCTGCGCGGGTCGGCCAGCATGCGCGCGGCTTCCTCGCGGATATCGTCGGGTGAAGCGAGCTGGCCTTCGCTCGCGCGCGCGAGCAGCTCCGAGTCGGGGTTGCTGCCCCACAGCACCAGCGCCATGCGCGCGGCCAAGCTGTAGGGCTCGAGGTAGCCGTCCGCGTCGACGACCTCGTCGAGGTACGCGAAGCTGGGGCTCTGCAGCATCGCTTCGAGCACCCAGCGCGCGCCGTCGCTCGGCTTGGGCGCGTCCACGCCCATGCCGAGCTGATAGAGCGAGCTGTAACGCGCGCGCTGCTCGGCGCCGAGCGGGCGGCGGAACAGGCGCAGCCCGACGTCGTCGAGCAACCAGGCCAGGCACGCGTCGCGGTCGTCGCTCGCACAACGGCTGAGCTCGGCCTCGGCCAGCGCGCCCTCGGCGAAGTCGAGGTAGCCGCGCGCGGCGCTCGAGTCGATCGGCGTGGAGATGTTGCTGCGATAGGTGAACAGCTTCTCGTCGGTGACCGAGAGCGCGCGCTTCACGCCCAGCACTTCCGCCGCGCTGCGCTCGATCTGATCCGCGGTCAGTCGCCGCAGCGGCACCGGCGCGCCGACTGCTCCGAGGTCCGGACAGGAGAGCGGCTCGGGCTCGCTCTCGTCGTCGTCGATTGGAGTGACCCCCGGGTTGGTCGGATCCTCCTCTTGCGGCTTCGCGTTCGGCCCGCCGGGCGTGCCATCGTCTGGGTCGGTCTGCCCGCGGTCCTCACCGCTCGGGGCGTGGCCGGTCACCCTCGAGCTCGGTTCGATCTGACCCGAGCACGCGCTCAGCGCGAGCGCCAACGCGCAACCCGTGAGCGCTGCAACGCGCTTGCTCCGCATACCGGTACGTACCTCTTCCGCCGACGCGCGGCTCAGCACCCGTGGCTCACTACGCAACTCTCGGGCCGACGCGAAGGCGGGTCAATTCGAGTGTTTCGCCTACGCATGCTCGCTGATGACAGCAAGAACTTGCCGGCAGGCGCGAGCTTGGCGAGGGCACTTTGCTTCGCGTACGGTGCGCGCATGGCTCTCGACGCCCAGTCCCAGACGGTCCTCGATTTCTTGCGGCAGTCCGGCACTCAGGAATGCCATGTGGTCGGTCACCTCGCTGCGCGCAAGGCGCGCGAGCCGAATCGCCTGCCACCCGGACCGGCCGCGCGCGTGGAGAACCGACACATCGAGGGTCCCGGGGGGCCGCTGCCGATCCGCATCTACCATCCCGAGCAAGGCGGGCAGCGCGGCGCGCTGGTCTTCTTCCATGGCGGCGGCTTCGTGATCGGCACTCTCGATGGTCACGACAACCTGTGCCGGCAGATCTGCGTGGACGCGCACTGCGCAGTGGTGTCGGTCGACTATCGCCTGGCGCCCGAGCACAAGTTTCCAAGCGCGCTCGACGATGCCTACGCCGCGACGAGCTGGGTGCACGCCCACGCCGCCGAGCTCGGGTTCGATCCCGAGAAGCTCGCGGTGGGCGGCGACAGCGCGGGCGGCAATCTCACCGCAGGCGTGTGCTTGCTCGCCAAGCAGCGCGGCGCTCCCAAGCTCGCGTATCAGGTGCTGCTCTATCCGGCGACCGACCTGCGCACCTTCGATCGCCCGTCGTCGCTCGAGAACGCCGAGGGCAAGCTGCTGTCGCGCGCGGACATGATGTGGTTCACGGCGCAGTACCTGCGCGACGACCGCGACCGCCACGACCCGCTCGCTTCACCGCTGGCCGCGACCGATCTGAGCGGTCTGCCTCCGGCGCTGGTGATCACCGCCGAGCACGATCCGCTGCGCGACGAGGGCAACGCCTACGCCGAGGCGCTGCGCGCGGCGGGCAACTCGGTTCAGCTGACGTGCTATCCGGGCACGATCCACGGCTTCATGAGCCTGTACGCGTTCCTCGATCAGGGGAAGGCGGCCGTGCGCGAGTGCA
>Ga0190265_10003155_pt1 | contig 11223 bp, 11 predicted proteins | sample Popmic124T_FD_133135 | JGI IMG/M metagenome (GOLD analysis project Ga0190265, IMG submission 133135) | Populus adjacent soil microbial communities from riparian zone of Indian Creek, Utah, USA - 124 T | ecosystem: Environmental > Terrestrial > Soil > Riparian zone | place: USA: Utah | collected...
AGGTCGACCCCGGTCGCGGCCACGAAGTCCCGCTCCACCTGCTGCCGCTCCCCGGCGCGCAGCAGCCCGTGGTCGACGAACACGCAGGTCAACCGGTTGCCGATCGCGCGCTGCACGAGCGCGGCGGCCACCGCGGAATCCACACCGCCGGACAGCCCGCAGATCGCCCGGCCGCCCCCGACCTGGGCGCGCACCGCCTCGACCGTCTCGTCGATGATCGACGAAGTGGTCCAGCCGGGGGTGATGCCGGCGATCTCGTGCAGGAACCGGCGCAGCACCTCCTGTCCGTGCGGCGAGTGCCCGACCTCGGGGTGGTACTGCACCCCGGCCAGCCGACGGTCGGTGTCCTCGAACGCGGCCACCGCCGCCCGCTCCGACGCCGCGGTGACGGTGAACCCGTCCGGAGCGCGGACCACCGAGTCGCCGTGGCTCATCCACACCGGGTGCCGGGCCGGCAGCCCGTCGTGCAGGGTGCCGGGCGCGGGGCACACCGCCAGCTCGGTGCGGCCGTACTCCCGCGTGCCGTCCGGCGCCACCTCGCCGCCCAGCGCCCGGGCCATGGCCTGGAAGCCGTAGCAGAGCCCGAGCACCGGGATGCCCGCGGCGAACAGGGCGGGATCCACACTGGGCGCGCCCGGCTCGTACACGCTGGACGGCCCACCGGAGAGGATCAGGGCGGCCGGTTTGCGGGCGGAGATCTCCTCGACCGCGGTGTCCCCGGGGATGATCTCGGAGTACACCTGCGCCTCGCGCACCCGCCGGGCGATCAGCTGAGCGTACTGGGCTCCGTAGTCGACGACGAGAACCGTGGGCGGCTGCACCCGGCCAGGGTACGGGGCCGATGATTGTTCGCCGGTCCGCCCGTCTCACCTCCAGCTCCGGGCGACCGACCCGGCCGAGACGACGGAGACGATCATGGGTGACGCGCAGCAGGCGGTGCAGGACGTGCTGGACGAGCTGGTCACCGATGGGGTCGAGCAGGGTGTCCAGGTGGCGGCCCTCGTCGACGGCGCGATGGTCGTCGACGCGGTCGCCGGCGTCGCCGACCCGGCGACCGGTCGCCGGGTGCAGCCGGACACGGTGTTCTACAACTTCTCCATCGGCAAGGGCGCGCTGGCCACCCTGGTGCACCAGCAGGTCGACGCCGGCGCGTTCGGCTACGACACCCCGGTCGCTCAGCTGTGGCCGGAGTTCGCCCGGCACGGCAAGCAGGCCATCACCGTGCGCCAGGTGCTCGACCACACCGCGGGCGTCCCGGGCCTGCCGCCGGACAGCACGATCGACTCGATCACGGACTGGACGGCCATGGTCGCGGCACTGGAGGACGCCGAGCCGTGGTGGGAGCCGGGCACGAAGGTCGGCTACCACGCCTACACGTTCGGCTACCTGGCCGGCGAGATCGTCCGCCGGGCCACCGGCCGGCCGCTGGCCCAGGTGCTGCACGACGACCTGGCCGCGCCGATCGGCCATCCGGACGAGATCTGGTTCGGCATGCCGGAGTCGGCTCGCGGGAGCCTCGCCGTGCTCACCGATGCACCCTCCGACGTGGACTGGTCCGCGATGGAGATATCGCCGGACGAGCCGATGTTCCGGGCGGCACCGCTGGCGGTGTTCCCGACGGCGGAGCTGGGCAACGACCCGCGGGTGATCGGGGCCGACATCCCCGCGGGCGGCAAGGTGTCGGCCAGGGCGCTGGCCCGGATGTACGCGAGCCTGCTCGGCGAGGTCGACGGCGTCCGGTTGCTCAGCGCCGAGCGGTTCCGGGAGGCCACCACGGTCTCCTCCTCGGGGCCGGACCAGGTGTACGGCGACGAGTCGTCGTGGGGCCTGGGCTGGGCGGCCGGCGTGCCCTGGGACGAGCAGGCGCGCTCCGTGTTCGGGATGGCGGGAGCCGGCGGCAGCTGGGCCGGCGTGGATCTGGATCGCGGGCTGGCGTTCGCCGTGACGAAGAACGTGCTGAGCATGGACTTCGACGCGCTGACCCGGGTCGGCCGGACCCTGCTCGCCGAGCTCGACCGCGGATAGCCGGCGCCGCGCACGGTGCGACGCGTGGCGTCGACATGGTCCCGGTGATCGATCCCAACGGCAGGTGACGGCTGCGCCGACGACCACCAGGCTCCTGTCACCGCGATCATTCGCAACCGGGAACGATGTGCGCCGGGAGGGAACCGTGCGGACGCGGTGGCCGTCGGTGTTCGCACGTTCCACGAACCGTTCCGCGGGTCCGACGCGGTCGCGGCGGGCGCGCTGACCCGGGGAGCGCTGCGCGGCCCACGCTTCCAGCGGCTGTTCCACGACGTGTACGTGGCGGCCGGGGTGGAGCCCGACCTCGCACTGCGCTCCCGAGCGGCGCACCTGCTCCTGGCCGGCCGCGGCGTGCTCGGTGGATGGTCCGCCGCCGAGCTGCTCGGCGCCTCCTGCGCCGCACGCGACGCCCCGGCCGAAGTGATCGTGCGGGGTCGCCTCGCCGGCTGCCACCACGGCCTGCTGGTCCGGCGCGACCGGCTGGCCCCGGGCGAGGTGACCGAGATCGACGGAATCCCGGTCACGTCGCCGCTGCGCACCGCCTTCGACCTGGCGCGCCGGCCACCGCTGACGGAGGCCGTGGTCGCGGTGGATGCGCTGGCCCATCGACATCACCTCGACGTGAGCGAGCTGCGCCGGGTGCGGCACCGGCACCTGGGCGCTCGCGGCAGCGCACAGCTGCCGCAGGTGCTGGCGCTGCCGAACCCGCTGGCCGAGTCGCCGATGGAAACCCGGATCCGGCTGGCCATCGTGAACGACGGGCTGCCGGCGCCGGTGCTGCAGCACCCGGTCGGGCCCTACCGGCTCGACATGGCCTACCCGGCGATCCGGCTCGGTATCGAGTACGACGGCCGCGAACACCTCGACCAGGCCCGGGCGCTGCGGGATCTCGACCGGCAGAGCTACCTCGCCACCGCCGGCTGGACCAGCGTGTTGCGCTTCCCGGTCGCCGAGGTGTTCCGTCCGGGCGGCGTGGCCGCCCGGGTGCACCAGGAACTGCTCCGCTACGGCCGCCGGCACGACCTCTTCCTGCGCCAGGTGCTGGCGTTGATCGATCCGAACGGCACCTGATGGCAGCGAGGACGACCGTCAGCTGCCGTTCGTCGCGATCAGCCGCGCACGATCAGGCCGACCCGCTGGAACTCCTTGAGGTCGCTGTAGCCCGTTTTCGCCATGGCGCGGCGGAGGGCGCCGAAGATGTTCACGGTGCCGTACGGGCTGGACGACGGGCCGAACAGCACCTGCTCCAGGTTCGCCTCGCCCGGCTCGTACCCGATGACCTCCGAGCGCGGCAGCGACGGGTGCGCGACCGACGAGGTCCAGTACAGCCCGCGACCAGGTACGTCGGACGCCTCGGCCAGCTGCTCGCCGAGGACCACCGCGTCGGCCCCGCAGGCGATCGCCTTGGCGATCTCCCCGGAGCCGGCCATCCCGCCGTCGGCCAGCACGTGCACGTAGCGGCCACCGGTCTCGTCCAGGTAGTCGCGGCGAGCCGCGGACGCGTCCACGATCGCGGTGGCCATCGGGAACCCGATGCCCAGCACGTCATCGGTGGTGGTGGCCGACGACTGCCCGTACCCGACGATCACCCCGGCCGCGCCGGTGCGCATCAGGTGCATGGCGGTGCGGTAGTCGCCCACCCCACCGGCCACCACCGGCACGTCCAGCGAGGCGATGAACTCCTTGAGGTTCAGCGGCTCCCCACCGGACACGTGCTCGGCGGAGATGATCGTGCCCTGCACGACCAGGATCTCCAGCCCCGCGGACAGCAGGTCGGGGGTGAGCTCGCGGGCCCGCTGCGGGCTGACCCGGGCGGCCACCGTCACCCCGGCGTCCCGCACCGTCTTGAGCGCCTCGGCGAGCAGCGCGGTGTCCAGCGGCGCGGCGTGCAGCTCCTGCAACATCCGGACCGCGGCCGTCGGGTCCTCGTCGGCGAACGCCTCGTAGACCCGCGCCAGCGCGCCCTCCGCGTCCGGGTGCCGGGCCCACAACCCCTCGGCGTTGAGCACCGCCAGGCCGCCCAGCCGGCCGATCGCCACCGCGCTGGCCGGCGACACCACGGCATCAGTGGGGTGCGTGACCAGCGGTATCTCGAAGCGGTACGCGTCCAGCTGCCAGCCGGTGGAGACCTCCTTGGAGCTTCGCGTGCGCCGCGACGGCACGATCTCGACCTGCGACAGGTCGTAGCTGCGCCGGGCCTCCCGGCCCATTCCGATCTCGACGACGTCCCGCACGGAACCAAAGGGTAGAGCGGCGATCACCGCGCCCCGTCGATGGGGCGCTACCGGGCCGCGTAGTTCGGCGCCTCGACCGTCATCGTGACGTCGTGCGGGTGGCTCTCCTTCAGCCCGGCCGCGGTGATCCGCACCAGCTGCGCCTGCTGCAGCTGCTCGATCGTCGCGGCCCCGGTGTACCCCATCCCGGAGCGCAGCCCGCCGATCAGCTGGTGCACCACCTGGGCCAGCGGCCCGCGGAACGGGATCCGCCCCTCGATGCCCTCCGGCACCAGTTTGTCCTCGCTCAGCACGTCGTCCTGGCCGTAACGGTCCTTGGAGTACGACCGGCCGTTCTCCCGGGACCGCAGCGCCCCCAGCGACCCCATGCCGCGGTAGGTCTTGAACTGGTTCGCCCCGACCAGGATCAGCTCGCCCGGCGACTCCGCGGTGCCGGCCAGCAGGCTGCCCAGCATCACCGTGGACGCGCCGGCCGCGATGGCCTTGGCGATGTCGCCGGAGTACTGGATGCCGCCGTCACCGATCACCGGGATGCCGGCGGCCGCGCACGCCTGCGCCGCCTCGTAGATCGCGGTGATCTGCGGGGCGCCCACACCCGCCACCACCCGGGTGGTGCAGATCGAACCCGGCCCGACCCCGACCTTGACCGCGTCGGCGCCCGCGTCGACCAGCGCGAGGGCCCCGGCCCGGGTGGCGACGTTGCCGCCGACCACGTCGACCGAGTGCCCGACCTCGGCTCGCAGCTTGGCCACCGTCTCCAGCACCCGGCGTGAGTGCCCGTGCGCGGTGTCCACCATGAGCACGTCGACACCGGCCTCGACCAGCCGCATGGCCCGGGCGTAGCCCTCCTCGCCGACGCCCACGGCCGCGGCCACCACCAGCCGCCCGTCCGGGTCCTTGGTGGCCAGCGGGTACTTCTCGGTCTTGTTGAAGTCCTTGATCGTGATCAGTCCGCGCAGGATGCCGTCGCCGTCGATGATCGGCAATTTCTCCAGCTTGTGCCGGCGCAGCAGCCCCAGCGCGGCCTCGGCCGACACCCCGACCCGAGCTGTGATCAGCGGGGCGGGTGTCATGACCTCCCGCACCGGCCGCGAGTGGTCGACCTCGAAGCGCATGTCCCGGTTGGTGATGATGCCGACCAGCTGGCCGCCGGCGTCGGTCACCGGCACCCCGGAGATGCGGAACTTGGCACACAGCGCGTCCACATCGGCCAGCGTGTCGTCGGGTGAGCAGGTCACCGGGTCGGTGACCATGCCGGCCTCGGACCGCTTCACCACCTCGACCTGCGCGGCCTGGGCCTCCGGGGACAGGTTGCGGTGCAGCACGCCGAGCCCGCCGGCGCGCGCCATCGCGATGGCCATCCGGGACTCGGTCACCGTGTCCATGGGTGAGGACACCAGCGGCACCTTGATGCGGACCCGGCGGGTCAGCAGGGTGCTGGTGTCGACCGCACCGGGCACGACATCCGACTCGGCCGGCAGCAGCAGCACGTCGTCGAACGTGAGGCCGAGCATCGCGAACTTCGCCGGGAACCCGGACATCTCACCGGTCATCACGGCCATCCCCTCGTCGGCATCATGTTCCATCAGTCCTGAGCATCAGGGAGACCTTCACGACCATGGTATCCGCGCGCTCCCGGGCGTGCGGGTCGCGTCGTCGCGCGGGTACGGCCGCGGAGTATCGTCGCACTGGTGTCACCTGATGCCCTCCCCCCGGACCCGTTCGCCGGTGAAGAGTCCGACCCGACGCTGTCGCTCGACGCCGAACCGGACGACGGCCCGGAAGCGCTGAACGACGCCGAGCGCGAGGAGGTGGTGTCGGACATCGCCGACCTCGCCGTCTACCAGGCACTGCTCGAGGGACGCGGGGTGCGCGGCATCGTCGTCGACTGCGGCGACTGCGGGGAGCAGCACTACCACGAGTGGAGCCTGCTGCGGGCCAGCCTGCAACAGCTGCTGGACGAGGGCCAGATGCGGCCGCACGAGCCGGCCTTCGACCCGGACCCGACGGCCTACGTCACCTGGGAGTACTGCCGCGGCTACGCGGACGCGGTGCTGTCCGACTCCTGAGCCCACCGATCGAACGCCACGGCCCCCGGATCCACATCGGATCCGGGGGCCGTGGCGCACGTCGCTCAGCTGGTGGTCGGCGAGTCGAGCGCGGTGGTGTCGCTCGGGGTGGCACCGAGTGATCCGGGGTCCTCGGGAGCGGCATCCGGCTGCGGCTGCGCGCCGTCGGCGCCACCCGGTACCGGCTCCTGCGGAGCGGGCGACGTGCTGCCCTCCTCCGACCCCGACGGCTCCCCGGAGGTGTCCGGCCCGGTGTTCGACTCCGGGGCGGAGGTCGCGTCCTCCGGCGGGACTGAGCTCTGCTCCGGTTCCAGGACCGGGGGGGCGACCCGGGCCTGGCGCGGGTCGACCTGCGGCGCTGCCGGCGACGGGGCCTGCGCGCTGGTCGGGTCGCTCGACGAGGAGCCGACTCCGGACGGCAGCTCGGCCGTCGAGGACTGCTCGGACGTGCGACCCGGCACCGCGATGACCGCACCCGGCGGAACCTTGCGCGCCTGGTCGGCGACCAGTGGCGCACCCGGGTCGGCGGGCACACCCGGGGTGGTCTCCCCGGCCTTCGCGATCAGGAAGTCCTGCACCTCGGCCAGCTCGATCCGCCCCTCCTCGGGCCGGACCACGGCGAGGTCGGCCGAGGCGGCCCGCAGCTCCTGCTCGGCGACCGCCGGCTCGCCGGCCGCGATCGCCTGCTTGGCCCGGGTGATGTGCTCCTCGACCCGGTCCGCCGCCTCGATCGACGTCGTGCGCTCGCTGTAGAGCACCTTCGCCACCGGCCACAACACGTCGTCGGGTTCGGCGGAGTAGGAGCTCACCGACACGCCGCCGATGGTGATGACCAGGAAGGCCGCGGCGGCCGCCAGCGGAGCGAGGTGGCGGAGGCGGTGGGCCGGCCGGCGCGCCGCCCGGACCGCGGCCACACCCTCGTCCACGGTGAGCAGCTCCGGGATCGGCCTGGCGTCCACCTCGGCCTTCCAGGCCGCCAGGATCGCCGAGACATGTTCCTCGGACTCGTCGGCCCCACGGCCGCCGGCCGACACCGACATGCCGCCGGCCAACGCGTTGATCAGTTCGTCGTCCGCCTGGACCGCGACGAGATCGACCGGCTCGTCATCCTCGGCTCGAGCACCCCCGGTACCGAGGGGAATCGAACGGATGGTCATCCCGGGCGGGTGTACCCCGTTGGTGCCGTTCGTCGGCGGATGTCCGCGACCGGGGGCGGGGTCGGGGTCATCACCGAAACGATTCTTGCCGCGTCGATGGAAACGCATTCAGACCACCTCCTCCTCCGGCATCGATTTGCGGAGCCGGGTCAACGCCCGGTGTTGGGCGACACGCACCGCACCCGCGGTCGAACCCACGGCCTCCGCGGTCTCCTCGGCGGTCAGGCCCACGACGATTCGTAACACCAGTATCTCTCGCTGCTTCTCGGGGAGCTTCTCGAGCAACCGGCCCATCTCCTCCGACAGCTCCACCCGCAGGGTGTGCTGCTCGGGTCCGTCCGCCGACTCCACGCGGTCCGGCACATCCGACATCGGATCCGCCCGATTACGGGTGGCGGCCCGATGTGCGTCGATCACCTTGTGCGACGCGATGCCGTAGACGAAAGCCAAGAACGGACGGCCCTGGACTCGATAGCCCGGCAAGGCCGTCAGGACGGCCAGGCACACCTCCTGCGCGACATCGTCCGCCGACACCGACGAACGATCGAACCGACCCAGCCGCGCCCGGCAGTAGCGCACGACCAATGGTCGAATCGTTGTGATCACGTCCTCGACGGCCCCCCGGTCCCCCGCCATGGCGCGGGAAACCACATCCTCGGGAACGTGTGCTGCCATCTCACTCATCGCGCGCTGTTGTCCGGGCGTTACGAAACATCCTTTATCATCCGTCCGAGCGGCGGAGCACGACGAGCAGTCAGGCGTGCTCTGTTCCCCACTACCGTAGCGAAAGCCGTCGGTCGGGCCCCGGACAACCCTCCTCCCCTATGAGACCAGACGCCTCACCGGGAGGAGCGTTGCCGCAGCGACGGAGCCACCACCCGAACGGCCGGATCAGCACGGCGAGTGGCGGACAGTCCGAGTGAGCGGCGCGGCGCCGATCGGAGGAGTCACGATCGGGGGGCCTGGCGGGCCGACCCACGGGCTGAGAGAGGTTCCGGCGAGGCGATCGACCTCGATCAGGTGGATCGCCCGCCTCGCCGGGGACATGTGCCGGACCTGCTCGGTCCGAGCCGGGTCAGGTGCCGGTCGCGCTAGGACACCAGCCCGCGCCGGAAGCCGTGCGCGACGGCCTGGGCGCGATCCCGCACCCCGAGCTTGCGGAACAACCGGCGGGCGTGGGTCTTGACCGTGTCCTCGGACAGGTACAGCTCCCGTCCGATCTGACCGTTGCTCTTGCCCTGGCTCATGCCCCGCAGGACCTGCAGCTCGCGTTCGGTGAGCTGCACCCCCGGGTCGGTCGGTGCCCGCGGAGTGGGTACCGCGGTGCTGGCCAGGGTGTGAGCCAGCGCGGCCACCAGCTCGGGACGAGAGGCGTCCCATCGGAGGTATCCGCGTGCGCCACCGGCGATGGCCGCGGCGATGCTGCCCGCGTCATCGGGTGCCCCGAACACGATGACGTTGGCCTGGGGGTGCGCAGCCACGAGCCGCCGAGTGGCCTCCACACCGGTGGGAACCGCACGCTGGGTCCCGACCAGCACGACGTCCACCGGCTGCCGGGAGAACCGGGCGAGCAGCTCGTCACCGTGGGCAACGCAATCGATCCGGTGCACGCCGGGGACCGCGGACATCACGCGGGTCAGGCCTTCGCGGACGCTGCGACGATCGTCGCAGATGAGTACCGTCGTCACGACGATTCCTTCCTGCAGCTTCCTGCAGCCGGGTGATGTGTCACCCCCACATCGGCGGGTGACACGCTCACCTTGACACGAACAGGGCCGTTATGTGCCGGCCATTCGGGAGTCTTGCGCCGAGTGGCGCTAGTCATGTGGGTTATTGCCCTCCGAATGGTCTAATTACATTAGCGGCATACCCCGCAGTCGGGCGCATCGACACCCCCAACAGTCGTGGACCGCCACCGCCTCGGCCCGATCGGCTGGCAATCCGGCGAGGGCTTGTCTGCGTGTCGTCGGCGCGCCGTGGCACGGCGCCGATCAGTCACCGATGAGGTTGACGGAGCATGTCGCTCGGTCGTTTGCGCCGATCCCTCGATCGGGCGAATCGACGACCGGTCATACCCCGTTCGGCGCAGCGACGGGGCCGAGGCACCGGCGCTGCGTCACATCGGGACTGCGGCGCAGATCGCGGCCCGGGCGCCGACCAGGGAGTCGACCCGCACCACGCGCGACGGCAGGTCCTGATCCGCCCAACCCGGCCCGGCGACGACGACCCGGAAGAGCGGCCGGGTCCGCGGCAGCGATCGTAACGCTTCCGCATCGGCCACACCGCTCAGTTGCGCCCACAGCACGACGACCGAGGGCGCGATGCGCCGAACGGCGGCACCGAGAGCCGCGACAGGAAGGTTGGCGCCGAGCGGCAGACAGGGGATGCCCCGGTCGGCCAGCGCCGCGGACAGCGCGCTCAGGGGCAGCACGTGCTGCTCACCGGGCATCCCGGCGAGCAGCACCGCCCGGGCCCGCACATCGATCCGGGCCACCGAGGCGTGCCAGCCGAAGACCCCCGTCGCGCATTCGCTGAGTAGGTGCTCGATCTCCACGCCGGCCCCGCTGTGCTGCCAACGGTCGGCGATCGCCGAGATGACCGGGCGCAGTACGTCGTTCCATGCGGGCTCGACGCCCAGCACCAGGACGGCATCGGCGATCAGCCCCCGCACGGCCGTCGAGTCCAGCGCGAGCGCGGCGCGCGCCAGTCCGTGGGCCCGCCGACTCGCTCCGGGCAGCCGCAGAGCCACCCCGGCAGCACGGACGTGGGTGGTGGCCGGGCGACTCGCATCGGAGTCGGAGGGGACGGTCTGCGGGGTGCCGGGTTCGACGTCGTGGCCGGGCTCGGGAAGGGGCGCGGTCGTGGCGTACCGAGCAGCGTCCACCGGTGACGCGCCCCGCACCATCGCGTGCTGCATCAGCTCCAGCCGCGCAACGTCCACCGCCGAGTAGCGTCGGTGCCGGCCGGGCGTGTGATCGGTGGGCCCGATCCCGTAGCGCCGATCCCAGGTGCGCAGGGTGGCCGGCGCCACGCCGAGCCGGCGTGCCGCGGCGGCCACGCCGAGCTGGGGCTGCTCGAGCAGGCGGGCACCGGAGGTGGACTCGACCGGCACTGTTTTCGTCTGCACGGGCTTCATGGTGCTGGTCGGGCGCCGGATGCGCCAGCAGGGGCCGCGCGACCCGACGGCCCGAGCGAGGCACCCCGTCCGATCGTTCTTGAACAATGTTTGAAGCGGTCATCCTGTCGGGTAAGACCCAGGAGAGTGCCGCGCCAGCACGCGAGCACCCCGCTTCGACTTGGAGGAGGTCCTCGTGGCGGACATTCGGCGGCTCCCGACCCCGGTCACGGAGATCTGGGAGTGGCAACTGAGCGGCGCGTGCCGCGGCATGGACAGCCAGTTCTTCTTCCATCCCGAGAACGAGCGCGGTCCGGCGCGCGCGAACCGGGAGGCGCGGGCGAAATCGATCTGCCAACGCTGCCCGGTCCTGGAGCAGTGCCGCCGGCACGCGCTCGCCGTGCACGAGCCCTACGGCGTGTGGGGCGGGCTGTCGGAGTCGGAGCGGGACATGATGATCCGCGACCAGGAGCGGTCGCTGAAGATGTCGCCGGCCCGACCGGCCCACGCCGGTGGTCGGCCCGCTCGGCCGAGCTGACCGACCGACGACAAGCGGGCCGACCCCGATGGGGCCGGCCCGCTGTGCGGTACCTCGGTGCGGTGGGTCAGTGGCCGTGGCCGTG
>Ga0190265_10003156_pt1 | contig 11222 bp, 7 predicted proteins | sample Popmic124T_FD_133135 | JGI IMG/M metagenome (GOLD analysis project Ga0190265, IMG submission 133135) | Populus adjacent soil microbial communities from riparian zone of Indian Creek, Utah, USA - 124 T | ecosystem: Environmental > Terrestrial > Soil > Riparian zone | place: USA: Utah | collected...
CTGCTCCGCGACCGCGACAACGTCTACGGCGAGCTCGCCCGGGTCTACCTGACGATCCTCGCGCTCGGCTTCCAGGGGAAGTTCCGCGGCCATCCCGAGGCCGAGCGCGAGCTGGAGAGCTACCGCCGCCGGCTGTTCCGCTTCATCTTCGGCCGCGATCCCCAGGCGGTGCGCGGGGATGACCGGCTGATGCCGGAGGCCTACGCCGCCACGCTCGACGAGGGGAGCGGCATTACGCTGCCGCACCTCAAGCCCTGGGTCTGGGCCATGGCCCTGCTGGTCGCGCTCTGGCTCGGCGGCGGTCATCTCCTTTGGCGCTCGACGATCGACGGCATCGAGCCGTTCGTGGCCGAAATCCTCGGCGCTGCGCCGCTCCAGCCTTTGGCAGATCCGGCAGCCCCGGCAGACCCGGCAGACCCGCCAGTATCTCCGCAAATCATCGAGGAAACCACCGGTGGGGGAGGGTTGGCCCGATGATCGACCTCCAGCGCATCTGGCCCTTCGCCCTGGCCGCGGTCGTCCTGCTGGCCGTGGTGATCCTGGTCCTGCTGATCAGCCTCCTGCGGCGCTCGGCGCGGGCCTCCCAGTTCGAGGATGCCGAGCCGGAGCCGGAGCCCGAGCCGGCGAAGCTGGAGGAGAGCCCTGCCACGCCCGGCGACGAGAAGGGCGCGATGAAGGGACCGGCGCCCCTGGGCGTCCGCCTCGCCTTCGGCCGGGCCGGCAGGCGCCTGGACCGTGCCGCGGCCGGGGACCGCCATGGCGTCCCCCTGTTGCTGCTGCTCGGAGCGGACGGCTCCCGCGACTCCGACCTGCTGGCCAACGCCGGGCTGGAGCTGCCCTTCGGCGCACCGGCCGACGCGGGCATGGACCTGGGCCAGGGGCGCGGCTTCTGGTTCCTCGACCGCGGGGTCGTGCTCGACCTCGCGGGCGACGCGGTGCTGGCGGCGGACGGACGGGCCTCGGACGAGCGGAGCTGGCGGTCGACGCTCAATCTCCTGCAGAGGCTCCGCCCCAAGCGGCCCGTGGACGGCGTCGTGCTGGCAATCCCCTGCCGGGAGCTGATCGAGGCGCAGCGCAACGAGGCGGCGCAGGAGGAGCTGACGGCGCGGGCCGGCCGCATCTACCGCAAGCTCTGGCAGATGCAGCAGCGGCTCGGGTTCCGGCTGCCGGTCTACCTTCTGGTCACCGGCTGCGAGCGGCTGCCCGGGTTCGGCAGCTTCAGCGGTCTGGTGCCGCCCAGGCTGCGCGACGAGATGCTGGGCTGGTCGAGCCCGTACGGCCCCGACGCCGCCTACCGCAGCGGCTGGGTGGACGACGCGTTCACCGCCGTCGGCAAGCGCATGGACGATCTGCAGATGGAGGTCTTCGCGGACAGGCCCGACACGGCGGACTCGCTGTTCCTTCTGCCCGGGGCGGTCCGCTCTCTCAACGTTCCGGTCCGGGCAGTCCTCAACCAGCTCTTCAAGTCGAGCGCCTATCACGAGTCGCTGATCCTGCGCGGAATCTATTTCTCCGGCCGGGAGGAGCACGCGGAGGAGAGCACTGCCGGCAAGACGGCCCGGCGGTCGTTCTTCCTCAAGGACCTCCTGAACGACAAGGCCTTCCGGGAAGCGGGCCTGGCCCTGCCCGCGGCGCGGACCCTCATGGCGCGCAACCGCGCGGTGCGCTCCGCCCAGGCCGCGACGGCCGCCGCCGCCCTGCTCCTCGGGGGCGGGCTGGTCTGGGCGTCCTACAGCCTCGGGCATCAGGCCGAAACGATCGAAGACTTCCTCGGCGACACCCGGCCACACCTGCGGCAGGCGCGGCAGGGGGAGCACAAGGACCTCGCCGACGCCAAGCTCAAGGAGGGGACCCTCGAGCTGCTCCGCGGCATGGGCCGCATGGACTTCAACTATTTCGGCTCGGTGTTCGTGCCGAGCTCCTGGTTCAGCTCCTTCCACGACCGCCTCCAGCAGGCGTTCACGCGCTCGTTCGAAGACATCATCCTGCAGGCGATCCACAACGAGCTGGAGGAGGAGGCGCGGAACCGCATCGATCCGGCCCTGGCGGAAGCCGCTCCCGCGAGGTCCGCGAATGCGCGCATCGTGCGCGTCGAGCTGATGCCCGAGTTCACCGCCCTCCAGCGGTATGTCAAGGAGATGGACGAGGTGGAGAAGAAGGGCCGCCTCTTCAACAAGCTGCCGGACTCCCGGGACCTCCACCCGCTCGCCGAGCTGGTGAAGTTCGCGTTCCAGGAGGAGCTGCCCGAGAGCTTCTTCGCCAACGACAAGATGTACCTGGCGGCGCTCCGCAAGGCGCAGTACGCCAGGTTCGACCCGGCCAGGTTCCGGCCGGACGCCTCCTGGGCGGCCGAGAAGCTTGCCGAGAGCTTCCTGGCGGCCCTGTACCGGGGGAACCCGTTCATCGCCCGCCTGAAGATCCTCACCGCCGAGCTGCAGAAGGCGGCCCTGGCGGATGCGGGCGAGACCGGGCGCTTCAGGGATCTCCTCGACCGGATGGAGGACATCGAGACGGCCCTCTCCGGGACCGAGCTGGTCTGGGCGTTCCGGCGCCAGTACAACCTCGGGCCCGCGTTCGATGGCGTCCTGGCGACGATCGAGATCTCGCCCATCTTCGATCCCGCCTCGGCGCACCGGATCCGGCAAGCCGGGGACTCCGGCTGGAGGTCCTTCCAGCGCGCCCTGGCCGCGGAATCGTCGTCGCTCACCGGGACGATCCTCGCCGTCGACGGCGACGAACGGGCCGAGATGCAGCTCTCGCAGGGAACCCTCCTGCTCCAGAGCTCCCTGAAGATGTTCCTGACCCAGAGCTTCGTCGCCGCGGGGTCGGGCGGGAGGCCCATCCAGGTCGAGCTGCCGCCCGGCACGCGCCTGGTCTGGGACCCCTTCCTGCTCGACAAGGCGACCGCGGTCACGGCAGCCTACGAGCGTTTCCGCGACAAGGGGCTCCTCGTGCTGCCCGAGGACCTGCGCCCCGCCATCAAGGACGTGGCCCTGAACCGCAGCGCGGCGCAGGCCGTCGAGCTGATCGTCAGCGCCCAGACGTTCGAGCCGATCTCGCCGGCGGTCAGCCAGACCCTGGTCGAGGACGAGGTGAAGACCGACATCGGCATGTTCACCGCGGCGACCCGGCCGGTGAACGAATTGATGACGGCGCTCGGCCGCATCCATCTCGACGAGCCGGCGCGCGACCTGAGGAAGGCGATGAGCTCCGAGGCCAACCGCCTGCTCAAGTCGGTCGACCGCCTGCTGGAGGAGCAGAACGCGTACGAGCCCCGCCTGGGAGGGTTCTCCTGGTGGGAAGGCCGCGTGCCGGCCTCGCCCGCGGCCTGGAGCGCCAAGGACACGACCGAGGTGCAGATCTACCTGGAGAGGACCCGCGCCCGCATCGCCAACCTCTCCCAGGTCTACGCGCAGCCGCTCCTCACCTGGCTGACCCGGGACACCAACCTGCCCCTCGAGGTCAAGCTCCTCACCGCCAAGTGGCAGCTCATCCTCGACGACCTCCGGGATTTCGAGGGCAAGAAGCCCGGCAACCCCGTGGAGGCGCTCCAGGACTACATCCTCAACCAGATGACCAAGGTCGACACCCGGAGCTGCCAGGACGCGATCGTCGCCAACGTGGCCCAGACCGGCGACAGCCTGTTCGCCCGCAACCTGCGCGACCTGTCGCGCCAGCTCCAGTCGCGCTGTTACTCGCTCGCGGGCAACCACGTGCTGGAGCTCTACCAGGCCGCCGCGACCTACTTCAACCAGCGCCTCGCCGGCCGCTATCCGTTCACCTCCCGGACCCCGGGGCCGGGCGTGCCCGAGGCGAACCCGGAGGACCTCCGCGCTTTCTTCCGCCTGTTCGACAGCTGCCATAAGGTGTTCCTCTCGGTGCCGGAAGAGGCGGGCGAGGAGCGGTTGAGCGACGCGCGCGGCTTCATCGAGAAGATCGCGCGGGCGCGGAAATTCTTCGCCCCGTACCTGGACGCCGAGAAGCCGGAGCTGTACCCGTCCTTCGACGTCGAGGCGGATTTCCGCATCCTGCGCGAGCGCGAGGTCGCGGCCAACCAGATCATCGGCTGGACCCTGGAGGTGGGAGGCGAGAGCATCACCGACCGCGAGGTCGAGAGCCGCAAGATCCGCTGGACCTTCGGCGAGCCGGTCCGCCTGTCGCTGCGCTGGGCGAGCGACGGCCCGCTCGAGCCCGTGACCCACAAGCTGGGCGCCGGAGTGTCGGTGAAGGAGCGCACGGTCGTCTACGAGTACACGAACCGCTGGTCGCTCCTCACCGCCCTGGCCGACAACCGCGCCAAGACCCGCGAGCTGCCGCCGGACATCAAGGAGCAGCCGGTGACGCTTTCACTCGCGGTCTACACCCAGCCCGCCGCGGGCGGCCCCATGCTCGAGGTCCCCACCCAGGTCTTCCTGCGCCTGACCGTGCTCGCCCCGGGCACGACCCAGTCCCTCGACCCGCCGAAGTTCCCGGACGAGCGCGCGCCGGTCTCCGAGCAGCAGCAGATCGTGGAGAACGAGCTGTGAGCGTGCAGACGGCCACGCCCGCTCCGGTGAACGATCTGGATCCGCTGCTCGCGCCCATCTCGGACGAGGCGCCGGCCGGCGTGTGGCTGCGCTTCGAGCCGGTCTACGACGAGATCAAGCGCCTGCGCGCCGAGGAGGACGCGGGCCTGCCGCAGGGGGTCTGGCAACGCGAGCTCAAGCGCGCCGACTGGCCGGCCGTGGCCGGTCTCTGCACCCAGGTCCTGGCGGGCACCAGCAAGGACCTGCAAATCGCGGCCTGGCTGACCGAGGCCTGGATCCACCTGCACGGCTTCCAGGGGCTGGAGCGCGGCGCGCGCCTGCTCGCCGGGCTCTGCCGCCGCTTCTGGCCGGATCTCTATCCCTTGTTGGCTCAGGAGGGGGATACAGAGGACGCCGAAGCGCGCCTCGCTCCCATCGCGTGGGCCGCGGAGAGGCTCGCGCTCCCTCTCAAGCGGGTCTCCGTCACCGCTCCGACCGGCGACGACGCCACGTCCTACGGCTGGCAGGACTGGGAGGCGGGGCTCTACCTGGCGAACCTCTCCCGGCTCGACGCCGCGGCCGCCGCCAAGGAGCAGGAGCGCGGCATGGTGCCGCAGGCCAAGTTCCAGGTCAGCGTCTCGCTCACGCCGGGGAGCTGCTTCGGCAGGATCGCCGCGGAGATCGCCGGGGCCCTCGCGGGCCTGGACGACCTGGAGGCGGCGCTGGCCGAGGTGTGCGGACCGGCCGCGCCCAGCCTCACCTCGCTGCGCAGCCCGCTGGCCGCCATCCAGGCTTTCGCCCTCCGCGTGCTGGAAGAGAGAGGGGAGAGCGATCTCGCGCTGCCCGTCGTGGAGGCCGCCGGCTGGGAGGAGAGCCTCATGAATGACATGGACGGGGAGCCGAATCCTGCCGCGGCCTCGGGCACCATCTCCAGCCGCGCCGACGCCTACCACCGCCTGAACCAGGCCGCGGAGTTCCTGCTGCGCACCGAGCCGCACAGCCCGGTGCCGTACCTCGTCCAGCGCGCGGTCTCGTGGGGCAACCTGAGCCTTGCCGAGCTCCTCCAGGAGCTCCTCCAGAAGAACGCCGATCTACCCACCGTCTACGCGTTGCTCGGCATCAAACGTTCGAGCTGACGATTCACGATCCCCCTGAAAGGAGGACCTGATGGCAGAAAGCACGCAGAAGAAACTGAGCCGGATCCGGCCACCGCGGGTCCAGATCACCTACGACCTCGAAACGGGCGGCGCCATCGAGATGAAGGAGCTGCCCCTGGTCGTGGGGATTCTGGCCGACCTCGCGGGACAGCCGGAGAACCCCCCCGCGCCGGTCAAGGCGCGGAAGTTCGTCGACATCGACCGCGACAACTTCAACGAGGTCATGTCTTCGATCGGTCCGCGCCTGTCCTTCACCGTGGCCAACAAGCTGCGCGAGGACGGCGGCAACCTGCCGCTCGAGCTGAAGTTCCGCAAGCTCGACGACTTCCGTCCCGAAACCGTGGTGCAGCAGGTCGATCCGCTGCGGCAGCTCTTCCTCGCGCGCCAGCGGCTCAACGACCTGCTCGCCAAGCTCGACGGCAACGACGACCTCGACGCCCTGCTGCAGGACGTCGCCACCAACACTGAAAGCCAGGAGAAGCTGAAGCAGCTCACCCAGGGAGAGACCCCCAATGCCTGAACAGACGCCAGCACCCGCCCCTGAGAATGCCGCCGCTCCGGCGACGGTCCTAGCTTCCGCCGAGCCGCAGGCCGAAGGCTCGCTGCTCGACACCATCATCGCCAAGGGCCGGCTGGCCCGCGACGAGAGCCAGAAGGAACGGGCGCGCGACCTGGTGGGCGAGTTCGTCCACCAGATCCTGGACGAGGGCATGACCATCAGCCACGACACGATGGCCATGATCCAGGCGCAGATCGCGCACATCGACGAGCTGATCAGCGCGCAGCTCAACGAGATCCTGCACCACCCCGAGTTCCAGAAGCTGGAGGCGTCCTGGCGCGGCCTCCAGTACCTGGTGATGAACACCGAGACCGGCACGGGCCTGAAGCTGCGGCTCCTCTGCCTGTCGAAAAAGGAGCTGTTCAAGGACCTCGACTCGGCCATCGAGTTCGACCAGAGCTCCCTGTTCAAAAAGATTTACGAAGAGGAGTACGGCACCTTCGGCGGCCATCCGTTCAGCCTGATGATCGGCGACTTCGAGTTCGGCCGCCATCCGCAGGACATGGCGCTGCTGGAGAAGGTCGCGGGCGTGGCCGCCGCGGCCCACGCGCCGTTCATCGCCGCGGCCTCGCCGCGCCTCTTCGACATGGACACCTTCACCGAGCTCGGCAACCCGCGCGACCTCGCCAAGGTCTTCGAGAGCTCCGAGCTGATCAAGTGGCGCTCGTTCCAGCAGGCCGAGGACTCGCGCTACGTCGCCCTGGCGCTGCCGCACGTGCTGCTGCGCCTCCCCTACGGCCCCGACACGACCCCGACCGACGACTTCACCTACGTCGAGGACGTGGACGGCCGCGATCACAAGAAGTACCTCTGGGGCAACGCCGCCTACGCCCTGGGGCAGCGCATCACCAACGCCTTCGCGCTCTACGGCTGGTGCGCCGCCATCCGCGGCGTCGAGGGCGGCGGTGTTGTCGAGGGGCTGCCGACCCACACGTTCAAGACGGACGAGGGCGACATCGCCCTCAAGTGCCCGACCGAGATCGCCATCACCGACCGCCGCGAGAAGGAGCTGGACACCCTCGGATTCATCGCGCTCTGCCACTGCAAGGGGACCGACTACGCGGCCTTCTTCGGCGGCCAGACCACGCAGAAGCCGCGGGCGTACGATACCGACGCGGCCAACGCCAACGCCCGCATCTCGGCGCGGCTGCCGTACATCCTGGCGGCCTCGCGCTTCGCTCACTACCTCAAGGTGATCTGCCGCGACAAGATCGGCAGCTTCCAGACCAAGGACGGCATCGCCCTCTTCCTCAACCGGTGGATCACCAAGTACGTCCTGGGCACGGACGAGGCCGGGCAGGACCTCAAGGCGCAGTTCCCGCTGCGCGAGGCGCGCATCGACGTCTTCGACATCCCCGGCAAGCCGGGAGCGTACCGCGCGGTCGCCTTCCTGCGCCCGCACTTCCAGCTCGAAGAGCTGACCGCCTCGATCCGGCTGGTGGCCGAGCTGCCGCCGCCCGTGGCGGGCTGACCCGGCCTGACCTGACAGCTAATCAAGGAGATCCATCATGGCAAGCAACATGTACCTCAAGTTCGACCCCCCGCTCGAAGCGGGGAGCAGCGCCGCGAAGCACGAGAAGGAGATCGAGATCCTCTCCTGGAGCCATGGCTTCACGCAGCCGACGAGCCCCACCCGGAGCACCGCCGGCGGCGCCACCGTGGAGCAGGCGAGCCATCACAACCTGAGCTTCACCAAGTACCTCGACGCGGCCACCCACACGATCGTGCGCAACTGCTGGAGCGGCAAGCAGATCAAGCAGGCCACGCTCTCGTGCTACCGCTCCTCCGGCGACGCGAAGAACGAGCCCGTGCAGTACCTCTCCATCGTGATGGACCACGTGGTCATCGCCAACTACAGCGTCTCCGGCGGCCCCGGCGACATCCCGGTGGAGAACGTCTCGCTCGACTACGGGATCGTCCAGTACAACTACATCGAGCAGAAGAAGGCCGACGGCCAGGGCGACGGCAACAAGCCTGCGAAGCACGACCTCGAGACGAGGGTCATCAGTTAAGCAGGACGGGGAGACAGCGAAGATGGAGGTCCGTACGCCGTTGTTCGACCGTCTGGTCGACCGCGCTCCCAAGCTCCGGCACGAGGTGCGCCCGGCGCGCACCCTCGACCGCCGGGGCCTTCGGGAGTCGGTGCGCCGGGAGCTGGAGCGGTTGCTCAACACCCGCTGCCCGTTCCCGGCGCACCGGCTGGCGGACCGGCCGCGCTCGGTCATCGACTACGGCCTTCCCGAGCTGACCGGCTTCTCGGCGCACCGCATCGAAGACCGCGACCGGCTGGCGGAGCTGATCCGCCGCGCCATCGAGGCCTTCGAACCCCGCCTCGCCGACGTCCGGGTCCGGCTGGAGCCGGTCCCGGGCGACTCTCTCTCGCTGGCCGGCCACATCGAAGCCGTCTTCCAGGGCGACTCCGTGACCGAGCCGGTCTCCTTCCACACGGTCGTCGAAACCCGCAGCGGAAAGGTGGAAGTCCATGGCGGCGCTTGACGACGGGCTCCTGCGCTACTACCTCGACGAGCTCGCCTACCTGCGGCGCGCCGGCCAGGACTTCGCCACCGCCTATCCCAAGGTGGCGGCGCGCCTGGAGCTGCAGCCCGGCGAGTGCCCCGATCCGCACGTCGAGCGGCTGATCGAATCGTTCGCTTTTCTCACCGCCCGCATCCAGAGCGATCTCGACGCCGATTTCCCCGAGGTCGCCAAGGAGTTGCTGGACGTCCTCTATCCCCACTACCTGCGCCCCATCCCCTCGCTCGCGGTGGCGCGGTTCGACGTCGATCCCGAGCGCGGCAAGCTCACCAGCGGCTACGAGATCCCGCGCGAGACTCCATTGTTCGTCCACGCCGAGCGCGGCGCGGTCTGCCGGCTGAGCACCTGCTATCCGGTCACGCTCTGGCCCGTCGAGATCGCCGAGGCGGAGCTGGAGTCGCCGGACCGCTACGACTTCACCAGCGGACTGCCCGACGTCGCCGCGGTCCTGCGGCTGCGGCTGCGCTCCCAGGCCGATCCGTTCGAGAAGCTCGGGGTCGACCGCCTGCGTTTCCACCTGACCGGCGATCCGGTCCTGGTGGGAAGGATCTACGAGCTGCTCCTGGTCGATCTCAAGGGCGTCGTGATTGCCCCAGGCGACGGCGCGGCCCCGTTCCATCTGCCGCCCTCGGCCGTCCAGCCCGTGGGCTTCGCGGAAGACGAGGCGCTGCTCCCCTATCCGCGCACCTCGCATCCGGGCTACCGGCTGCTCCAGGAGTACTTCGCGTTCCCGGAGAAGTTCCACTTCGTCGACCTGGAAGGGCTCGCCGGCCGCGCCCGTGGCACCACGACCGACGTGATCTTCCTGCTCCGGCGCCGGCCCGGCCGCCTGCCCGTGAGGCCCGATACCTTCGCGCTCGGCTGCACGCCGGTGGTCAACCTGTTCCCCAAGACGAGCGAGCCGGTGCGCGTCGATCACCGCCAGATCGAGTACCGCCTGGTGGCCGACATGCGGCGCGAGGCCACGACCGAAGTCCACTCCATCCTCTCGGTCTCCGGCTCGTCCAACGCCTCGGACCGGGCCCGCGAGTACGCGCCCTTCTACTCGTTCACCCACGCCATGCAGCGGAGCAGCCAGAAAGCCTTCTGGCACGCCCGGCGGGTGCCGGCGCAGGGCGGCAAGACCGGCACCGAGATCCTGCTCTCCTTCCGCGACCTCGACTTCCGGCCGGCCCGGCCTCCGGACGAAACGGTGTTCGCCCACGTGCTCTGCACGAACCGCGGCCTGGCCTCCGAGCTGCCGGCCGAGGAGCCTCTGCTGCAGACCGACGAAGCCCTGCCGGTGCGCCGCATCGTCTGCGTGCGCAAGCCGACCCGCCCGCTGACGCCGCCGCTCGCCGGCCAGGCCCTCTGGCGCCTCGTCTCGCACCTCTCCCTCAACTACCTGTCGCTCGAAGGCGGAGAGGCGGGGTTGCGCGCGCTGCACGAGATCCTCGGCCTCTACTGCTTCTCCGACGCGCCGTCGCTGCAGCGCCAGATCCACGGCATCCGCGGGATCTCGCCGCGCAAGGTGGTGCGCCGCATGGGCGACGAGGCATGGAAGGGTTTCTGTCGCGGCACGGAAGTCACGCTCACCTTCGACGAGACGCAGTACGTGGGCAGCAGCGCCTTCATGCTCGCCTCGGTGCTCAACCGCTTCTTCGCCCTGTATGCTTCGACCAACTCGTTCACCCAGCTCGTGATCCAGCGCGTCGGACGCGAAGGGGAGTGGAAGCGATGGCTGCCTATGGCTGGCGCCGGCACCGTGCTGTAGACGAGGGGCTCTTCGCCGAGGGGCACCTGTTCAGCTTCCTGCAGGCCGTGCGCCTGCTGGAGACGATGCACCCCGAGCGCACGCCGCCGGGCGAAGGCATCGATCCGGCCGCCGAAGTCGTCCGCTTCCGCTCCGCCGTGCGCCTCGACTTCCCGCCCGGGGACGTCGACGAGGTCCGGCCGCCCGTGAACGGGGATCCCGCCGAGATGACCGTCCACGTCCTCGGCTTGGCGGGTCTGCACGGGCCGCTGCCGCCCTCGATCACCGAGCTCGCCATGGAGCGCGCCTTCCATGGCGACCGGGCGCTGCGCGACTTCCTCGACCTCTTCAACCACCGGCTGGTCTCGCTGCTCTACCGGGCGCGCAAGAGGTACCGGCCGGCGCTCGATCCCGGCGCGCCGGGCAAGGGGAGGATCGCCTCGGTCCTGCTCGCCCTGGTCGGTCTCGGCACGCCCCACCTGGCGGGCCGGATGGGCATCGAGGACCGCTCCCTGCTGCCATACGCAGGCTTCCTGCTGGCCAGGCCGCGGCCGACGGTGGGGCTCGTCCGGCTTTTGGAGGACTGCTTCGGCATCCGGGTCGAAGTCTCCGAGCGCAAAGGGTCGTGGCACAGCCTGGAAGGAGGAGACGTGACCCGCCTCGGGAGCCAGAACTGCGCCCTGGGAGACAGCACCGTCCTGGGCTCGCGCATCTGGGACCAGGCCGCGAGCTTC
>Ga0190265_10003157_pt1 | contig 11219 bp, 11 predicted proteins | sample Popmic124T_FD_133135 | JGI IMG/M metagenome (GOLD analysis project Ga0190265, IMG submission 133135) | Populus adjacent soil microbial communities from riparian zone of Indian Creek, Utah, USA - 124 T | ecosystem: Environmental > Terrestrial > Soil > Riparian zone | place: USA: Utah | collected...
GCCGACTTCTGCGACCTCGGCGGCGGAGGAGACGCGCAGGGCGTCGTCGATGCTCTCGAAGTGATCACGCGCGACTCGCAGGTCCGCTCCATCTTCTTCAACATCTTCGGCGGGATCACGCGCTGCGACGAGGTGGCGCGCGGCATCCTCGCGGCGCTCGACCGGCTCGACATGAGCCGCTACCCGATCGTCGTCCGGCTCGACGGCACGAACGCCGAGGAGGGCCGCCGCATCCTCGCCGACGCCGGGCGGCCGAACATCCATCCCGAGGCGACGATGCTCGACGGCGCGCGGCGCGCGGTGGAGCTGGCGGCGTGAGCGACGTCTGGAGCGACCGTGCGCAGCTCTACGCCGAGTCGGAGGCGCACCGCGAGGGTGAGGACCTCGACCTGCTCGTGGAGTGGGCGCGGGGCGCGCGCACCGCGCTCGACGTCGCCACCGGCGGCGGCCACGTGGCGCGCCGCCTGCGCGAGGCGGGGCTCGAGGTGGTCACGAGCGATCCGGCGCGGGGGATGGGACCGGACGTCATCTGCCCCGCCGAGGATCTCCCCTTCGCCGACGACTCGTTCGACGTCGTCGCCTGCCGCGTCGCCGCGCACCACTTCGAGGACGTCGCCGCCGCGGTCGCCGAGATGGCGCGCGTCGCGCGCGACCGCCTGCTCCTCGTCGACAACCTCTTCCTGAGCGATGCCGCCGAGGAGGCTGAGTGGCTGCGCGACCCGTCGCACGTGCGCAACTACAGCGAGGCCGAGTGGGGCGGCTTCCTCGCCGGCGCCGGCCTTCGCGTCGAGGACGTCCGCCGCTTCGACAAGCCGATCGAGCTCGAGCCCTGGCTGAAGCGGACGGGCTGCGAGGGCGATGAGGCGGCGCGCGTGCGCGAGCTGCTCGCCGACCGCATCGATGCCGACGGCTTCCTGCACCTCGACCGCATCGCGCTCCTGGCGCGCGTCTGATGGCGATCATCGTCGACCGCGACACAAAGCTCCTCGTGCAGGGGCTGACCGGCAGCGAGGGCTCGTTCCACGGCCTGCGCAACAAGCGCTACGGCACGCAGGTCGTCGCGGGGGTCACGCCCGGCAAGGGCGGCCAGGACGTCGAGGGCGTCCCCGTCTACGACACGGTCGCGGACGCGATCCGCGACACCGGCGCCAACACGACGATGGTCTTCGTTCCGGCGCGCTTCGCCGCCGACGCCATCTACGAGGCGGTCGACGCCGGCATCGGCACGGTCATCTGCATCGCGGAGGGCCTGCCGGCCCACGAGATGCTCCGTATCTACACGTACATCCGCCCGCGCGGCGTGACCATGCTGGGGCCGAACTGCCCGGGCGCGCTCTCGCCGGGCAAGTCGAACGTGGGCATCATCCCGGCCGAGATCTTCCGCGAGGGCTCGGTGGGCCTCGTCTCCCGGTCGGGCACGCTCACATACCAGATCGGCCATGAGCTGACGCAGCTCGGGCTCGGCAACTCCACGATCGTCGGCATCGGCGGCGACCCCGTCGTCGGGTCGTCGTTCATCGACGTGCTCGAGAAGTTCGAGGCCGATCCCGAGACCGAGTACGTCGTGCTCGTCGGCGAGATCGGCGGCGACGAGGAGGAGAAGGCGGCCGACTTCATCGGCACGTCGATGTCCAAGCCGGTCGTCGGCTACATCGCCGGCTTCACGGCCCCGCCGGGGAAGACGATGGGGCACGCCGGCGCGATCATCTCGGGCTCGTCCGGCACCGCCCAGGCGAAGAAGGACGCGCTCGAGGCGAAGGGCGTCCGCGTCGGCACCTCGCCGACCGAGACGGCCCAGCTCGTCGCCGAGATCGCACGCTGAGCCCGCCCTAGCCGAAAGGTCAGCCGAGGGCTGTGGGCGACCCCCCGTGGGTGATGCAAGATCGCCCGCGCCGGGGGCTGGCAACCTGCCGAAATCGGCGTGATGGTGAAGACAACTTCATCACCGTCTCACCCGCCGCTCATCCGCGGCACGAACCATCAGCCGTAGTCCACTGACCCCCGGGAGCTTCAGATCGAAAAACCGACGGAGCGAGGCCGCACGCTCCGAGCGAGCATGGCCGCCGCGTGCGTTGCTGCCGCCTTCCTGGGTGGGGCGCAGGCGCCGGCGGCGACGCCCGGCGAGCGCACGTGCCGCGGCACGATCGGCGCCCGGACGGTCGGCCGCGTAAGCGTGCGCGCCGGCGCGTACTGCGTGCTCGCCGGGACGACCGTCCAGGGCAACGTCCTCGTCGCGCGCAACGCGACGCTGGTCGCCGGCGGCGTTCGGATTCGCGGCACCGTGCACGCGCAGCGGGCGAAGAGCGTCTCGGTCATCGTCGAGTCGAGCGTGGGGGGGAGCGTGCGGGTCGAGAGCTCGGCCCGCGCGGTCGTGAACGAGAGCAGGGTGGCGGGCAGCGTCCGGCTGACGTCGAACCGCGGGCCCGTGACCGTGACCGAGAACGAGATCGGCGCCGACCTCCAGCTCGTGTCGAACGTCGGCCTCTCGAAGATCCTGGGCAACGAGGTCGACGGCGACCTCGTCTGCACGTCGAACAAGCCCCGCCCGACCGGCGGCGCGAACCAGGTCGACGGCCGGAAGCGCGGACAGTGCCGGCGCCTCTGAGCCCCGGGCGCTAACTGCGCGGCAGCCCAAGCGCGCTTCGATAGCGTGACGACGTGACCGTCGATCCTGCCATCGAGGCCGCCATCGAAGCAACGGGGTTACGCAAGAGCTACGGCGACGTCGAGGCGCTGCGCGGCGTCGACCTGAACGTGGCGACGGGCACTGTCTTCGGCCTGCTCGGTCCGAACGGCGCGGGGAAGACGACGGCCGTCCGCATCCTGACGACGCTTCTCCGGCCGGACGGCGGCAGCGCGCGCGTCGCCGGCTACGACGTCGTCCGCGACGACGCGAGGGTCCGCGAGCGCATCGGGCTCGCGGGGCAGTCCGCGGCCGTCGACGAGAACCTCACCGGCTTCGAGAACCTCTACATGGTGGGCCGCCTCTACCACCTGGGCCGCCAGGCCTCCCGCGAGCGCGCGCGCGACCTGCTCGAGCAGTTCGAGCTCTCCGACGCCGGCGACCGGCTCGCGCGCACGTACTCGGGCGGGATGCGGCGCCGGCTCGACCTCGGTGCTGCGCTCGTCGCGCAACCACCCATACTCTTCCTCGACGAGCCGACGACGGGGCTCGACCCGCGCAGCCGCCTCGGCCTCTGGGAGGCGATCGAGACGCTCGTCGGCCGCGGGACGACCGTCCTCCTCACCACGCAGTACCTCGACGAGGCCGATCGGCTCGCGCACCGGATCGCTGTGATCGACCAGGGCCTCGTGATCGCCGAGGGGACGCCGGACGAGCTCAAGGCGCAGGTCGGCGGCGACCGGCTCGAGATCCGGCTCTGCGAGGGCGCTGACCGCGAGGCGGCGGTCGCAGCACTCGCGCCGCTCGCGCGGGAGCGCCCGCAGGTCGACGACGGGTTGCTCCGTGCGCCGGTCGCCGAGCGCCGAGTCATAGCTGAGGCCGTGCGGCGCCTCGACGACGCGGGCGTCGCGATCGACGACATCGCCCTCCATGGGCCGACGCTCGACGATGTCTTCCTGCAGCTGACCGGGCACGCGGCCGAGCCTCAGGACGAGGAGGTGGCAGAGGCGGTGAAGGTGTGAGCGTCATCGCGGGCGCGGTCTCGGACACGCTCGTCCTCTCGAGGCGCAGCATCCGGCGCATCCAGCGCCAGCCGGACCTGCTGGTCGGCTTCACGGTCCAGCCGGTCATGTTCGTGCTGCTCTTCGTCTACGTCTTCGGCGGCGCGATCGAGACGCCCGGCCTCGACTACGTGGACTTCCTGATGCCGGGCATCCTCGTGCAGTCGATCGTCTTCGGCGGCTTCGTCACCGCGCTCGGGCTGGCCGAGGACATCAAGAAGGGCCTCATCGACCGCTTCCGCTCACTGCCCATGTGGGGGCCGGCGGTCGTGTCCGGGCGCATCCTCGCCGACGTCGGCACGAACATCATCCAGCTCGTCGTGATGGTGCCGGTCGGCATCGCGGCGGGCTTCCGCTTCGACAACGGGCTGGCGCAGATAGTCGCCGGCTTTGCGCTGCTGCTGCTGCTCGGCTACGCGTTTTCGTGGGTCTTCGCGTTCATCGGCCTGACGGCCTCGTCGCCGGAAGCCTCGAACGCCTTCGGCTTCACGATCCTCTTCCCGCTCACGTTCATCTCGTCCGCATTCGTGCCCGTGGAGTCGATGCCGGGCTGGCTGCAGGCCTTCGCCGAGATCAACCCCTTCACGACGATGGTCGACGCGGCGCGCTCGCTCTTCATCGGCACGCCCGCGCACAACGACGTCTGGGGCGCCGTCGTGTGGGCGCTCGTCATCATCGGCGTCTTCGGCTCGCTGTCGGTGTGGCGCTACCGCCGCACGGTTTCTCGCTAGCGCAAGTCGCGGATCCGCTCGCGCGGATCCACGACGCGAAATCCCTAAAGGCGGCCGCTTCGCGGCCGCTGCCGCAGCGATTTCGAAGCGTCTCTTTGCTCAGCCCTACGCTCGCCAGCGGGCCTCGAATGCGCGCTGCTTCGCGGTTGGCTCGCCCAGCTCGATGCCGAGCGTGGCCAGCTTCGTGCGCGCGATCTCGGCGTCGAGGTCGGCCGGGAAGGGGTGCAGGCCGGGCTCGAGCCCGCCGCGCGTGAGTAGTTTGAAGGCGACCGCGTGCACCGAGAACGAGAGGTCCATGATCTCGACCGGATGCCCGTCGCCGCCCGCGACGTTCGTCTGGCGCCCGTCGACGAGGACGTACGCGTGCCCGCCGCCGGGCAGCGCATGCGCGGTCACGCCGGGTCGCGCCTCCTCGCCCGGGCCGAGCGCGTCGACCGCGATTTCGCGCTCGTGGTGACCGCCGTTGGCGAGCAGGACGCCGTCCTTGAGCAGCTGGAGCGCCTCGGCGGGCACCGCGTCGGCGGCGCCGGTGGCGGTGACGACGACGTCGGCGTCCGGGAGCGCGTCCTCGAGCCGCGCCACGCGATGCCCGTCCATGTGCGCCTCGAGCGCCGCGACCGGCTCCACCTCGACCACCGTGACCCGGCCGCCCTGGCCCTGCGCGTAGCGGGCGAGGCCCTTGCCGACCCAGCCGTAACCGACGATGCAGAACTCGCGGCCGGCGAACGTGAGGTTTGTCAGCCGGTCGATCGCCGCGAGCGTCGACTGGCCGGTGCCGTAGCGGTTGTCGAAGAGGTGCTTGCAGCGCGCATCGTTCGCGAGGACGGCCGGGAAGGTGAGCCGGCCCGCCGAAGCCAGCGCTCGGAGTCGAACGACGCCCGTCGTCGTCTCCTCGGTGACGCCTGCGAGCCGCTCGGCGAGCGCCGGCCGGTGGTGGACGATCCGCCCGGTCAGCTCGGCGCCGTCGTCGACGACGAGCTCGGGCTCGGTGTCGGCGACGGCGAGAAGGTCCTCGTCGAACTCGTCCGGTGATGCTCCATGCCGCGCGTGCACCTCGATCCCGCGCGCCACGAGCGCCGCACAGATCGCGTCCTGCGTCGAGCCGGGATTGGAGCCCGACGCGACGACGCGCGCGCCCGCCTCGGCCAGCAGCGTCGCGAGGTAGGCCGTCTTCGCCTCGAGGTGCACGACGACCGCGACCCGTCGCCCGCGCAGCGCGCCGTCCGAGAGCCGCTCGCGCGCCAGCCGGTTCAAGACCGGAGAGTGCCGCGCTACCCAGCGGATGCGCTGCTCGCCGGCCGCCGCGAGCGACGGGTCGGCGATGCGAGAGCGGGCCGCGGCGTCCACGCCGCGAACTTACAGCGCTAGATCTTGCGCCGCGGGCGCGTCGAGCCCCACTTGGAGTTGCGGCGCTTCGAGGAGTAGACGAGGCGCGGCGGCGCGACCTTCAGCCCCTCGCTCGCGTACTGGTCCGTGTGGCCGAGCATGCGGGCCACGTGGCTGACGTCCGCCTGCTGCTCTGGCAGCACCAGCGTGACGCCGGTGCCCGTGCGCCCGGCGCGACCGGTGCGGCCGACGCGGTGGACGTAGCCCTTGTTGTCCTCGGGCGGGTCGAAGTTGATGACGTGCGTGATGTCGTCGAGGTCGAGACCGCGCGCGGCGACATCGGTCGCGACGAGCGTGGAGACGAGGCCGGACTCGAAGCGGGCGAGCGCGCGCTCGCGGGCGCCCTGCGTCATGTCGCCGTGCATCGCCACCGCGTGGACGTCGTGCCGCGCGAGCTTGTGGACGAGCCGCTCGGCTCCCCGCTTCGTGCGTACGAAGACGAGGGCGAGCCCGCGCTCCTGGCCCAGTAGCTGCGCGAGGGTCTCCACCTTCGTGTCGGCGGTGACCGGGACGAACTTGTGCTCGACCGCAGCATGGCGCTGCTCGACCGGCAGCTCGGCCTCGTGCCTGACCGGCGCGGTCGTGTACTCACGAGCGAGCTCGCCGACGGCGCCGTCGAGCGTCGCCGAGAAGAACATCGTCTGCCGCTTGCGCGGCAGGCGGGCCACGATGCGGTCGACCTGCGGCTGGAAGCCCATGTCCAGCATCCGGTCCGCCTCGTCGAGGACGAGGATCTTGACCGCATCGAGCTTCACGGCCCGGCGGTCGAGCAAATCCTGCAGGCGGCCGGGTGTCGCGACGAGGACGTGCGCCTCGCGCGCCTTCTTCGCCTGCGTCGAGATAGTGACGCCGCCGTAGACGGCGGCGACGCGCAGGTCGCGGGCCGGGGCGATCGTCTCGATGTCGGCCGCCACCTGGGCTGCGAGCTCGCGCGTCGGCACGAGAATCAGCGCGGACGGACGCGCGTCGGCGGCGTCGAGCGCTTCGACGATCGGGATGGCGAAAGCGAGTGTCTTCCCCGAGCCCGTCGGCGACTTCGCGAGCACGTCGCGGCCGTCGAGGGCGTCGGGGAGGACGAGAGATTGGATGCGGAAGGGAGCGTGGATGTCGCGCTCCGCGAGCGCCTGCGCAACACGCGGCGAGACGCCCAGGTCAAGGAAGGACTGCACTATGGGTTCAACTCCTGTTTCGTCGTGATCGAGATCCAACTGCCTCGACCAACAGACCGAAGAAGCCAAACCTCACTGGACGACACACCGCCGTCCGTGAGCTCACAGTAGCTGACGCGGAGGATGTCCGCCCGCCGCCGCGTTCTCTAGGCTCGACCGATGATCTCGTTCGCCCGCGGCGCGCCTGCGCTGGAGTGCCTCGACGCCGAGCTGCTCGCCGATTGCGCACGCACGGCGATCGAGCGCGACCGCACCGTGCTCGCGTACGGCGCGGGCGGCGGTTACGGCCCTCTGCGCGAGCGGCTCGCTGCGCAGCACGGCGTCGAGCCGGGGCGCGTGCTGATCACGAACGGGGGACTCCAGGGCATCGCCTTCTACGCCGAGGAGCTGCTCGCCGCACGACCCGGACGCGTCCTGGTCGAGGCGCCGACGTACGACCGGACGCTGAAGATCCTCGCCCGTCTCGGCGCCGAGGTCACCGCCGTGCCGATGGACGACGAGGGGCTCGACCCGGACGCCCTCGAGCGGGAGCTCGGGCGCGGCGGCGTCAGCTTCCTCTACACCATCCCGACGTTCCAGAATCCGAGCGGCCGGACGCTCTCGGGCGCGCGGCGCCGGCGGCTCGTCGAGCTGGCGGCAGCGCACGACCTGCCCGTGCTCGAGGACGACCCGTACGGCCTCGTCCGCTACGAGGGCGAGGCACCGCCCTCGCTGCACGAGCTCGACGGCGGGGATCTGGTGACCTACGCGTCGTCGTTCTCGAAGACGGTCGCGCCCGGCCTCCGGATCGGCTGGTTTGCGCTTCCGGCCGACCTCGCCCGGCGGCTCGAGGAGCGCGCCGTCTCGACGTACATCTCGCCGCCGTTCGTCACGCAGGCGACCGTGCACGAGCTCTTCTCGCGCGGCGCCTTCGAGCCGAACCTGGAGCGGATCCGCGGCCTCCTCCGCAGCAGGCGGAACGCGATGCTCGAGGCGCTGGATCGTGAGCTCGACGGCCGCGCGACCTGGAGCAGGCCGGACGGCGGCTACTTCCTCTGGGCCGAGCTGCCGGTCGAGACGGCGCCGCTCCTGCCGCGTGCCGAGGCGGCCGGGGTCACGTTCGTCAAAGGCGCCGACTTCTTCCCGGGCGATCGCGGCGGCGAGCGCGCGGCGCGCCTCGCCTTCAGCTACGAGGCGCCGTCGTCGATCGCCGAGGGCGTGTCGCTGCTCGCCTCGCTCGTCTCACCCGCGCTCGCGTGACCGAGGCCCATCTGGCTCGCCAGCGCCTGGCGGCGCCGGTAGAGCTGCGACAGCAGGATGCCGCCGACGAGCCCGGCGAGGAGCGAGAGGAGGATCACCCAGATCAGCGACGTGCGGGCCTCGGCGAAGATGAAGTTGACGCTCGCGTCGTCGCTGTTGCCGATGACGAAGGCGATCAGGTACGCGGCGATCAGGATGAGCACGCCGATCGTGAGCCAGAGCTTCGGCTGCCAGTGCTGGTCGAACTCGCGCTCGCGCTGGTCCACGAGCGAGAGTGTACGACCCTAGGCGGCCGCTGTCGCGTACGCGGGAGCCGACCGCGGGACGAGCTGCGGATGCCGCGGCGGCACGAGCGCGCCTCTGCGCACGGCGCGGAAGGTCGGGCACGGAGTCTCGTTCGGCAGCGCACACAGTCCGGCCCGGCGGAAGTAGCAATCGCTGCAGGTTGACTCAGGTCGTTTGCTCATCTCTCCCCTTGATCTGCTCCGGCGTGGGCCAGGACTGCAGTCATTCTGCGACCGCCGCTCACCACCTGCAACCCCTCCGCTCACAAAATCGACGCAATTTCCGGCGCTTTCGAGAGCGGCGAAAGTCCCTGCTAACTGGCTTTTCTGGGCAGTGTTGCCAGCCGCCGCAACGCCTGTTGAAAGTTCTCCACCGCGATGATCTGCATGCCGTCGGCGTTGCGTCTCGCCTCGGCGGCGTTTTCCCCAGCCGGGACGACCAGGACGTCGACGTCCGTGCGCCTCGCGCCGATCGTCTTCTGCTTGACGCCGCCGACGGGGGAGACGGTGCCGTCCAGCTGCAGCTCCCCCGTCGCGGCGACGCGCAGGCCGCGGTCGACGTCGCGCCCGAGCTCCTCGAGCACGTCGAGCGCGAAGGCGAGCCCGGCGGACGGCCCGCCGACGTTGCCCAGGTCGATGTCGACGTCGATCGGCAGCTCGACGTCGGCGAGCTGCTCGACGTTGATCCCCACGATCGGCCGTCTCGGCGGGTCCGGGCTCACGATCGTGGCGACGGTCTCGGTCCGCGTCTCGCCGTCGGCGCGGACCGTCAGCTCCACGCTCTCGCCGATGTCGTGGCGCCCGATCGCGATGCGCAGCTCGTCGGGAGTCCGCACGGGCTCGCCGTCGACCTCGACGATCACGTCTCCGTTCTCGAGCTTCCCGTGTGCCGGCGTATCGACCCCGACCGCAACGATGAGCGCGCCGCCGGGCTCCGCCTCGACGTCGTAGCCGAGCTCGCGCAGGGCGACGGCGGCCGCGATCTCCTGCGAGCGGCTCATGGTGCGCAGGTTCTCGCGGCGGCGATCCTCGAAGGTCGAGCCCGGCGGCACGAGGTCCTCGGCAGGCACGGCGTCGGCGCCGTCCGGGCGGAGCTGCGACACGTGCTCCTCGAGCAGCGACGCCTTGCGCACGACGACGTCGACGTAGAAGATACCGCCGCCGTTGTCGTCCTGGCGCTCGCCTTCGACGTCGACCTGGTCGGCAAGCGGCTTCGCCTCGTCGGGAAGCAGGAGGTACGCGTCGGCGGGGATGACGTACGTCGCTCCGGCACCGACGAGAGCGAGGATTGCCAGGACGGCGACGAGCCGCGTCAGCCTCAGAGCAGACTCCTCGTCAGGCCGCCGTCGACTGAAATCGTGGCGCCGGTGACGTACGACGCTTGGTCCGAGGCGAGGAAGCAGACGACGTCGCCGACCTCGCGCGCCGCTCCCAGCCGGCCGAGCGGGATGGCGGCCAGGTCCGCGGCCGTCGGGCCGTCCGGGTAGACGTCCTTCAGGCGCTCGGTGTCGATGCGGCCGGGTGCGATCGCGTTCACGGTCACGCCGGCAGGAGCGAGCTCGCGCGCGGCCGTCTTGAGCCAGCCGATGAGCCCGGGGCGGATCGCGTTCGAGAGCGCGAGGTTGTCGACGGGCTCCTTCACCGTGCTCGACGTGATCGCGATCACGCGGCCGCGGCCGCTCGCCTCGAGGTGAGGCCGGCAGAAGCGCACGAGCCGGATGGCGGAGAGGAGCAGGAGCTCGACGGTCTCCTCGACCTGGTGGTCGGTGAGGTCGAGCGCCCCCGTGCGCGGCGGCCCACCGCTGTTCAGGACGAGGACGTCGATGCCGCCGAACGCCTGGAGCGTCTGGTCGACGAGCCGCTGCAGGTGCTTCGCGTTGGTGACGTCGCCGCGCACCGCGAGCGCACCGAGCCGCTCGGCCTGCCGCCCGAGCTCGTCGCGGCGCCGGGCGAGCAGCGACAGGTTCGCGCCTTCCGCCGCGAGAGCCTCTGCGCAGCCGAGCCCGATACCTGCTGACGCGCCGCAGACGATCGCCGTGCGTCCGGCGAGGCCGAGATTCATCGTCAGCCGGCGAGGACGGCGACGACCTCGCGCACGGCGGCGGCCGACGCCTCCAGCGCCTGCCGTTCGTCGTCGCCCAGGTCGAGCTCCACGATCTGCTCGACGCCCTCCGCGCCGAGCTTCACCGGAACCCCCATGTACAGCCCGTCGATGCCGTACTCGCCCTCGAGGTAGGCGGTGCAGGGCAGGACGCGCTTCTCGTCGAGCACGATCGAGTCCACCATCTGGCCCGCGGCCGCACCGGGCGCGTACCAGGCAGAGGTGCCGAGCAGGTTGACGATCTCGCCGCCGCCCTTCGCCGTCCGCTCCACCATCGCCTGGATCCGCTCCTCGGAGACGAGCTTGCGGAGCGGGATGCCGCCGACCGTCGTCGCAGAGACGACCGGGACCATCTGGTCGCCGTGGCCGCCCAGCACCATCGCCGTCACGTCCTTAACGGACATGCCGGTCTCGTGCGCGATGAAGGTCGAGAAGCGGGCCGTGTCGAGGATTCCCGCCATGCCGAACACCCGCTCCTTCGGCCAGCCGGAGGCACTCTTCGCGACGTGGCACATCGCGTCGAGCGGGTTCGAGACGACGATCAGGATCGCGTCGGGGCTCGCGCCCACGACCTGCTCGGTCACCGACTTCACGATCTTCTCGTTCGTCGTCACGAGGTCGTCGC
>Ga0190265_10003158_pt1 | contig 11217 bp, 10 predicted proteins | sample Popmic124T_FD_133135 | JGI IMG/M metagenome (GOLD analysis project Ga0190265, IMG submission 133135) | Populus adjacent soil microbial communities from riparian zone of Indian Creek, Utah, USA - 124 T | ecosystem: Environmental > Terrestrial > Soil > Riparian zone | place: USA: Utah | collected...
CCGAAGCACCGTCCACGGGGACGCTAGCCGCCTGCGCAAAGCCCGACGCGTCGAACTGCGCCTGAGTCACGTACTCGAAACGATAGGTCGTAGCCGCCCCCTCAGGATTCACCCGGCCACGCAACGACAGCGTCGGCTGACTATCCGGGCCACCGCTCCAACTCGCGCTCTGAGTCCTAACACTCGGCGCAGCGGGCTCAGTCGTAAAGAACGCGACCGGAGAAGTGAACGTCGCGCCACGATAGGGAGTACGAGCGACGACACGCACCTGATACGTCACACCCAACGCGAGATCCGACAGGTCGACCGAGACGTTGCACGTAGCCGGGTTGCCGACCGGGCAGTCGTTGGGATCACCAGACCCCGAACCGTTACCGAGATTTACCTCCGTCTCAGGCGCTGACTGCCACGTCACTCCATTACGGGAGTACTCGAAGTGATACCGGGTAGCGAGCGGGATCGGCGACGGCGCCACCGTCGCGGTCAGCGTCGCAGTCGCCGACTTCACATTCGTCATTACGGGTGTCGAAATATTAGACGGTGGAATTTCACCCAATATGAACATGCCAGCCCCACCGCTTTGCGCACCAGATGCCATAGTCGCATAGAGTCGTGACCCGGATCCGTTTACGCCAAGCGAGGTCGGCGGCGCCTGGAACCCGGGGGTGTCCCGGCCAGGGTTGGCAAAGATAACGTCGATGACTCCGCCGTTCCCGCCGTTCGCGTCGGGATCGAGTCGCAGGATGCGCTCCTGCGACGGCGCCGGGTTCGGGATGTTGATGAACTTCGGATCGATCTCCGCGGGAGGCGTACCAGTCCCTTCTCGGAAGGCCTTGACGACGTAGACATCGCCAGCGCCATCGACCGCGACGTAACTGGGTGTGTCTCTTAACTGGAAGGGAATATTCGTGGTGCCGGTGAGGATCGCGTCGGCGAAGTTGCCTTGTGGGGTGACGGTGTTACCGGGCAGCGTGAACTTCTGGACGCGGAAGTTGACGGTGCCCTCGACGGTGTAGATGTTGCCGTCGTCGTCCTCGGCGATGCTGTTGAGCGCTGCTGATCCGAACTGTCCTTTGCCGGGTCCGGTGGCGCCGGTCTTGCAGACGTCGAAGTTGGCGGCTTGGCAGACCTCGAAGCCGGAGTTTCCTGGCGAGGTGGTGGCGATCGTGACGCCGGTGGTTGGTGTGCCGCCGGTGAGGCTGACGTTGAGCTGGCCGAGTGTTGCGACGTCGGTTCCGGCGCGTGGTCCGCCGTCGAAGGTCACGACGTAGGGTGTCGAGCCGGTTGTGTTGCCGGGTCCGGCGGTGACGTTGACCGATCCGCCGCCGGTTGAGATGTTGGTGATCGCGTTGAGCGCGTCCTCGACCTGCTGAGCGGTTGCAGTGGCGGCGATGTCGGCTGTCTCAGACACGCCCGGCACCGAGCCGCCGAATTGGAGCCTGAACATCCCGCCCGTCGCCCTGACCGTCACGGTCTGGACCTCGTTGGCCTGGTCTGGGCCGGTGGCGAAGTTCTTGTTGCCCGGACCCGCCGTTACGACGTCCCAGCCGAAGTTGCGGACGAACTCGCCCGCCGCGGTGAACTCCTCAACCCGCGCCTTGGTCTTGTTCGCCAACAGCACGTTGCCCTCGTTCGGCGCCCCATCCGGCGCTACCGTCAGTATCGATCCGGGCGCCTGCACGACGCCGCCGGTCTCGCCGGTCGTCGTCCCGACCTTGCAGTTCGCTGGGTTGGTGCAGACCTCGAAGCCGGTCGCGCCGTCGCGCATCGTCGCGATCGTTGCGGCGCCACCCGAGAGGGGGGTGGTGCCGGCAGCGGCCGTGATCGCCGCCTGATTCGTGTCGGCTCGAGCGCCGGCGAAGGCGATGCGATATGGCATCGCGCCACCAGCCCGCGCGGTCACGGCCACCGACCCGCCGCCGGTGTTGATCGAGGCGAGACCGTTGAGCGCGATCTCGACCTGCGCGGCGGTCGCGTCAAACGCGAGATCGCCCGTCGTGTCCGCACCGAACGTCAGGCGGTACTGGCCGGCGGTCGCCGTGACCGACAGCGTCTGCAACTCATCCGCCTGCTCGGCCCCAGCCGCCACGACATCCTGGCCAAACGCGCGCACGAACGCACCAGCAGCGGTGAACTCCTGGATGCGGCTAAACGGCGCGTCGTTGACATACACATGGCCGCTCTGCTGATCGACAGCAACCCCAGCCGGACCAGACAACTGGCCACCAAGACCATTCACCGGCGCGATCGAACTCAACCCCGACTTACACGCCGCCGCAACGGTACAGACCTCAAAGACATTCGTACCGACGTCGCCAGCAGCCGTCTCACCCGTCCTAACCACGTCAAAACCCCACGCACTGACAAACGAACCCAACGCCGTAAAGCGCTGCACCCGATTCCCCCCACGATCAGCGACATACACATCCCCTGTCGCATCATTGGCATCAACGCCATTAGCAGCCCCCGACGGACTCGGAAAAACCCCACCCACCCCAAACGAAGCCGCAGGAGCATCCTCGGTACCGACGTAATTCATCACGCCAGGCGTCGCAGAAGCACTAGACGACAACGCACCCACAAAGACCACAGCAAGCAAAGCCCCCAACAGCGCCCACCGCAACGACATGGCCGAGCCACGCACAACCCCACGGCCACCAACGGCAAACCCCAGCCGGAAACCCGACTGCAGAACACTGCTGCGAACACGCCTCATAGCTGCTGGTCCTCTCCTCGTTGCTCTACTCATCGGGCGTCCTCCTCCTAGCGAGCCGCCGCTGCGCGGCTGGCCGAGTCGGCGCCCTGGGGCGCTGGGTACGGGCGATCGGCGATGTCTCGCATCGAAAGATCCCGCCGGCCATTGGCCGGCTTTGTGCCAGGCATCGCTCGCAACTGCTTCCTCTCCTCGAACTGCTTGGAGCCGCTATGGAGGAGCGGCTACCGTCTGCAACAACTATAAAACAGACGGTCTATAGAAAGCAAGGAACAACCGTGTTTTGATTCTTGCGGTTTCTGAAGTGGTTGAATATTGGCTCTAGAATGGGCGTTATGGTCGGGTTTCAACGTCTGCAGCGCCCGGGTGATCGGGGCTGGCACCGCCTCCGAGAAACCGTCTGGACTCCGCTGGACAAGCTTTCAAAGAATGACCGTTCTACTGCGGTGCCTCGCCGTAACCATCGACCAGAAACACAGCCAGACCCATAGGCACCCCGCACCAGGGCTGGATCTGCGTCCACTGACGTTTCTATCGAAAAACGTGCGTTCTCCGTTCAGAACAGGTATGGTCGGCCGGAGGCGCCGGCCCACCGACTCGGAGGTCCGCCGTGAGGCTCCGCAGCGCCGTCGCCCTCGCCGTCTCAGCCGTCTTGGCAGCGGGAGCGAGCAGCGCCGCGGCAGCCGCTCGGGAGGCCGTCCTCGGCACGACCTATCCCTGCTACGGCAGCGGCGAGAGCGTGATGCTCGAGGGCAGCGGCTTCACACCGCAGGGGCCGGTTGCGCTCAGCGTCAGCGGGCAGCAGCTGACCACGCTCAGCGCCGATCCCGACGGAGCGTTCAGCGCGCGGATGGAGGCGCCCGAGGCGCTGTTCGGTACGGTCCGGCTGCGCTTCACCGCGGCCGACGCCCGGCAACCGGCGCTACGGGCCGCGGCGACCGTCCGCATCGCCGACACCGACGTCGTCGTCACGCCCCAGGTCGGCGCGCCCGCGAGGCTCCGGCGGATCCGCGCCTGGGGGTTCTTCGGCGCGCCGGCGGTCTACGCGCACGTCAAGCGGCACGGCGCGCGACGGGCGCGCAACATCCGCCTCGGCAAGCCGCGCGGCGCCTGCGGCCGGCTCGACATCCGGCGCCGGCTCTTCCGCGCCGGAGTCCGCCCCGGCGCCTACACGCTGCAGTTCGACGCGCTGCGCCGCTACTACCCCAACCTCGAGCCGAGCGTCAGCTACTTCGTCGGGATCTTCGGCGCCTCGACGATGCAGACCGCGTCCGAGCGCCCCGGCGGCTTCCCACCCGCCACGCCCTTCAGCCCGCCGCGCGTGAACCGCGTCGCGCGCTTCACGACCACCTCGCGCTGACGCTTCGACCCCTTCGTCACCGGCTGCAGCTCGCGCCACTCGAAGCTGACCTCGCCGCGCAGCTTGTAGCGCTCGCCGGCGGGCGGGTCGGCGATGCCGCCGAAGGTGAAGCCGCGCTGCGCGGCGGCGAAGCGCGCCGAGCCGGCGGACATCCAGGTCGACGGCACACCGAGGTCCTCGTAGCGCCGCTGCGCCGGCCGGTACCACTGGAGCTGGAAGCGAATGTACATCCGCTGATCCGTGCCGTTGCCCGGCATCCCCGCTCGAACTCCCACCGAGTTGAGCTTCTTCGCCGTGTCGCAGACGTTCACCGTCGCCCACGGCCTCTTCTTGGGCACCGCGCTCGCATCCGCACTGGACACGAGCACCGCGACCGCGGCCAGCAGGAGAGCGAAGGGGACCCAGCGCACCCGCCCGATCCTAGAGACGCCTTCCATGTGTCGCGCCACCAGAAAACCGCGACATGGCATATAGTCATGTTCATGACCGCCCGTCCACAGCCGATCTCAAGACGGCCGCCCCGTCCTAGGGGGGCGAACTTTGCTCGCCGGCGACTTCAAGAGGTCATGAATGGAGAAAGCTCAATCCCGGCCCTGGGATTCCTCACCTGGATGGTCGGCTACAGCATCGCGCGGCTCGCCGAGGGCCTACCAAACCCGGGCGACCCGGCCGTCGTCACCATCCTTGCGGCGGTCGGCGCGTTCGTCGGTGCGGCCTTCCATCTGGCGCGCAAACGCACTATCGAGGGGATTCAGCTCACAGCGTTCTTGTTCTGCTTCGCAGCCACCGGGATCGGCTTGACGATCTACATAGCTCACTTGATCGCGCTCGGGTTCTGAGCAACCGCGACCGCTCGTAGCGCCACAGGCGAAGATCCGCCTGTGATGGATCCCGCGCCCGCGCGTAGTACCGGTGTGAACGAGGCGATCGTGGAGCCGGGGGTGGCGCTGGGCGTGACGACCGAGGAGGCCGAGAGCTTCGAGGCGCTGTACCGGCGGACGTTCCCGCGCGTGTATGCGTACGCGGCATCGCTGGTGCGCGAGCGGGCAGCGGCCGAGGACGTGACGGCGCTGGCGTTCGAGCGGGCGTACCGCAAGCGCAACCGCTTCCGGCCGGCACGTGGCACACGTGAGGCATGGCTGTTCGGGATCGCGCGCAACGCGGCGCTCGACGAGCTGCGCAAGCGCAAGCGGCGAGCGTCGCTCGAGGCCGAACCCGAGGACCTCGCGACACCCGACTTCGACGGGCACGTCGACAGCGCCCTGCGCCGCGCCACCGTCCGCGCGGCGCTCGCCCAGCTCGACGCGCGCGAGCGCGAGCTCGTCGCTTTGAAGTTCATGGCCGGCCTGTCGAACGCCGAGATCGCCCGCGTGCTCGGGATCTCCGAGTCGAACGCCGGCACGAAGCTGCACCGCACCGTCAACAAGCTGCGAGAGGCCTGCGATGAACGAGCGTGAGCTTGCACTGGCCGTTGCCGCCGAGGCGCCGGCCCCCGACCCCGACTTCGCCCGTCAGCTCGACGAGCGTGTCGAGCGCGGCTTCCCGCGCGACAGCCGAGCCGCGCGACTGACGCTGGCCCGCGCCCGCGCGGCGAGCACCCTGCGCCGCCGCCCGCCACTCGCGGCGCTCGGGGCCGTCGCGTCTGTGCTGATCGCACTCGTCGTCGCCGTCTCGCTGATCGGCGGTGAGAGCACGACGCGGCAGGCCGACATTCCGGGCGCGTCGACCGCCGACCGGCAGTCGAGCGGCGCCATCGAGCTCGACTCGCCCGCGGACGGCGCCATCGCCAACCCCGCGCCCGCACAGCCACCAGCCGCGGCGAAGCGTCGCGCCGAGGCGCTGAACGCCGGCCTCGCCACCCAGCCGGCGATCACCCGGCCGAACCCAAATGCCTCGACCGCGCTCGGCGACGACAGCACGCAACTCGCCACCCCCGCCCCGCCGCCCTCCCGCCCCGGCTTCGCCCCGGGCACGCGCGACCGCCGCATCGAGCGCTCGGCGACCTTGACCCTCGCCGCCCCCGACGAGCGGCTCGACAAGGTCGCCGCCGACATCGCCACAGTCACCGATCGCTACCGCGGCTTCGTGCTCAGCAGCTCGCTCGCCACCGGTGACGAGGGCGCCACGACCGGCGGCAACTTCGAGCTGCGCATCCCGGCCGCTCGCCTCGATGCCGCGCTGGCCGACCTCGCCAAGCTCGGCCAGGTCCGCTCGCAGACGACCGCCGGCCAGGACGTCACCGCCGCCTTCGTCACCGCCGGCGATCGGCTCGAGGCCGCCCAGGCCGAGCGCGCCAGCCTGCTGACCCGTCTGGAGAACGCGACCACCGACAGCGCGGCGACCTCGCTGCGCCTTCAGCTCGGCGCCAACGCCGGCGAGATCAACCGGCTGAAGAGCCGTATCGCAGCGCTGCGCATCCGCACCAACTACGCCACCGTCGCCGTCGCACTGCAGTCGACCGACGCCGACGCAGCCACCTCGTCGTCAAGCGACGACGGCCTCAGCGGCGCCCTCGACGACGCCGCCAACTCGCTCAGCAGCGCCCTCGAGCTGTCGATCCGCACGCTCGGCGTCGCGATTCCGCTCGCGTTGATCGCGGCCGCCATTGCCTTCGCCACGCGCGCGATCCGCCGCCGCCGTCGCGAAGCGGCGCTTCGCTGAAAGATTTTTCGCGCCAGGAGCCCACAATCCCTCAGTCGGCGCCACGGCGCCGCGAGTAACGGCGGCGCCCCGCCTATCATCCCCCAATGCTCGAGGGAGGCGACACGGCAGAGCTGCTGGCGAGCGTCAAGGTCTTCTCAGGCCTGGAGCCGCGCGAGCTCGAAGAGGTCGCTCGCGTCGCGGTGCCGCGCAGCTTCGACCGTGGCGAGGTCGTCTTCCGCGAGGGCGACCCCGGCGACACCTGTTACGTCGTGCGCTCCGGGACGGTCAGCATCCGGCGCGACCACCCCGACGGGCGCAGCCGCGCGCTCGCCGAGTTGCGCAACGGGGCGATCTTCGGCGAGCTGTCGATGTTCGGCGCCGAGACTCGCTCGGCGACCGCCGAGGTGCTCGAGCCGACCCAGCTCGTCGCAATCCTGCGTGCCGACATGCAGCGGGTGATCCGCTCGTCGCCGGACATTGCCTTCAAGATGCTCGCGGAGCTAGCCGACCGCGTCCGGCTAGTCAACGAGCAGCTCAGCCGGCAGTCTTTCCAAACCGTTTCCGGGCGGGTCGCGAGCACGCTGCTCGCCCAGGTCGTCACACGTCAGTCCGAGGGTGCCGGCGATCATGACGTGCTGGTCAAGGCAACCCAAGCGGAGATCGCCCAGCTCGCCGGAACCTCGCGGGAGAGCGCGAGCCGCTTTCTCGCCACACTCGCGCGCGAGGGCGTCGTGACGCTCGGCCGGGGCCGGGTCACGGTCCACGATCCGGGCCGGCTGCGCGGCTTCATCCACTAGCAAGCCAACTGGCCGTCCAGGACAACTGACGCGGCCGCGACTGTCCTTCGCGGCGCGAAGGGCAGCATTTCGGCTTATGACAGAGCCATGTGCGTTTTCAGATTATGGTAAGCCCCGTGACCGCTACTCCCTGGGGCGATTCGCGTGACCTGCACGCCCGCAAGCTGCGGCCCGGGCCAGGCACCTCACGCGAGGAAGTCGAGGCCAACCAGCGCGAGCGAATTTTCGCGGCGATGGTGGCGGCGGTAGCCGAACACGGCTACGAGGCGACCCGCGTCGCGGACGTGCTCGAGCAGTCGGGAGTCTCGCGCAACACCTTCTACAAGCACTTCGACAACAAGCTCGACTGCTTCCTGGCGACGATGGACGCCGTCATCCTCTGCGGCGGCTCCAACGTCATGGCCACCTACACGGGGCACGAGGGTCCGTGGGACGCGCGGCTCACGGACGGATTCGAAGCGTTGACCGCCACGCTCGCCGCCCAGCCGGCAGCCGCGCGCCTCTTCTACGTCGAAAGCGCTGCCGCTGGACCGGAGGCGGTTGCGAAGGTCAACGAGTTCGGCGACCGCATCTTCGACATCTCGCGCCGCTCGCTCGAGGAGTCGCAGGACTACGCCGGCATGCCGTACGAGCTGTTGCGCGCGGTGCTCAAAGGGATGCGCCGCGTGATGCAGACCAGGCTGCGCCGGGGCGGCGAGGCGGAGCTGACGCAGATCGCGCCGGAGCTGATGCGCTGGGCGTTGTGCTACCGCACTCCGCCCGAGCCGCTGCACCGACCCAGCGAACCCCCTGAACAGGAGTTCGCGGTCACGCCACGCGATCTCGAGGACCCGGGCGAACGGATCATGTCGGCCGTCATCAAGCTGATGGCGGAGAAGGGCTATCAGGCGCTGACGATCACCGACATCGCCCAGCGAGCGGCGGTCTCGCTGACGACCTTCTATCGCCTCTTCAAAGGTAAGGACGACGTGGCGATCGCCGCGCTACGACGCAGCACCGAGCAGATCGTCGAGGCTGTCGGCCCGGCGTTCCGCGCCTCGGACGACTGGTCACAGGCCGCTGGCGACGGGTTGCGTGCGTTCTTCGGGTTCCTCGTCATCCAGCGGCCGTATGCCCGCTTCGGCGGCGTTGACGTCCACTCGGGCAGCCCGCTGATCCTCGACGTGCGTGAGCAGCTGATGACCTCCGCCTGGAGGTTCTTTACCGAGGACACGCGTGAGCATCCGGCCATCACGCCACTCGTCGGCGAGGCGATCGGCGCGAGCGTCGACGCGCTCGTCTTCGACCAGATCACTCGACACGGCGAACGCCGGCTCTACGAGATCACCCCGATCGCCATCTACCTCGCGCTCACGCCATTCGTCGGCGCCAAGCAGGCGTGCACGATCGCCAACCAGGACCGCTAGCGGCGCGAGCCGTTAGTCTGCCCCGCGTGTTCGTCCTCAACTTCTATTCGCCGGTCTTCATCGACCAGCTGAAGCGGGGCCGCAAGACCGCCACGATCCGGCTCGGCGACAAGGCGGCCAAGTACCGCAAGGGTGAGGTCGTGCTCGTCACCGTTGGCTTTCAGCACGCGCCGCGCGAGCGGATCTTCGAGGCGGTGATCGACGGCGTCGAGGTCAAGCGTGTCAGCGAGCTCTCGCCGCGCGACATCGAGCACGACAACCCAGAGTTCCGCCGCCTCGACGAGACGGTCCACTTCCTCGAGCAGATCTACGGCCGCAAGGTCGAGCAGGACGACGCCGTCACCGTCGTCCGCTTCTCGCAGATCTCCGACCGGCCGGCCGAGATCACCGAGCGCCTGCGCCCGGACGCCCCGTCACAGAACTGACGAGACGCCCGAGCGGCAACGCTGCTCCTACTTGACGTCCAGCTCGTTGATCATCCCCATCGCTACGTGCGGCGGACCGCCGTCGCGGTTGGTGATGAAGCAGACGAGCGCGTACTTGCCCTGCTTGAAGGCGAGCTCGGTGACCTGCGCCTCGCCGCCGTCGATCACGGCCGTGCTGACGCCGCCCTCGAAGTCGACCGGCGGCGGCCCGGACGGCTCGCCCTCGGAGGTGAAGAACTTCTTCGCCTGATCGATCGTCGCTCCCTTGGCCAACGGCATCGCGATCAGATGGTGGAGCTGCTTGCCGGTGTTCGCGAACGTCAGCCGGTTGGTTCCGGCCTCGATGCCCGACGTCTCGAAGCTGAAGTCCTTCGCGGTGACCGTCGCGTCGGTCTCGGGCAGCTCGGCGCTGCTCGCCTCGCCCGTGACCTCGAACTTCGCAACACCGCCAAGGCGGGAGTTCTGCTTCTCGCTCCCCTGGCCACTCTCGCTGTCGACGAGGTAGTAGGTGCCCGGCTCTAGCACCTGGGTCACCGTCGCGCTCTTGCCCGGCGCGGTCGTGCCGAGACCGCCTCCGCCGGAGATCCACTCGGGGATCGGCGCGCCCTCCTTGGAGTCGGTCGAGTTCGACAGCACCTCGTCGACGGTGCGGTCGCCCTCGACGCGCAGGATCTGGGCGTCGTGCGGGCCCTTGCCCGAGTTCTTCAGCGTGATCTCGGTCACGCCGGCCTCGATGGTGTCCGGGCCCGCGATCGCGACCTTGCCCTTGCTCGGCTCGGTCGTCTCGAAGGTGACGGCGGCGGTGTCGGAGGACTCGGACGAGCCGCCGCTCGAAGAGGAGTCGTCGTCATCGGAGCCGCAGGCGGCCGGCACGAGGCACAACGCGGCTGCGGCTAGAAGGACAGGAAAGCGTCTGGACGTCATGAGTCTCCCTGGGTTGATTCCCTCCCTTCTACCCCACGACCAGGATTGAAACAACCCTTGGCACTCGGCTTGGTAGAGTGCCAACGAAGTTCAACGAACTCAGTCGTAGACGGAGGTATCACCCGTAATGAAGCTCAAGCCTCTTGGCGATCGTTTGATCGTCCAGGCCATCGAGGAGGACGAGACGACCGCTAGCGGCATCTTCCTCCCGGAGACCGCCAAGGAGAAGCCCTCCCGCGGCAAGGTCATCGCAGTTGGCGATGGCAAGTGGGACGAGGACGGCGAGAAGCGCATCCCGCTCGACGTCGCCGAGGGCGACGAGGTCCTCTACTCCAAGTACGGCGGCACCGAGGTCAACGTGGAGGGCGAGGAGTTGCTCGTCCTACGCGAGTCCGACGTGCTCGCCAAGGTCGCCTAACCCCTTTTTCAGGAAAGACGGAGGAACATCAGCATGGCTCACAAAGAGCTCAAGTTCGACCAGGAGGCCCGACAGGCGCTGCAAGCCGGCGTCGACGCGGTCGCCAACGCGGTCAAGGTCACGCTCGGCCCGAAGGGCCGCTACGTCGTGATCGACAAGAAGTTCGGCGCCCCGACGATCACCAACGACGGCGTCTCGATCGCTCGCGAGATCGAGATCGAGGACGTCTTCGAGAACCAGGGTGCCCAGCTCGTACGTGAGGTCGCCACGGCGACCAACGACGTCGCCGGCGACGGCACCACCACCGCGACCGTTCTCGCCCAGGCGATCGTTCGCCACGGCCTCCAGAACGTCGCGGCCGGCGCCAACCCGCTCGGCCTCAAGCGCGGTATCGAGACCGCCGTCGACCAGGTCGTCGAGGCGATCGGCAAGGCGTCGACCGAGATCTCGGGCAAGGAGCAGATCGCTCGCGTGGCCGCCATCTCGGCCGCCGACGACGCGATCGGCGACGTCATCGCCGACGCGATCGAC
>Ga0190265_10003159_pt1 | contig 11217 bp, 10 predicted proteins | sample Popmic124T_FD_133135 | JGI IMG/M metagenome (GOLD analysis project Ga0190265, IMG submission 133135) | Populus adjacent soil microbial communities from riparian zone of Indian Creek, Utah, USA - 124 T | ecosystem: Environmental > Terrestrial > Soil > Riparian zone | place: USA: Utah | collected...
GACGCCGCCGGTCTCGAGGGCCTGGTTCCACGTGAGGCCGAAGTCCTCACGGTCGAGCTCTGCGTGGGCGGTGAACCCGATCCGCTCGCCTCCCCAGGGATCCCGGGCGCCACCCTCGAAGGTGACGACGAGGGGCACCGGACGGGTCACGTCGCGCACCGTGAAGGCGCCGTCGACGGTCCAGCGGCCAGGGCCGGCGGGCGTCACGGAGCGGGAGCGGTAGGTGATCGACGGGTGGGTCTCGACGTCGAGGAAGTCGGGCGACCGGAGGTGGCCGTCCCGGGTCTCGTCCCGGGTGTCCACCGACGCCGTGCCGATGGTGACCTCGACCGACGAGGCGAGGGGGTCGTCGGCGATGACGATCGTGCCGGTGACGTCGGTGAAGCGGCCCTTGGTCTTGGACACCATCAGGTGCCGGACGCTGAAGCCCACGTCGGAGTGGGACGCGTCGAGGGCGTAGGAGCCCTCGACGGGCACCTCGACGCCGTCGACGGTGCGGGTGGGGGTGGCGGTGGTGCTGCTCATCGGTGGTGCTCCTGGTTCGGGCGACGGCGGTTCGGGGGATCCGGTTGCCAGCGCAATGGTTGCTTACGCAAGTACTGTACCCGAGGATCCTTGCGTTCGCAACCTTCTTCGGTACAGTGCCTCCCATGGGCGCGAGGAAGACCTCCGAGGATCTGCTCCAACATCCCCACCTGACGACGATCGGGTTGCTCGTCGAGACCCACGCGGGGTTCACGAGCGCGGCGGAGCGGCAGCTCGGCGAGAGCGGGGGCCTCACGCTGCAGTGGTTCGAGGTGCTCCTCCGCCTCGCCCGCTCGCCGGGGCACCGGCTCCGGATGAGCGCCCTCGCCGCGCAGACGACCCTGTCGGCCAGCGGGCTCACCCGCGCCGTCGACCGGCTCGAGGAAGCCGGGCTCGTGCGCCGCGAGGCCTGCCCCGACGACCGGCGCAGCGCCTACGCGACGCTAACCGACGAGGGCGAGGCGCGCCTGGTCGGCGCCCTCCCCCACCACCTCGACCACCTCGTGAGCGTGCTCGACTCGACCTTCGACGCCGACGAGCTGGCGACGCTCGGCGACCTCCTGCGCCGCCTCCGCGATGCGGTCAACCCCCAAGCCGCATGTGCCAGCGCGGGCGGACCCGCCTGCGAGGAGGCCGAAGCCCGTCTGACCTGAGGGTGGCCGCCGGCTACGTCGCGGCCGCCACCTCGACGGGGATGCCGTTGAGGACGGCGTTGCCGGAGATGGCGTCGAACAGCTCCTCGTCGGCCAGCAGGTTGCTGTTGACGCCGGCGTGCTCGCCGGCCACACCCATCTGCATGCCGGGCAGGTCGTGGCCCCAGCCGTGCGGGATGCTCACGACACCGGGCCGGATGGCGTCGGTCACCTCGACCGGCACCGTCACCTTGCCGACCCGTGAGGTGACGACCGCGGGATCGCCGGAGGTGAGGCCGAGCTCGCCGGCGTCGTCGGGGTGCAGCTGCAACGTGCAGCGCGGCTTGCCCTTCACGAGCACGTTGACGTTGTGCATCCACGAGTTGTTCGAGCGCAGCTGGCGCCGGCCGATGAGCACGAAGCGGTGCTCCCGACGACCGTCGAGGCCCTCCTGCAGGCGGGCCACGTCGGCGACGAGGAGGGCCGGCGCGAGGTCGATCATCCCGTCCGGCGTCCGGAGGACGTCGGGCAGGCGGGGTTCGAGCGCGCCGAGGTCGATCCCGTGCGGGTGGGCCAGCAGGACGTCGAGGCTGAGACCGTCCGGATCGGCGCCGAAGCCCTCGCCGTACGGGCCGGTGCGCACCATGAAGTCGATGAGGCGGGCAGGCCCCCGGCGGGGCGCCAGGGCGAGGAGGATCTCCTCGGGATCACGTCCGTGGATCGGGCTCGTCTCGTCCCCGATGCTCGCCCGCACGAGCGAGTCGATCATCAGGTCGTCGACGACCGCCGGGTCGCCCTCGGCGCCCGCGCCCTGCAGCAGGAGCGCCAGGCGCGCGAACACCTCCCACTCGGCCAGCTGGCCGGCGTCGAGCGGCAGCACGGCCTCGCTGTAGTTGGCCACGTTGCGCAGCGCGACCTGGAGGAGCGCAACGTCGTAGTGGGTCTTCTGCAGCGACGAGGGGGCGGGCAGGATGACGTCGGCGTGCCGCGTGGTCTCGTTGAGGTAGATGTCGATCGACACCATGCACTCGAGCGAGGCCAGCGCAGCGTCGAGGCGTCCGGAGTTGGGCGTGGACAGCACCGGGTTGCCGGCCACGGTGATCAGCGCCCGCACCTGCCCCTCCCCCGGCGTGTCGATCTCCTCGGCCAGGGCCACGACCGGCAGCTCGCCCATCGTCTCGGGCAGGCCCCGTACGCGGCTGACCCGACGGTGGAGCTTCGTCTCGCGCCCGTAGCGGGGCTTGCCCCGGGTGTTGGCCGCCCCGACCGCCGCCTTGGCGAACATGGCGCCGCCCGGGCGGTCGAGGTTGCCCGTCAGCGCGTTGAGCACGTCGACGAGCCACGAGGTGATCGTGCCGAACTCTGCCGTGGTGGTGCCGATGCGGCCGTAGACGCACGCGGTCGGCGCGGCGGCGAGCTCCCGGGCGATGCGGCGGATCGAGCCGGCGTCGATCCCGGTGGCGTGGGCGACGACCTCGGGCGTGAACGGGGCGCACACCGCGGCCACCTCGTCGAGGCCGGTCACGAACTCCTCGGTGCCGCCGAGCGCGACGAGGTCCTCCTCGAAGAGCACCTGCACCATCGCCATGAGCAGGTAGGCGTCGCTCCCCGGCCGCACCGGCACCCACTCCGTCGCCATCTCGGCCGTCCGCGAGCGACGGGGGTCGACGACCACCAGCGACCCGCCGCGGGCCACGAGCCGCTCGAGCCGGCCGGGCCAGTCCGGCGCCGTCGCGAGGCTGCCGTTGGACGCGAACGGGTTGGCCCCGAGCATCAGCAGGTAGTCCGTGCGGTCGACGTCGGGGACGGGCACGTTGAGCCCGCCGCCGAACATGAGCGCAGCGGAGATCTCCTTCGGGCGCTGGTCGACGGTGGACGCCGAGAACACGTTGGTCGAGCCGAGCGCTCGGAGGAGGGGCCGTCCGTAGAGCATGCCCGCGAGGCTGTGCGCGCTCGGGTTGCCCAGGTAGACGGCACAGGCGTCGCGGCCGTGGACCTCGAGCACGGGGAGCAGGCGACGCTCGATCTCGGCGAACGCCTCGTCCCAGCTCACCTCCACGTGCTTGCCGTCGCGGCGGATCATGGGCGACCGCAGCCGGTCGGGGTCCTCGTGGAGCTGCTTGAGCGTCGAGCCCTTCGGACAGATGTAGCCGAGGCTGAACACGTCGGCCTGGTCGCCCCGGATCCGCACGACCTCCTCGCCGTCGGGCGTGTCACGCAGTGAGATCTCGAGCCCGCACCCGGCCTCGCAGAGCGGACAGGTGCGATAGGCGGTACGTGTCATGGTGCTCCCCCCGGGATCAACGACGCCCGCATCCTGTCAGCCCAGCGCGGCGCCCGTCGCCTCGCCGATCGCCAACGTCACCAGCATCGCTGCCACACCCCCGAGGGTGACGCGCGCCGCAGCGCGGGCCCGGGGCGCGCCTCCGAGCGCGCCGGCCACCGCGCCGGATGCGGCCAACGCGATCGCCGCGAGCACGATCACGACCGCGGATCGGCCCCGATCGGGGGACACCAGGAGGGCGACGAGCGGGAACAGCGCGCCCGACGCGAACGAGACGGCCGAGGTGAGCGCAGCCTGCACGGGTCGCGCCGCGCCGGCGCTGGTGAGGCCGAGCTCATCCCGCGCGTGCGCCTCGAGGGCGTCGACCTGCGTGAGCTGCACGGCGACCTGCTGGGCCAGCTCCGGGTCGAGGCCGCGCGAGCGCCAGATCCCGGCCAGCTCCGCCAGCTCGGACGCGGGGTGGTCGCGGAGCTCCTCGCGCTCCCGATGGAGGTCGGCCTGCTCGGCATCGCGCTGGGCGGCCACGGACACGTACTCGCCGGCCGCCATCGACAGCGCGCCGGCCACGACCGCGGCGATCCCGGCGGTGCGCACGGTGGCGAACTCGGCGCCGCTGCCGGCCACGCCCACGATGAGGCTGGCGGTCGACACGATGCCGTCGTCGGCGCCGAGGACGGCGGCCCGCAGCCACGCCGACCGGTTCGAGCGGTGCACCTCGGGTCCGTGGCGACGGGACGGTGACATGCGGGCCAGCCTGACCGTTCGCGGACGGTCCCGCCATCAGGATGCATCTCGTGCCGTGCGCTGTAGCGTCCGCGGTCGTGCGCTGCCTCTGGCCCGAGCCGCTCGATCCGGTGGACGTCGACGACTTCGTCGCCGGCGAGGCGCGGCCCGCACCCGACGGACGGCCGTGGGTCCTCGTCAACATGATCACGTCCCTCGACGGCGCCATCGCCATCGAGGGCAGGTCCGGGGCGCTCGGTCGCCCGGCGGACAAGGCCACGTTCTCCGCGCTGCGGGCCGTGGCGGACGTCGTGATGGCGGGCGCCGGCACCGTGCGCGCGGAGCGCTATGGCCCCGCCCGGCCGACGCCGGCTCAGCGGGAGGCCCGGCTCGGCCGCGGCCAGACGGAGGCGCCCCGCATCGCCGTGGTCACGCGGTCGCTCGAGCTCGACCTGACGGCCCGCCTCTTCACGGAGTCGCGACCACTTGTCATCACCTGCGAGGCCGCGCCCGCGGACCGGCGACGGGCGACGGAGGAGGTCGCCGACCTCGTCGTCGCCGGCGACGCCACGGTCGACCTGCCGGCGGTGCTCGCCACGCTCGCCGCAGAGGGCGTCGCGGTGATCACCTGCGAGGGCGGGCCCCGCCTCAACGGCGACCTCGTGGACGCCGACCTCATCGACGAGTGGGACTGCACGCTGTCCCCCGTCCTCGCGGCGGGGGACGAGGGCCGCGCCGCCGTGGGCCCGACGCCGGCCGCACCGGTGGAGATGCGCCTCGACCGCCTCCTCGAAGGCGACGGCCTGCTCCTCGGCCGCTGGACCCGGGCCCACTGACCATCGATCTCGCGACGACCGGCACACGGATGTGTGTGCGAGGCGTCGCGGGTTCGGGTTCTGGTTCGGGTTCTGGTTCTGGTGGTCGGTCAGTCGCGCGCGGGTCTGGTGGTCGGTCAGTCGCGCGGGGGCTTGGGGTCGGTGCGCTTGGCGAGGAGCGTGACCTCGCGCTCGAAGTCGGCGAGGTCGTCGAAGCCGAGGTACACGCTGGCGAAGCGGATGGCGGCCACGGGGTCGAGCTCTCGCAGCTGATCGAGCACGGCCCGGCCGACCTCCTCGGAGGTGGCCTCGCTGCGACCGTCGAGGCGGAGGGCGTCCTCGATGGCGCTGGCCAGCTCGTCGGCGGCCTCGCCGTCGTCGGCCTCGACCGGGCGGCCCTTGGCTGCGGCCCGGATCCCCGCGGAGATCTTGGACCGGTCGAAGGGCACCCGCTCCCCCGATCGCTTCACGATCACCAGCGGGGCTTCCTCCACCCGCTCGAAGGTCGTGAAGCGCCGCGTGCACGCGATGCAGGCGCGACGGCGGCGGATGGACGAGCCGTCGTCGGCCTGGCGCGAGTCGATGACCTTGTCATCGAAGGACCCGCAGGCCGGACAACGCATGCATGGAGGTTAGGTCCCTGCGGCGTCGCGCGTCAGGGGAGCTCGAGGCGCTGGCCGACCATGATCGGCCCTTCGCCGTTGCGAGCGACGAGACGATCGACCGTGATGCGCACGTCGACGTCGGGCGCGACCGCCGCGGCGATCGACCAGAGCGTGTCGCCCGGCCGGACCACCCACTCGGGCGAAGCAGCCACCCCGGCCGCGCTGGCTGCGGCGGCCGGGGTGGGCGAGGAGGCGCCGGCGGTAGCGGAGGGGTGGCCACCGCCGGCGATCCTGGCCGAGACGGCGCTGGCCAGGAGGACGAGGACCACGATGGTGGCGCCGAGCAGGGCCAGCGCGGCGCGGCGCCGGCGGCGGAACATGGCCTGCCGGGCCAGGCTCGCCGGCGCCCGGCCACCCTCGAGCACGCGCAGGGAGGGCCGGACGGGCACCAGCGGCCCGGGGGGCACCGTGGTGGGCAGGAGGCGCAGCGCGGGGCTGCCTTCGTAGGAGGCCGGCTCGTAGGGGCCGTGGTGGAGGGCGGTTGCCGTGCTCATGCCAGGGATTCTCCTCAGGGGGTGTGACAGCCCCGGATCCGTTCGAGATGAACAGGTGTTCCCGGAACGCACGTTCGCAAGCCACACTCTACGCACGAACGCCCGTTCGCCGTCAAGGCCCAGCACCGAACGCCCGTCCGACGAACGGGTGTTTGACCGCCGCGGGTCCCAGCGGTACGGTTCCGAACACCTGTACGTCCCGGAGGTTCGCATGGCCGACGTCACCCTCACCCCCCGCCAGCGGGAGATCCTCGATGTCATCGAGCAGCACCAGCGCGACCGCGGGTTCCCCCCGTCGGTTCGGGAGATCGGCGAGGCGGTGGGGCTCACCTCCCCGTCCACGGTGCACGCCCACCTCGCCACCCTCCAACGGCTGGGGTTCCTGCTCCGTGACCCCACGAAGCCCCGGGCCATCGAGGTCCGCTTCGACGCCACGTCCGGCGCGCCGGTCGAGCGGCGTCCCGTCCGCCACGTGCCCCTGGTGGGCGACGTCGCGGCCGGCACCGACGTCCTGGCGCAGGAGAACATCGAAGAGACGCTCCCCCTCCCGGCCGACTTCACGGGCGAGGGCGACCTGTTCATGCTGCGGGTGCGGGGCGACTCGATGGTCGACGCGGCCATCGTCGACGGCGACTACGTCGTCTGCCGGGCCCAGTCCACAGCCGACAACGGCGACATCGTCGTGGCCGGGATCCCGGGCGACGAGGCCACGGTGAAGACCTATCGCCGCAAGGGCGCCACCGTCACCCTCGTCCCCGCCAACGCACGGTTGGAGCCCATGGTGTTCGACGCCGGCGACGTCTCCGTGTTCGGCCGCGTCGTCACGGTCCTGCGCCGACTCTGAGCTCCGGTGGCGGGGCGGGCGCCGCCGGCTGACTACCGCGGTGACCTGCATCTGGCCGAGAATGGTGCAGATGCCCCGGAATCGCCTCTCGTCCTGCGCGCTCCTCTGCGTGGTCGTGACGTGCCTCCTCGCGGTCCCGGGCACCCCCGCGCAGGGAGCCGGCGAGGCCAACGATCCGGTCTTCACCCAGGGCCTCCAGTGGGGGGTGGAGCAGATCGGGGCGCCGGCGGCGTGGTCGGCGGGACGCGGCGCCGGCATCACCATCGCGGTGATCGACTCCGGGATCGACCTGGGCCACGAGGACCTCGCGGACAAGGTCGTCGCCCACACCAGCTGCATCGGCACCGGCGGCGACCCCTCCCGTTGCGCCGGCTCCGCTCAGGACGACAACGGGCACGGCACCCACGTGGCCGGCATCGCCGCGGCCAGCACCGACAACAACCGCGGCATCGCCGGGGTGGCGCCCGAGGCGAAGCTCATCGCGGTCCGGGTCCTCGTGAACGAGTGCTCGTCATCGGGCTGCACGGCTTCCGGCACCTCCGGCGACGTGGCGGCCGGCATCCGCTGGGCCGTGGACCACGGCGCCGACATCGTCAACCTGTCCCTGGGAGGCGGCACGCTGCAGGGCGCCCTCGGGTGCGCGTTCTGCGATGCCATCACCTACGCGTGGAGCAACGGCGTGATCTCCGTGATCGCGGCGGGGAACGACTCCCTCCTGCCCGCGGGCTTCGGGGACGAGCCGGCCATCGTCGTCACCGCGACCACGCGCGACGACTCGCGGGCGTCGTACTCCAACTCGACGTCCGGCCTCCTGCGCGCCGCGCGCTGGCCCGTCGCCGCGCCCGGTGGCGAAGGGGAGACCAACGCGGCCGACTGCGCCACCGGAGGCACGCCGAAGGGCGTGCTGTCGACCTACTGGATCAGCGGTCACCAGAACGAGTACGCCTGCCTGGCGGGCACCTCGATGGCCGCGCCGCACGTGTCGGGTGCGCTCGCGCTGCTCCGGGGACAGGGGCTCGGCGCGCAGGCGGCGGTCGACCGACTGCTCGGGACGGCCAAGGACCTCGGACAACCTGGCCGAGACTCCGCCTTCGGGATGGGTCGCATCGACATCGCCAGCGCGGCCGGTCCCGGCGCACCCGCCGGCACCACCACGTCACCGGCGACGCAGCCGCCGACGGTGAGCCCCGCCACCGCCGCGCCGACGACGCCGGAGACCGCGCCGACGACGGCGATCGCACCCGACACCACCACCCCCGTCGACACCCTGCCCGGCACCGAGCAGGCGGCGCCGTTCGCGACCGGTGCCGACCGCGCCGAGGAGGCGTCGAGCTGGCTCGTCGCCTTTGCGATCGCGTTGCTGCTGGGCAGCGGCACCGCCACGGCCAGCGTGGCCTGGCGCTCCGCCGGACAAGGCCGCTGACGCCCGATCAGGCCGCTCAGCCCTGGAGCATCGCCAGCAGGATCGCGTAGGTGCGGTCGAGCGAGGCGCGGTCCACCCGCTCCTCGGCCATGTGGGCCAACGTGGGGTCGCCCGGGCCGAGGTTGCAGGCCGGGGTGCCCAGCTCGGTGAAGCGGGCCACGTCGGTCCACCCGAGCTTGGCCCGCATCGCGAGGCCGTGGCGGTCGATGAGCCCCCGCAGGACGGGATGCCCCAGGCCGGGCGCGGCGGCCGGTGCGGCGTCGGCCACCTCCACCTCGTCACCGTCCTCGAGGAACGGCGCCAGCAGCGCCTCCACCTCAGCGATGGCCTCCTCGGTGGTGCGATCAGGGGCGAAGCGCCGGTTGAGCGTGACCGTGGCCAGGTCGGGTACGACGTTGCCCGCCGTGCCACCCGCCACGTAGACGGCCTGGAACGCCTCCCGGTACTCGCACCCGTCGATCACGGGACGACGCTCGGGCACCGACTCGACCATGCGCAGCACGGCCCCGAGGCGGTGGATCGCGTTGCGACCCATCCACGGCCGCGCCGTGTGGGCCCGGACGCCCCGGAGCGTCACCTCGAGTCGCAGCGTGCCCTGGCAGCCGGCCTCGATCTCCGCGCCGGTGGGCTCGCCGAGGATGGCGACGTCGCCCGCCACGAGCTCGGGCCGGTCCCGCACGAGGTGGGCCAGCCCGTTGTGCTCCGACGCCACCTCCTCCCCCGCGTAGAACACCCAGGTGACGTCGACCGCCGGGTCGGCCACGGTGCGGGCCAGGGCGAGCATCACGGCCAGACCGCCCTTCATGTCCGCCGCGCCGAGGCCCCACAGCACGTCGCCGTCGATCCTCGCGCCCTCGTTGCCGTTGGCCGGGACGGTGTCGGTGTGGCCGGCCAGCACGACCCGGTGGGCGCGACCGAGGTCGGTGCGAGCGACGAGGTTGTGGCCGACGCGCTCGACGGCCAGATGGGGCACGGCCCGCAGCGCGGTCTCGAGGTGGTCCGTGATGGCGGCCTCGTCGAGGCTGACCGACGGGATGTCCACGAGCTCCGCCGTGAGGGCGAGCAGATCGATCTCCGTCATGGGCGACACGTTACGGGGAGCGGTCGCCCAGGCCGGTACGGTTCCGAAGGTGAACGACAACGAGCGAGCCACCGGCGGCGCGACGGGCACCGGGTTGGCCACCAGGGCGTCGGACGGACGGGTGCTCGACGCGTGGTACCTGCACGTCGACCGCACCGACGAGGCGGATCCGGCCTCCACCGACGAGCTCGACCACGAGGAAGCGATCGCCGCGCTCGGTGCCGATGTGGCCGGGGCGACGGGTGACGATGCCGTGCGGGGTGTGCGCGTGGTGGCCATCCGCACGACCATCGCCGACCTCGCCGCCTCCCCCATCGACACCTACGACGCCTACCTGCGCCTGCACCTGCTCTCCCACCGTCTCGTTCGGCCCAACACCGTCAACCTCGATGGTCTCTTCGGGCACCTCAACAACGTGGCGTGGACCCAGCTCGGCCCGGTGGCGGTGGACGACCTCGACGCCGCCCGCCTGCGCGGCCGGGCCGCCGGCACGCCGCTGCTGGTGCACTCCCTCGACAAGTTCCCCCGGATGCTCGACTACGTCGTGCCGACCGGGGTCCGCGTGGCCGACGCCGACCGCGTGCGGCTCGGCGCCCACCTCGCCGAGGGCACCACGGTCATGCACGAGGGGTTCGTGAACTTCAACGCCGGCACCCTCGGCACCGCCATGGTGGAGGGCCGCATCAGTCAGGGCGTGGTGGTGGGCGAGGGCTCCGACATCGGCGGCGGGGCGTCGATCCAGGGCACGCTGTCCGGCGGTGGCAAGGAGGTCGTCCACATCGGCGAGCGCTGCCTCCTCGGTGCGAACGCCGGCCTCGGGATCTCGCTCGGCGACGACTGCATCGTGGAGGCCGGGCTCTACCTCACCGCCGGGTCACGCGTCACCATGGCCGACGGGTCGATCGTGAAGGCGAGGGACCTGAGCGGGCGGAACGGTCTGCTGTTCCGCCGCAACAGCACATCGGGCGCGATCGAGGTGCTGGAGCGCGACATCCCGTCCGTCGAGCTCAACGAGGCCCTGCACCAGAACTGAGGCGCTCGGCGACGAGGTCGATGCGGTCGTCGGGCTGCACGACCGCCACCCGGACGTGGTCAGCGCCGGCGGGGCCGTAGAACTCGCCGGGCGACACGAGCGCGCCGCCCTCGCTGGCCAGCCGCCGGGTGAGGGCCCACGCGTCGCCGTCGGGCGCGGGGGCCCAGAGGTAGAACGCGCCGTCGGGCGCAGGGGCATCGACGCCGATGGCCGACAAGGCCGTGCGCATGGCCTCGAGCCGTCGCCAGTACCGGGCCCGCTGCTCGTCGACGTGGGCGTCGTCACCCCACGCGGCGATGGCCGCCACCTGCACCGGTCCCGGCACCATGAACCCGGCGTGCTTCCGCAGCTCGGAGAGGTAGCGGACGAGATCGGGGTCGCCCGCGTAGAACCCGGCCCGGGCCCCTGCCAGGTTCGAGCGCTTGGACAGCGAGTGGACCGCCAGCAGGCCGTCGACGCCGTGCTCGAGGATGGTGCGGGGCGGACCCGACCACGTGAACTCGACGTAGCACTCGTCGGAGAGCACGGGCACGCCATGGTCCCGCCCCCACGCGGCCGCCTGGCCGAGGTCGGCGACCGCCCCCGTCGGGTTGCCGGGCGTGTTGACCCACAGGCAGAGGGCACGGGTCGCGTCGGCCGGGTCGATCTCGTCGAGCTGCTCGTACGCCACGGGCCGGCAGCCGGCGAGCGTCGCGCCC
>Ga0190265_10003160_pt1 | contig 11217 bp, 9 predicted proteins | sample Popmic124T_FD_133135 | JGI IMG/M metagenome (GOLD analysis project Ga0190265, IMG submission 133135) | Populus adjacent soil microbial communities from riparian zone of Indian Creek, Utah, USA - 124 T | ecosystem: Environmental > Terrestrial > Soil > Riparian zone | place: USA: Utah | collected...
ACCGCCCGGGTCCGGCGATCTGATGCGGCGACGCCGCAGCGACCGTCGCGACTGATGGTGGTGGTCCGCGCGGCAGCCGTCGGCCCGGCCGCGTCGATCGGCGTCCGCGAAGGCCTCGGAGTGGGTACGGCCCAGACTCGAGGTGCGATCCGCCCGACGCTCGCCTCCACCACCCTCTCGGTCATCGCCATCGTGGCCACACTGACCTTCGGGGCAAGTATCGACGGACTCCTCGACACGCCGGACCGGTACGGCTGGCAGGCCGATCGGGCGCTGCTCGCCGGCGCGGGCTACATCTCGCTCCCACCCGGCGCCGCCGAGGCGCTGCGCGACGAGCCCGACGTCCGAGCGGTCGCAGTTGCGACGTACGGATCTGTGCGGCTCGGTGGTCGCACGGTCAACGGGATGGGCCTCGATCCCGCGTCGGGCTCGACAGCGGTCACCGTGCTCGAGGGACGACTGCCCGCCGCCGACGACGAGGTGGCGCTCGGCGTCAACACCGCTCGGGAGATCGGCGGCGTCGGAACCGAGCTCGACGATCCGGCCGGCGCGACGACCGTCGTCGGTGTGGTCGCCCTCCCGGCCATCGGGCAGGTGTCGCACCCGAGCATGGCCCAGGGCGCCGTGTTGACACACGACGGGTTGTCCGCCAGGAACGCCTCCGCCCTCCCCGCCGTGGCGTTCTTGGACTTCGTCGACGGCGCCGACGAGGAGGCCGTCGCAGCTCGGGCGAGGGCGCGGTTGGCCGGCCTGCTCCAGGTGCCGGTCGACGCGGTGGACACCTACGACGCCCTTCGCCCCGCCGAGCTGGTCGAGGTCGACTCGGCCAAGTCCACTGCGTTCGGCCTCGCCGCCGTGCTGGCCGCAGCCGCGATCGTCGCCCTCGGCATCACGTTGAGCGCATCGGTGCGCCAGCGCCGGTCGCAGCTCGCCGTGCTTGCCGCACTGGGGTTCGACCGGCGGGACCTGCGACGCTCCGTCCGCTGGCAGACCGGCTCGCTGACCGGGGTATCGATCCTCCTCGGCGTGCCGCTGGGGATCGTCGCCGGACGCACCTTCTGGACGACGTTCGCGGACCAGATCGGCGTGCTGCCGGATCCGGTCGTGCCGCTTGTGCTCGTGGGCGCCACGATCGTGGCCATCGCCATCGTGGCCATCACCGTCGGCGAGCGGCCGGCCCGGGCCGCCGCCCGCAGCCGGCCGGCGGCCGCCCTACGCCCGCTCGCCTGATCACCCGCGACATCTCGTTCCCCCGTGCGCTGGCTGCGCCAATGAACCGCCTACAACCAACTGCTGGGGGGGGGCCGGCGCGCAGACCCGTGACCTGCATGCACACCAGTAGTAGCTGCGCCCTCGGCAGGACTCGAACCTGCGCACACGGCTCCGGAGGCCGATGCTCTATCCGCTGAGCTACGAGGGCGGGGGATGCAGAAAACCTGGCGGAGAACCCCCGGCCCGGCGCACGGGGGCAAGGGGCGACTCTAGCGGGGCGCCCGCGGCGGCCGCACCTGCGCACGGGTGTCCGAAGCCGAGGTCGCAGCGAGCTGAACCGCGTCACCGATTCGGGTCTCGTGGCCTGAAGGGCCAGGTCAGCGGCGCCCGAAGACGAGCGCCATGACCTTGGCCAACGCGTCGTGGAACGTCTCCTCGCTGAAATCAGGGCTCACGTGAGAACCGACCACGTTGACCCGTACCCCACCGCCCACCGCTGACGCGATGTCGACCCTCTGCGACATGACGACGGCCGCGCACGTGAAGGCCTCGTCGGCACCGGGTATGGCGTGCTGCCGGACCGAGCTCGGTACGCACTGCTGCCGCGTGTCGGCCAGCATCTGCTCCGTGGCGGCGTCGTCGGGATCGCTGAGCGAGATGCTGAAGGATGTGAGATCGACGGTGCGGTACTGGTTGGTCTTCGCTTCGGCGACCTTGTAGGTGCAGCCAATCTCATCTGGCTCCTGCAAGGTCAACGGCAGGCCCGTGACGTCGGCCATCTCTGACAACGGGAACGCGCTGCAGAGCTCCTGGCCAGATGCGGAGGTGGCGTCGCCCACGTCCGACGGGCCATCCGTGCCCCCGGTCCGCCTCGACGTCGATGTCGTCTCCGGATCGGCACCGGACGCCGAGGTGGTCGCCGGAGCCGCTGTCGCATCGGACGCATCCGACGCACCCGACGCATCGGAGTCGTCCCCGGAACCACACGCAGCGATGAGCGCTCCGACGCACACAAGTGCTGCCACGGCTCCCCGCCCACCTCGTCGCCCGTGCGAAAGCATGATCCCCCTTCAGGGGCGCACGTCCCGTGCGGCCCGCCCGAGCGGTACCCTACACACGTATCGCGACCGGACGGGCGCGTCGCGACGGCACGCACAGCGATGTCCGCTGTCGCACGTCCTCGGCCGCCGACTTGCCCGTCGCCAGGGGCAAGGGGCGATGCCAGCGGGGCGGCGCAGCGCTGAGGACGCTGCCGGACCGGGGATCCGACCGGGTGACCACCCGGTGACAGCCCGGCGCTCCGGGCTTACCTTTCCCGTATGGCTGATGGCGATCGTGACGACCTCTCCGACGGCTTCGACACCCTGACGGGTGCGACGAGCAGTGCTGGCCCCGCGGGGACCAACACCCTCCTTGCGGGTGGGGCCCCTCCGAAGGCCCCGCCGCCCGCCCCGCCCCCGGCCCCGGCGAAGCCGGTGCTCCCCGCGGCCGAGGCCAAGGAGATCGCCGACCTCACGGCTCGGGCGGCGTCGGCACGGGAGCAGTACGAGACGAAGGTCCGCGTCGACCGGGCCAGGCTGAACGAGGAGATCAACGAGGCCAAGCTGGCGGTGCAGACGGCCAAGGCGGGCGAGGCTGCCGCCAAGAAGCAGTACGAGTCGAAGGCCGAGCTCCAGAAGGTCGAGGGGCAGCAGGAGGCAGCCAAGGACCGCCTCGCGGCCGCGGAGAAGTCCGGGGACCAGGCGGCGATACGGGAGGCGCAGGAGGACGTGCGAACCGCCGACGCGAGCATCGATCGCATCAAGTCGGTCACCGAGGCGGCCAAGGCGGACCTCGAGCGCTTCAAGGCCGAGCAGGTCGAGCAGGCGGACAGGGTGGTCGCGCTCGAGAAGGATTGGAAGGACGGCGCCACCGCGCTGCGGGATGCCGAGGCCCAGATCGACAAGATGGAGGTGCAGGCGGCCAAGATCGAGGAGGCGGCGATCCACCGGGCCGCGGCCGCTGAGGCCCAGAGCAGCGAGCGAGCGTTCCGGACGGCCGGCTTGGACTCCGAGGCGGACAGGTACGCCGCCGTGGCCGCCAAGGAGGCGTCGGCGGCGGTCGCCGCGCAGACCAGAGCGGACGCCTCCGTGCCCGACCCCGGCGTCCTCCGCATGGCGGGCATCAGCGACGCCCTGCCGCCACCGTCGACGGCGCCCGTGGATCTCAGCGATCCGAACGCACTCGACGCGCGGGCCGAGGCCCTCCGGGCGAAGCACCAGGAGGCGCTGAAGTCCGATCACCGCGAAGAGCTCATGGAGCAGATCAACGACCTCGACGTGGCGGTGAAGCTGGCGCCGAAGGCCATCGAGCTCGAGCAGCAGAAGGCACAGGCAGCCGCGAAGCAGGCGCAGGACGCCGCCAAGCGCGCGGAAGCGGCCGAGCAGAGGGCGGCCGCCGCCGAGCAGGCCAAGGACCCCGTCAAGGCCCGGGAGGCGCGTGAGGAAGCCGCCACCGAGCGGGCGAACGCGGTCACCTCGTCACGAGTTGCCGATGCCGCGGCGGACGACGTCGCACGGATCCAGACGGAGACCACCGCGCAGCAGGCGCAGCGCGACCAGCTGCAGTCGCAGCTGAAGACCGAGACTAACGACCTCGCCGCCGCGGAGAAGTCGATCGATGCGATCGAGGATCGGGCGCGCCTGCTCCGTGAGGCCGCGTCGGACGAGGCAACGGCCGACCTCGCCGATCGCGAGGCGGCGGCGTTCCGGTCCCGGGGCGACAACGAGAACGCGGGCAAGTACGAGGAGCTGGGCAAGCAGTTCCGCAAGGAGGCTGCCGACGGACGGGTCGAGGCGGACAAGCAGGTGATCGACGAGAACGCGCTGAAGGGCGCGGGGCTCGCGCCCGGTGCGCCCAGCACGGGCCCGCTCACCACGGACCTGGCCGACGCGGGGGGAGCCGACGACATGCTCGGCCAGGAGGCCGCCGCTCTCGCCGTGGCGTCGGGGACCGCGCCGGACGATGCCGGCGTCGTCGGTTGGACCGGGGCCGAGGATGTGGCGTGGGGCGATCAGACCCCGGCGCCGGCAGCCGACACGACAACGGAGCCGACCCCGGGTGAAGCGGATCCCTGGGCAGACGCGCAGGTCGCCGCCGCTGGCGACCAGTCGGACCTCGACGGCACGCGGAGCCTTTCCGATGCACCCGACACGGGCACCGATCTGGGCGCACCGGTCGAGATGGCGGATGCCTCCGCGCTCGCGCAGGAACCGGAACCGACGCCCGAGCCCGAGCCCGAGCCCGAGCCGACGCCCGACCCGGACGCCGCCGGCGACTTCGACGCAGGCTGAGAGCTCACGGACCCGGACGTCGTCGACGCAGGTTGACCTAGGGTCCCGGCCATGCAAGCCGCCGTCACCCTCCACATGGACGCCCCGCCGGAGAAGGTCTGGGGCCTCATCAGCGACATCACCAAGATGGGCAGCTATAGCCCGGAGGTGTTCGAGGCCGAGTGGCTGGACGGGGCGACCGGCCCGGCCGTCGGCGCTCACTACCGCGGCCACGTGAAGCGGAACGAGCGCGGCCCCACCTACTGGACCAAGTGCAGGGTCACGGAGTGCACGCCGGGCGAGGTGTTCGAGTTCGCCGTCGTGATGCGCGACAAGCCGGTGAACACCTGGCGCTACGAGTTCAAGGCCGTCGACGGCGGCACCGACGTGACCGAGTCGTTCCGCCTGACCGACAACATCCTGACGAAGGTGTTCGGCGTGCTCGGTGGCCAGCTCCGCACCAACCGCAACAAGCGGGACATGCTCCGCACCCTCGAGCGCGTCAAGGCCGTCGCCGAGGCGTAGCCCGCATGGCCGAGCCGGTGCTGATCGCGCTCGTCGCGGTCGAGGGTGGAGCGCTCATCACGGTGTTCGTGCTGTGGCGCCACGCGGCCCGGACGGCGAAGTCGTTGCGACGGCAGCTCGAGACCGGCCGCGAGCGGAGGTGGCTGCCGTCCGGCCGCGAGACGGTGAAGGCGGTGATCGACACGGCGGCGCTCGTGCGCAAGCGGGGCCTCGGCGGCGCGCTGAAGTCCTCCATCGAGGACCTGGCCGGATGGGCCCAGGTGGAGCGCCCGGACCTGGCCCGGCTCGCCGCCGACGACGGCACCGTCACCATCTTCTTCTCCGACATCGAGGGGTCCACGGCGCTGAACGAGGAGCTCGGGGACCGACGCTGGGTCAAGGTGCTCGCGCAGCACGACCGGATCGTGCGGGCCCGGATCGAGCGCGAGCGCGGCCACGTCATCAAGACGCAGGGCGACGGGTTCATGGTCGCCTTCGCCCAGCCCGCCGAGGCCACCCGCTGCAGCACGGAGGTGCAGCGGGCCCTGGCCGGCAACGGCGGGCGCTCGGAGGGGGCACCGATCCGGGTGCGCATCGGCATCCACAAGGGTGATGCGGTGCAGCGGGACGGCGACCTGTTCGGTCGCAACGTCGCATTGGCGGCCCGCATCGCGGCGGAGGCGGAGGGCGGCGAGATCCTCGTCAGCGAGCCGGTGCGCGATGCCTTGGGGACGAACGACGGCTTCGTCGTCGACGCGGGTCGGGACGTGGAGCTGAAGGGCCTGTCCGGCTCCCACCGCCTGTTTGCCGTCGCCTGGGCCGAACCGGCTGCAGGAGCGCGAGGGGGTCACGAGTAGCCTGCTGCGATGACGCCGCCCACCGTCCTGCTCGTCGAGGACGACCCGGTCATCCTGCGCCTGCTCGAGGTGAACTTCGAGCTGGAGGGCTTCTCGGTCCTCCTGGCCCACGACGGCGCGGAGGGGATCGAGCTGGCGCGGTCGGGGGCGCCCGACCTGATCATCAGCGACATCATGATGCCCAAGGTGTCCGGCCTGGAGCTGGTGGCGGCGCTGAAGACGGACGACGCCACGTCTGCCATCCCGATCATCCTGCTGTCGGCCAAGGCGCAGTCCTCGGACGTCAAGGCGGGGATGGAGGCGGGGGCCGACGACTACGTCACCAAGCCCTTCGAACCGCTCGACCTCGTCGACCGCGTCAACGGCCTGCTCAACCGCTAGAGGCCGCCCCGTGATCCGCGACTCCCTCGCCACCGCACTGCGCGCCGCCCTCGTCGAGGTCGGCATCACGCCGCCCGAGTCCGTCCACCTCGAGCGCCCGGCCCGTCGCGAGCACGGCGACTGGTCGTCGAACGTGGCCCTGGCCACCGCGAAGGCCCACGGCCGTGTCCCCCGCGACCTCGCCACCGAGCTGGTCGCCGCGCTCAACGCAAAGCCGCCGGCCCACGTCGACCGGGTGGAGATCGCAGGCGCTGGCTTCGTGAACTTCCACCTGCGCGACTCGTGGCTCCACGAGATCCTCACCGACGTCGTCACCCAGGGGGAGGACGGCTACGCCAGGCCCGACATCGGTGGCGGCCGGCGCGTCAACATCGAGTTCGTCTCCGCCAACCCCACCGGGCCGATCCACGCCGGCGGCGGGCGGTGGGCGGCGTTCGGCGACTCCCTCGGCAACATCCTCGAGCGGTGCGGCCACGAGGTGCACCGCGAGTTCTACCTGAACGACCGCGGCGTGCAGATGACGCTGTTCGCCGCGTCGCTGGCTGCTCGCAAGGCCGGCACCGAGGTGCCCGAGGACGGCTACCAGGGCGAGTACATCACCGAGTGGGCGAACGAGATGCCCGACGACGCCGACCCGGCCGAGTGGGGCTACGAGCGCGTGAAGCGCGACCTCGCCGGGAGCCTCCGCGGCATCGGGGTGGAGTTCGACACCTGGTTCTCCGAGCAGAGCCTCGTGGAGTCGGGCGCCGTCGAGGCAACGCTCGCCGACCTGCGCGCCCACGGTGTCGTGTACGACGAGGGCGGTGCGGTCTGGCTGCGCACCACCGACTACGGCGACGACAAGGACCGCGTGCTCGTGAAGTCTGACGGCGAGCCCGCCTACCTGCTGCCCGACATCGCCTACCACCGCGACAAGTTCGCCCGCGGGTTCCAGCTCCTGATCGACGTCTGGGGCGCCGACCACCAGGGCCACGTCACCCGCCTGAAGGCGGGCGTGCAGGCTCTGGGCCACGACCCCGACGAGCTCGAGCTCATCCTCGGCCAGCTCGTGCTGCTCGTGCGCGGCGGTGAGGAGGTCCGGCTGTCGAAGCGGGCCGGCAACATCGTGCTGCTGGACGACGTGATCGAGGCGGTCGGTCCGGACGTGGCCCGGCTGACGTTCCTCCTCCAGTCGCTCGACAGCCGGCAGACGGTCGACCTCGACGTCATCACGTCCACGTCCATGGACAACCCGGTGTTCTACGTGCAGTACGCCAACGCGCGCATCCACTCGATCGGCCGCAAGGCCGCCGAGGCCGGGATCGTGCGGGCCCCGGTGACCGAGGCCGACCTGTCCCTGCTCACCCACGAGCGCGAGCTCGACCTGCTGCGGAAGCTGTCGGAGCTGCCCGAGATCGTGGCCCTCGCCTGCAACGACCGGGCTCCCCACAAGGTCACCACCTGGGTGCGCGAGCTCGCCGACCGGTTCCACGGCTTCTACCACGACTGCTACGTGATCGGGGACGTGCCCGCTGACCTGACCCAGGCCCGGCTCTGGCTGGTCGAGGCGTCGCGGATCGGCCTGTCCATCGGCCTGTCGCTGCTCGGCGTGTCCGCGCCCGAGGCGATGTGAGCGAGGGGTCCGCATGACAGAGCCGCTCCCACTCGACCTCCTACCCGACACGGCCGCGGTCGGCGCCGACGGGCGCCTGAGCATCGGAGGCTGCGACCTCGAGGAGCTGGCGACCCGGTTCGGCACCCCGCTGTTCGTGTACGACGAGCTGCACCTGCGGGCGCGGTGCCGCGAGGCGGTCGCCGCGTTCGGTGACGGGGTGGCCTACGCGTCCAAGGCGTTCCTCTGCCTGGCGATGGCCCGCCTGGCCCACGAGGAGGGCATGCACCTCGACGTGGCGACGGGTGGCGAGGTCCATGTCGCCCTCACGGCCGGCGTGCCGGCCGACCGGCTCGTGCTGCACGGCAACAACAAGTCGACCGACGAGCTGCGGATGGCCCGACAGGTCGGCGTCGGCCGGATCGTCGTCGACAGCTTCGACGAGCTCGAGCGCCTCGCCGTCCTCCACCAGGAGGACGGACTCGTGCCGCGGGTCCTCATCCGCGCCACTCCTGGAGTGGAGGCGCACACCCACGACTTCGTGAAGACGGGCCAGAACGACTCCAAGTTCGGGTTCGGTGTCGTGTCCGGCGACGCCGCCCGCGCGGTGCAGCTGGCGACCGACACGCCGTCGGTCGAGCTCGTCGGCGTCCACATGCATATCGGCAGCCAGGTGTTCGTCGCCGACTTCTTCCACCAGGCCGTCGAGGTGGTCGCCCCGTGGGTGCGCGAGCTGGGGTTGCCCGAGCTCTCCATCGGCGGCGGGCTCGGGGTGGCGTACGTCTTGGGGGAGTCGGCCCCGACCATCACGGAGTGGGCCGAGTCGGTGCTGTCGGGCTGCCGTGACGCCGGCATCGACGCGCGCGTGCTGGCCGAGCCGGGTCGGTCGATCGTCGCGCAGGCCGCGGTCACGCTCTACACCGTCGGCACCATCAAGGACATCCCGGGCGTGCGGACCTACTTGTCGATCGACGGCGGGATGTCCGACAACCCGCGGCCGGTGCTCTACGGCTCGGGCTACGAGGCGGCGCTGGCCCGAGCGGTGGAGGCGGAGCGGCCTCGGCGAGTGACGATCGTGGGCAAGCACTGCGAGTCCGGAGACGTGCTCGTGCGCGACGCCCATGTCCCCGCCGACGTCGCGGTCGGCGACCTGCTGTTCACGCCGGTCACGGGCGCCTATGGCCACTCGATGGGGTCCAACTACAACAAGGTGCCGCGCCCGGCCGTGGTGTTCGTGGCCGACGGTGTCGCCCGCGAGGTCGTCCGGCGGGAGACCTTCGACGACCTCATCCGCAACGACATCGCCTAGTGCGGCGTGTTCTCGTGACGGCGACGCGGAGGCGGCCACCTACCATGGCCCCCGTGGCCAGGACCCCGGTGACGACGACGTGGTGACCGTCCGCGTGGGCGTGCTCGGCTGCGGGAACGTCGGGGGGCCCCTCGTCGAGCTCATCGCGGCGCAGGGCGACGACATCGAGGCCCGCACCGGGTTGCGCCTCGCGGTGGTCCGCGTGGCGGTCCGTGACCTCGCCAAGCCCCGCCCCGCGTCCATCGACACGGCCCTGTTCACCGACGATGCGGCGTCGATCGTCGACGATCCCGAGATCGACGTCGTGGTCGAGGTCATCGGCGGCAAGGAGCCCGCCCGGGAGCTGATCCTGTCGGCGCTCAAGTCCGGCAAGCCCGTCATCACCGGGAACAAGGAGCTCCTGGCCGTGGCCGGCGCCGAGCTGTTCCAGGCCGCGGAGGCCGCCGGCGTCGACCTGCTCTTCGAAGCCGCCGTGGCCGGCGGGATCCCGATCGTCCGCCCGCTGCGCGAGTCGCTCGTCGGTGAGCGCATCACACGGGTGATGGGCATCGTCAACGGCACCACCAACTACATCCTCACCCGCATGACCGAGGCCGGCGCGTCCTACGCCGACGCGCTCGCCGAGGCCCAGGCCCTCGGCTACGCCGAGGCCGACCCGACCGCCGACGTGGAGGGCTACGACGCCGGGGCGAAGGCCGCCATCATCGCCAGCATCGCGTTCGGCGCTGCGATCGTGGCGTCCGACGTCCACCACGAGGGCATCACCGGGATCACCGAGGTCGACATCGCGTTCGCGCGCCGCATGGGCTTCGTGATCAAGCTCCTCGCGGTGGCCGAGCAGGCCGCCACCGGCGAGATCGGCGTGCGCGTCCACCCGGCGATGGTGCCGGTCGCCCACCCGCTGGCGTCGGTGCGGGAGTCGTTCAACGCGGTGTTCGTGGAGGGCGCGTCGGTCGGCGACCTCATGTTCTACGGAAGGGGCGCAGGCGGCGGGCCGACGGCCAGCGCCATCCTCGGCGACCTGATCGACGCCGCCCTCAACAGGCGCAGCGGCTCCCACGCGTCGGTGGGCCAGCTCGGCCAGGCGACGATCCGCCCGATCGACGACGTGGAGTCGGCCTACTACCTCAACGTCGAGGTGCTCGACCGGCCCGGCGTGCTCGCCCAGGTGGCCGGCGTGTTCGGCGACCACGGCGTGTCGATCCGATCGATGGAGCAGGAGGGCCTCGGCGACGAGGCGCGCCTCATCTTCATCACCCACCGCGCCCGGGAGGCCGACGTGCAGGCCACGTTGCGCGACCTCGACGCGCTCGACGCCGTCGACCGCATCGGCTCGGTGATCCGCGTCGTCGGCGACGACGACTGACGATGCTCCGGTACGTGTCCACCCGCGGCGCCGCGCCCGCCCTCGGCTTCGGCGACGTGCTGCTGGCCGGCTTGGCCGACGACGGCGGGCTCTACGTCCCCGACGCCTGGCCGCAGCTCGGGCCGGGCTTCGACGGCAAGCGCCCGTACTCGGAGGTGGCCACGGACGTCATGTGGCCCTACGTCGAAGGGTCGATCGACCGCGACGACTTCGCCGGTCTCGTGGCCGAGGCCTACGCCACGTTCGACCACCCCGACGTGTGCCCGCTCGTCGAGGTCGACGACCTCCACGTGCTCGAGCTGTTCTGGGGCCCGACCCTTGCGTTCAAGGACGTCGCCCTGCAGCTCGTCGGCCGGCTGTTCGACCACGAGCTCACCAAGCGGCAGGGCCGGGCGACCATCGTCGTGGCCACCTCGGGCGACACGGGCTCGGCCGCCATCGAGGCCTGCATCGGCCGCGCCACCCTCGACATCGTGGTGCTCCACCCCGCCGACCGGGTGAGCGACGTGCAACGCCGCCAGATGACCACCGTCGACGCGCCCAACGTGCACAACGTCGCCATCCAGGGGACGTTCGACGACTGCCAGGACCTCGTGAAGGCCTGCTTCGCCGACGTGGCGTTCCGCGACCGGGTGCGGCTGTCCGCCATGAACTCCATCAACTGGGCGCGGGTGATGGCGCAGGTC
>Ga0190265_10003161_pt1 | contig 11216 bp, 9 predicted proteins | sample Popmic124T_FD_133135 | JGI IMG/M metagenome (GOLD analysis project Ga0190265, IMG submission 133135) | Populus adjacent soil microbial communities from riparian zone of Indian Creek, Utah, USA - 124 T | ecosystem: Environmental > Terrestrial > Soil > Riparian zone | place: USA: Utah | collected...
AGGTCAACGATCAGACCAGATGCAGCGGCAACACTCGATCGCAAGATTCCGTTCCTCCAGGCCAACCCCGGAATGCGGATTCGTATCGAGGGTAACGCCGACGAGCGCGGCTCGGATGAGTACAACCTTGCGCTGGCGCAGCGCCGTGCGGCTTCGGCCAAGCGGTATCTCGTCGAGCGTGGCATTGCGGCAGATCGCTTCGACCTCGTGAGTCATGGCGAGGAGCGCCCGATTTGCACGGAGCACAACGAAGCCTGCTGGCAGCAGAATCGTCGCGATGACTTCTTCATCGTGACAGTCGGTGGCGACGGGGTCATCAGGAACCCGTAGCAGAATCACCGTGGGTCGGATCTCGAAAGGGGTCCGGCCTGCCCGGGAAGGGGCGGAGCGTCTCAACAGGCGCTCCGCCTTTTTTCTTTTTCGCCGCCGCGAAAAGTTGACCCTGCCTTGCAGCGGCTCAACTCGGTTGGCGGTCAGTAATTACCCTGCTGCGAGCGTCCGCACGGCGGAATTCCGGTCGTCAATTGTTTGGGCTAGCCCGTTTTGTGCGATATGGTACAATCGTGACGGCGATACTCGCCGACCGCGAGGCGATGGTTAGGACGCTGGTCGCTCACGACAAATGAAGATCTCTGCGAACTCGCGCGCGTCCGCGCTCATTCGCCTCACATGCAGGTCGGAGGGAGTTCGATGAGAAGCTTCTTGGAAAGCCGAGGCGTCTTGACGCGTGGTTCGCGTGGACGCATCAGGCGGGTGTTTGCAGCATTGGCGTTTGCCGGAGTCTCCGTCGCTGCGTGCGATGACAGCAGCGGTCCTCAGCAGCTCGAGACGCTCACGATCACACCTGTGTCGGCGACGCTCCCGACGGGCGGCACGCAGCTCTTCACCGTTACCGGTACGGACACCGAAGGGAATGCCGTTCGGATCGATGGCGAGTCCTGGTCGGTCGTCAACGGTGGCGGAGCCATCGGCGCGACGTCCGGTCTCTTCACGGCTGGAACGGTTGCCGGAACGTTCACCAACACGGTCAGGGTCACGTGTAACGGCGTCACCGCCGAAGCGACCGTGATCGTATCACCGGGCGCGTTGGCCACGATCGTTGTCACGCCGAATCCCGGCACGATGCCGATCAACGGCACGCAGCAGTACACCGCTGTCGGGCGGGACGCGAACGGCAACATCGTTGCGATCACACCAGTCTGGTCGGTCACTGCGGGCGGCGGTGCGATCAACGCCTCCACCGGACTGTTCACAGCTGGACCGACAGCCGGAACGTTCACGAACACCGTTCGCGCCACGAGCGGCACGATCTTCGGAACCGCTACGGCCATTGTGACGGCCGGTGCGCTAGCGACGATCACCGTCACCCCGGATCCGGCAACGCTGGAACAGGGCGCGACGCAGCAGTTTACCGCAGTCGGCCGCGATGCGGGCGGCAACGTGATCCCGATCACGCCTGTCTGGTCGGTGAACACACCGCCTGGCGGCGGCACCATCAACTCCAGCAGCGGCCTGTTCACTGCCGGTAACGTTTCGCAGACATTCACGAACGCGGTGAGGGCCACGAGCGGCTCGATCTTCGATGATGCGACGGTCATTGTCATGGCCGCACCGACACCACCCGTGCCGGGCTTCACGCTTGGCGCGGCAGCGCCATTCGGAATCCTGGCCGGTTCGACGGTCACTTGCGCGGGTGCGCCTGGAACGGTCAACGCCTGGGTAGGCGTGAGCCCGGGCACCGCGATGACCGGATTCCCTCCCTGTGTCATTACGGGGGAAATTCACCTCGGCGACGCAGTCGCGGGGACGGCGCAGAACGATCTCACGACAGCATATAACACGCTGGCTGGGCTCCCCTGCGATGTCACCGTCGGAACCGTCAACATCGGCAGCACGACGAGACAGCCCGGCGTCTACTGTAGTGCAACGTCGATGCTCGTGACCGGAGACATCACGCTCGACGCGCTTGGCGATGCCAACGCGACGTTCGTCTTCCAGGCGGGCAGTACTCTTACGACCGCGGGAAGCGTCATCCTGATCAACGGCGCGCAAGCGCAAAACGTCTACTGGCAGGTCGGCGCATCGGCCACGCTGGGCGGCGGGCCGGCGACGTGGCGGGGCAACATTCTCGCCGATCAGAGCATCACGCTCAACAACAACGTCACCCTCATCGGACGCGCGCTGACGCGGATCGGCGCGGTGACGCTGGGTACCAGCAACACGATCACGCTGCCATAACAGGCGCGATCGACGGGCCGGAGATCATCCGGCCCGGCAGCGCCCGGCCACAGCGCTTGTGGCCGCGACCAGCAGCAAGAGGGCGGAGTGTCCAGCACGGGCACTCCGCTCTTTGCATCACTCCGTTGAGGTTCATTGGCGGACCTGCCGTGTGAGGATGTCACCCGGCCGATAACGATTTGTTGACCTGCATCGTTCGAGCGTACGATGCACGATGCTCGCGGCTGTACGCTCTGCTGCGCTCGTCGGCATCGACGCCTACGAAGTGATCGTCGAGGTGGACGCGGCACCGGGATTACCTCAGTGGACCATAGTCGGGCTCGCGGCGAGCGCGGTAAAGGAGAGCCGCGAGCGAGTCGGTGCCGCGCTCATCAATTCCGGCTTCGACGTTCCGCCCCGACGGATCACGGTCAACCTTGCTCCTGCCGACGTAAGAAAGGAGGGAACCGCGTTCGACCTGCCGATCGCGCTCGGAATCCTGGCGTCTACCGGGCAGCTCGATGCCGGGTCGCTTTCGGGTCGCATGTTCGTCGGTGAGCTCGGACTCGACGGGCGCCTTCGCGCGATGCGCGGAGCGCTCTCGGTCGCTCGCCATGCGCTGAGAGAAAATGTGTCGGCGCTCGTGCTGCCCGCGGGCAACGTTCCGGAAGCATCGCGCGTAAGCGCGCTCGAGCTTTCCGCACCCGATGGCCTGCGAGATCTGGTGCTCCAGTTGCGCGAAGGATCCCTCGTCAAAGCGGTGACCGCCAACGGCGCTGCGACCGCCGCGGACGAGACCACGGATTTCTCCGACGTAGTCGGTCAGCAGGCCGCCAAGCGCGCGCTGGAGGTCGCGGCGGCGGGCGGGCACAACGTCCTGCTCATCGGCCCGCCCGGTGCGGGCAAGACGATGCTTGCGCGCCGGGTGCCTACCGTACTGCCGGCGCTGAGTGAGGACGAGGCGCTCGAGGTGGTCGCCATTCATTCGGTGGCCGGCGTCGATCACACGCCCGCGGCCCGCGGCACGCGGCCGTTTCGCGCGCCGCATCACACGATATCGGGCGCCGGACTCATCGGCGGGGGCAGTATCGCGCCCCGGTGAGGTAAGCCTTGCGCACCACGGTGTCCTGTTTCTCGACGAGATGCTCGAGTTTCCCCGCCACGTTCTGGACCTGCTCCGCCAGCCGATGGAGGATGCGCGCGTGATCATCGCCAGAGCGGCGCAGGCGGTCTCGTTTCCCGCGCGCTTCACGCTGATAGGCGCGTCGAATCCGTGCCCCTGCGGCATGGCGGGGCAGCCGAACAACGGTTGCAACTGTGCGCCCGGCGACATCGATCGCTACACGGCTCGCCTCTCCGGCCCGCTCGCGGACCGGATCGACATGCACGTCACGGTCGGAGCCGTGGCTCTCCGAGAGCTGGGAGGCCACGCAACCGGCGGCGAGTCAGCCGTGATGCGAAAGCGCGTCGAGTGCGCTCGCGCTCGCCAGCGCCGCCGATACGCGAGAACTCGCGGAGTTTCCTGCAACGCATTCGCGGGCGGCCGCTGGGTGGACTCGCACACGCCTGTGCACGCTGACGCGAGATCACTGCTTCAGTCAGCGGCAGAGCGGCTCTCACTCACAGCGCGTGGCTATCACCGCGTGCTCAAGGTGGCGCGCACAATAGCCGACCTGGAGCAGTCCAGCGAAATCTCTCCGGCGCACATCGGAGAAGCGCTTCGCTATCGTCCCATCTCTCCCTCGCGAACGGCGAGCTAGCGCCGGAGGTGCTTTTGCTCGCCCACCGCGTACGCCTCACGCAATCGCGCCAGGAAACGGTCACTCTTGGTCGGGGACATCGCTTCATCGCTGGCGTGGTGGTTGTGGCGGTTGATCGGCCCAGTATGCGTGAGGATCGAGCTCTTCCACCAGTCCCACGATCTGCCAACGCCCGCCTCGCAGCGCCAACCGCTGGCGGTGCACGACCGTGGATGATCTCAGACACCGTCGACCTGAGGATGGTTGAGAGCATGACATCCGTTGGCGGGCGCGCGGATTGCTCCATACGCTGGCAGTGTTTGCCAGTACCTGCGTGGCGGGGTATTCTCCCCCGGCCCGCTTCACCGATTACCCCCGTTCCTGCGTATGCGAAAGCTCGGTTGCTTCCTTCTCGTTGTCATCCTGCTCGTCGCAGGCTGGTTCTGGTACGCCCGGGTGGAAACCCCCGTGACGGACCCGGCCACGTCTTCCACGACGCCGGTCAAGCTCTGGCAGCCCCTGAGCCCGGCCAACGCCGAGCGCGGACGCGCGGCCGTGCAATCGCTCAGCGCGCCCTCGGGTCCGGTGTTCGCCAACCTCACTGCGTCCGAAGCGGCTTCCTACATTTTTCTGGTGCTGTCGAAGCAGCTGCCGCCGTCACTGCGCAACGCTGAGGCCGCGGTGATCGGCAACCGGCTCTACGTTCGCTCGGAGGTCGAGCTCAAGGAGCTCGGCGGATCGGGCGGCCTCGGAGCCCTCAGCGCCTTGCTGGGCGAGCGTGACAGCGTCACCCTCGGTGGCACCATCAACATGCTGCGGCCGGGACAGGGCGAGTTCCTCATCCAGGAAGTGAAAATCGGCAGCTTCAAGCTTCCCGCCGCCCTTGTCCCCCGGGTATTGGCTCAGATGAAGCGGGGTAGGCGCGTCGAGGGAGTGTCGCCCAACGGTTTGCCAATGACGATGCCAAAGTACATTTCAGACGTGCGCATTGCCGACGGCAAGATCACTCTCTACAAGACCACCACTTGAGCAGACGGATTCTCGTCATCGACGACGAGCAGGGAATCCGCGCGGCGCTCGGACAGCTCCTCGAGTACGAGGGCTACGAGGTTCGCACGGTCGCGAATGCCGCGGATGGGATGACCGAGTACCAGAAATGGCGCCCGCACCTCGTTTTTCTCGATGTGAAGATGGCGGGCATGGATGGCATGGAGGCGCTCAAGCGCCTGCGTGAGCTCGACCCCACCGCCACCATCGTGATGATCAGCGGGCACGCCACGATCCGCACCGCCGTGGAGGCGACGCAGCTCGGGGCGTACGAGATCCTCGAGAAGCCGCTCGACACGGATCGCATTCTGGTGATGCTGAGGAACGCGCTCTCGCGTCTCGACCTCCAGGAAGAGAACGCACGCCTCAAGCAGTCGATCGAGGCACCTTACGAGATCGTCGGCAAGACGCCGGTCATGCGCGCTCTGATGGAGAAGATCGAGAAGGTCGCCGCGACCCCGGCGCGCGTGCTCATCACCGGAGAGAACGGCACCGGCAAGGAGCTCGTCGCGCGCGCCCTCCACCGAATGTCGCCGAGGGCTAGCAAGCCTTTCGTCGAGGTCAATTGCGCCGCGATTCCGGGCGAGCTCATCGAGAGCGAGCTGTTCGGGCACATGAAGGGCTCGTTCACCGGCGCGATCGCCGACCGCGCGGGGAAGTTCGAGCAGGCGAACCGAGGGACGCTGTTCCTCGACGAGATCGGTGACATGAGCCTCGCCGCTCAGGCAAAGGTGCTGCGCGTGCTCCAGGACAACGTGATTACGAGAATCGGCGGCTCGAAGGCGATCTCCGTCGACGTTCGCGTGATCGCCGCGACCAACAAGACGCTCGAGAACGAGATTGCGGGCGGAAAGTTCCGTGAAGACCTCTATTACCGGCTGAACGTCGTGCCCATACACGTTCCCTCGATCAGGGAGCGGCGGGAGGATATCCCGATGCTCGCGCAGTATTTCGCGGCCACGCTCTCGGCGCGCGATGGGATGCCTCCCCGGACCTTCACGCCCGATGCGCTCGAGCGGCTTACCTCACTCGACTGGCCGGGCAACGTCCGGGAGCTGCGCAACACGGTCGAGCGACTCCTGATCCTCGCCTCCGACCCCGAGATTTCGGCGCGTGACATCGACCGGCTCGCGGGCCAGCGCGCCCTGGACGACGCCGGCCTCGCATCGCTCACGCAGTGCCGGACCTTCGAGGAGTTCAAGGACGCGGCCGAGCGGGCGTTCCTGCTCAACAAGCTGAGGGAGTTCGACTGGAATGTGTCGGAGACGGCCCGGGCGGTAGAGATGCCAAGGTCGAATCTTTACAAGAAGATCGAGCGATACTCGCTGGCGCGGGAGCATATGTGATAGACCTGAATCGCGGTGAGGCCGGCCGCTGGGCGTGTGGATGGGAAAACGCGCTGCCAGTCACCGGAGAGTAACATCGGAAGATGAAGAAATTCAGTAACTACATAGCGGGCAAATGGTCCCCGTCTGCCTCCGGCGAATACTTCGAAAACCGCAACCCCGCCGACCGCGAGGATGTAGTCGGCAAGTTCCCCCTCTCGGATCGCGCCGATGTAGACCGCGCGGTGGAGAGCGCGCGGCGCGGCTTTGCAGTCTGGCGTCGTACGCCCGCGCCTGCGCGCGGGGACGTGTTGCGTCTGGTCGGTGACATCATGACGCGGCGGAAGGAGGAGATCGCCGACGCGATGACCCGCGAGATGGGGAAGCCGCTTACCGAGACGCGCGGCGACGTGCAGGAAGGGATCGACACGGCCTATTACGCCGCCAGCGAGGGGCGCAGGCTGTTCGGGAGAACGGTTCCGAGCGAGCTGCGCAACAAGTGGGCGATGAGCTACCGCCGGCCGATCGGCATCGCCGGTCTCATCTGCCCGTTCAACTTTCCGATGGCGATTCCGACCTGGAAGATGTTTCCGGCGCTCGTCTGTGGAAACGCCGTCATCTTCAAGCCGGCCGAGGACGTGCCGCACACGGGGACGTTGCTGGTCGAGATTCTCCTCGAGGCCGGGCTGCCGAAGGAAGTCATTCAGCTCGTCCACGGCCATGGCGAGCAGGTCGGCGCCGCGATCGTCGAGCACCCGGAGATTCCGCTCATCTCATTCACAGGCTCGACCTCTACGGGCCGCATTGTCGGTGAGACCTGCGGCCGGATGCACAAGCGCCTGTCGCTCGAGATGGGCGGGAAGAACGCGCAGATCGTGCTCGACGACGCCGATCTCGACCTCGCTCTCGAAGGCGCGCTCTGGGGCGCGTTCGGAACGACGGGGCAACGCTGCACCGCGACCAGTCGTCTCATCCTTCAGAAGAAGATTCACGACAAGTTCGTTGGGATGCTGGAGAAGCGCGCAAAGGGCCTCAAGCTGGGCGATGGGCGGAAGAAGGGCACCGATGTCGGCCCGCTCATCAATGAGGATTCGTTGCGGAAAGTCGCCATGTACGTCGACATCGGGAAGTCGGAAGGCGCCGATCTCGTCTTTGGCGGTGAGAGGCCGGAGCGGCTGTCGAAGGGAAACTTCTTTCAGCCCACTATCTTCACGGGAGTCAAGCCGGGGTCGCGGCTCGAGCAGGAGGAGATCTTCGGCCCTGTGCTGTCGGTGATAAGGGTGAGCGATGCCGATGAGGCCTTCGCCGTCAACAACGACGTGAAGTACGGGTTGTCGTCGTCCGTCTATACGCGCGACGTGAATGTCGCGTTCAGGGCGCTGAACGAGCTGGACAACGGAATCACCTATGTGAACGCGCCGACGATCGGCGCCGAGGCGCACCTGCCGTTCGGGGGCGTGAAGCAGACGGGAAATGGACACCGGGAGGGCGGTTGGGAAGTATACGATTTCTATTCGGAGACCAAAGTCGGCTATGCCGACTTCTCGGGTACCCTCCAGCGGGCCCAGATAGACAACTATCTGGGAACGCCGGACTGAGAGCCGTGGTAATAGGCTTGCCATGATCGTCTCCGAAAAGAAAATCGCGCATGCCCTGGACCTCGCGAACAGGCGCCGCAGCCGCAAGCTCGCATTCCTCGCCCACTGGGCCAGGATCGTCGTCGTCTCGCTCGCTCTTTTTGTCGTCATCCGCGCCTTCGGCGTCGAGGCGTTCAAGATCGCCAGCGGCAGCATGGAGGGCACGCTCTTCGAGGGCGATTTCCTCCTCATCAACAAGCTGGTTTACGGCGCCGGCATTCCGGGTGTCGGACGCAAGCTCCCGGCGATTCACTCGCCCCGGCACGGAGACGTCGTCGTCTTCACCTACCCGGTGGACAACCGCCTGAATTACGTGAAGCGGATCGTCGGCCTGCCCGGTGACACTCTCGAAATGCGTGACGCGACACTGATCCGGAACGGAAAACTGATCCACGAGGATTACCTCCAGCGGGGCTCACAGGAGCCCGATCAGTCGGACGGGGACTTCCGCTGGCAGAAGGCGTATCTGGTGGGCGGCGCGAAGGTCGAAAGCTATCATCCCTCGCGAAACAACTGGGGTCCTCTGGTCGTCCCTCCACATGGGTACTTCGTGCTCGGAGACAATCGCGACAACTCGTCCGATTCGAGGTATTGGGGGTTCGTCGCTGACTCACTTGTGCGCGGCCAGCCGCTGGTGGTCTATTATAGCTACGCGCCCGACACAGGCCGCCGGCTCGACTGGCTTACCAGAGTGCGGTGGAAGCGCTTCGGGGAGATCGTTCACTAGAACGCTCCCGGGATTTCGGAGAGGATGATGCTATCGCTATGAAGGCTTCGACGAATCGGAAATCGACCGTCGACGAAGGATCGCTCGACCAGTACCTGCGCGACATCAGCGTCTTTCCCCTCATCAACCGCGAGAAGGAAGTCGAGCTCGCACAGAAAATCAGATTGAAGGATCAGGAAGGGCAGGAAGCGCTCGACACACTCGTGCGCTCCAACCTGCGTTTCGTCGTATCGGTCGCCAAGAAGTATCAGAATCAGGGCGTGTCACTCTCCGACCTGATCAACGAGGGCAACCTCGGCCTCATTCGCGCCGCCCACAAGTTCGATGAGACCAAGGGGATCAAGTTCATCTCCTACGCTGTGTGGTGGATCCGGCAGTCGATTCTACAGGCGCTGGCGGAGCAGTCGCGGATCGTGCGCGTGCCTTTGAACCGCGCCGGAACGCTGCACCGCATCGGCAAGCGGGCGTCGAGCCTCCTCCAGGAGCTGGGGCGTCAGCCGACCAACCTCGAGATCGCCGACGGGATGGACATCAGCGAGGACGAAGTCGCCAAGACGATGATGATCTCGCAGGTGCATCTCTCGCTCGACGCGCCGATGACGCCCGGCGAGGACAACCGCCTGCTCGATTATCTCCCGGACAACATGAACCCGACTCCGGACGAGATCACGTTCGAGAAGGCGCTGTCCGAGGCGATCGAGGAGTCGCTGTCGTCGCTCAAAGAGCGCGAGTCCAAGATTCTGCGCCTCTACTTCGGTCTCGACGGCGCCGACCCGATGACGCTCGAGGACATCGGCACGCTCCTACAGATTACCCGCGAGCGCGTGCGACAGATCAAGGAGAAGGCGCTGCTCAAGCTGCGGCACAACTCGCGGAGACGCTCGCTCGAGTCTTTTCTCGGCTGATCTCGCCCGCGCGCCGGAATTGCCGCGAGCGCCGGCTGGGCTGGGCATGCAGAGGTGAAGCCATCAACCTTGACATATCTGGACGCATGGACTTGGCAAAAGCGTATTGCTACGACTGCGGGATTTGCGTTAGGTGTATTCGTGTCATGGAGGATCGGACTACCCCTGTTCGACAGCGGCGAAGGTGGCTTGCTCGGCGCCCCCGCCGCGCCCAGTGTTTCCGGACCGTTTTGGGAATTGCTGGTTTATTCGTTGGCGGGGCTCCTGCCGTGGATTGGATTGGGGTGCGCACCCATTAGCCGGCAATGGTGTTTACTGACGAGGGATGAGCCCTTCGGCCGCGGCCTCCTGAAGCACCGGCGCTGCAGCTGGCCCGTGCTTCTTCCAGTACACCAGCGCGTCATGCGGCCAGATAGTTGCAGAACCATCCACGTCGTTGACAAGGGTGTACGCGCGGAAGTGGCGCGCGAACGTCTTCACGGGAACGTAAACTGCGCCTTGTTGTTCGATGCCCCTCAGCGCAATCGCACGACCGTTCACCAGAATCTCGCGATTGCTGAGCGTTACCTGGGCACCGGGGCTTAGAATCCGGACGATGTCATCCGCGGCCGCGTAGAGTGTATCGTTTCTCAGAAAAGGGTCGCGGCCCGGTTTGGCTGAGAGTCGTCGCTCTACCACCGGTGATTCCTCACTGATTTCCGGTGCGACGACGGCATAGGAGAGTGCAGGGGGCAGTCCCCTAGCCGAGCCTGCGGTGCCCGAGTCTCCCGACGCAGGAGCCTCGATCACCGCTCGGGAGGAAGCGTCAGCCTTGTCTTCCTGTCGACCTTCGCAGCCGGCTCCTAATGGGAGGAACGTCAACCATAGACGTCGACGCAACATCCGGATCACTCTTCGATTCCTTCTCACTGCGTGGTGCTCACGTAAAAGGGATACGCGGCCGCGACGGCATTCGGGTCGTTGTTCGCGTGCGCGTATCGTGTGGGGAAGAACCCCGCATAGTGCGGGTCGGCGAGGCCGGTTCTGAGCGCACGGATCAGCCAGTCGATCTGGGTGCCGGGCGCGTAGCCCAACCCGTCGAGATCGATGGCGTATCGATCCGACTCGCTGGTGAGTGTCATCTGCGAAGAGGACCAGCTGCTGGTGCCGCTGCGCCGGTGGAAAAGGTGAACGCTTCCGGGGGTGAGGGGCACATACTGTCCGTTATTCATCACGTACGCCGTCGCGCTAACGGTGTTGTCAGCGGCTCGTGTTACGAAGCTGATGAAGTCCAGGTCATCCCCGTTAAACCACTCGGCTACCCATCCATAATGGTGATTGATCGAAGTCCACCGCCCCGTTTGGCCCTCCTTCGGATAGAGCAGCCCGAAATGGAGGTGAGCGCCAAACATGCCGTTCTCGTTTCCGCTCTGTGCAACGATGTCAGCGGCGGTGACGTACGTCCCGTTTGGATAGTATCCTACCCGCTCGAGGTGATCGTATTTCAGGTGGACCGCATCGTCCTGAATGGTATTGGCATTCCAATCCAGCTGGATGATCATCTCCCACAAAGTGCCGCCGCTTGCATCGGTCATACAGCAGGTGCCATCCGGCCACCGTCCGCTCTGATAGACGATCCA
>Ga0190265_10003162_pt1 | contig 11214 bp, 2 predicted proteins | sample Popmic124T_FD_133135 | JGI IMG/M metagenome (GOLD analysis project Ga0190265, IMG submission 133135) | Populus adjacent soil microbial communities from riparian zone of Indian Creek, Utah, USA - 124 T | ecosystem: Environmental > Terrestrial > Soil > Riparian zone | place: USA: Utah | collected...
CGTCACGACCGTGCAAGTGCCGCCTGACTGGCAGCACGCGCCAGTCTCCACCGTGCAAGGGTTGGAAACGCAGGTGGTGTTGTCGCCCTGATACGCTCCGCCCGCGGCCGTGCAGTCGTCGGACGTGGTGATGATGCAGGTGCCACCTGTCAGGCAGCATGCCCCTTGTTCGGGCACGTCGCAGGGCGTGCCGGAGAAAATCGCCGTCAGAAACGCCTGAATGTCGGCCCCGTTGATTGAGCCGTCGCCGTTCACGTCCGCGGCGCAGAAGGCCGGGTCCTCGGGGCCGATCGGGTCAAGCAGAACGGTGACGAGATCGTCCAGGTCGTCGAAATCGATGACGCCGCTGAGATCGGCGTCGCCGGGGCAGCAGCCTTCCGGCGTGCAGGAAATGACCATTTCACCCGCGCCCGCGGCGCCAGCCACGCCGCCGATGCGAATGAGATAGCAGGCGCCCTGCGTGGCGGTGAAGCCGACGAGGCTTGGCCCGTTCAGCGCGCAGCTGTCGTTGTCGCAGGCGAGCGGCTCGCCCACGGGCGGGCATGTCAGGCAGTCGGCATAGATGGCGATGGTTGAATCAAAGGCGGTCGCGCCGCAGAGGTTGATCTCCACGTTTCCGTTGCAGGTGGCGGTGTATTTGTACCAGAGGTCTTTCGTCGGCTGGTCGCAAGCCGTCACGGGCGTGGTGCTATCCGATGCCGTCGAGGTATCGAAGAGCGTCCCGCCGTTGAAGACCTCGATCGCGCCGCCGCACTCGTCGTTCGGCGCAAGCGGCGGACAGGTCGCGTCCGAGCACACGTCGCCGGGGAAGAATTGGTCGTCAATCGCAGCGCAATCGGCGGCCTCGACGAGATTAGTGCATGTTTGGTCGGGATGGCAGCAGGCCCCGAGAATCAGCGGCGAGCATTCGATGTTCAGTATGCCGTCGCCCTGGCCGACGCCGCCGCCGGTATCGTGCCCGCCAAGGCGGATGAGCAGACAATCACCGGAGGTTGCCAGTACGACGACTTGCGACCCGCTATCGCCGGGTCCGACATCATCATTGCAGGCAATTTCCGAGTTGTTGCCGGCCGGAGCAGGCGCGGGACATGCGGCTTGACAGATCCCCGCCTCGCCGTAGACCGCGAGGTTGGAGTCGTAGTTGGTGCCGGTGGCATAGATGACGACGGAGCCAGTGCATGGAACGAGGTACTGATACCAAATGTCCTGCACGATCGGCCCGCAGGCCGTCAGGGGAGCATCGATGTCGGTCGTGGCATCCACGGTGCTGAAAGACTCGGCAAGCGGCGATGATGAAGGCAGGGTGATGGCATTAGCGCAGAGATCGTTGTCGGGCGGATCGGGGCAGAAGCCGGGGTTGCAGACCTGGCCGGGGACGAACTGATTGGGGGGGGCGCAGTCTGCCGCCAGCACGATGGCACAGGGCGAGCCGTCGTCAAAGCAGCAGGCTCCTTCGTTCGGCTCGATGCAGAAGATGTTCAAGACGCCGAGGCCGCCGCTGAGATCGAAGCCGTTGTCCTTGCCGCCGACGCGGATGACATAGCAACTGCCGGCGACAACGCTGGGGATTCGCACGCGAGCGAGGGGGTCGCCGCCTTCGTCATCACTGCAATCGGTTTCATGCGAGGCGAGGTCGGCGCAGAATGTGGGGTTGGGGCAAACGCCGCCGGTGAAGTCGTAAACCGCCAGCAGCGTGTCGTAGCTGCTGCCCGTTGTGGTGATCTCGATCTCGCCGTCGCACGGGGCGACGTAGCTGAACCAGATGTCCTGCTCGATCGGGCCGCAATCGGTGGGCTGGCCGCCGGCGCTGCGGGTGGCGCGGGTAGTGTCGAATGCCTGGCTCACAATGTCGTTCGAGGGCAGCGGGATCGGCGATTCGCAGGCGTCGTTCGGCAGGCAGGTGTTCGGCGATCCGCAGGGCTCGTTTTTGAACCAGCGATCCGGCGCAACACAAGTAGCTTCCGTTTCGAGCGTGCAGACGCTGCCGTTGGCCCGGCAGCAGGCGCCTTCTCCGGCGTCAACGCAGAAGATGCGCAGGTCGCCCTCGCCGCCTTCGGGCGAACCGCCGGGCTTACCGCCGATCCGAATCAGAAAGCAATCGCCGAACGTGACCGGCCACGAAAGAATTGAGTATTCCGCTGAAGTATCCAGCGGATTATCGTCATTGCACCCCAGGAATGCGGCATTGTCCGTCGGGCAAGGGGGGCAGATATTCGTGCCGTCCCCGTAAATTGCCAGAACCGTGTCAAACTCGCTGCCGACCGTCGTGAAGACGGCCGTTCCATCGCAGGTTGCCTGCCAGCGATACCACACGTCGCGCACGATCGGTCCGCAGTCGGTGTCCGGAACGGCCGGCTCTTCGGTTGCGTTCGCGGAATTGAATTCAACGAACACATTTTGGCCGTTCGTGATCAATGGCCCGGGGCAGTCATCGTTGACCGGCGGCCGGGTGCAGTCCAGTTCCGGACCGCATGTTTCGCCGAGCGTGAACGTATGACCGTTTAGATCGATGCATTCCTCCTCGTTGGCGACGGTGCATTGATCTTCGTCAAGTATATCGATGTAACAGCAGGCGCCGTCATCGCATGCGGGGTCGAGCAAATGGCAAAGCTGTCCTGCGTTGAACACCTCACCGGGACCAGTGCAGGCGTTGGGATCGATCCCTCGGTCCACGTCCGCGCAAGTAAAGGTGGCCATATCGCAACAGGCGCCGAACTGTGCCGCCAGCTCGCCGCCGAAGAGTTGAAACGACAGCTCCTTGATCGTCCCCGGCGGCGCGGTGCTGGAGCATGCGGCGCCGTGGAGATTTCCTTCGATCTCCGTCCAGAACTGCGGCCCGAAGGTGGCGCCTCGCTGTGCGTCGAATTCGGTGCCGACAGCGTCATCTGTGAGGCACCAAGCGGCCTGCGGCGGCGCGGGATATCGCGGCATGATCGACAGCCAGTAGGTGGTTTCCGCCGCGAGCGTGAAGTTCACCGGGATGTCGATTTGATGGACGATCCGGCACCCGGTGTTCACCTCGAGTTCATTCAGCAGTGCGCTGTTGGGTACCAGCGTGGACGCGACCACATTTCCGGAGAACGCCACCGTGGTCCCACTCAAAAACGGTGCTCCAGCCGGCTGATTGAGCGGCGAATGCGCATAAACAGTGACGTAGACGCCCTGAGTCCAGGTAGACAGAGGCGTGGCCGACGGCGAGCCGCTGTCGAAGAAGTCGAATGCGACGCGAACAGTTGCAATGTTGTAATTCGACCCGGGATTTGTCGCAGAGTCGGGGAGCTCGAAATTTTCGGCGGCGGCGGCGATGAATTTCCAAGTCTGTGATGCTCCGTCGACCACAAGGCTGGCCTGCGACGCCGGGTCACCACCGTCGTCCAACGGAAATCCATTGTCGTACAACGGCAGCACCGGCCCGCGCGGTCCGTCGCCGGCCGGCCGATGCCACGCCTCCGCCGCATCGATCGCCGTCGTTGTCGGCGCATCGATGGCAGACTCGGGCGTCGAGCGGCCGGCTGGACCAGCGGCGAAAGCCGGGACCGGTTCGTCGGCGCTCCCGCGCGCACCGGCGACGCCGAGGGCCAGCGCGCATAGGCTAAACATTGTGACGTAATGAACACGCCCTGCGCGACGGTGCGACGAATTCGCGACCATGCAGATGCTCCTTCCGATCCTTAAATCAGGCCGGACAAAAACCAGTATGAAAGTGCGAAGGGCGGTCAGTCTCGGAAGCCGCGATTCACACCCTCAGTTGATGATTCCAACAATTCCCATCGAGCGTCGCGGTGCGCCGTGGTCGGACGAGCGCGGAAATCCCGAAACGCTGAACCAATCGCTACGCGACAGAACCCACCCTCTTCTCCCCCTGAAACCTTGCTCCACCGTGCCGGTGCGGGTTGGCGGAGGGCTGGCTGGAATAACGAGGCAGGGCGTCCCCCGGACGAAGCCGCCGGCGGGCGCACTTCGGTGTGCGATATAGAGACTATACCCGGTCCGAGAGGCTATTCCTAGACCGCAGCGGGTAGGAAATCGCGCCACGAAGGGTGGGGTCGGCCTTTTGACCCACCACTTGGGGAACGACCATTCCGCCGGAAGGTGGGTCGATAAGGCCGACCCACCCTATAGCCCTGGGGTCCGCTATTCTCCGAGGGATTAATCCTTGACGCGGCGGCGGCTTTTTTTCCGGTGGATCGGCGCGTCGGCCGGGTAGGTGTTGGGCGTCGCCCTGGCGGGACCCTCCTGAATTTTCGGAGCCATCGGCACGGGTCGGCTCGGGACTGATTTCGGCGCGCGACGAATCGTCGGCACGACCGGTTCGACTTTCGCGAAGGTGAGACCGACTTCGGTGCTTTGACGTCGGAATAAATTACGGAGCACGGTTAGCAGGGTCGCCCCGTGAAAATATTGGTCGGGCAGACGCCAGTGCAGGGTCTGATCGTCCGGAAAGCTGACCTGTCCGGTCGCATTTTTGAAATACGGGTCCAACTTTCGGACGCCGCCCGCGAATTTGAAGATCACGTCCGGTTCCTGCTTGATGATGGTCGAGATACCCGCCAGACCGGCGCGAACGCGAATGTCCGCCAGCGTCAGCAAAGTTCCTACCGTGTCGGGATATGGCCCGAATGTGTCCTTGAGGTCTAGCTCCAATTGTGCGACGTCCTCCGGTGTGCGGCAGGCCACGAAGCGGCGATAGCAGTCCATGCGTTGCCGGTCCGACGCGACGTATGAGCGGGGAATGTAGGCCTCCACGTCCAATTCAAGATGCACCGGCACGCGCTCGTCGCTTGGCTCTCCGCGGATCCGCTTCACCTGCTTTTCGAGAAGCTGACAAAAAAGCTCGTACCCGACGGCCGCGATATGGCCCGACTGCTCGGGACCGAGGATGTTTCCCGCGCCGCGAATTTCGAGGTCGCGCATTGCGATGCGGAAACCGGCGCCAAGCTCGCTGTATTCCTCGATCGCTTTCAATCGGCGCGCGGCCGTGTCGGTGAGCGCGCGGTTCGGACTGAGCAGCAAATAGCAATATGCGCGATGCTTGTATCGCCCGACGCGGCCGCGCAACTGGTGCAGGTCGGCCAGTCCGAACATCTCGGCGCGGTCGATGAAAATCGTGTTGGCGTTGGGAATGTCGAGGCCGGCCTCGATGATCGTGGTGCAGACGAGAATATCCGCCTCCTGGCGGATGAAACGAAGCATCACGTCTTCGAGGGTTTCGGCGTCCATCTGGCCGTGGCCGACGAGGATGCGGGCGTCCGGCGCGAGCGTGGCGATTTTTGCGGCGATGGCGTCGATGGTGCGCACGCGATTGTGGACGAAGTAAATCTGTCCGTCGCGGTTCAGCTCGCGGGCGATCGCATCGCGGATGAGTTCGTCGCTCCATTGCGTGACCTGGGTGGTGATTGCGCGGCGATCCATGGGCGGCGTCGACAGGCTGCTGATGTCGCGCAGGCCGACCATGGCCATGTGCAGGGTCCGGGGGATCGGCGTGGCGGAGAGGGTAAGGACATCGACAGTGCTGCGCAGGCGTTTGAGGCGTTCCTTGTGCTCGACGCCGAAGCGTTGCTCTTCATCGACGACCGCCAAACCCAGATCGGCGAATTGGACATCTTTCGACACGATCCGGTGGGTGCCGATGAGCACGTCTACTTGTCCCTTTTTGCTCGCCTCGATGATGTCGCGCTGTTCTTTCGCGGATCGAAAGCGATTGAGGCATTCAACGCGAAAGGGGTAGTCCGCCATGCGTTCGCGGAAGGTGTGGTAGTGCTGTTCCGCCAGGACGGTGGTGGGCACGAGGACCGCGACCTGCTTGCCGTATTCGATGACCTTGAACGCCGCCCGCATGGCCAGTTCGGTCTTGCCGAATCCTACGTCTCCGCAAAGCAGCCGATCCATCGGCCGATCACGCCGCTGGTCGGATTTGATTTCGTTCAGGGCACTGAGCTGATCGGGCGTTTCGGTATAGAGAAAAGCGCTCTCAAATTCGCGCTGCCAGTGTGTGTCCTCAGGGTATGACACGCCGGGCTGCGACGCCCGCTCCGCCTGAATGACGAGCAGTTCCGACGCGAGATCGTTCAGCGCGTCTTCGACTTTGGCCTTGGTCGTCTGCCACCGCGTGCCGCCCAGCTTCGACAACGGCGGCTTCATGCCGCGAGCGCCGATGTATTTCTGCACGAGATCGATCTGCGAGACCGGCACGTGCATCGTCGCGTCTTCGGCGAAGCGCAGGGTGAGAAACTCTTCGCTCTTGCGCGAGTCGCTCTTGCGCATCGTTTTCATGCCGGTGAATTTGGCGATGCCGTGGACGATGTGGACGACGTAGTCGCCGTCCTGCAAGTCGAGAAAAGACTCGATTGGCCGGCCGGCGCTGGTGCGGCGGATTTTTCGGATTTGGCTGTAGCGTCGGAAGAGTTGGTGGTGCGGAATTACCCCAAGGGACTTGCGTGCTGGGTTCGTGTCACTGGGATTCCAGACGAATCCATCGTGAATCAATCCGATCGCGGTTTCGATTCCGTGAGAGTCGCATGGGGCGCCGTCTGCTTCGAGTACTTGCTGGATAAGCTCGCGCAGCCGCTGCTCTTCGCCCGGGTTTTCGCAATAGACGATGGAGTCCTGGAATTGGCCCAGTCGAATGAGTTGGCGGACGGCATCAGTCGCCTTCGCATCAAATTGCGGGAGGGCCTCACAGCGAACCCGGAAGGTGTGGGAATCCGATGCGGCGGCCAGCGGGAACCGGCTGAGGTAAAGCTGTCGAAACGAGGTGAGTGTCCGCAGGATACCGTCGATCGGATAGTGCCCGACCGGCCGTCCGAGGCGATCGAAGACAGTCTTGGCGATTTCCGCGACTTCCAGCGGATCGTTGGTCACGACGACGCAATCTTGTGGAAGATAATTGAGAAACGTCGTGGTTTCCTGGTGCGAGAGGGTCTTGAGTTCCGGGGAACGGGTGATCCTCGCGATGGGAACCTCGCGAACCGAGCGCTGGGTGGCCGCGTCGAACTGACGGACCGACTCGATCTCGTCGCCGAAAAAATCGAGACGCACCGGGTCGGCGTCTGCACTAGCGAATATGTCCAGGATGCCGCCTCGCAGGGCGAAATCTCCCGGTTGCTCGACCTGATCGAGCCGAACGAAGCCGCGATCGACGAGCCAGCGTGCGATTTCCTCAGGGTCGCGCCGTTCACCCTTGCGCAGCGTCAGGGTCTTGGCTTCGAGGCTCGAGGGGGCCGGGACCGGCTGCATCAGTGCGTGGATCGGGGCAATCACGATGCTTGCGCGGTCGCTGCTGATCGTGCCGCACAAACGTGCCCGTTCCGCTCCGATTTCGCCGGCGCCGCCTTCACCGGGGAGTGTTTCCCAGGCGGCGAGGAGATCGACTCCGCGGCCCAGGATCGATTCCATGTCGTCTTGGGCCTGATCGGCCTGCTCGAGGTGTGCACAGAGGTATAGGGTGGGGCGTTGGATCGCGGTGGCGAAAAGGGCCGCCAAAATAGGCGCGGCACTTCCCCACAGCCCGTTTACGGCAAGGGGGGTCTGGGCAGTCGCGACTTTGCCGCAAAGAGCTTTCAGGAGCGGGTCGGATGCGATCGTGTCCCGCAAGCTCACGGGGACAAATTATGGGGGGAGCGGGCTTTTCCGGCAACAAAACACGAGAGTTGCGCGTTTCAACAAAAATAAAATCCTATTTCTTGAATTGGGGATAGGAAAATGAGTCAAACCTGATTATTATTGATTACTCGGATAGGGGAAATAACCTTCTCGCTTCAGAACATCTTCATTGGGAGGCTTCGTGCTTCTCAGGGGTTGAGTGGAAGCCGCGATCACGTCGCGGCTGGTATTTCGGCTCTTTGTTTCCGCCAAAACCGGGTTGGAAGTATTGAGCATCCAGTTTGGAGACATCATGAATTTTCGAGTTCTGGTTCGCAGCCGGTGGTTAGTCCGCATTTTCGCCGTCACGATTTCGACGGCGGCCCTGATCTGGGGCATTCAGCTTAGCGGTTCCGATTTGTCCGAGACAGCCACTCGCGTTCGCGCGCCCGAAGCGAGCGCGCTGCCGCATGAGGTTGAAAACCTGGCGCTGCTGATGTTTCCGGAGCTTTATCAGTCGCTTTCTCCCGTTCATCAAGAGTTTTTCCGGGAGCGCGTGGCATTCGTTCACGATCCCAATCGCCTGACGGACGATCTGCCGCCCGCGGTCTGCTTTTCGCCTGGTGTGTCGGAAGAAGTGATGCAATCCTTCAATTATGGCGGTGATCTACTCGCTCGGTACTGGCAGGAGCCGCGATGGTCGACAACCGCCCATGGTTCCACGGGTGGTCAGGGAGACCCCATTACCATTACGTACAGTTTTCCTCCGGACGGGACTACCACGACTGGAGGCGGCGTTAATGATCTGCACGCCTGGCTAACCGGCATCTACGGAAACGAGGCAACCTGGCAGGCGATTTTCGCGACAATTTTCACTCGATGGCAGAATCTGGCCGGGGTGACTTATGTCTACGAACCCAATGATGACGGCGTCTCACAAAGTTCAGGCAATGTTGGCGCGCTCGGGGTTCGCGGAGACGTGCGCATTTGCGCGAGGTTCATTGACGGCGACGGGGGCGGCGGCGGGAGCGTTTTGGCATTCAATAGTTATCCCAATCATGGCGACATGGTTCTGGATTCGGCCGATCCATTTTACGACGATATTTCAGATCAATCACAAGGTCTGAAGAATGTCGTCTGGCATGAACACGGTCACGGGTTGGGCATGGAACACGTCTGCCCGGTCAGTCAAACAAAGCTCATGGAGCCTTTCATCTCGTTCAATTTTGGTGGCCCCCAGCAAGATGACATCCGCAACGCCCATCGCCATTACGGCGACTTTTATGAGCCAGATAACAGCCCCGGCGCCGCGACGGATCTTGGCGACTTCGGTGCCTCGGGTGGCGTCACCCTCGGTAACCTGCCGTCGAATTCTCCCTATCCCGCCGTTGCGACCGCCAGCCGGCTGAGCATCGACGCCAACGGCGAGCAGGATTATTTTTTCTTTGAGACGACCGCGCCCGCGCGCATCAACGTGCAAGTTATTCCGGTCGGCAACGGCCCGCCGGGGTACGCCGACGGAGCGCAGACCTGCGGTGGGTCCAGCGGCTGCTGCGCCACGAATCCCTCGACGATTTCGAGGTCGATTGCAGACTTGAGCGTCGAGCTCATCGCTTCGAACGGCTCGACCGTCCTGGCGGGCCCTACCACCGCGGCGATCGGGCTCACCGATTCGATAAACGGGTTTGCGATGCCGGTCGCCGGGGGGCGATATGTCCGCGTCTTTGAGAGCCCGGACCTCGCGCCGGGGCAAACGCAGATGTATACCCTGAGTTTAACCTTCCTGTCGTATACGCCGCTGACGATCACCCTGCCGCAGGGCCCGCCCGCTTCGCTCGACCCGGGACAGCCCGAAACATTTAACGTCATCGTCACTCCCGGCAACGAAACGCTCGTCGCCAATTCAGCGACCCTTCATTACCGGTATGATGGCGGCACGTTCCTGACGACGCCGCTTGTTCTGATTTCGGGAAACAATTACACGGCGACGCTTCCCGCCCCGGCGTGCGAGGATAATCCGGAATTTTACATTTCGGCTCAGGGAACCAATAGCGGAATCGTGACGAACCCCGCGGGGGGTGCTTCGAGTCCCTACGCGGCGACCGTTACGCAGGATACTTGCGGCGGACCGCCCGCACCTCCGACCGGCGTTCAGGCCACCGACGGCTCCTTCTGCGATAAGGTGACGATTACATGGAACGCATCGGAAGGCGCCACCAGCTATGAAGTGTGGCGACACACGATCGATGATCCAAACAGCTCCACACTCCTTCAGGATGGAATCGTCAACACGACGTACGATGATGCCACGGCGGATCCCGGCGCCACGTACTATTACTGGCTCACCGGCTGCAATCTGAGCGGGTGCAGCGACTCTGGCGCGCCGGATACGGGCTTTGTCGCCGCCGCCTCCGCCGCGCCGACCGGTTTGTCCGCAACGCTCGATACGGTCTGTGGTGCCGTCGATGTGGCATGGACCGCCGCGGCCGGCGCACCGAGCTACAACGTGTATCGCAACACCGTGGACGATTTCAATACATCAGTGCAAGTTGACGATACGGCCAACACGACCAGCAGCGATGTCACGGGCGACCCGGCCGTGACCTACTTCTACTGGGTGACCTCGGAAAATACCTGTGGCGAAAGTGCGCCCGCTGGTTCGGTGACCGGCAGCGCCGCTCCGAAGGGCGATTTTAATCTCGATGGGACCATTGACGGAGCCGACTTGCCGCAGTTGGTCGAGGCGCATCTTGGCGCGCTCCAACTTCTCGATTGTGCGGACCTGGAAGCTCCTTTTGGAACGCTCGATCAGGACGATCTGGATGCGATTATCGCGATCCTGATCGGTCTCTAAATGACATAAAAAGACCGCCCCGCCAATGGTGATGACCGGGCGGTCCGAATTTATAGGATGATGCGGAAGGGTCTGCGCGAAAATGACAGAGCGACGCTGTATTCACAGGCGGAAAAAAAATTCTTGATTGGTGAAAAAGTGCCCTTGCCTTTGTGATGGGAGTCGCTACAATCTCGTCGAAAAGGCAAGAGGCCTTGAGCCGGTTCGGACGCCTGAGCGGCGATGCCTGGAATGAAAAAGTTCAGAAATATTTTTGGTTTTGTCCCCTTGAAACTTGAAATGATTGACTATAATCCCCCGAGGACAGACAGAGCGATGGGCGTACCAGCCAACGTTCGACCACGATCCTTCCTCTCTCCGGCCCGAACACTCGTGGTTGAATTTGGTACGCCTGTCGCTCTTTTTGTCTTCGGAATAGGCTTGGCGGGGTAGTTGGCCGCCGGCAGGTCGGTTCGAGGAAAGTCTTTTGAAGCCGGTGTCGCTCGACATCGGCTTTTTTCTTGCGCGATTCTCGTCGCCCACGCCTACTTTAAGCTCCGGATGACATCGGGGCGCGCCATTTTCGATGAACGAAGGCATCGGGGCTTGAGTTGCAGGCATTGAAATCTTGATAAAAAACTCTTCAGCGCACCGTCTCGATGCGCCGTCACGCGTACGGAAGCGGCGTCAATTTGTGTCCTGCCGCGCGTTTTCGTAAGTTGAAGCACATCGGCCGGCACCCCCTGTGGTCAAGAGCGCTGTTCCTCCGTCATTCCATCTTACAGCGTCGCCGGCCGCGA
>Ga0190265_10003163_pt1 | contig 11212 bp, 9 predicted proteins | sample Popmic124T_FD_133135 | JGI IMG/M metagenome (GOLD analysis project Ga0190265, IMG submission 133135) | Populus adjacent soil microbial communities from riparian zone of Indian Creek, Utah, USA - 124 T | ecosystem: Environmental > Terrestrial > Soil > Riparian zone | place: USA: Utah | collected...
CGAGCGCCTGCTCTGCCGCGAGGTGCCGCCGCCGCCGCCGGACGTCAACCCGGTCCTGCCCGACGATCCGGGCGGGCCGGAGACGATGCGCGACAAGCTCGAGCGCCACATGGAGGACGAGGGCTGCGCCTCCTGCCACGCGCTGATGGATCCAGTCGGCCTCGGGCTCGAGCACTTCGACGCGATCGGCGCCTGGCGCCCGGACGATCGCGGCATGCCGCTGGACGTGGCCGGCGATATCCAGGGGGTGGGCGCGTTCGAGGGCCTGGCCGGGCTGGCCGATCTGCTGGCCGGGGTCGGCGGGCTCAACCGCTGCTGGGTGCGCAACCTCTATCGCCACGCCACCGCGCACGTCGAGGGGGCATTCGAGAACCAGCTCATCGACGACCTGGAGGGATCGTTCGGCGAGTCCGGCTTCCGGGTGCGCCAGCTGCTGCTCGAGCTGGTCGCCAGCCCGGGCTTCCGCTACGCCGCCGCGCAGGAGGAGGAGTGATATGGCCGTCAAGCCGCTCGTGCTGAGTCGCCGCGCGCTGCTCAGGGGCATGGCAGGAGGTGCGCTGATCTCGGTCGCGCTGCCGCCGCTCGAGGCGATGCTGAATCGCCACGGCGAGGCGCTGTCCGGCGGCGAGCCGCTGCCGGTCCGCTTCGGCACCTTCTTCTTCGGCAACGGCGTGCTGTGGGATCGCTGGATCCCGACGGCGGTGGGGGAGACCTGGGAGGCGCCGGAGCAGCTGCAGCCGCTGGTCGACCGCGGGGTGAAGGAGAACTGCAGCGTACTGACCGGCTTCGAGAACAAGCTGAAGTTCAAGATCACCCATCACGAGGGGGCAGCCGGCATGCTGTCCGGCCACCCGTTCGAGTACCTGGGCGGGCTGGAGTCCAAGTTCGGCGGTCCCTCGATCGATCAGGTCATCGCATCGGCGCTCGACACCGGCCACGTGCCCGGCTCGATCCAGCTCGGCGTGTCCAAGCGCGTGTCCACCGACGAGGACACGACCATGCGCTACATCTCGCACCGGTCGACCACCGAGCCGCTGCCGCCGACCTACAGCCCGGCGCAGGTGTGGCGCGACCTGTTCGGCTCGTTCGTGCCGCCCGACGATCCGACCGGGCCGGCTCGCATCCGGGTGCTCGACGCGGTGCGCGCCGACGCGCGCCGGCTGGAGGGCAAGCTCGGCATGGCCGACCGCCACCGGCTGGCCGCTCACCTGGAGGGCGTGGACAGCCTGGAGGCGCTCATCCGCCAGCTGCCGCCGGTGTGCGAGCGGCCGCTCGAGGAGACGCTGGAGAACACCGACGCGAACGGCCAGGAGCCGATGGAGCTGGTGGCCGAGGCGATGAGCCAGCTCCTGGTCTACACCTGGGCGTGCGACATGACGCGCGTGGCCAGCTACATGCTGACCGGCGGCGTCGGGCACACGGTCTACGGCCACCTGGGACAGAGCGACGAGCAGCACGCGATGAGCCACGACCCGAAGGGCTTCGACGCGCAGCTGAACGAGACCATCGTCTGGAACGTGGATCAGTTCGCCAGGCTGTGCCAGCTGCTCAAGGAGCGCGAGGAGGGAGGGAGCAACCTGCTCAACAACTCGATCCTGCTCCTGTGCAGCGACTGCGGCGAGGGCTGGAGCCACACGACGTTCGATCAGCCGATCGTGGTCGCGGGGGGAGGCGCCGGGCAGCTTGTGCAGCCGGGCATCCACTACCGCTCGGCGCGCGCGGAGAACACCAGCGACATCCTGCTCACGCTGGCGCAGGCGATGGTCCCGTCGATCACCGAGATCGGATCGGCGGAGGGGCTCTCGAACACGCCCTTCACCGAGATCCTGATCTGACGCGGGCGCGGCTCAGGCCAGCCGGTCGGGAGCCGCGTCCATCTCGCCGAGCTCGCGCGTCAGCGTGACGGCGGCGGCGCGCACCGGGCCGAACAGGTGCGGCATCGGCCCGCGCGGGGTCGGCTCGTCCTCGACGGCGAGGCCGAGGCGGCGCGGATCGATCTGGAGCACCACGAGATCGGCCGAGGCCGGGAAGTGGAGGCGCGCCGTCTCGCGCACGTCCGGGCCGTACGAGCAGTGGACGAAGCCCTGGTCGGCGAGCGAGTCCGGCGCGTAAAGATCGCCTCGCACCTGCTCGGCGGCGCGCTCGATGAGGAGGTAGAGCCAGCGGCCGGGCAGGCGCAGCAGCGAGTCGAGGCCGTGGCGCGGCCGCCAGCCCAGCTGCTCGACGGCGCCGTCGATCGCGATCACGTGGCCGATGGCGGGCAGCCGCCAGCCCAGCGACGCGAGGGCGGCCGGCGCCTCCGGGAGGTGGCGCGCGACGGCGCTGGCCGGGTCGCGCCGCAGCTCGGCCAGGTCGTCTGCGCCGAAGGGAGACCGGGCCGCCACGTTGAGCACCGCCCCGGCCGGCGCGCCGGCCAGCGCGGCAAGGTGGGCCGCCGCGGCGTCGCGCGGATCGATCCCGTCGTGGAGGCGGGCGGCGGCGACGCGCTCGGCCTCGTCCGGGTGGAGCGGGGCGGTGCGCAGCACGGCGGTCGCGAGCCCGCGCTCTACCGCGGCGCGACACAGCGCCTCCGCCTCGAGCCGGGTGCTCTCGCGCGCGTCGCGCGGCGCCGGCGCGAGCGCCTCGGTCACCCGGACGCCGGCGGCTTCCAGGGCGGCGCCGTACACCGAGGTGGCGCTGGTGTAGACGAAGCGCCGGTGCCGCCGGGCCGACGCCGCCTCGAGCAGGAGGCGGGTCCCGGCCAGGTGCTCCGCGTCCAGATCCGGCGCGGCCAGATCGGCGGTGTGGATGATCGCGTCCACCTCGCCGGCCAGGCGCTCGATCAGCGCGCCGTCGGTGAGCCGCCCGGTGTGGGTGGTGCGCGGCCCGGGCACGACATCGAGGCCGATTACTGGGTGCTCGGGCGCCAGCTGGCGGGCGATCTCGCGGCCCAGCTGTGTGGAGCTGCCAGTGACCAGCAGAGGCATCGAGCGGCAGCGTAGCAGACCCGGTGCTACGTTCTCTCGCCATGAAGGGTCTCCTGCTCGCGTCCACGGCGCTCGTCGGTCTCCTCGCCGGAGGCGACGCGGCCGCCAACCGATCGGCACAGACAGGCACCCTGGTGGTGCTGAACAAGGCGGAGGCCAGCGCCAGCCTGATCGACCTGGCCAGCGGCAAGGTGGCGGCGACGGTCAAGACCGGGCAGGGCCCGCACGAGGTCGCCATCAGCAAGGACGGCGCGCGGGCGGTGGTCACCAACTACGGCGGCCAGGGAGCGCCGGGCTCGAGCTTGACCGTGATCGACCTGCGCGCCGGGCGCGCGCTGCGCACGATCGACCTCGGCACTTACCGGCGCCCGCACGGGATCCAGTTCGCGCCCGACGGCCGCGACCTCCTGGTCACCGCCGAGCAGAACCGCGCGCTGCTGGTTCTCGACGGCGAGAGCGGGCGCGTGCGGCGCAGCATCACCACCGGCCAGGAGGTGTCGCACATGGTCTCGGTCGCGCCCGACGGCCGCCGCGCCTACGTGGCCAACATCGGCTCCGGCAGCATGACGGTGGTCGACCTGGCGGGAGGCAAGGTGGTGGCGCAGGTGGCCACCGGGGCCGGCGCCGAGGGTGTGGCGGTGGCTCCGGACGGGCGCAGCGTCTGGGTCACCAACCGCGACGCCGACACGGTCTCGGTGGTGGACACGAGCAGCCTGAAGGTGGTGAAGCAGCTGCCGGCGGCGTCGTTTCCGATCCGGGTGCAGTTCACGCGCGACGGGCGCTGGGCGATCGTCTCCTGCGCGAAGAGCGGCGAGGTCCGCTTCTTCGACGCGGCCAGGCGGAGCGAGGTGGCCCGCCTGGCCATGCCGGGCCGCTCCGGCGCCGGCCAGGACCGCCTGTTCGGCGACCAGATGGGCCAGAGCCCGGTCCCGATCGGCATCGTGCTCCCCGGCTCCCCGGGCAACACCGCCTACGTGGCCAGCGCCCACGCCGACGAGGTCGTCGGCATCGACCTCGCGACCCGCAAGATCACCCGCCGCCTCCGCGCCGGCCGCGAACCGGACGGCCTCGGCTGGTCCCCGGTCACGGTGAAGGCCCGCTGATCCCGGGACCGGATTCGCTCAAGCCGCGATGAACACGCGGCGTTCACCCGTGCCCGATCCAGCGCACCCGGCGCCGCGGCGGCTTGCCCACGGCCTGCTTCGGGCGAGGCAACAGGGCCGCGACGAGGGCGCCGAGGGTGGCGAAGGCGCCGCGGCGGGTGATCGGCGGCGGTGGCTCGGGCTTCTTCATTCGGGGAATCCGTCGGCCAGCTCGGACAGGCCGAGGTCGTGGCGGTAGTCCTGCTCCTCGAGCTCGGCCGGGTCGACGAAGCTCTCGCCGGCCTCGTCGTCGATGTCGCCCAGCACGTCCTTCGGCTTCTCGCGCGCCTCGGCGGCCGAGAAGGCGCCGACGCCGACGTCGGCCAGCGCGTTGGCCTCCTGCAGCTTCTCGTTGACGAACTGCACGAACGCGATCGGATTGTAGTGGTAGACGACCCCGTCGCGCGGCAGACGGGCGTGCTTGGCCACCTCGTCGGTCCACCACAGGGTCGGCTCGATCTCCTCCGCGACTCGCTGCTCGATCTCCTGCCGGCTCTCGCCCGCGAAGTCGGCCGACAGCGCCAGCGCGTCGACCCAGCTCGGGTTCGGCGTCCACTCCGACACGTGCAGCGTGGCGTAGTAGCGGGCCAGCTTGCGGTCGGCCGAGCCGCGGAAGAAGTCGGTCAGCTCGCGCCGGCTGATCTTGCCGTCCTTCGGCTCCACGTCGATGCCGGTCAGGAGCGCGCCGTCGGTGACGAAGCGGCCCCCGCTGGTCCCGTCCACCACGGTGAACTCGTCCGGCGCCACCATCCCGAGCACGTCGTCGGCCGCGAAGATCTCGAAGTGGAGCTGCGGCGCGCGCAGGTCGGCGGGGCCTGCGATCCCGACCCGGCCGACCAGGTCGCCGGCCTCGATCGGCTCGTCGAGCAGGACGACCTCCCCGGGCGTGCCCGCGCGCTTCCAGTCGGGGCTGCCCAGCCAGCGCGGCGCGGCCTTGTCCCCCTCGCGCCCGCGCTCGTCGCCCAGGTGGAAGTAGAGCGAGTAGAAGCGCAGCGGCCGGGGGCCGATGCTCATGTCGTGGCGCATGAGCACGAAGTTGGTGCTGCCGACCGACGTCGTTCCGCCCATGCGCGCCGCCATCACCCGGCCGGCGAAGGGCGCGTGGACCGTCGTGCCGGCCGGCGCGGGCAGATGGGCGCCGCCGTGCCACAGCCGGGTCTCGCCGTTCGGCCCCAGCGGGAAGAACCCGGCCTGGCTCTCGAGCTCGTTCTTGCGGAACAGCTGCTCGCACGACTCGCGCAGCGCGTCGGTGTCCTCCGGCACGTCCGCCTTGTCGCCGCGCACCGCGATCGGGAACGACGCCCGCCCGCGGATCGACTGGCAGAACTTCTTGAAGTCGAACGGCCCCGGGTCCCACTTGCGCGTGGTCGTGTGGTAGTGGCCGAGCAGACCGGCGTAGCCGTGCACGCCGGGCAGGACGCCCCACGACTGGTAGCCGGGCGACGCCTGCGGGTACTCGGCCGGCAGGTTGGGCAGTGCGCGCACCAGTCCGCGCGCCAGCGCCTTGAGCGCGTCGTACTGCTGGCTCGTGTAGTCGAACGCCAGGTAGGTGTGCCCGTGGATGCGGCAGGTGGTGACGTCGCGCTTCTGCCGGCGCTGGCGGTAGTACTCCGGCCACTTCTTGGCGTCGCCGCGGTTGCACAGCTCGATGCCGACCGAGCTGGCGTTGAAGCCGGCCGCGTGAAAGGCCATGAACGCCAGGTCCACGGTCTGGTAGATGGTGCCGTCGTTGTCGAGCAGGAAGTGGCACGACAGCCCGCGCTCGTTGTGCAGCACGTTGAAGCAGCTGGCGGCCGTCGGACAGCCGTCGTGATGCACCACGAACTGCCGGATGACCGCCTGCGCCGCGCTCAGGGTCGGCCGCAGGCCCTGGCTGCGCAGGGCAGGGCGGGTGGCGGTGCGCACGTCGCGGGTGGCGGTGAACTTGGGCGAGAACGGGCGCACTCCGCCGGCGCACGGGTTGCTCGGGTTGATGCAGCGCGGCTGGTGGGCGTCGAAGCGCGGGCCCTCGTCCCAGCGGATGACCTGGGCGTCCACGTCGAAGCCGGCTCCAGCGATCCAGATCTTGCCCATCGAGTCCTCTCTACCGATTCGCCGGTTTCACTGGCCGAGAAAGCGCAGGCTGCACGACCCGATCCGGATCAGGTTGCCGTGCTGGAGCCTCGCCTCCGTGATACGGACGCCGTTGACGAACGTCCCCGCCGCCGAGCCGCGGTCGAGCACCGCGAACGCCCCGGCCGCGTCGGTGACGAAGACCGCGTGGTGCGGCGCGACCTGGGGATCGCCCGGCACCAGGAAGTCGCACCCGCGCGCGCTGCCGACCAGGAAGCCGTGGCGCAGCGGCAGCCGCTGGCCCTGGAACGGGCCGGCCACGACCAGGACCGACGCGCTCACCGCCCCGGCCATCATCGGCGCACCCGCCATCGGCGGCATCGGCGCTCCGGGCATCCCGCCCGGCATCGCGGGCGCCGAAGCGCGCGCTCGCGCCCGGCTGGCCAGCGCGCCGGCCGCGCCGGCCAGGAGCAGGAGCCCGACCAGGCCGCCGGCCCCCCACAGGATCCAGCGCAGCGGGCCGCCGCCGCCGTCGCCGCGCGCGACGCAGGCGTGACTCACGCAGAACTGGTCCGCCTCGCACACGGCGCCGCCGCACTCGGCCCGCTTGATCCGCAGATCGTTGGAGACCAGGTCGCGGTAGGCGACGGCGAGCCGCTTGCCGGCCACCTGGTCGGCGGCCAGGAAGAAGGTCAGTACGAACTGCTGGTTGATCTCGGCCAGCAGGGTGTCGATCTGCGAGCGGAAGCCCTCGCGGCTGCGCACCCAGCGGAACGTGCCGCCCGAGCGCTTGCTGAGCTCGCCCAGCCCGAGCAGCGGCCCGCGGTTGTCGACCGGGCTGTAGGCGAGCGAGTGCACGCGCACGCCCGCCCGACCGGCGCGCTCGCCGGCGGTCCTGTAGCGCGACGGATCCGGATCCGCGTCCTTGCCGTCCGACAGCACCACCACCATTCGGCGCAGCGGGTGCGACGCCCCGTCCGGCGCGCGCGCCCGCACCAGGGTCGAGATGGCGCGCTCGACCGCGCTCACCAGCAGCGGGTCGGCCGGCGCTGGATCCGACTCCAGGGTGTCCACCCGCCGGTCGGCGGCGGCGCGCGCCGCGCCCAGCCGGTGTCCGCCCTCGACCGCCTCGCCGTACGAGAGCACCGAGATCTGCGAGCCGGCCGGCAGCCCCTCGAGCAGCCCGCCGACCGCGTCGCGCATGGCGTCCAGATCGTCGCGCATCTCCCAGCCGGTGTGGACCACGACCACCACCGCGGTGGCCCCGCCGCTGCCGGCGTAGCGGCCGACCAGGTACGGCTCGCGCCGGCGGCTGCCCCCGATCAGCAGCACGAACGGATCCGCCCCGCTCACCGGGATGAGCGCGCCCTCCAGCTGGATCGCGGTCACGTGCAGGCGCAGCCGGGCCAGGCCGGGAAACCAGCTCGGCTCCAGCTCGGCGCGGTCGAGCAGCAGGCGCGGGCCGGCTGCGCGCGCGGCGGGCATCGCGCCCGCGAGCGTACCAGCGACCAGGAGCAGGCCGAGGCCGAGCCGTGCCGTGCGCTTCACCCGACCGGGCTAGACTAGCCGAGCCCGGCCCGGCCAGTCGAGCGCGTGACTCCACCTCCGAGCGTCACAGCCAGCCCTTCTGCCGCGCCAGCCTGTAGGCCTCGATCCGGTTGGAGGCGCCGAGCTTGCCGATCGCCTCGGACAGGTAGTTGCGCACAGTCCCGGTCGACAGCTCGAGCGCGAGCGCGATGTCGGGCGCGCTGGTCCCCTCGCCGGCCATGCGCAGCACCTGGCGCTCGCGGTCGGTCAGCGGATCCGCCTCACCCCAGGCGGCCGCGGCCAGCTCCGGATCGATCGCGCGCCCGCCGGCGTGCACGCGGCGGAGCGCCTCGGCCAGCTGCTCGGCCGGCGAGTCCTTGAGCAGGTAGCCGGTGGCGCCGGCGTCGAGCGCGCGGCGCAGGTAGCCCTGGCGCGCGAAGGTCGTCAGGATCACGATCCGGCAGCGCAGCCCGCCGTCGCGCACCCGCCGGGCCAGCTCGAGCCCGCTCATCAGCGGCATCTCGATGTCGGCGACCAGCACGTCCACCGGCTGCTCCTGGACCAGGCGCCATGCCTCCTCGCCGTCGCCGGCGACCGCGACCACCTCGATGTCGCGCTCCAGCCGGAGCAGCGCGGCCAGCGCGCCGCGCACCATCGCCTGATCCTCGGCCAGGAGGACGCGGATCATGGTGCGGCCCGCGCCGGCTCCAGGGACAGCGGCACGCTCAGGCGAAGCCGGGTCCCGGAGCCGGGCGCGGAGTCGATCTCGATGGCGCCCCCCAGCGCGTTCACGCGCTCCTTCATCCCCATCAGTCCCTGACCCGGGCAGACGCGGCCGCCGCGGCCGTTGTCGGCGATCTCCATCAGCGCGCGGCTGCCGGAGCGGCGCAGCGCCACCTCGACCCGGCCCGCGCGGGCGTGGCGCAGCACGTTGGTGACCGCCTCGCGCAGCGCCATGGCCAGCGCCGTCTCCACCTCCGGCGCCAGGTCGAGGCGGTCGAGCCGCGCGTCCAGCTCCACCTCGCGGCTGAGCAGCGCCAGCCGCGCGCGCGTGACCTCGACCTCGAGCCCGGCGGCGCGGATGCCGGTGACCGCGCGCCGCACCTGGCCGAGCGCGTCGCGCGCGACCCCCTCCACCTCGCGGATCTCGCCCAGCGCCGACCCGGGGTCGCGCTCGAGCAGCTTGCCGGCCAGCTCGCTCTTGAGCGCGATGAGCGACAGGGTGTGGCCGAGCAGATCGTGCAGGTCGCGGCCGATGCGCTCGCGCTCGGTCATGCGGGCCAGTCGCTCGACCTCCTCCTGGGTCAGGCGCAGCTGCGAGTTGCGGCGCACCGCGACGCGTCCGATATAGATGCCGAGCGCCGCCATCGGCCCGATAACCGCGGTGACGAAGAGGTAGGACCAGGGCTCGCCCGTCCAGACCAGCAGTCCGGCCAGCAGCGCGACGAGGCCCGCCATCACCAGGAGCGCGGCGCGCGGCCGCAGGAAGTAGGCGGCCTGGACCATGGCGTAGATGACGAGGATGTATCCGCCAGGGTTGAAGAGGATGAAGAGCGCGAACCCGAGCGCCGCCGTCGCCGCGCAGACCACGAGCCGCCAGGCTCCCTGCGCGCGGCAGCCGAGCGCGTAGATCGGCATGAACAGCAGCACCGCCAGCGCGCTGGGCGGGCAGGTGGCGAGCAGTGTCACTCGCGGCAGGAACAGGAGGACGAGGAAGAGGAAGAGCAGGTAGATCGGATTGAAGTAGGGCCACATGCAAAGCTCCGGATCAATCGGATGCACTGCGCGGCCCCGCCGCGCGCGGTCCACCGCCCCAGCCTGTCGCCGCCCGTCCCCACCCATCCATCGATTCTGTACCCATTCCGCTCCACCGCCAGCTACCGAAGCTCGACCTCGTCGAGCGCGAGGCGAAACTGCCCCACCGGCGGTCCGGCGCCGAACAGGATCGCGGTGACCCGGGACAGGTCAGCGCCGCGGAAGTCGGCCAGGCGCAGGCGCAGCTCGGTCCATTCCGGTCCAGCGGTGAACTCCTGGCTGGGCGGCGGCCCGCCCGCGCCATGTGACAGCAGCATCACCCGGTAGCGGCGTCCATCACCGCGAGCCCACAGCACCAGCTGTTCGTGCCTGGAAAAATCCACCGGCTCGAGCGGCTGCGCGCCCGGATAGAAGATGACGCCCGCGAACGGCAGCTTGTGGCCCTGCCGGATCTCGCCGCGCACCTCCAGGCTGCCTCGGCTCCGGCGCGCGCCGGCCGGGTCGCGGCGCAGCGACGCGGCCGAGCGACCCTGCACCAGCTGGTCGGTGATCGCCTGCCAGCCGCGCTGCGCCGGGGTGGCGAAGTCGGCCAGGGGCGCCGCGGCGGCCGGTCGGATCCGCTCGCCGTCGGACAGGCGCATGCCGCGGATCGCGAAGGAGCCCTCCATCGCGCGGCCGGCGCCGCCGCCGGTGTGCGGGCCGGCCAGGCCGCGATCGGCGGCGCAGCCGGCCAGGAGCGCGAGGGCGATCGCCGGCGTCGCCTGCAGCGATCGCCGCGACCGCAACGCGAGCAGCAGGAGGAGCAGGGCAGGGACCCACGCGCCGCGCGCGCCGCCGCCGACCGCGCAGCCGCTGTCGCGATCGAGCGACGCCTCGTCGATCCAGTCGGCGTACGGAGCCACCCGCGTGTAGATGGTGCCGCTGTCGCACATCTTCGAGCCTCCGCTCGCGCGCGATACCAGCCCGGCCAGGCGGCGCCCGCCGGCGGTCTCCACGAACAGCGGGCCGCCCGAGTCACCCCGACAGGGCTGCGGGTTCTCGCTCGCCGTCTGCAGCTCCCAGGTGTCGACCAGATCCGCCAGCACGACGGCGTCGCGCTTGACCCCGGCCGTGCGCGCGGTCGACCACTCGTCGCGCCCGTAGCCGCACACCGTCATCTCCATGCCGCCGCGCAGCTCGATGACGCCGGCCGGCTCCGATCCGGACTCGATCGCCTCGACCGCCACGCCCTCGATCGGCTCGGCCAGGATGATGACGCCGACGTCGTTGCGCTGCCCCAGACGGGTGAGCTCCTCGCCGTCGGCCTGAAACTCCGGGTGCTGGTGGTGCGCCACCAGCGGCACCAGATCCTCGATGCCGTCGGTCAGGTCCGGATCCAGCGTGAAGCCGAAGTCGCCGAACCCCTCGTCGACCAGACAATGTCCCGCCGTGATCGCGACATCCGGCGCGATCAGCGTGGCCGTGCAGCGATAGGACAGTCCGCGCACCAGCGCGCCGGTCGCCGCGTAGTCGCCCGGATCGCTCAGCTCACCCCCGATGATTGCCTGCTCCGCGGAGCCGATCGCATCGGCCGCGCATCCCACACCAGGCGCGGCAGCGAACACCGCCGCCGCGCATACCACCGTCCCACGGTTCAGCCCCATACTCTCACTGTGAGCCGGGGCGCGAGAGCGTTGCAGTGGCTCGCGTCAGGCGGCGCGCCTGACAGTCGTCACTGTCACCTGTGACGCAACCGCTGTCACAGGTGACAGATTGACAGGCGCTCGACCG
>Ga0190265_10003164_pt1 | contig 11207 bp, 14 predicted proteins | sample Popmic124T_FD_133135 | JGI IMG/M metagenome (GOLD analysis project Ga0190265, IMG submission 133135) | Populus adjacent soil microbial communities from riparian zone of Indian Creek, Utah, USA - 124 T | ecosystem: Environmental > Terrestrial > Soil > Riparian zone | place: USA: Utah | collected...
CGAAGGTGAATGGGGACGTGCAGTCTACGAGCGGATGCCGCAGCAGCGCCGGGCTGGTCAGTCACGCGTGCTCCTCATTTCGTTCGTCGACACGATTCAACGGCCTCAGCGTTTCGAGCAGCTCGGCTGCCTTCGGCTCAGTCGCGTGTGAGTTTGCGATAGGTGGAGCGGTGCGGTTTCGCCGCGTCCGGTCCGAGCCGCTCGATCTTGTTCTCCTCATAAGCCTCGAAGTTGCCCTCGAACCAGTGCCACTGGGCGGGGTTCTCCTCGGTGCCTTCGTACGCGAGGATGTGCGTCGCGATCCGGTCGAGGAACCACCGATCGTGGGTGATCACGACCGCGCATCCGGGGAATTCGAGCAGTGCGTTCTCCAGGCTGCCGAGGGTCTCGACATCCAGGTCGTTCGTCGGCTCGTCGAGCAGGAGGAGGTTGCCACCCTGCTTGAGCGTGAGCGCGAGGTTCAGACGGTTGCGCTCTCCACCCGAGAGCACGCCGGCCTTCTTCTGCTGGTCGGGTCCTTTGAACCCGAACTGCGAAACGTACGCACGCGAAGGGATCTCGACCTTGCCGACCTGGATCCAGTCCAGGCCGTCACTGACGACCTCCCACAGCGACTTGTTCGGATCTATGCCGCCGCGGGTCTGGTCGACGTACGAGATCTCGACGGTCTCCCCGACCTTGAGCTGGCCCCCGTCGAGCGGCTCGAGACCGACGATCGTCTTGAACAGAGTGGTCTTGCCGACACCGTTCGGGCCGATGATGCCCACGATGCCGTTGCGCGGGAGGGTGAAACTCAGTCCGTCGATCAGCACACGTCTGTCGAATCCCTTTTCGAGCTTCTTCGCCTCGAGGACCACCTGACCCAGACGCGGGCCGGGCGGGATCACGATCTCGTCGAAGTCGAGCTTGCGGGCGCGGTCGGCCTCTGCAGCCATCTCTTCGTAGCGAGCCAGTCGCGACTTGGACTTCGTCTGCCGCCCTTTCGCGTTGCTGCGCACCCATTCGAGCTCGCTGGCGAGGCGCTTGGCCAGCTTCGCGTCCTTCTTGCCCTGAACCTGCAGGCGCTCCTGCTTCTTCTCCAGGTACGTGGAGTAGTTGCCCTCATAGGGGTAGAGGCGTCCGCGGTCGACCTCGCAGATCCACTCCGCGACGTGATCGAGGAAATAGCGGTCGTGTGTGACGGCGAGTACAGCGCCGGGGTACTTGGCGAGATGCTGCTCGAGCCACTGGACGCTCTCTGCGTCGAGGTGGTTCGTGGGCTCGTCCAGCAGCAGCAGATCGGGCTTCTGCAGCAGCAGCTTGCACAGCGCGACACGGCGCTTCTCGCCGCCCGAGAGGTTGCTGACGAGCGCCTCTGAGGGGGGCGTGCGCAGGGCGTCCATGGCCTGTTCGAGCTGGGAGTCGAGGTCCCACGCATCCGCGGCGTCAATCGCCTCCTGGAGCGTACCCATCTCCGCGAGGAGCGTGTCGAAGTCGGCATCCGGATCGGCCATCAGCGCCGAGATCTCGTTGAAGCGGTCGAGCTTCTCCTTGATCGGGCCGACACCCTGCTGCACGTTCTCGAGAACGGTCAGGTGCTCATCGAGCTCGGGCTCCTGCATGAGGATGCCGACGCTGTAGCCGGGGCTCAGCTTCGCCTCGCCGTTGCTGGGCGTGTCGATGCCCGCCATGATTTTGAGGATCGTGGACTTCCCGGCGCCGTTGGGGCCGACGACGCCGATCTTGGCACCGGGGAGGAAAGCCATCGTGACGTCGTCGAGGATCACCTTGTCACCGACAGCTTTGCGGGCACGGACCATCGAGTAGATGTATTCAGCCATATCCGCTCCAGTCTACGGGCCGGTCAGCGCCGCCTGACGCGAGCCCCACGTGTCCGGACGCTGCGCCGACGCGATGCCCGATCGGGAGACGCGGCGAGAGACAGCCGTCACCAGTCGATCGGTCGAGTTTGGCCGACGAGACAGGTGCCTTCGGCGAGCACCGGCACGACCACCGCGACCGGAGCGCCCGTGGACGGCCCCACCTGCCCGATGAGGCACTCGTCGTTCCAGCGCACGGAGAACTGAATGCTCTCGGCGGGATTGCCCACCGTGGACTGGTCGGGTGTGAGCTGCATCGCCGTCTTGTCGAAGCCTGCAGCCACCAGAGCGTCGATGTACGCGCGCCCTGTGGTGCTCTCCGGGGTCACCGACACCGCGGTCATCACGCTCGTGAACAGAGGAAGGTTCTCCTCCGCCGTACCCTCGGGAACCAATACAGGCCCTGTCGGCGCGCTGGGCGACGGTGCTGGCGACGCGACCGGGCTGGTAGCCGACGGCTGAGGAGTCGCCACCGGTTCAGGCGCGGTACACCCCGAGAGGACGAGAGAGATGCCGAGCGCGACGGCACCGATCGTCACCGACCGTTCGGGGTGCGCACGACGATGCTCGGGGTGGCGGGACACCGTCCGAGTCTAAGGTGCGCCACCCCGAGCGTTCGCTGAGCCTCCGCTCAGAACGGCGCGTCCGCGCCCGCGGCGACCAGGGGTCGCGGCTGCTCTGATGGATCGAGGGAATCGCGCGCCGTCTGCGCAGCCTCGCGGTCGACTCCGGCCGCGGCATCCGCTCCGGGCACGCCCGAGGGGTCGGCACCGGTGCGCTCCCACGGACTGCCGTCTGTCTCCCCCACCGCCCAGTCGTCTCGCGCGGCCTGGTGGGTCGAGGACGACACCGAATCCTTGTGGAAGGTCGTAGTGCCCCAGAGCAGGTCATGCCCGATCGCCTCGGCGTCGATCTCCACTGCTGTGCCCCTGCGGGTGTCCGTCTCCCAGTCCCGTACACGCAGTCGCCCGGTGACGATCACGCGGTCTCCCTTGTGCAACGACTGGTACGCGTGCTCAGCGAGTCCCCGGAACGCGGCCACCGCGTACCAGTTGGTGCCGTTGTCGATCCAGGTGCCCGTCGCGCGGTCGAATCGGCGCTGGGCGCTGGCCACGCGGAAGTTCGCGATCGGCACCCCGTTCGACGTCCGCTTGTGGTCGGGATCAGCGGCGATGTTGCCGATGATCGTGATCGTGTCGCTCATTTCCCATCCTCTCTGACCGGGGACGGTCCCCGGGGTTGCGCCGGTGTCCGAGTGCCCGTCGGACACCGGCGCCGTCCCAGGATGCGACGATCGCCGCGGCGGTGAACGGCCGAACGAGCGCTCTGCGGAAACTCGCGGGGTGCTTCACGCCTGGGGAGGAGTCGATGCGCCAGCAATGTCGGAAGTCGCACCTATCTTCGAGTGCGAAGGGACACCTCATGAGCCTCGTACTCGAAACACCCCCGCCCGGCACGCCTCACCTCGCGCGCATCGCAGGCATCCGCCTCGTCTCCGCCGCGCCCGCCCTGTGGCGCATCGTCGATCGCAGTGGGCGCGTGATCGGGCACCTGCAGGCCATCGATCACGATCAAGGCGTGCGCTATCGCGCCCGACGTTTCCACGCGCCGACGCGTGCGTTCCGCGATCTCGGGGAGTTCTGGTGCGCAGACGATGCCGTCGAGTCCGTGGCGTTCGCCCGCTGAATCACACCACGGCGTCGAGCTGATCGACCACCGAGATCGGTGCGCCGTCACGCACGCGCGGCCACGCCTCCGCCAGGATGCTGACCGCGCGGATGAGTTCGTCCGCGGGCGCGGTGAACGGGATCCTCAGATGCCGGTCGTGGCCGCCATCGACCGAGAACCGCGGGCCGGCAGACAGGAGAAGTCCGCGGGAGCGGACGTCCATGACCAGAGCAGAGCTCAGTGGCGAGTCGAGCTCGATCCACAGCGACACGCCCCCCTGTGTTCGGGGAACGCGCCACTCCGGCAATGCTTCCTCGAGCGCCTCGAGGACGGCATCCCGTCCGTCGCGCAGCAGATGAGACCGTTGGGCGATGACCGCGTCGAAGGCGGGGAAGACCGCGGCGGCGATGGCCTGCTCCAGCTCGGGGGTGCCCAGGTCGTGCGCTGATCGGGCTGCCACCAGACGGCGCACCAGATCGGTCTCTGCGCGTATCCAGCCGACCCGGAGTCCGCCCCAGACGGTCTTGCCGAGCGAGCCGACGCGAATCACCAGCGACGGGTCGCCGTCTGAGAATCCCGCGGAGACAGGCCCCCGGTCGATGTCGAGGTCGGCGGTGGTCTCATCGAGCACCAGTACGGTGCCCGCTCGGTCCGCTGACTGCAGGATCGTCGCCCGATCCCCGCCGGTCATCGATCGTCCCGTCGGGTTCTGGAAGTCGGGCATCAGGTACGCCAGAACGGGGAGGGTGCGGGCGAATGCCTGCTCGGCGCGGTCGAGATCCCACCCGTCGTCGGTCGTCACCGGCACACCCACGAGTCGGGTTCCCGCCCGCCGAAGGGCATCGGCGGCATGCGGATACGTCGGCGTCTCGATCAGGACACGATCGCCGCGACCCAGCAGAACTGCGGCGAGCAGGTGGATCGCGCTCTGCGCACCCGTCGTCACGACGATCTCGCCCGGCGTGGTCGGAATGCCCCGCTCGCAGTACCGCGCGGCAATCGCTTCGCGCAGCTCCCGTCGCCCGAACACGTCGTACCCGACGCGCGACACGAGCGCCGCGGCGGAGAGCGCGACGTCAGACATCACACCGGCCAGGCCCGGCCACGCCGGCGGGCTGGCCTGCTGCAGATCGATCGCGCCATCGGCCGACGCGGCACGACCTGGATCTCTCCGACGCAACGGCAGCGTGACGCTGCCTGATCCCCGGGTGCTCGTGATGTGGTCCGAGTCGCGCAGACTGCGGTACGCGGCGGCCACCGTGCTGCGACTGATGTGCAAGGCGGCGGACAACTCGCGTTCCGCGGGCAGCGCGGTGCGCGGAGCGAGACGATTGTCCAGACACAGCAGACGGATGCCGTCGGCCAGCGCCTCGTACGCCGGCTCTCGAGTGCGCCAGCCACCGAGCGCCGCCGACAGCGCACGCGCAGAGATTCGCGAATCCATCGATCCAGAATACCCTAATTGGACTGCTGTGCCCGATCCAATACTGATATTGGATAGTCAGATGGCACGTCGCAGCATCCAACTCCTCATCGGACTCTTCCTCTACGGGGCGGGGTGCGCGCTCACGGTGCAAGCCGGGCTGGGGGTGGACCCCTGGACCGTGCTTGCGCAGGGATTGGCCATCCACACGGGAATCGGTGTGGGCTGGGTCACCAACATCCTCGGATTCCTCGTGCTGCTGTTGTGGATCCCGCTGCGGCAGAAGCCCGGAGTCGGCACGATCGCGAATATCCTGCTGGTCGGCACGAGCATGCAGGTAGTGCTGTGGCTGATCCCTCCGATCTCAGGTCTGGCCGCCCAACTCGGCGTGCTCGTCGGGGGCATTCTCCTGGTCGCGCTCGCGTCCGGGCTGTACATCGGCGCCCGCTTCGGCCCTGGGCCGAGGGACGGCCTCATGACCGGACTGAACACGCGTCTGGGCTGGCCGATCTGGCTCTGCCGAGCGCTGGTGGAGATCTCCGTGCTCGCCGTCGGGTGGCTGCTCGGCGGCACCGTCGGAATCGGGACGGTTCTGTTCGCCGCGCTGATCGGCCCGCTGGTGCATATCGCGCTGCCTCTGCTGGACACGCGCAGAGCGATCCGGCGGGCGAGCACTGCGCACTCCCCCTCGCGGGGCGTTATCGGATGAGCACCGGGTCAGTGCTCGCGGAACTCGGGCCAGTCGCTGCCCGGAGTCATCAGCGAGTGCAGAGCATTCTTCGCGATCTCCATCGACGGATATCGACCGGCGGAGGCATCGGCGCCGGCCATCGTGACCGCGTAGCCGTCATCCTCTTTGCGAATGCTGCCGACGACGCCGGATGATCCGTAGGCGACCCACAGGCTGTGGTGAGTTTCCGCAGTGCTCATGATCGTGACCCTTCTGTCTCTTTGACCGTACGCCCGCGCGAGGCACTTGCCAACGCTGTTGCGGCGAGTTCGCTCACGGCGACGAAGCGGCGCAGGTTTCGAGGACGACGGCGCGCCGGTAGCGTATACGCGTCACCCCCCGTAGCTCAGTGGAAGAGCGTCCGGTTTCTACCCGGCTGGTCGGGAGTTCGAATCTCTCCGGGGGGGCCAGGGCTGGATCGTCCCAGCCGGAGTCCGTGTCATGGCCCCTGACTAGGATGGATCCCATGGTGGGGGCATCCGAGAACGACCGGCTGGTATGGATCGACTGCGAGATGACAGGGCTCGACCTCGCAGTCGATGAACTCGTCGAGATCGCCGTCGTCATCACCGACTTCGAGCTTCGGCCGCTCGACCCGGGCTTGTCCATCGTCATCAAGCCTGATGCCTCGGCGCTGGCCAACATGAACGACTTCGTGACGAACATGCACGAGAAGTCCGGCCTTCTGAACGAGATCCCCGACGGTGTGAGTGTCGCGGAGGCCGAATTCCAGGCGCTCGAGTACATCCAGCGCTTCGTGCCACTTCAGGGCAAGGCGCCGCTCGCCGGAAACACGATCGGCACCGACCGGATGTTTCTCGCCAAGTACATGCCGCGCGTCGATCGCTGGCTCCACTACCGCAACGTCGATGTCTCCAGTGTCAAGGAGCTCAGCAGGCGCTGGTTTCCGCGGGCGTACATACACGCACCCGCCAAAGGGGGTGGCCATCGCGCGCTTGCGGATATCCGCGAATCCATCCTCGAACTCGCGTATTACCGCTCGGCCGTCTTCGTCGCAGAGCCCGGCCCGACCAGCGACGGCGCGCGTGCCGCGGCGGCCGCCGCCGTTTCGGCGTTCGCCCCTGGAGTATGAGAGAATTTTCGGGTTGCCCGCACACGCGGGAGACATGGTGGGTATAGCTCAGTTGGTAGAGCGCGGCCTTGTGGTGGCCGATGTCGCGGGTTCGAGCCCCGTTACTCACCCCAAAGAGCCACGAAGTGGCGAAAATTCCAAGACAGTCCGGCGGTGATCGAGATCTCGCTTGAGATGGATGCTGCTACGTTCGAGCAGCTCGTGATCGATGAGCTCGACCAGCTGCCCGACGACATGGTCGACGGCCTCGACAACGTGATCTTCGTCGTCGAGGATCGTCCTGAGGACGGCAGTCTCGAACTGCTCGGCTTGTACGACGGTTGGGCGCTGACCGAACGCGACCGCTACGGCGTCGGTGAGCTGCCCGACCGCATCATCGTCTATCGCGAGTCCCACCTGGCTGCGTGTGAGACGGAGAGCGACTTGCGTGACGAGGTGCATACGACCCTCGTCCACGAGATCGCGCACTTCTACGGCATAGACGACGAGCGCCTCCACGAACTCGGGTGGGCCTGATGGCGATGCTGACGGGGCCCGACGTCGTCCAGGAGACCGGCACACGTCTCGACGAGTCCACGATGCGGCCCTGGCAGACGGTGGTCTGGAATGATCCGGTCAATCTGATGAGCTACGTCACCCACGTGTTCCGCGAGTATTTCGGCTTCGATCGGCCGCGTGCGGAGCGGCTCATGCTCGCAGTCCACCAGGACGGTCACGCCGTCGTCGCCGAGGGCGCCCGCGAGCAGATGGAGCTTCACGTGCAGGCGATGCATGACTACGGACTATGGGCAACCCTCCGACAGGCACCGCAATGACCGGCAGGCGCTTGGTCGTTCTCGAGCTCACGCGGATGGAGGCGGCCCACCTCGCGGGACTGGTGAATCAGTTCGCCGAACTCCTCGACGCTTCAGGCCCGTCCTCGACCGATCCGGCGATTGCGCGCCTGGTCCCGGATGCCTATGCCGACGACACCGAGGCAGCCCAGGAGTTCCGCGACCTGACCGAGCGTGACCTCCTGGACCGGCGACGACGAGATGCCGAGGTGGTGCTCGAGTCTCTTCACGACCCCGCGACTCTCCCGGGTGACGCGGAGCCGGGCGATGATGCGCTGATCGAGCTCGTCGACGTACGTCTCGACCCCGACCTGCTGCAGGCATGGCTGCGCTGCCTCGCGGCGATCAGGCTCGTTCTTGCCACGCGGTTGGAGATCCGCACGGAGGAAGACCACGACGTGGGCGATCCCCGATTCGGGGTCTATGAATGGCTCGGGTATCGGCTCGACGGGCTGGTCAATGCGGCATCCGACGACTGAGCGTGATCACGGCACCGCGAAGACGTGCGTCGCACGCTGCACGGGCTCATCCCGCGCCAGATGCCGTTCCTCCTGCTCGGCCCATCGTGTCCAGTGAGGACGGTACGTGTCGCCGTCCCTGTCCAGGGCGCGTCGTTTACGCGATTCCGCCGGCGACTCCAACCAGACGCGAACGTCCCCGAGACGCGCTGTCGCCGACGTGAGCAGGCCCGACCCCTCCATGATGAGCGGCAGCGAAGGATCGACTGCATGCGCCTCCGCAGGGGTCGACGCATCCCAGTCCCATCGCTCCCACACGCCGATGAGTCCGCGCGCGTGCGGCATGAGGATCGACTCGCGTGCGGTCGCGACGCCGTCGGCGAGGCCGTCCCAACCCGGATACAGCGAGTCGAGGGCCACCAGTTGCACGGGGCCGCGCAACGGCCAGCGGGCGACCAGGATGCGAGCGAGGGAGGTCTTCCCCGAGCCACTGCGACCATCGATCAGCACGACCGGGTTAGATGCCGCGACGCCGACGATCGCCTCCAGGAGGTGAGCGGCGGCGGTCTCCAGCGCGCTCGAGACCGGGTCAGGTTTATCGCTTGAGCGCGCGGATGACACGGCTGAGAGCGCGACCGGCAACCCACAGGAATGGGATCGCCACCGCAAGGAACGACACGACGTTCGGTTCGAATCTGAGGTCGTCGCCTCGCCGGATATAGGCGCCCAGCGGCACCGAGTATCCGCCTCCGCCTCCGCCGCCGTTGCCGGCCTCGTCGGACCCGCCTCCGAAGCCCGTCCAGGTCAGCGCCACAGGCACGATACGGACGCCGTCGACATCCTGCTGCTCCCCGTAAGCGCTGGTGACGCCGAAGGTGGCCGACTGTTTGCCGAGTTCGAGTGCGATGTTGGGCATGTGTCCACGGTAGCGGGCCGGAGGCGCCCTGCCCAGGGCGATGTTGAGGTTCGGGTCACTCAGCTCGAGGTGGCCGAATGTGTGACGGCGGCGTGCTTCCCTCGCGCACGCCCCCGATGAGGGTGGCACGGGTGACCGCTCCGCGGCCGAAACGGGCCGTGGCGTCGTCGAGAGCGCCCTCAACACGACGCCACTCGGCGTCGTCATCCCACAGTGTCAGCGCGGTGGCATCGGCGGCGAGGAGCTTCTCTGCGCGGACGCCGACGAGGCGCACCGGCTGCTGTCGCTCGATTCCCGCGAACAGATCGAGCGCTGCTTCTCCGATCCGTTGACCGACCGCCGTGGGCTCGGGGAGTGTCTGCGAGCGGCTGATGGTCGTGAAGTCGGCGAAGCGGATCTTGATGGCGATCGTGCGCGCCTCCCATCCGCTCTGTCGGAGACGTGCCCCCACTCGATCGGCGAGGCGACGCAGCTCGGTGCGCAGGACGGCGGGCTCGTCGACGTCTGCGTGGAATGTCTCTTCGTGACCGATGCTCTTCTCCACGCGGGTCGCCTCGACCTCTCTCGCGTCGATCCCCCGAGCCAGGTGCCAGACCCGGTCGCCCATCGCCTGGCCGAGCGCACGGTCCAGTACCGACCGGGGTGTATCGAGGATGTCCGCCACGGATCGGATGCCGCGGGCCTCGAGAGCCTCTGCCGACTTGGGGCCGACGCCCCACAAGGCGCGAACCGGGCGGGCGGCGAGGAACGCGGCAGTGTCTGCTTCGGCCACGATCAGGACTCCGTCGGGCTTGCTCAACGTCGAGGCCATCTTCGCGACATGCTTGGTCGCTGCGACGCCGACGCTGCAGGTCAAGCCGGTCTGTTCGAGCACGCGACTGCGCAGCAGATGGGCGATCTCGCCCGGCCGTCCCCACAAGCGCCGGGCTCCTCGCACATCGAGGAAGGCCTCGTCGATCGAAAGAGGCTCCACGAGCGGCGTGATGCCGTGGAAGATGCGCATGACCTGAGCCGACAACGTGAGGTAACGATCGAAGTGCGGAAGCACGACGACAGCGGACGGGCACAGCCGGAGTGCCTGGCCGACCGGCATGGCGGAGCGAATCCCGAACTTGCGAGCTTCGTATGACGCGCTCGAGACCACCGAGCGACTCTCAGGAGCGCCGACGATGATCGGCTTACCTCTGAGACTCGGGTCATCGAGCACTTCCACGGCGGCGTAGAAGGCGTCCATGTCGACGTGCAGGATGCCGGTGCCGGTGTCGTCGGCTCCCACGGAGGAGACGAGGCGGCCCGTCCCGTCACCGTGTCCCATGCGTCGATTCTCCCCCGGACCGCCGACAACCGCCGCGGCGACAGACTCAGATTTGGGCGGCGCGCTCGAGGATCAGCTCTCGTACGCGCGCGGCATCCGCCTGGCCCTTCATCGCCTTCATGACCGCACCGATGATCGCACCGGCCGCCTGTACCTTCCCGTCCCGGATTTTCGCCAAGACGTCGGGTTGGGATGCGAGTGCTTCGTCGATGGCGCCGATGAGCGCGCCGTCGTCCGACACGACCGCCAGACCGCGCTTGTCGATGACCTGCTGAGGCGTGCCCTCGCCGAGGATGACCCCTTCGAGCACCTGGCGTGCCAGCTTGTCGGTCAATGTTCCCGCGTCGACGAGCCCCTGCAGGGCGGCGACATCTGCCGGAGCGACGAGATCGGATGCCTCGCGGCCCTGCGCGTTCGCGACGCGCGTGATCTCCCCAGTCCACCATTTGCGGGCGGCTGCCGGTGCGGCACCGGCCTCGATCGTGGCCGCCACCTCGGCGAGGAGTCCCCCGTTGGCGACGTCCTGGAACTCCTGGTCGCTGAAGCTCCACTCCGCCTTCAGCCGGCGGCGACGCTCGGCCGGCGGCTCGGGCAGCGCGGCGCGCAGCTCCTCGATCAGCTCGGCGGACGGCACCACCGGCAGAAGATCGGGCTCCGGGAAGTACCGGTAGTCGTCGGCGTCCGACTTCGGGCGACCCGGCGATGTCGTGCCGGTGTCTTCGTGCCAGTGCCGGGTCTCCTGGGTGATGGACCCGCCGTCCGCGAGGATCGCGGCCTGACGCTGGATCTCATAGCGTACGGCACGCTCGACTGAGCGCATCGAGTTCACGTTCTTTGTCTCGGTGCGTGTGCGCAGCTTCTCCTGGCCGCGCGGACGCCGAGAGACGTTCGCGTCGCAGCGCAGGTTGCCGC
>Ga0190265_10003165_pt1 | contig 11206 bp, 9 predicted proteins | sample Popmic124T_FD_133135 | JGI IMG/M metagenome (GOLD analysis project Ga0190265, IMG submission 133135) | Populus adjacent soil microbial communities from riparian zone of Indian Creek, Utah, USA - 124 T | ecosystem: Environmental > Terrestrial > Soil > Riparian zone | place: USA: Utah | collected...
GCCGCCACCATCCGGCCCGTAGTCGGTCGGCCGGTCCGCCATGGCCCGCAGCTGCTCCATGAACCCCAACATGGAGTACGCGGAACGTTCAGCCACGAGCGGCACGGCCTTGCCAAATTGCCCGGTGAGACGCTCGCGGTGCTCCTGGAAGAACAGCTCCAGCCCGCCGTAGAACTCGGTGAGAGATGCCTGCGCGCTCTTCGGATACGTCTGCTGCCCCTGGTACAAGCGGAGGATGTGGTCGCGGTCGGTGGTTTCAACGACCGCGGCGCGCGCGGGATCGATCGCGCGAACCAGGTTTGCGAAAAAGGCCGGCCGGTACGACGACCCAATTACCGAGCTCATCTGCGTGTCGAAGCCGGCCAACGTCAGCGGCCGAGCCGTGCTTTGCGTCGACTTGATGTACTCGAACAGCGGCAGCACTTCGTTGGTATGCCAGACGCCGAAGATGCAGTTGCGCATCAGCAACATTGCCGTGTGCGACGCGACCGTGGCGTCGGCGTTGAAGCACTCGAACAGTCCGCTCTCGAAGGCGATCACGTCGAAGCCCATCTGCTGATGCAGGAACTGGATCAGCCGGACCTTGGCGTGATTGAACTCGGCCACGCCGTGGCCACTCTCACCGAGCTGGACGATGCGCCGATCCTTGAGGACCGTCTTGAAGAATTGGAGATCGTCGAAGGTGTCGCCTTCGGAGGGCTGGATGGTGGCGATCGGATGATGATTGGCGCGCGCCCACGACAGCCACGCGGAATTGCCGTTCTGCGCCGCTGCCGGCGCGAGCAACAGGGCCACGAGGGCCAGCGTTGCGGCGGCGAAGCGATTCATCTCAGTCCTGGCCGGGGCGGCGTTGCAGGCCCTGCAGCCGGGCCTCCGCCAAGTCCTTCACGGGCAATCCGTCTTCGGTGATGGACGCGGTGCTCGCAGCCGCGGCGCGCCAGGCGGCCTCGGCTTCGGCGTTGTTGCCCATGCGCTCCGCGGCAAGGCCAAGCAGGTATTGCACGGTGCCGGCGGACACGCCGGGACCGTCGTTGAGCTTCACGCGCTGCAGCTCGAGCCGGGCCGCCGACCACGCGCCAACCCGCGCGAGCGCCACCGCCAGGTTCAGCCGCATCACGGAATCGGTAATCGGATCGCCGGGCTGATCCAGCCGGCCGCGCAGTTCGACGAGGATCTTGTTGATCAAGAGCGATTGATCGTTGAGTCCGATCAGCCGCGGGGTCATGAACACCTTGACGTCGGCCTTCTTCGCGGCGCCGGCCCTGTCTTTCAGGTCGAGCGTCATGTCCTCGTCCGCCTTGCGTCCCGCCAGCAGCGTGACGAGCGCGGCGGCGTCGGGCACGGGCTGCGAGTTCGCGCGCAGCACCACATCGCCGGGCTGAACGCCGGCCTTGGCGGCGGGGCCATTCGGATCCACAAGCACGACCACCGGACCTTCGAGGTCGGCGACGTCGACCACGGTCACGCCGAGGGATGGCTTGAAGAACGACAGTCCGCGATCGAGGCGGCCCACGGCGCGGGCCGAGCCGTCGGGGCTGTCGAGATCGATTTCGATCACATCGGGATCCGCGCTGCCGGAGGCCAGCAGCGACACCACGAGGCGATTGCGATTGGTGGGCGACGGCACGGTGACCGAGGCAATACCCTGCGCCTCGAACTGGCGGGCCAGGCGGGCCGAGAGATCACCGCGCATCACCGTATTCACTTCGGCGGCGGTGCCAAGCGGCCGCTTGTTGGCGTCGAAGGCCAGCCAGTCCTGCGGCAGCTTGTCGGCGGCCAGCGCCTTCGCCGCCACTTCCGTGGCCGGCGCGAACAAGGTGACGGTCTGCGACGACTGGAACTGCTTCTCCACCGTCAACCGCAGGTCCGTATTGAGGGCGGCCGGGCCACTCGCCGAGACCAGCGCGAAGGCGGGCCGCATGGTGCCTTCGACGTTGATTTTCTGGCCGGTGCGCGCGTCGATGCGCTGGAAATATCTTCCGGAGCCGGACTTCAGCTCGATGAGGTGCTGACCTTCGCACACGTCGGGAATGGTCATCGGCGCCACGCCACGCTGCAGGCCATCGACGAGCACCAGCGTGCCCGGCTGGTTCGATGTCACCGATACGGCGGCCACGGCTGGATCGAGCTTGACCGGATCAAGCACGTAGTCGGCGAGCTGATCGACGTTCTGCTGGCGCTGCGTCGTGACGAAGCAATCCCTGCGGAACGTGATGCTATGCGCGCCGATCGGGAGGTCCATCACCGTCAGCACGGCCGACAGCTCCGCCGCGGGCACGCCCGCGCGGGCGGCGCGCTCGGCATACTCCGCCGGCGGCGGGCCCGGCCTGGTGGTGCCGTGAGAGATCCCATCGATCACCACTTCAACGCCCGGGGGCGCGGTCACAAATCTGAACACCGTCGAGACGCGTTCGAGCGCGAGCGTGTCGACGACCGTGGCAGCGCCCGCCACCGCGGTGAATGGATGCGTCGTGGCCCGGTAACCGATCCTCGACACCGACAAGGTGTGATCGCCCACCGCCAGCGGCATCGTTCCCGAGGCCGGCACGCGGTTGCCGTCGAGCATGACTTCGGCGTCGGCGGGCGTGATCGACAGGCGCAGCTCGGTCACCGTGGACTTGAGCACCTCGTCGAACATCGCGACGATGCGCGGCGACAACTGGCCGGCGAGCACGTAGCCGGGATCGGCTTTGAGCAGCGAGATGAAATCCGCGCGCGCCTCTGCTTCCTTGCCAAGACCGAACAGCGCGCGGGCGCGCATGTCGTAGGCCGCCGGCATCAGCTGCCTCACCTCTGGCGTCGGCCGTGCCTCGATGGCGCCAATCGCCGAATCCAGCGCCTTCACGGTGTTCTCGTAATCCAGCTGCTCGAACGCCGCGCGCGCCTGATCGACGAGGCCCTTGACGTTGGAGAGCTGATCGCTCGTCTGCGCCAGGACGTTCACTGACGCCACGATGACGAATGCGGCAACCAAAACGACCGTAGGCACCGTACGCACCATAGGCACCTTAGTTTTCATTGGTAGACCTGAATGCGTTTGGCGCGCTCGTCGAAAATGTACAGCCGTCCGGCGCCGTCAACACCGAGGGCGCGGGCGCGTGTGAACGCGCCGGGCGCCTTTTCGGCAATGGTGAAGGTGGTGATCAGCCGGTTGCGCGGACCGAAGACGAGCACCGCCGCCTTGCCGCGATCGAGCACGTACAAATAGCCGAGCCGGTCGTAGACAATGTCCACGGGCTCATCGAGTTGATAGTTCGGGCCCTTGGCGAGAATGCGCGACAGCGGCTTGCCCTCGCGATCGAGGATGTTGATTGCCTTCGCGTCCTTGTCGATCATCGCGACATCGTCGAGCGCGTTCACCGCGAGCCGCTCGGTGTTGATCGCCGGCACGAATGGGCCGAGATAGCGGCCGTCGGGGCCGTAGCGGTTCACCGTCCTTTCGTTCTTGTCCACCACGATGCGATGACCGGTCGAGAGCGCCACCACCGACGGGATTTCTTCCAGCGGCTTGGGCGGCTTGGGCGACACCTGCGGCACCGTCAGCGCGATCGAGGCCACCCGCTCGGTGTGCAGGCTGCCTTCCCGCGCAAACACCACGCGATTGGATTCGTCGATGAAGAACGCGGTGGGCTTGTTGGCCGCCACCATTGACGCCAGCGTGCCCTTGGCGGCGTCGAACAGCGCGATGCCCTTGCCGTGACCGAGCAGCACCCGGCCGAACGCGTCGACGCGAATGCCGACGACGTCGTCAAAATTGGCGCGTTCGTCGCCGATGTAGCGGCCGCTGAACGCGAATGCCGGTGCGGCCGGCGCGCGCACGTGCAGCCGGTAGAGAATCGAATTCATCTGGAGTGCCGTTTGCGCTTCGGCACTCTGCGGCATCATCTGGCGCACGCGCTGCACTTCCGGCAGTGCCGCGGGCGCGCGGTCGGCCAGCACCAGGCAGTACCCGGCGGCGAGATTCGCGCGCGCCGCCCAGGGCGAGCTCGGGTACGACGCCGTCACGCGGCGATACCGTTCGAGGGCGTCCTCGTAGCGGCGGACCAGCCGCAGCGCCTCGCCGGCGTAAAAGCCCGCGGCGGGCACGGCCTCGTTGCCGGGGAACAGCCGTTCGACGCGTTCGAAGCTGGCAACCGCGGCGTCCACGTCGCTGGCGCTGCGGCCCGTGAACATCGACACGCGCCCGCCGAGCACGTACGCCATCGGCGCCGAGTCGGTGTCGGGATAGACCTTCAGCAGTTGATCGACAGCGGTCTGCGTGGCGGCAAGGTCGTGCGCGATGTCGAGTTGATACATCGCGATCTGCAGCAACGCGTTGTCGGCCACCTGGCTCTTGGGGAATGAATCGATGATGGCCTGGAAATCTTTCAGCGCCTCGGTGTAGCGCTGGCCATTCATGAAGGTCATGCCGCTCTCGAGCTGGCGGCGCGGGAGATCCTCGCCCGATTGCCCGCCTTCGCTGCCGTAGGCAGCCACGGCGAGGTCACGCCGTAGCCCGCCTGAATAGATGCGAGCGGAGGCGGACGCGGCCAGCGGGCCTGCGGCGAACACGATCAAGGCAACAACGACGCGGGGGGAAAACATGGTCATGCGGTCACTTGAACTCTGCCCGCGCCGGACGCCCCTGCGTCACGTTGAGATGTTGCACGGGGTTCTGGTTATCGGGACACACCAGCGTGACGCGGTGTTCGCCGACGACGGCGTTGCGCGGCGGCCACGGTCCGTAGCCGACGTCTGACTTGCCGATCATCGCCTTGCACTCACCGCGGGTGGCGCGGATCTCGATCCGCCCGAGCGCCGGTGCCGCATGTTCGAATCGCTGATCGTCGCCGCCGTCGACACGGATCGCCTGTTCGAGGAACACTTCCGGTGCGACGAGCCGCAACGACTTGCCGTTGGGTTGCAGCGGCAATTCGTGCGACCGGGCCGACGCCGACAGCAATCGCGACCCGTCAAATACTTCAAACGCGTACGGGCCCGATATCGTCACGGCGACGTTCGCCGGCGCGCTCCGCACCGGCGGGGCCGCCGCCACTGGAGGCGTCGCCACCGGGTCAGCGCCCTTCTTGACGGGTGGTGGCTCGGCGGACTTCTTCGCGGGCACCGCGAGCTTGGTCGTGGAGGGAACCGGCGCGCTCGCCGGCGGAGGCTCTGTCGGCGGGGCGCTCGCCGTGGCCGGACCCTTCGCGGGTTCGGCCGCTGCCAGACGCCGGTCGTCTGCCACCGAACTTGGCGCTGTTGCAGCGGGCGCCTCGGACCCCAGCATCGAATAGCCGACACCCGCCGCGACCAGCAGCACGGCGGCGGCCGCGCCGATGATCCACATCTGCTTCGACTGCGGCGGTGTCGCCACCGCCGCGGGCGACGCGGGCGACGGTTTCAGCGTCTTGTCGGCGGCCGCGCCATGTTCCTGTTTCTGGCGATCGTCGTGCAGCGCCTTGAGGACGTTCGTGCTGGCAAAGCGCGTCGCGTCCATCGGCGGCAGATTCGAGAGTTGCTGCGTCTTGCGAATCAGCTGCAGCTCGCGCCCGAGCTCCTCGGCGGTCTGGTAGCGCCGATCGCGATCCTTGTGCAGCGCGCGGGCGACCACCTCGACCACGGCCTTGGGCATGCCCGGCACGAGTTGATCGATCGGGGGCGGCTCCGTCTTCATGATCCCCATGATCACGGTCGTCAGCGCACCACCGTCGAACGGCTTCTTTCCGGTCAGCAACTCAAACAGTAAAACGCCGGTGGACCACACATCCGAACGGCCGTCGAGATCCTGCGTGCCGGCCACCTGCTCCGGCGACATGTACGGCGCGCTGCCCAGCACGTCGCCCTGCCGCGTCAACGTCGACGTCGCCAGCTTCGCGATGCCGAAGTCGAGCAGCTTGACGGTGCCGTCCTCGAGCACGAACACGTTGGCCGGCTTGACGTCGCGGTGCACGATGCCCTGGGTGTGCGCGTAGCCGAGCCCGCTGCACAACTGCGCCACCACGTCGAGCTTGTCGTCCAGCGTCAGCGGCGGGTCCTGCTCCATCCGCGCGCTGAGCGGCAGCCCGCGGAGAAACTCCATCACGATGTGCGGCTGGTGATTCTCTTCGGCGAACTCGAAAATCGTGACGATGTTGCGGTGCTGGAGCCTGGCCACGGCCTTGGCTTCGCGATAGAAGCGCGGCCGCATCTGCTCGGTGTCTTCGGAGAAATCCGCGAGCATCACCTTGATCGCCACTTCGCGGTCGAGGATCGGATCGTGGCCGCGGTACAGCACGCCCATGCCGCCGCGGCCGACGCGCTCGAGAATCTGGTAACGCCCGATCTTGGTGGGGGTGGTGGCGGAGCTCATTGGAGCTTCTTCGTGACGTCCGACAACCTGACGGTCGCCGCCTGTGACGCCCGCTCGTCGGGCTCGTGGATCATCTGCGGCACCACCTCGCTCACCTTCGTGGCTGCGGCATCGCCGAGCGGCACATCGTCGAACGGCCCGACCTCATCGAGGTAGCGCACCTGCAGATGGCCGATCTGGACCACGTCGCCACTGTGCAGCACCGACTCCGCCGCTTTCGCGCCGTTGACGAGGATGCCGTTGCGGCTGCCGAGGTCGCGCACCGTGACGGCGCGCGGGCCGGCGCTGAACGCCGCGTGACGGCGCGACATCAGCGGGTCGGTGGTTTCACTGATGTCGCAGGCCGGATCGCGGCCGACGATCAGCGTGCCGACCAGCACCAGCTCCAGCGGCCGGCTGCCGCCGCTCACGATCAACCGGCGGCTCATACGCGCTCGCCTCCGGCCGCGCGCAGCAGCGCCACTTCGGCGAGCACGCTGTTATGCCAGGTTTGCAGCTCGGCCAGCGCGTCGGCCGCGCGCGCCGCCTCGATCGAGCCGAGGCCGTCGTAGTCGATGCCGGCGCGGGCGAACTCCGGAAAGGCCGTGGCGAGGCGCGCCAGCATCTGATCGCACTCGCGTTCCACGGCGGGAAGGCCCAGCCTGCGGCCGAGCGCGCGCCGTTCGGCGACGAGCGCCTCGAGATCGTGATAGCGATCGAACGCCGCCTTCAGGACGCGATCGCGACCGCCCTGCATGCCGTCGCGCACCTGCGAAATCTCGGCGCGCAAGTGGTTGATGCTTTGCTGGCGCCGATGGGGATCCTTCTCGAGGGCCTTGAGCACCGCGCGGCTCAGACCTTCGGGGGCCGCGGCCGTGCTGATGGCCGGCGGCGGGTCCCACACGACGGCCGCGTTGGTGGCGAACGGCGCCCGGCCGGTGAGCACGAAATGAAAGACCGCGCCCGCCGAGAACACGTCCGACAGTTGCGACGCCCCGAGCCCGTTCACCTGCTCGGGCGATGCATACGCGTCGGGACGGCCGTCGCCGGCGCCGAAGTCGAGCAGCTTGATCTGACGGTCGTCGGTGATGAAGACATGCGCCGGCTTGAGATGACCGTGGGTGATGCCACGTTCGTGTGCGGCGTGCAGGCCGAGGCAGACCTGGTCCATCAGCGCGAGCCGCGCGTCGAGCGAGCGCGCCGCAACGCCGCCGCCGCTTTCGAGCGTCGTGCCCTCGAGCAGCTCCATCGCCACGTACGGACGTCCGTCATGCTCTCCAAGATCGAGAACGGACACGACGTTGGGATGCGCCACTTGTCCAGTCATTCTCGCCTGTTGATGCACCCGCAGATCTCCCGCAAAACCGATCCGCACTGCGACACGACGGCCGATGTGCTCCTCGACCGCCGCATAAACATCGCCCATGGCGCCGCGTGCAATGCGCTCGCCGACGGCGTATCGCCCGACGCGCGATGGATGGCTGTTGTTGTTGCTCACCCCGCGCGATTCCTCCAGAAATTGCAGTGGCCGGGGTCAGAAGTATAGTCCGGCTCTCGCCCGGCTGGGCAGTGATGCGTCACGCAATCCTGCGCAGATTCGCGACCAGGCGCGAAATTCCGGCTGGTGAGAGCGTCCGATCAGCTGACATCTTCCACGGTCGAGCCGGCGGCGCACAGCGGGCAGGCCTCCGCGGGCCACATGTCGAAGGGCGATTGGCCGACGCTCTCGACCGCAAGTCCGTGCCGCGCGAAAAATTCGGCGCCCTTCGAGCCGAGCACGAACAACGCGCCGACCACCGCGGTCTCAGCACCGTGTGCGCTCAGCTCCTCCATCGTCGCGCGCAGCGACGATCCCGCGCTCATCACGTCGTCGACGATCGCCATGCGCTTGCCACCGGCGCGCGCGCGCAAGCCCGGCGGCAGCTGGTAGCGCGCCGTGAACGTGCCGGCGGCGTCGCCGGTGCGCACGCGCTCGGTGAAGTAGCACCCCACGTCGAGCGATCGCGCGAGCAACTGTGCCACGAGCGCGCCGCCGACCAGCGGCCCGCAGACGCCCTCAACGGCGTAAGGCCGCAACTTGGCCGCAAGCGCCGCAATGATCGGATCGAGCGTCCTGGGATCGACGAACAGCTGATCGAGATCGAACCATAGGGCCGCGTGAAGACCGGATTCCATGCGGAAGTGCCCACGCCGGCCGCCGATGTGATCGAGCAGCTGCATCATGTGGTCTTCGGAAAAACGAAGAGGCGGCCGCCGACCCGGGCCACCCCCACATCAGTCAGTTTCACAATCCGGCATCGTAACCTGTCAGGCCGGCGCCTGGCCGACTGCCCGCACCTCAATCGGCATGTTCAGCGGTTTGCCGCCGGGGCCCGGGCACGTCGAAATTTTCGCCGCGAGGCGGTAGGCCTCGTCCGCATCCTTGACCTCGACGATCCAGAACCCGGCGATGAACTCCTTCGATTCCGCGAACGGACCATCCGTCACCACCGGTCGTCCGCCATCGTCGGCGCGGACGATGCGGGTTTCGTCGGGACCAACGAGCCCCTCGGCCGACACGAGCTTCCCCGCCGATTTCAGCTCGGCGTTGATCCCGTTCATGAATGCGACCATCGCCTGAATGTCGGCAGGCGACCAGCCTGCCATTTGGTAAGGGCCCTTCGGCACGTTCATGTGCAGCATGAATTTCATGATGTCTCTCCGATTTGCGGCCGCCGCCCATCGGCGTCCTTACTGAGACGTCGAAGCAGGGGGCCGCGGATCGACAAGCTCAGCCGTAGTAATGCGTTTTTTTAATTTTTGATTCTTTATTCTTTATTTCTGCGTGTTGAGCACCATCGCCAGCAGCGCGTAATAGCCGCAAATGGCGATGGCGTCGGCGGTGGCCTGTTCGCCCAGGACCGACTCGGCACGCTCGACCAGGTCGCGTGACACGCCGCGCTCTCGATGCAGGGACTGGCAGAGCTCATACAGCGCCTGCTGATCGGCGCCGAGGGCGGTGGGCGTTTCTCCCGCCCACACCGCATCGAGCACGGATTGCGGAATCCCGGCCGTCAGGGCGATCGGCGCGTGAATCTCCCACTCGAAGGTTTGTTTCCAGTGCGCCGCGGTGATCAGGATCGCAAGCTCGCTCAGGCGCGGCGGCAACGCGCTGCGATAGCGCAGGTACTCGCCGAGCGCGCTGACGCGCGTCATCAGCTCGGGGCTCTTCAGTAAGGGGATGAACGGCCCAAACGGATCAACGCCGCGGAGTTTCCGAAAGTCCTCCGCGGCGCGTTGTTGATCGGGCGTAAGTTCCAATCGGCTCCCGGCTCCCGACTCCCGGATCCCGGTCACGCCGTGGCCGGAAGGCCGTTCTTGAGCAGGTCCTCCATCGCCGCCACGAACGTATCGATCTCCTCGAGCGGCGTGTAGATGTTGGGCGTGACGCGAATGCCGTTGTACTCGGGCCGGTTGATGGCCGTGGTGATGATCCGGTACTTGTCCCACAGGAACGTGTTGATGCGGGGTGCCGGAATGTCCTTGATGCCGACGCACGCGACCCCGTAGACCTGGTCGAGACCGGTGTGCAGGATGACGCGCGGGTTGGCCTTGAGCTTGTTGGCCCAGCGCAGCGTCAGGTAGCGCAGCCGCGCGGCCACCCGCTCGGTGCCAATCGCCTGGTGGAACGCGAGCGCCTCGTTGATCGCCGCCTTCGTGGCCGCGGGCGACGTGCCGATCTCCTCGAACTTGCGGATGTCGTTCACGTTGCGCTCCGGCGCGGCCTGTAAGGGCCACGTCTTGGCAATGCGATCGCGGCGCACGTAGAGGAAGCCGGTGCCGGTCGGCGCGAGCAGCCACTTGTGAAGGCTCGTGCCGTAATAATCCATCTCGAGGTCGCGCAGCTTGAACGGGAAATGCGCCACCGCGTGCGCGCCGTCGACAATGGTGATGATGCCGCGGGCGCGGGCCATCCGCGCCAGGTTCTGCACCGGAAAGATCTGCCCCGTCAGGTTGGTGATGTGGCAGAAGTGCAGCACCTTGGTGCGCGGCGTGATCGCGCCCTCGAGGCGCGCAAAGAGCTCCTCACCGGTGGTCGGCACCGGGAAGTTGATCTTCGTGATGGTGATCTTCTCGCGGCGCGCGCGCTGATCCCAGGTGGTGAGCATGCGCCCGTAGTCCTGCTCGGTGGTCACCACTTCGTCGCCCGGCGCGAGGTCGAGCCCGTTCTGCGCAATCTGCAGCGACTCGCTCGAGTTGCGCGTGATCGCCATCTCCTCGGGATCGCAGCCGAACTCCGCGGCGAGCCGGCGGCGCACCACCTCGATGTTTCGCTCGATCAACCCGCGGTGATACACCGGCGCCTGGTTCGAGTAATCGAGGTAGCGCTTGTAGGCCTCGTGCACCACGGTCGGGCTCGGACAGCTGTTGCCGTTATTGAGGTTGATCAGCGAGCGATCCAGCGTGAAGGCATTCTGGATGTCGCGCCAATAGCCCTCGTCTGACGCCACGTCCTCTGGTGAGCGGTTGCCGAGCGCCCGCGACGCCTGTGCAACCAGCTCGATGCTGTTGGAGCCAAGGGCAAGCGCGCCGGCGCCCGCGGCACTGGAGATCCGAAGGAATGAGCGGCGGTTGGTCTTCATGCGCGAATTCTACTCCTTAACTTCGAACGCCGACCCTTGCCACGCGGCAGTACACGAAGGGGAAGCGGAGGCCGCCGCCGCACCGCGGTTCAGCAACGCCGTGGCTTCGTGAAAACCATTCCGGAACACATACGCGCCAGCCTCGTGGTCGGGCAGCGTGGCCGGGACGATGGCGCAATCGCGGGGCACGGCCGCCAGTGCCGCGAGCACGCGATCGCGAGTGTGCGCGGCTCGTCGCCACGGACGTTGATGCGCCAGCACGAGCGCCGCCGCCGAC
>Ga0190265_10003166_pt1 | contig 11206 bp, 3 predicted proteins | sample Popmic124T_FD_133135 | JGI IMG/M metagenome (GOLD analysis project Ga0190265, IMG submission 133135) | Populus adjacent soil microbial communities from riparian zone of Indian Creek, Utah, USA - 124 T | ecosystem: Environmental > Terrestrial > Soil > Riparian zone | place: USA: Utah | collected...
GGCGCGCGCGGCGATCCGGCGCGCTGCGTCGGCATCGCCCAGCACGCCTTTGAGGCACGCGGCGGCACACTGGATCAATCCCTGGAGAAAGGCGTGCTGCAAGGGGTCGTGCTCGGCCGCGCGCCAGGACGCTTCCCACGCCTCGTGCGCTTCCCAGAAGAAGCCGGCGTTGTACAGGTCGACGCCCCAGAGGTACTCCGCGTGCTCGGCCCAGCGCGCGGCGGGGAGATAGCGCGGGTCGGGGGCTGCGCGCTCGAGGTCGACGGCCGGACGCTCGCTGCGCCCCGGCACGTACGCGCGTGCAGGCAAGGAGCGCAGCGGCTGGTAGCGAGGCGCGCTCTGCATCGGCGCTCAGCATAGCGCGCGGCTGCGGGGACGAGATCCTCCCTGCCCGTTGCAAAAGGCGGCGGTCCGCGGCATATGACCGCCGCATGGGCGAGCCATATCGAGCAGGGGTTGCGTTGGTCACCGGGGCCAGCGGGTTCATTGGCGGGCGGTTGCGCGATGCGCTGCTCGACGACGGCTACGACGTGGTCGCGCTCACGCGCAAAGGCTCACCCGAGCCGAGGAAGGGCCGCGGCGCGCCGGTCGACTACGCCGACCCCGAGTCGCTCGAGCGCGTGCTGGCCAAGGAGCGCCCGGAGTACGTGTTTCACGTCGCGGGCGCGACCAAGGGCGTGAAGTATCCGGACTTCCAGCGCGCCAACGTGATGCCGACGCAGAACCTGCTCGACGCGATCAAGCGCGTGCACCCGGAGGTCAAGCGCTTCCTGCACGTCTCGTCGCTCACCTGCTACGGGCCCTCGAGCGCGGCGCGTCCGAGCGAGGAAGACGACGAGCGCAAGCCGGTCGAGCACTACGGCAAGAGCAAGCTCGAGGCCGAGCACGTGGTCGACGCCGCCAGCAAGGACGTGCCCGTGACGATCATTCGCCCGCCCGCCGTGTACGGGCCCGGCGACGTCGACATCTTCGAGCTGTTCCGCTGGGCTGCGCGCCGCCTGAACCTCTTCTACGGCAACCGCGACGTCGTGATGTCGTACGTCTACGTCGACGATCTGGTGCGCGGCATGCGCGAAGCCGCGGCGCACGACGCGTCGCTCGGCAAGGGCTACTTCCTGTGCGACGGCGAGCCGCGCACGTGGGGGTTGTTTCAAGGTGAGATCGTCAAGGCGAGCGGCGCCGCGGCGTTCGATCTCAACCTGCCCGGCCGCACGCTCGACGTCGCGGGGTTCTTCGGCGAGCTCGCGAGCATGCTCGACGGCAAGCCGCGGCTCTTCAACAAGCAGAAGGCGCTGCTCGGCAAGCAGCTCGCCTGGACCTGCCGGCACGATCGTGCGCGCACCGACTTTGGCTATACGCCGAGGGTGAGTGTGCGCGAAGGCGTCGAGCGTACCTTCGAGTGGTACCGCGCCCAGCGCTGGATCTGATCGACGCAGCGCAAGCGCGGGCTCGTCGCGCCCTCACCTGTGGAAAGTTGTCGCAGCGCGTCAGCCCGACCGGGGCGGATTGCCCCGTGTTGTGCGCGTTCTAGGTTGGTTGTGCGCGTTCTAGGCCGGTTGTCCGCATCAGTGGACCGGCACGATTGCTGCAGACCGGGTTCTTCACCGCCGCCAGCGACCGAGGCTGCAAGCCCTCCGATGCTCGGTGTGTGTAGAAGGATCTGATCATGCGAAGGGCCGTCCACGCGCTCGCGACCGAAGCCGAATGGGAGAGCGTTTCTTCCGATCAACCTTGTCCCGTCTGCGGGTCCCCCCGAGGTTGCAGCACGCATTCGGGCGAGTTCGTGAGTTGCGAACGCATCAGCTCGCAGTGGCCGCTGACCACCGGAGCCTGGTTGCACCGGCTTGCCCCCAGTAGCGGTTTCGCGAGCGGCGCCAGCGTCAGCGTGGCCGCCATGCGAGCCGAGCGCTCGACCACGTCGATCGAGCAGGCCGCGCGCGTCGCCTTGACCGCGGGCGTGTTGGGCACGCGCTAGCTCCAAGTACCACTCAACTCCAGCGAGTAACGGCCGGTGGTGCCGATGGCCAACGACGTACCAGCGAACAGCTTCGTCGAGGGGACAGGCGAACACGCGCTGCGCGGACCGCTGCTGACTCACGAACGGTTGATCGAGCACGCCGCGCTGCTCGCGCAAGAGCACGGCAGCACCGGCCCGGTGCGGCTCGGGCCGCTCAAGGCGCGCTTCGAGCAGCTGCGCGAGGAGCTGCGCGCCGCGTACGTGGCCCTGGCGCGCGACGTGCGCGCGGTGCGCGAGCCGTCGCCGTCCGAGGAATGGCTGCTCGACAACGCGCACGTGGTCGAAGATCAGGTGCGCGAGGTCGCGACCGATCTCCCGCGCGGCTACCTCGTGAAGCTGCCCCGGCTGGTGAACGGCCCGCTGCGCGGCTTCCCGCGCGTCTACGCGCTGTGCCTCGACTACGTGCGCCACACCGACGCGCGCGTCGATCCCGAGCTGCTGATCGCCTACGTCAACGCGTACGAGCACGTGCGCCCGCTGACGATCGGCGAGCTGTGGGCGGTGCCGATCATGCTGCGCCTCGCGCTGCTCATGGTCGTGACTCAGCTGGCCCGCGCCGCCGCCGCCGACGACAACGTGGAGCGCGCGCGCAAGTGGTCCACACGCCTGACCGGTGAGCCCGACGCCGCAGCGGCGGCGCTGCGCGGGTTGGCCAAGAAGCCCGTCAAGGCCGGCTTCCTGGTCGAGCTCGAGCGCATGCTGCACGAGCACGACAGCCCGAACGAAGGCGCGATGCGCTTCGTGCGCGAGCGCGCGAGCGAGCTCGGCGGCGGGATCGAAGAGCTCGGACGGCGCCATCACCTGCGGCGCGCCGCCGATCAGCTGTCGGTCGGCAACGCCATCACCAGCATGCGCACGATCAGCGCGTTCATGTGGGCCAAGTTCTTCCAGGCCACGAGCGCGGTCGAGTTGGTGCTGGTGCGCGACCCGGCCGGCGCGTACCTGACGAGCAACGACGAGACGCGCGATCGCTGCCGTCATGCGGTCGAGCGCATCGCGCGCCGCAGCCCGTGCTCCGAAGCCGAGGTCGCCAATACCGCCCTTGAGCTGGCGGGCGCTGCGGCCGCGCAGGCGCGGGCGGCAGGGACGGCGGTCGACGTTGATCCGGCGCGCGCGCACGTCGGTTACTACCTGATCGGCCGCGGGCGCGAGGAGCTGGAGCGCCGCTGTCGCGCGGGTCTGTCGCTGGCGCAGTATGCGCGGCGCTTCGTCGAGCGACACGCCACGGGGCTGTACGTCGGCGGGTTGATCTTGCTCGCAGGCGCGGGCGTGGCGCTGGCCGCGTCAGGGCTCGCGGCGCTCGGGGCGAGCCCGGGGCTGTGCGCGGTGATCGCGCTGCTCTTGCTGTGCCCGCTGAGCGAAGCGGCGCTCGCGCTGATCAACACCGTGACGGTGATGATCGTGCCGCCCCGTCTGCTCGCACGCCTGGACTTCGAGCGCGGTATCCCCGCGGAGCATCGCACCTTGGTGGTCGTGCCGTGCCTGCTGGCGGATGCGCAGACCATCGAGCGGTTGCTCGCGCACCTCGAGATCCGCGCGCTCGCCAATTTCGATCCGCACCTGAGCTACGCGCTGCTCACCGACTTCTGCGACGCCGCGTGCGAGCATTGCGCCGAGGACGCGGCGTTGATCGAGCAGGTGCGCGCGGGGATCGCGCGGCTCAATCAAAGGCATGGCGGCGACGGGGCGGCGTTCCCGCGCTTCCATCTGCTGCACCGCAAGCGGCTGTGGAACGCCAGCGAGCAGTGCTTCATGGGCTGGGAGCGCAAGCGCGGCAAGCTCGAGGAGCTCAACGGGCTGCTGCGCGGCCGCGGCGACACGAGCTTCACGGTGGTGACGGCGCCGCCCGAGTTGCTGGCCGCGATCCGCTACGTGATCACGCTCGACGCCGACACCGAGCTGCCGCGCGGCGCAGCGCAGCGCCTGGTCGCGACCCTCGCGCATCCGCTCAACCGACCTTACGTCGATCCGGGGTCGCAGCGCGTCACGCGCGGCTACGGGATCCTCCAGCCGCGCGTGGGCACCACGCCGCGCAGCACGCGGCGCACGCGCTACGCGCGCATCATGGCCGGCCAGCTCGGGATCGATCCGTACACGCTCGCGGTCTCCGACGTGTACCAGGACCTGTTCGGCGAGGGCTCGTTCAACGGCAAGGGCATCTACGACGTCGACGCGTTCGCCAGCGCGATCGCCGGGCGCATCGGCGAGAACCGCGTGCTCAGCCACGACCTGCTCGAGAGCCTGTTCGCGCGCGCCGCGCTGGTCTCCGACATCGAGCTGCTCGACGAGCAGCCGGCCAGCTACGAGGCCGCCGCGCGCCGCCAGCACCGCTGGATCCGCGGCGATTGGCAGCTGCTGTCCTGGGCGTTCGGACGTGTGAAAGGCTTGACCGCGATCGGCCGCTTCAAGCTGATCGACAACCTGCGCCGCAGCCTGGTCGCGCCCGGAGCGATCGCGGCGTTGCTGCTGGCGGCGCTGTTCGTGCCGGGCGCGGCGCCCTGGGCAGTCGGGCTGCTCGTGCTGGTGCTGACCGCGCCGCTGTCGGTGCGGCTGGTCAGCCAGCTGGTGCGCAGCACGCCGTCGCAGCTGGGCGCGGTGTGGGGCGGCTTCGGTCCGAACCTCAAGCAGAGCGCGGTGCAGGCCGCGCTGTTGCTCGACGAGGCGCTGGTCTCGCTCGACGCCATCGCGCGGACGCTGTACCGGCTGGTGATCGGGAGGCGCCGGCTGCTCGAGTGGCAGTCGATGAGCGAAGTGCAGCGCTTCCTCGGGCGCGGCGGCCTGCGGGTCGAGCCGCGGCTGTGGCTGAACACCGCGCTGGCGCTGCTCGCGGCGGCGGCGTGTGCGTGGAGCGCGCCTGCTGCGCTCGTCGCGCTGGTTCCGGTGCTGGCGCTGTGGGCGCTCAGCCCGGTGCTCGCGCTGTGGCTGAGCCGGCCGGTGCGCATGCAGAGCGTCAGTCAGGGCTTGCCGCCGGACGATGCGCTCGAGCTGCGCGCGCTGGCGCGCCGCACGTGGCTGTTCTTCGAGACGTTCGTGACGGTGGAGGACAACTTCCTGCCGCCCGACAACTTCCAGGAAGAGCCGCGCGGCGTGGTTGCGCACCGCACCTCGCCGACCAACATCGGGCTGTACCTGCTGTCGGTCGTGGCGGCGCGCGACTTCGGCTTCATCGCGCTCGAGGAGCTGGCGCGGCGGATCGGCCAGACGCTCGACACGTTGCACCGCTTCGAGCGGCGCGAGGGCCACATCCTCAACTGGTACGACACCACGACCCTGCGCCCGCTCGAGCCGAGGTACGTCTCGACCGTCGACAGCGGCAACCTCGCCGCGTATCTGTGGACGCTCAAGGCCAGCTTCGACCAGCTGCTCCCGCGGCCGGTGGGCGGGCCCCAACTGCTCGCGGCGGTCGAGGACGCCCTGCGCCTGGCGAGCGAGGAAGACGACCGGCCGTGCGGGACCATGCTCGCGCGTGTGCGCGCGGCCGAGCCTGCGCTGGCCGGCAGCGTGTCGGACGCGCTCGGCGCGCTGTCCGCGCTCGGCTCGAGCTTGCGCGAGCACGCCGCGGAACAGCCGGGCTCCGCCTGGCGCGAACGGGCGCGGCTGACGCTCACGCACGGCTACGACGAGCTGCGCCTGCTCGCGCCATTCGTGGCGATGGCCGATCCGCCTGCGAGCCTGCTGGCGGCGCCCTGGGCCGAGCGCTTCGTTCCGCTGCAAGGGCCGCTCGCGAAGTGCCGCACCTTGCTCGAGCTCGCGCAGCTCGGCACGGACGTGGCGGGACCGCTGGCGCAGTGGCTGGCGGAGCCGCCGGAGCAGCGGCCCGGCGGGGAAGCGCAGGCGTATCTCGCGGAGCTGCTCGAGCGCATCGAGCGCGGCAGCGAGCGCGCCGCGGGCCTGATCGAGCGGCTCACCACCGAAGGCGCGCGCGCCCAGGCGTTCGCCGACCAGATGAGCTTCACCTTCCTGCTCGACCCCGATCGCGCGCTGTTCTCGATCGGCTACGACGTCGGCGGGGCGCGGCTCGACGGCTCGTACTACGACTTGCTCGCCTCGGAAGCGCGGCTCGCCAGCCTGTTCGCGATCGCCAAGGGCGACGTACCCGAGAAGCACTGGTTCCGGCTCGGCCGACCGCAGACGAACGCCGGCGACAAGCGCGCGCTGCTGTCGTGGAGCGGCTCGATGTTCGAGTACCTGATGCCGCTGCTGGTCACGCGCAACTATCCGGACACGCTGCTGCACGAGACCTGTGACTCGGCCGTGGTCGCGCAGCGCGACTACGGGCGCGAGCGCGGCGTGCCGTGGGGCATCTCCGAAGCTGCTTACAACGTCATGGATCTGTCCATGACCTATCAGTACCGCGCCTTCGGCGTGCAGACGCTCGGGCTCAAGGCCGGTCTCGCGGACGACCTGGTGATCGCGCCGTACGCGACGGTGCTCGCGGCGCAGACCCGGCCGGATCTCGCGGTGCCGAACCTGCGCGCGCTGTGCAAGGCGGGCGCGCTCGGCGAGCTCGGCTTCTACGAAGCGATCGACTTCACCAAGACGCGCGTCCCGCCCGGTCGCGAAGGCGTCGTGGTCAAGGCGTACTTCGCGCATCACCAGGGCATGTCGCTGGTCGCGCTCGACAACGCGCTGCACGGCGCGCCGATGGCGCGGCGCTTCCATCGAGATCCGCGCATGCTCGCCACCGAGCTGCTGCTGGAAGAGCGCGTGCCGCAGGCGCCGATCGTCGCGCGCGACCGCGTGCTGCGCAGCCCGGCGCCGCTCACGGCCGAAGCCACGCTGTTCGCCGTCGAGCGCGTGGGGTTGTCGGCGCTGGCCCAGCCGCGCGCGCACCTGCTCGGCCACGGCGAGCTGGCGACCCTGGTCACCGCGCGCGGGACGGGCTTCACCACCTGGCGGCGGATGGACCTGCATCGCTTTCGCGAGGATGCGCAGCTCGAGCCGGGCGGCATCTTCGTCTACGTGCGCAACCTCACGCAGCCGGCGACGTGGTCGGCTGGCTTCGAGCCGACGCGCGCGATGCCGGCGTACTACGACGCTGCGTTCGCGCCGCATCGCGTGGACATCGGCCGCCGTGACGGTGAGATCGAGACGCACCTGCACATCACCGTGTCGCCCGAGCACGCGGCCGACGTGCGGCGCATCACCCTGGTCAACAACGGCGCGCAGGCGTGCGAGATCGAGCTGACCACGTACACGGAGCTGGTGCTCGCGCCGCGCGGGGCCGATCGCGCGCACCGCGCGTTCTCCGGCATGTTCGTCGAGACCGAGGCGCTGGCGGGCCGCCCCGCGCTGCTCGCGACGCGTCGCCCGCGCAAGCACGACGAGTTCCAGCCGTGGCTCACCCAGGTGCTGGCGGCAGAGACCGGCAGCTGGAGCGAGCTCGAGCACGAGACCTCGCGCGATGCCTTCATCGGTCGCGGCCGCAACGTACACGCGCCGCGCGCGCTCGACGCCGGCGTGCAGCTCGGCTCCCGCGCGGGGGGCGTGCTCGATCCCGCCTTTGCGCTGCGCCGCCGCGTGAAGCTGCAGCCCGGGGAGCACGCCAGCATCGCGCTCAGCACCGCGCTGGCGAGCACGCGCGAGGACGCGCTGCACCTCGCGCAGGTGTTCAGCGCGCAGTCGAGCATCGAGCGCACCTTCGAGCTGGCCTGGGCCGACGCCACGGTCGAGCTGCGCCACCTCGGCATCTCCGCCGCGCAGTCGCATCGCTTTCAGCGCCTGCTCACGGCGGTGCTGTGCCCACAAGCCAGCACGCGCGCCGCGCTCGCCGCCGAGGCCGTGCACGGCGAAGGCCGGCGCGTCCTGTGGTCCCAGGGGCTCTCCGACGACTTGCCGCTGATGATCGTGCGGCTCGACGAGGGTGAGCCCGGCGAGCTGTGCCGCGAGCTGCTGCTCGCGCACGAGTTCTTCCGGCTCAACAATCAGCAGATCGAGCTGCTGCTGCTCAACGAAGAGCCGGCCGGCTATCTGCAGCCGGTCCAGGATCAAGCGCTCGCCCTGGTGCACGCGCGGCTCGCCCACGCGCAGCTCGATCAGCGCGGCGGCATCTTCGTGCGCCGCACCAGCCACCTCGCCCCGCAGGAGCGCAGCTTGCTGCTGGCAGCCGGGCGCGTGGTGCTGCCGGTGTCGCAGGGCTCGCTCACGCGCCAGCTGCGCCGGGCCGCCGAACGCGCGAGCGCGCTCTCACCCGTGTTGCCGTGGAAGCCCGGACCGCGCCGCGCGCACGTGCCGGCGCACACGCCCCCGCAGCCCCAGCCGCGCCCCGAGTTGCTGTTCGACAACGGCTACGGCGGCTTCAGCCCCGACGGACGCGAGTACGTGATGGTGGTCGACCGCGATCACCGACCGCCGACGCCGTGGTGCAACGTGATCGCGAACCCGCAGTTCGGCTGCACGGTCTCCGAAGCCGGCGCCGGCTTCACCTGGTCGCAGAACAGCCAGCGCCATCGCATCACCGCCTGGAGCAACGATCCCACCTGCGATCCGAGCGGCGAGGTGATCTACCTGCGCGACGACGACGACGGCAGCGTGTGGTCGGCCACGCCCGCGCCGGCGGGCGGCGACGCCAGCTATGTCGTGCGCCACGGCCAGGGCTACAGCGTGTTCGCGCACGAACGCGCCGGGATCTCCCACGAGCTGACCGTCAGCGTCGACGCCACGCGTCCGGTGAAGCTGCTCCGGCTGCGCCTGCGTAACGACGGAGAGCGCACGCGCACGCTCGCGCTGTTCGCGTTCGTCGATTGGGTGCTGGGCACGCACCGCGATCAGAGCCGCACCGGGATCGCCACGCGCTGGCAGCCGGAGGCCAAGGCGCTGCTCGCGACCGGCGCGCTGTCCGCCTTCCCGCGCCGCTGCGCGTTCCTGTCCTGCACCGAGCCGCCGCGCAGCGTGAGCGCCGACCGCGACGAGTTCCTGGGCCCGTTCGGCAGCAGTCAGCGCCCGCGCGGGACCGAGTACGCGACGCTGAGCGGCCGCACCGGCTTCGGGCTCGAGCCGTGCGCGGTCTTGCACGTGGCCGTGAGCCTGGCACCGGGCGAGACGCGCGAGCTCGGGTTCGTGCTGGGCGAGGGCGAGTCGGTCGAGGACGCGCTCGCGCTCGCGGGCTCGCTCGCGGACGTCTCGCAGCTGAACAGCGCGATCGAGCACGCGCGCGGGGTGTGGGACGAACGTCTGAGCTGCGTGCAGGTGCAGACCTCCGACCGCGCGCTCGACCTGCTGCTGAACCGCTTCCTGCCGTACCAGGTGCTGAGCTGCCGGCTCTGGGCGCGCTCGGCGTTCTACCAGAGCGGCGGCGCCTACGGTTACCGCGATCAGCTGCAGGACGTGCTCGCGCTGCTGCACATGGCGCCCGAGCTCGCGCGCGAACACCTGCTGCGCGCAGCGGCGCGTCAGTTCACGCACGGCGACGTGCAGCACTGGTGGCACGCCGATACGGGTGAAGGCGTGCGCACGCACTGCTCGGACGACATGTTGTGGCTGCCGTTCGCGACCGCCGAGTACGTGCGCGTGACCGGCGACCGCGCGGTGCTCGAGGAACCGGTGCCGTTCCTGGAAGAGCGCAGGCTCGAGGCGCAGGAGCACGACGTGTACAGCGTCCCGCGCGTCGCGGCGGAGCGCGGGACGCTCTACGAGCACTGCCTGCGCGCGCTCGAGGCCGGCGTGAGCGCGGGCGAGCACGGTCTGCCGCTGATGCGCGGCGGCGACTGGAACGACGGCATGGATCGCGTCGGCGCGCAGGGGCGTGGCGAGAGCGTGTGGCTGGGTTTCTTTCTGGGGCGCGTCCTCGCCGATGGCGCGGAGCTCGCGCGCTGGCGCGGCGAGCCCGAGCGCGGTCAGGCGTTCCTGCGCATGCGCGAACAGCTCGCCGCCGCGCTCGAAGCCCACGGCTGGGACGGCGCCTGGTACCGGCGCGCGTTCTGCGACGACGGCAGCCTGCTCGGCTCCGCGCAGAGCCCGGAGTGCCGGATCGACGCGATCGCGCAGTCGTGGGCGGTGCTCTCCGGTTGTGCGCACAGCGCGCGTGCGGCGCAGGCGCTGGAGCAGGCCGAACGCCAGCTGATCCAGGGCGACATCATGTTGCTGCTGACCCCGCCCTTCGCCGGCGTGGTCGCAGACCCGGGCTACATCCGCTCGTATCCGCCGGGCGTGCGCGAGAACGGCGGCCAGTACACGCACGGCGCGCTCTGGACCGTGCAAGCGCTGGCCGCGATCGGCGAGCACGAGCGCGCCCACGCGCTGCTCGGCTTGCTCAACCCGATCCACCACGCGCGCGACGCCGCGGCGGTCGCTCGCTATGCGATCGAGCCGTACGTGATCGCTGCCGACGTGTACTCGGCGCCGGGCCTCGAGGGCCGCGGCGGTTGGAGCTGGTACACGGGCGCGGCCGGCTGGTTCTACCGGATCGCGCTCGAGAACATCCTCGGCTTCAGCGTGCGCGACGGCGAGCTGCAGATCTCGGCCGCGCGGCCGCGCGCGTTCGAGCGCTACCGCCTGACTTACCGGAGCGGAGGTCGCAACGTCGAGATCGAGGTTCAGGGCGGCGACGAGCACTCGGCCGGGGCGTGGTTCGACGGCAAAGCCGTGCAGCTCGCTGCGCTCCGGCTCCCGGACGACGGGCTCACCCACCGGCTGAAGATCGTAACGCCTCCCACAGGCGTAATGTCAGCGTTGCGTACGGCGGCTGCAGACCGCTAGAGTGAGCCCCACGAGGAGGGCGATGGCAGTTTCGCGGTTTGTGACGCGCGCCGCTCGCGTATCGGCGCTCGCGGTCGCCGTCTGCGCCGGCGGTGCTTGCAGCCGATCCGTGCCCACGGACGGGCTGGGTGGGGCGGCGAACGGCGCCGTGCAGGGCGGCGGCGGCGGCGGCGCGAGCCCCGCGCCAGCTCGGCCGGGCATGCCGAATCTGCCCGGCGGTACGAGCGGTGGAACAGGCGTCGTGGCGGGTGCGGCGGGAATGATCGGTCGCGCGGGCACGCGCGCTCCCGATCCGGGGACCGCCGGCCGCAGTGGACGTCCGGGTGGTAAGCCATCGTGCCGCACGACCGCCTCGCTGTGTTTGAACGAGGGCGACCTCAACCCCGCCTGCGGCGTCAATGGCGAGCTGCCTCCGACGAGCGGACCCTGTGCGCCCGCCGGCGCCTGCTGTCACCGCTCGTCCAACACCGCCAAGGCGCAGGAGCAGTGCCC